>VOFC01006944.1_pt1 | contig 46295 bp, 71 predicted proteins | sample 5384161 | NCBI WGS metagenome assembly VOFC01 (sample SAMN12384722, study PRJNA508395) | human gut metagenome | isolation source: healthy gut B | host: Homo sapiens | reverse complement strand
CGCCCATCAGGTTTGTCTGGATATCCAAAAAAATTGCTTCCATTGCCAGACCGGGTATTGCCTGTGAAGTGCTTTACGACACAGCAGTCGAAGTGGTCAAAGCAGCCGGATTTGCCGACAAATTTATGGAACAGGACAACAAGCCAAATTTATCGGTCACGGCATCGGGCTTGAAATTAACGAAGCTCCGGTACTGGCTCCCCGCATAAAAGCAACAATTAGAACCGGGTATGGTCTTTGCCCTCGAACCGAAAATCGTTATTCCGGGTGTAGGTCCCGTAGGTATCGAGAACTCTTGGGTAGTGACCAACGAAGGAATAGAAAAACGACGAACTGCAATGAAGAAATCATTGAATTAAGTTAAACAGACGATGAAAAAGATGTGTCCGGCAAAGAACAGGCACATCTTTTTCTACTAATAATAACACACTTAACCCCCAAAACCAATGAAACAACCTTTCATTCTAACCCTTGTATCCTCTGTTGCCTGTGCTGCAACAGCCGCCAACAAAGCACCGGAAAACACCACACCGACAAAGTCAAAAACACCCAACGTTGTATTTATCTACGCCGACGATCTCGGCTACGGCGATCTGGAATGTTACGGAGCTAAAAACGTACAGACACCCAACGTCAACCGACTGGCAAAATCGGGAATCCTTTTTCACCAATGCTCATGCAACAGCCGCCACCAGCACCCCTTCCCGCTACTCCATGCTGACAGGAGAATATGCTTGGCGCAAAAAAGGAACAGACGTAGCTGCAGGAAATGCCGGCATGATTATCCGTCCCGAACAATATACCATGGCAGATATGTTCAAAAGTGTCGGTTACACCACTGCCGCAGTAGGCAAATGGCATCTGGGACTCGGAGATCAAACCGCCACTCAAGACTGGAATGCTCCGTTACCGTGCGCACTGGGCGATTTAGGTTTCGACTACCATTACATTATGGCAGCTACCGCTGACCGTGTACCCTGTGTATACATTGAAAACGGGAAAGTAGCCAACTACGATCCTAGTGCTCCCATCGAAGTCAGTTATCAAAAGAACTTCGAGGGTGAACCTACCGGAAAAAAGTAATCCTGAATTACTTTATAACCTCAAGCCAAGTCACGGTCACGACATGTCGATCGTTAATGGAATTTCACGCATCGGTTTTATGAAAGGCGGTGGAAAGGCGCTCTGGAAAGACGAAAACATTGCTGATTCACTTACCACACACGCCATTCAATTCATCGAGGAAAACCAAAACAAACCTTTCTTTTTCTCTACTTTGCCACCAATGACGTACATGTGCCCCGCTTTCCTCACGACCGTTTCAGAGGAAAAAATCCGATGGGATTAAGAGGCGATGCTATCGTACAGTTCGATTATTGTGTCGGTGAAATCCTGAATACACTCGAAAAACTGGGATTAAGAGAAAATACACTCATTATTCTTTCCAGCGACAATGGCCCGGTAGTAGACGACGGATATGATGACAAGGCAGAAGAACTACTCAACGGTCATAGTCCTGCGGGACCACTACGGGCAACAAATATAGTGCCTTTGAAGGAGGAACCCGTATTCCTGCCATCGTCAGCTGGCCTGCAGGAGTAAAAAAAGGAATGACTTCAGACTTATTGGTTTCACAAGTGGACTGGCTCGCCTCTCTCGCTTCCCTGACCGGAGCTACGATGCCTAAGAATACCGCACCGGATAGTTACAACTATCTGGGAAGTTGGCTGGGTAAAGAAAAAGACAGACCGCCCGTGGGTGATAGAGCAGGCTTCTAATCACACACTTTCCGTCCGCACCAAAGACTGGAAATACATCGAACCGAATGACGGACCGAAAATGATTCAATGGGGACCGAAGATAGAAACCGGAAACTCTAAAGAACCCCCAGCTTTATAAGATGAAAGAAGTGAAAGAGGTAACCAACTATGCAAAAGAATATGCCGGAGAAAGTGGCAGAACTGCAAAGTATCCTTCAAAGCGTACGCGAAGGAAAGGACTTAATCGGGAAATAATTCCAGATATGAAACACTGAAACGCTTTTATTTTAATGACAACAATATCATGAATTATCAATCAATCCCGTTGATAGGCAGTGCCCTGCTCCTATCTACCCTATCTGCCAACGGACAGAAAAAAAATACCCAGCCCAATATCCTCTTCATCCTTTGTGACGATATGGGATATGGAGACTTAGGATGCTACGGTCAACCATTTATCCGTACCCCTCATATAGACGCCATGGCCGGTGAAGGAATGCGTTTTACGCAAGCATACGCAGGAAGTCCCGTCAGCGCCCCTTCCAGAGCTTCATTCATGACAGGACAACATTCAGGCCATTGTGAAGTACGAGGTAACAAGGAGTACTGGAAAAATGCACCGATCGTGGAATATGGACAGAATAAAGAATACTCAATAGTGGGACAACATCCTTATGATCCCGACCACGTAATCCTGCCGGAGATAATGAAAGATAACGGCTATACCACAGGTATGTTCGGTAAATGGGCCGGAGGTTACGAAGGTTCCTGTTCCACTCCCGACAAACGGGGGATAGACGAATACTACGGTTATATCTGTCAGTTTCAGGCTCATCTTTATTATCCCAATTTCCTGAACCGTTATAGTAAAGCGTTGGGTGACACCGAGTGGTACGTGTAGTGATGGATGAAAACATCCAATATCCGATGTATGGTCCCGACTACCTGAAACGTCCGCAATATTCGGCCGACATGATTCACCAGAAAGCATTGGAGTGGCTGGATCAGCAAGACGGCAAACAACCGTTTTTCGGCGTATTGACTTACACCTTACCTCATGCGGAACTCGTTCAGCCGGAAGATTCTATCCTGAATGAATACAAAGCTAAATTCAACCCGGATAAAGAATTTAAGGGAAGCGAAGGCTCACGATACAACGCCATCACGCATACACACGCTCAATTTGCCGCCATGATTACCCGCCTGGACTATTATGTAGGGGAAGTTTTGAAGAAATTGAAAGAAAAAGGATTGATGAAAACACATTAGTTATCTTCTCCAGCGACAACGGCCCTCACGAGGAAGGCGGAGCTGATCCTACTTTCTTCGGCAGAGACGGAAAACTACGCGGACTGAAACGTCAATGCCACGAAGGAGGAATACGTATTCCATTTATCGCCCGTTGGCCGGGACACATACCTGCAGGCGAAGTCGTCAATATCATCTCCGGCTTCAAAAAGCAGACGTCGCACGGCGGAATCGGTTACTACATCATCTGCGATAACAATGGGGCGCATGTGCAGGCTGACCAACTTTTGGACATATTTCATCTTCTCATTCATGGGCAGTTTCATCTTGCGGAAGAGATCCGGAACCATTTTCTCACCGATAAAGTTATGATTATGGAAAGTCCATCCTATACGTGGCTCCCAGCGTTTGGTACGTGGCTTGCCTATATCATGCAACAGCGTAGCCCAACGCAGCCATAGGTTGTCGGTATGTTTGGAAATATTGTCCACAACTTCCAGGGTATGATAGAAGTTGTCTTTATGGGCACGCCCGTTCCGGGTTTCCACTCCTTGCAGCGCCACCAGTTCGGGGAAAATCAAAGGCAGCAGTCCGCAGCGGTCCAGTTCTATAAAGCCTTTGGACGGTATGGGGGCGAGCAGGATCTTGTTCAACTCGTCGGCGATGCGCTCTTTGGAGATAATATGAATGCGTTCCTTGTTGCGTGACAGTGCTTCGAAAGTGGTGTCGTCAATATAGAAGTTCAGTTGTGTGGCAAACCGGACACAACGCATCATGCGGAGCGGATCGTCACTGAAAGTGATGTCCGGGTCCAGCGGTGTACGGATAGTTCTCTCTTTCAAATCGTCCAGCCCGTTAAAAGGATCTACCAGTTCACCGAAACGTGCTTTGTTCAGGAAGAATTCAATGCCATCAAAGGACAAATTCAAACTAGAAAAAGATGCCGAATATCAACAAGTCGGCAACTACCTCTGGCCTACACAGACCATTGAAAAAAATATGCACCGTTCGTACCTCCGCTTCCAAGTGAACGAGCAAGGTATAATGAGTATGACTTCCATCTACTGTGGTGCCGGCAATATTCACCATACAAAAGTGAAAGTGATTGCTCCTGACGGCAGTTTTGCAGAAACTCCAAGCTCCAAAGACAGCTACGAAACATCGGATATGAACGAGAAAATAGAAAAAGCCGATTACAAACTGGGAGAAGACGGTAACGTGATCGAATTTCTGAACCTCAACAAGGACAAGAATATCCGAGTTGAATATCTCGGCGACCGCACCTATAAAACGACAATGAGTCCAACCGACCGCCAGGCCGCAGCAGGTGTTTACATGAATTAGCACAAATCCTCTCGGCCATGGAACAGATTAAAAAAGAACAAGAGGAAGCCAACCTGAAAATCGGATTCATCAATAAGAAGAAAGAACGGAAAGCACAGGAAGAAATTACCGATTAGTAAAAGGAAAGCCATCCACCAGAAAAAGCCATTGGTTAATAATAAAATAGACGGGAATAGTTGTTTTTTTCATAAACGACAACTATTCCCGTCAAATGCATAATGAGACTCTTAATCCTCTGCGTGAGAGAAAAGGCGTTTTCCTGGTAGGGAGAAAAGGCGTAGTCTGCCATCATCAAACGGCGTAGCCTGATAACAAAAACGGCGTGGTCTACACGCCTTTATTTTATCCTTCTGTTCAACTGATTATTAGCCTTTTCCTGCTTTGATTTTCCGACCCGTTTTTCCGGTCGTCTTCTTTTTACCGACTGCAGACTTTGTCTTTCCGGCAAAAGGATTGTTACTTTTTTTGATTAACATAGACAGCACTTATATAAACAGTACTTATTTCTTATAATTCTTATTCTCCTTCGTAATACTCACCCAAAAACCAGCGAGCCACAAAATCCCAGTTTTCCTGCAATAACTCCTTTCCGTTCTCAAACGGGAACTGTGCTTCCGGCAACAAATCGTGTTCCATTCCATATTTCAGCAGATCGAACGGACACAAACCTTCTTCACAAAACAGCTCGTATGCTTCCTCTTCAGCCAGTTCGGCATTGTAGAGCGGATTACGTTTGTCTGCAAAATATTCGGCTACATCAGGACCGATCAACAACCCTTTCGGATTGGCAAAAAAACCACAAAGTTACCGAACTCCTTTAAGTCAGGCAACAAAGAATCCTCTTCATCTTCCCACTTCAACGACTGCACAAAAAGAAAAATTTTAGCGCTTCGTAAGAGTCAAAGTATAAAAAGCGGTTCACCTTTTGCTCGCTTCAAGGAAACGTTCTACGTTCGTAGGCATCTTTTCTCCCGGCAAAGCTACCGGCAGAGGCATCCGCTTCTTTTGCATCAGCTCCGTTTCCATCAGCCAGTCCGTTGCCAGATAATCGCTGATAGGAGCCAATTCGAACGCAGCATCCAAACGGTTGTAAAGCGCATCCGCAAACTCCAGCAAATCCGCATCCATCGGGTTCTCTACTCCATCAAAATCATCGCCAACCGGAGAATTGATGGCCCACAAAAGGAAAACAATATCTTCACGGTTAATTTCGTCCGGCAAATATTCCTCCGTCAGTGCGTAAAAAGGCAAATAACGTCCGTAGCTTTTCCGGTGCCAATGAATAAACTGACGCCAATTTCCTCTGTCTGCTACGCAATCTTCCAAATACAAGGCACACGTCAAAGCCACTCGCTTCTGGTCTTCCTCCCACTCTCTCCCACCGTATATAAAAGAATCTGCCACCAACGGCAATAGCTGGTTAGCGAAATCCAGATACCATTCATCCGTATCCACTGCTTTTGCACGACCATGAGCGTCCAGCCATGCTTTCATATATATCTTCTGTTGCTTCATACTACAAACGTTTCAAAGCCAGTTTGATAACCTTTTCTACCGGAGCATCCGGCTCCTCCTTCAAGATAGCCAACACCACCTTCTGTGAAGGTGCAGCAGCAAAAAGCCTAGCATCGTCAATGCAGACACCGCCTCTTCCTGCACTTCCGCATTGGCAGGTTGCAACAACAAACCTGCGGAAGCCCCTCCGGCAGCAGACATACCCATTGTTTTTATCTTATCTTTCAGGTCGACAATCACGCGTTGCGCAGTCTTCAGCCCGATGCCTTTCACCGTTTTCAACATGTTCGCATTTTCGGTGCTGATTACGTTCACCAGTTCGGCAGGCGAGAGAGCCGAAAGAATCATACGAGCCGTGTTCCCCCGATTCCGGAAACGGAAATCAATAATAGGAAAATCTCCGTTCCTGTTTCTCGGCAAATCCGTAGAGCACATACGCATCTTCACGAATCGCCTCGTAAATATATAGCTTACAACTTTTCTTTCCCTGAATAGCCGAATAGGTATTCAAAGATATATTGGCGGCATATCCCACCCCATTACAGTCGATCACTGCGGTTGCCGGACTGAGTTCGGCAAGTTCGCCTCTAATATATATTCTATCATAACAGGGACAAAGATAAAACTTTCTCACCACAGATTACACTGATTTTCACAGATTATTCTTTTGTGCATTAGATATGAAGAATATGAAAAAAATAAAAATATTAAAAATAATTAAGCAAATGAACCAAAGTTAGTAGTAATTTGTTTACTTTTGCAAGCAAAAGAAAGAAATTTGTTCATTAAAACCAAGAAAAGAATGAAAAAAGTAAGAGCTGCCATCGTTGGTTATGGCAACATTGGACATTATGTACTTGAAGCGCTTCAGGCGGCACCTGATTTCGAAATAGTCGGAGTCGTTCGTCGTGCAGGAGCAGAGAACAAACCGGAAGAGTTAGCAAACTACGCAGTAGTGAAGGACATAAAAGAGCTGGGAGAAGTAGACGTAGCTATTCTTTGCACGCCGACCCGCAGCGTAGAAAAATATGCAAAAGAATATCTGGCGATGGGGGATTAACACGGTAGACAGTTTCGATATCCACACCGGTATCGTAGACCTGCGCCGTACCTTGAATGCTACCGCCAAAGAACATAAAGCCGTATCGATCATCTCTGCCGGATGGGATCCGGGAAGCGACTCCATCGTACGCACCATGCTGGAAGCAATTGCTCCGAAAGGCATCACCTACACCAACTTCGGTCCCGGTATGAGCATGGGACACACAGTAGCCGTAAAAGCGATTGACGGAGTGAAAGCTGCCCTTTCCATGACCATTCCGACCGGCACGGGAATCCACCGCCGCATGGTATACATCGAACTGAAAGACGGATATAAATTCGAAGAAGTAGCCGCAGCCATCAAAGCAGATCCTTACTTCGTGAACGACGAAACACACGTGAAACTGGTTCCGAGCGTAGACGCCCTGCTCGACATGGGACACGGTGTAAATCTGACTCGCAAGGGAGTATCCGGCAAAACACAGAACCAGTTGTTCGAATTTAATATGCGTATCAACAACCCTGCACTGACCGCACAAGTACTGGTATGCGTGGCACGTGCTTCCATGAAGCAACAACCGGGATGCTACACGATGGTAGAAGTTCCCGTTATCGACCTTCTCCCCGGCGACCGCGAAGAATGGATCGGACATTTGGTATAATATATTTTATACATAAAACAAAATTAAAATAGAGAAAGGCGGTACACCTTTCTCTATTTTTTTTTATCTTTGTGAGCATACTACAAAAAAACACAATTATGAGAAAACTATTCATTCTCTCTGCGCATTTCTATTACAGCTCCTGTCGCCTGTCTACCCACAGCAAGCCACAACAGCCACCATAGAGCCCAATCTGAAATACGGAAAACCCTCCAAAGAAGAACTGTCTCTCACCTCTTATGCCCCGGACACCACCGCTGCGGCTATTTATCTCTTCCATCAGGGGCAAAGTGACTTCATCTACCATGACGGTTTTCAACTAACTACCGAGCACTGGGTACGCATCAAAATCCTGAAACCACAAGGGAGTGTCATACGCCGACGTGTCCGTTCCCTACTACTCTCCTACCGATAAAGATGAAGGACAGGAAAGAGCCAGTGAGATAGAAGGCTGCTCCTACAATATGGAAAACGGGAAATGCATAAAAACACCCATGAAGCGGGAATCCATCTCTTTCGAACGGTTCAATAACCTGTATAAAAATGCTAAAATTCTCTCTGCCTGCTGTCAAAGAAGGCACTGTCATCGAATATCACTACAAACTCTACTCCGACTATTTCTCACACATCGACAACTGGATGATGCAGGAAGAACTCCCCGATGCTCTACAACCAGTATAAAATCACCATCCCTCATGTATTTGTCTACAACATCGAACTCCGGGGAAAGGACTACATACAAGTGAAGCAAAAGAGACTCCTCCATTCATGCCACAGAACGTGAAGGCTCCGGTGCGGGTGGAGTCAGCAAAGACTTCACCGTTTCGGCACAAGAAACCACCTTTATCTCACGCAACCTTCCGGCTATCCGTCAGGACGAATCCTACTGCTGGTGTCCGGAAGACTATAAGGTGCAAGTGAGCTTCGATCTGCAAGGCACTCAATTCACCCCCAATGAATACAAACCATACAGCCAGAAATGGGAAGATGTAGACAAGCAGTTGCTCAAACCGGAAAAATACACAGTTCGGCGAACACCTCTCACTCACCAACCCTTTCCGCCCTGAAACCAAACAAGCCTACAACAGCGAAATGAATTTCGAGGAGAAAATCATCTGCGCCTTCCAGGTGCTCAAAAAGAAAAAATGGCCTGGAACGGACGGTATCAGCTCTACAGCAAAGAGCTCGAAAAAGTAATCAAGAAAGGAAGCGGCAGTAATGCCGACCTGAATTTCATCCTTATCAGCATCCTGAAAGACTTCGGGCTGGAAGCCTATCCGGTGGTTATGAGCCGACGTTCATCAGGTATGCTGCCGTACAACTTTCCTTCTCTGCAAAAACTAAATACATTCTTTGTTGCTATCCACGATATAAACAAACAAAAATATGTATTTTTAGACAGTTCTATGGACGTACCTGCCTTTTTAATATATTGCCGCTTGAATTGTCTGTAAACAAAGCACGCATGCTTTCCCTAAAAGAGAAAGAAGAAAAGAAATGGGTGAACGTGATGGCTCTTTCCCACAACAAAAGTTTTATGAAGATTGATGCTCGAATAGAGGGAAATCAAGTGAAAGGACATCGCAGCACGGTTCTCTACGGGCAGGAAGCCATCGAATATCAGGCAAATGAAAATCATAAACAGGACAATCTCGTTTCGAATCCTGAAAACAAAGTCAGCCAGAAAGAGAAACTCACTGTCACCAACCTGAAAGTGAAAAAGCAGGAAAATGACTGGGCACTGATAGAAGAAGAGTTTGACTTCGTCCTGCAAGCCGACCGAACGGACGATCACCTTTATATCAATCCAATGCTCTTTCCGCAATTGAAAAGCAATCCTTTATCCAGACGGAACGGGTACTTCCCATCGAATTTCCCTACCCGTACAAATTCACGATGCTGTCTACGCTGACTCTCCCGAAGGATATGAAGTGGAAGAACTTCCTCAATCACAATCTATCCGGTCGGAAGGAGACGGATTACAGTGTAAATATATGATTCAGCAACAGGGAAATACAATCCTGCTCAATTATGTATTCCACCTGAAAGGCTACATATTCCTTTCCGAACAATACAAACAACTGCAGGAACTATGGGCCAAAGTAATCGAAAAAAACAACGCACTCATCGTGCTCAAAAAAATATAAACTTTACCTGTTTACACCAATGATCCGTTCCAGCCACCCCATCCTGAAACAAAGGATATGCCGGGCATTCGGTCTGTCCTGTGTCCTTATCTGCCTAAGTCTGCACATACAGCCGGCATGTGCACAGGATATTCTCAAGGATGCCAATTCCATCATCGTGGAAGCACGCACAGAGGTTCTCTGCAAATCCATGACTCAATCCATAGAAAAAGAAAGCCTGACAATCAGCGTCCTCAACCGCAAAGGATTGGAGGCAGCCCGTTTCTTCTGCGGATGTGACATGTTCCGTTCTTTGCAGAAATTCTCCGGAGAAATCCTCAATGCCACCGGACAAAGTGTACGTAAGATAAAGAAATCCGAACTACAGAAAAGTGAATACAGCTCTTCGCTTACCACGGACGATTATTTTATTATTACGAATGTAATCATCCTTCTTTCCCTTTCACAGTGAAATACGAATGGGAAATGAAATGCAACAACGGACTGATCGGTTATCTCCCTTTGTCCCGCAGGCAGAATTTAACCAGGGAGTGGAGAAAGCGACTTACCGGATCGAGCTGCCCGCAGGACAAGGATGCAGATACCGCGAACTGAACACGCAGGGAAAAGGAAATCGAAGTGAAGGAGTCCACCGGAGCCGACGGGCAACAAGTGATTGAAGCCACCGCTTCCAAGCTCTCTCCCATCATCAAAGAACCTTTCGGTCCGGATTTCGCCGAGCTATTTCCACGTGTCTACTTTGCTCCCTCCGCTTTCAAGTACGACAAGTCGGAAGGCGATATGAGCAGCTGGCAAAAGTACGGAGAATGGCAATACCAACTGCTCAACGGACGCGACCTGCTCACCGAACCTTTCCGCGCCAAGCTGCACGAACTGACAGCCAGCTGCACTACCGACCGGGACAAGGTGAAAGCAATCTACGATTATCTGGCCAAAACCACCCGTTACGTGAGCATCCAACTAGGCATCGGAGGTTTACAGCCCATTGCCGCCGCCGATGTTTGCCGCACGGGATTCGGCGACTGTAAAGGATTGTCCAATTACACCCGCGCCATGCTGAAAGAGTTGGGAATTGCTTCCACTTATACAGTCATCAGCACCACCAACGAGCGCTTGTTGCCTGATTTCTCCAGTGCCAACCAGATGAATCACGTCATCCTGCAAGTTCCGCTTCCCCAAGATACGCTCTGGCTGGAATGTACAAATCCATCGCTTCCCTTCGGCTATGTCCACCAAGACATTGCGGGACACGACGCCTTACTCATCGAACCGACCGGCGGCCAGATGTATCGCCTGCCCACCTATCCCGACTCGCTGAACACACAGCACATCGTTGCCAACATCACCCTCTCCCCACAGCCGAGGCACGGATAGAGGTGAACGAAATCTCCCGGATTTTTCAATATGAGAATGAAGCAGGCATCGTCTATCTGGAGCCTAACAAACAGAAAAGACCGCATCCGTTCAAGCATCAACTTATCCCAAGCCGATACTCAGAACCTGCAAATCAGCGAGTGCAAGGAGCCCAATCCGTCTATCACCTTCGACTACACTGCCACCAGCAATCAATACGGGCATAAAACGGGCAACCGTCTGTTTATCCCCACCAATGTGTTCCGAAAAGAATTCAGTGTTCCTCCTGTGACGAAGCGCACCTATCCCATTTACATCAACTACGGATACACAGATACCGACAGCATCCGCATCCAACTGCCGGAAGGATATGTAATCGAAGGACTTCCGAAACCGCTTGACGTGAAAAGCAAGTTCGGCAGTTTCCATTCCGGTATTCAGGTGAAAGATAAGGAAATCTACATCACTCACCGATTGTTTATGCACAAAGGGGTTTACAGTCCGGATGAATATGCGGCATTCATTGATTTCCGCAAGCAAGTGGCAGGACAATATGGAGGAAAAATCATTTTAAAAAAAAGAATAAGGAGGGAAACGCTTTACAGAAAATAAAGTATCTTTGCGACTCAACATTTTTTGTGACTTAACCATTCAAAAAAGGAACATTGAAGAACAAACGATACAATCATATAGAAGAATGGGCAAATACCCTTAGCCACGGAATAGGCATCCTGCTTGGAATCGTGGCCGGATATTTCCTATTGGAAAAGGCTTCCGAGAATATGGAACCGCAGTGGGCAGTTGCTTGTGTATCCGTCTATCTGGCGGGGATGCTTTCCTCTATGTCAGTTCTACGTGGTATCACGGTACGCGTCCGGGGAAACTGAAAGAGCTACTCCGCAAATTCGACCACGGAGCTATTTATCTTCACATCGCGGGCACCTACACTCCCTTTCACGCTACTTGTCCTGCGGCATGCCGGAGGATGGGGATGGGGAATTTCGCTTTCGTCTGGCTGTCGGCTATTGCCGGTTTCATTCTTAGCTTCAAAAAGCTGAAAGAACACAGCAACCTCGAAACGGCTGTTACGTGGGTATGGGAGCCTGTATACTTGGTAGCCATGAAACCTTTGTTAATGGATCATCTGGCAGAGTGAATGCCACTACTGCTTTCTGGTGGCTGATCGGCGGAGGAGTTTCGTATATTGTAGCTGTCTTTTCTATTCATTGCGCAAACCGTATATGCATGCCACTTTCCACTTGTTTTGTCTGGGAGGCAGTATCGGACACATCATTGCGATCTGGCTGATTCTGTAAGGAAACGATGGTAGGGACAAAAAAAAAGGCTATCTATCCCAGACAGCCAATCTTTTTTGTTAACCTTAAATCTAATACTATGAAAAACACATTGCAAAGATACGGACTTTTCGGTCATCTCCAAATTTTCAGGCCAAAGCAGCCTAACTTATAACACGGTTTAATAAAAAGCAGATGTTCGTTAACGTTTAACGCAATAAAGTTAAAATTAACGAATCGTTTATTAACGATTTAAATGATTGAATTGCCGCTAATGAGTTTTTTCCTTCTGAATTTGAAACGAACAAACAAACAGATTCACAAATTCGTTATATAGAAAAGAGGAACTTAAAACGAAAACGATTTAGAACGCAAATTTATGGATTGGAAAAAATCACCTGATAAAACACCTGCAATGGTCGGACTCCATCATCAACCGGGAGGCAAAAGAACACGTAGCCCGTGAAATTGCCGCCACGGCAAAAGACGGAGATGTGATAGGAGCCGGCTCCGGCTCTACAGTCTACCTGACTCTGTTCGAACTCTCACGACGAATTCGTGAAGAGTACTTGCATATCGAAGTGATTCCCGCCTCACAAGAAATCTCGATGACCTGCATACAGCTAGGCATCCCCCAAACTACCCTCTGGAACAAACGCCCCAACTGGACATTCGACGGAGCGGACGAAGTAGATCCGCAACAGAACTTGATTAAGGGACGTGGCGGAGCGATGTTCAAAGAGAAACTACTGATTAGAAGCAGCCGCAAAACGTTCATCATCATCGACCCCAGCAAGCGTGTGAATCAGCTGGGAAGCAAATTTCCCATCCCTGTAGAGGTCTTTCCGGACTCACTGACTTATGTAGAGCATGAGTTGCAGCGGCTGGGTGCCTCGGAGATTGTTCTTCGTCCCGCTCGTGGCAAAGACGGACCTATCTTTACAGAAAACGGCAACTTTATCCTCGACACCCGTTTCAACTACATCGACTCTTCGCTCGAAGAACAACTGAAGGCAATCACCGGTGTTATAGAGAGCGGACTTTTCATAGGTTATGACATCAAAGTGATCGTGGCGGAATAAAATAACACAAGCTGAAAATCCCATTTTGCAGAGACGTAAATTTGATTTGTTCTAATGCAAATTAAATAGTATGGCTTTACCTTTATTTTAGTTAGTAGAACTAGGTTATCTGACACCCGGGTCTCATACATACCGACACCCGGGTGTCAACTTGCAGTCTTTGCATTCTTCTTTACTATCACTCATAATTTCAATCACTATTAGATTGTAACATTTAACTCATACCTCCAAAACACGAATATTAAAAACGCCTAGATAAAGAAAAACACCGGGAAATTTATTAAAAATTTGGGTAGAATATTAATCCCTTCTCAAAAATCAATGAGAAACAAAGACTACTAAATTGATAAAGGAAGTTTCAATAAAAGAAACCGGAAGAATAGGTTAATTTTTAAAATCCGAAACAAAAACATTGAAAAACAACAAGATAGGAGAAAAAAAGCAGAAGGAAAGGAGGAAAGAAAAATCAATAAGTCTTAGAAGAACTTGGTACATTCGTGATTGTAAACTTACCATCAATATCCGTGATAGTACCAAGAGTAGTGCCATTCACCAATATTGAAGCACCTACGACAGGTTGCCCATCTTCTTCAGAGGTAACCAAACCGGTAACTCGGGACGTCTGCGCTGTCACCAGACCTATACCCATAAAAAAGGAAGGTCATAAAGAACATCAATTTTCTTTTTCATAAATTCTCTCTTAAATTTAACCTATAAATAGACTTCTAGTCTCTAACAGGGTGCAAAGATAACACTATTTATATCAAAATTAAAAAAGTGTTACGTTTTTAACTATAAAGTATCGTTTTGAAAGCAAGAAGTATTCAAAACTGATAGGTTAAAATAACACCTTTCCGATTTAGCATATTTTAAAAGATAATTTCTATCATAAAGATAGCACCAAAATCAGGCTTTTCAAGGAAAAGTGAACATTATTGCCTCCAAAACGGTATCTTTTTATCATTTTGCACCTTCAAAAGGGTTAAAGAACTATTAACAATGATAAAGGCAGAAACTTCTACATACCAAGTTCTGCTAAAACTTTGCGCGTTTCTTATGTAGGAATGATTTCGCAGGACGTTTCCATCAAACCGGGAGTGATAAAAATTGTTTTGAAAAGCGACGCGAAAGCACTGGATGAGGTTGTGGTGACAGCCATGGGTATCTCACGCGAGAAAAAAGCACTGGGTTACGCCGTTCAGGACGTAAAAATCGGATCAACTGACGCAAGCTGCCAACTCTAATCTGGCGGGAGCGTTGCAAGGTAAGGTGTCCGGTTTGGACGTGAAGCCTTCAAGTGGTATGCCGGGAGCTTCTTCACAGATCACGATCCGTGGTGCACGTTCTTTCTCGGGAGATAACACGCCGCTTTACGTAATTGACGGAATGCCGGTGACCAGTACGCCGGATGTTAGCACAGACATTCAGAACAATGGTAGTGTGAGCGGAGCGGACTTCGCCAACCGTGCGGTAGATATCGACCCTAATGATATTGAAAGTATCAACATTTTGAAAGGACAGGCTGCATCTGCACTTTATGGTATCCGCGCTTCCAATGGTGTGATTATCATCACAACCAAGAGTGGTAAAGGACTGGAAAAAGGCAAACCGCAAGTCAGTTTCTCATCCAATGTCAGTTTTGATGTAGTCGGTCGTCTGCCGGAATTCCAGAAAACATACGCACAAGGTTCGGGTGGAGTATTCAGCACTACTTCGGGAACGTCTTGGGGACCTAAGATTTCGAACTTCCCAACGATGCAACGTATGGAGGTAACACGGGTAACGAATACACGCAGAAGTTCGGTAAGCAACAGGGAAAATATTATGTTCCCCAGCGTGCAGCAGCCGGTCTTGACCCGTGGGCTACCCACAGGCATATGACAATGCAAAAGACTTCTTCTTCGACACAGGAATCACCTGGAGCAATTCATTGAATGTAGCGCAGATGCTCGACAAAAAGCTCCTACTCTATCTCATTAGGAAATACACATCAGGACGGTATTATCTCAAGCACTGGTATGGACAGATATAATGTAAAGGTTAGTGCTGACACGAAACTGACTAACAACTGGAGTTCCGGATTTACAGCTAACTATATCACTACTTCTATCGACAAGGCAGTGACTTCCGGTAACGGTCTGTTGAGAACGGTTTACGCAGCTCCTCCCAGCTATGATCTGGCCGGTATTCCAAGTCACGTAGACGGTAACCCGTACACACAGAATTCTTTCCGTGGTAGCTTTGACAACGCTTACTGGGCGATGGAAAACAACAAATTTACGGAAGATACCAACCGCTTCTTCGGAAATGTGTATGCAAGCTATCAGACTGATTTCGGCACAACGAACCACAAGTTGAACGCGAAATACATGGTTGGTGTGGATGCTTACACCACTCACTATGTAGACAGCTACGGATATGGTAGCAACACCGGTGGCGGTCGCGGACAGATCGAGAACTACGGCTGGACAAATGCTACATACAACTCATTGCTGACCATCAACTACGACTGGCGCATCAATGACGACTGGGGATTGAACGCTGTAGCAGGTAACGAATTTATCCAGAGCAACAGAAAGAAGTATTATGAATATGGTACGAACTACAACTTCCCGGGATGGAACCACATCAACAACGCCACTACTCAACAGACAGAGGAAGAGACATGGAAAAACCGTACTGTCGGTTTCTTCGGCAACGTATCGGCTTCGTACAGAAACATGCTTTATCTGACTGTGACCGGACGTCAGGACTATGTGTCCAATATGCCACGTAACAACCGCTCTTTCTTCTATCCTTCTATTTCGGCTGGTTTTATCCTGACGGAATTAGATGCATTGAAAAACAATATAGTTAATCACGCCAAATTGAGAGTATCGTATGCGGAAGTAGGACAAGCAGGTGATTTCCTTGAAAACTACTACTCTACTCCTACGTATGGAGGTGGATTCTATACGTTAACTCCAATCATGTACCCGATGAAAGGTACTACCGCCTATACTCCGTACTACACAATATTCGACCCGAAACTGAAACCGCAGAATACACGTTCGTATGAAGTGGGCGCTGACGTGAACTTCCTCGATAACTTAATCACATTCAGTTATACGTACTCACGCCAGAACGTTAAAGACCAGATTTTGAAGTGCCTTTGGCTTCTTCTACCGGTGCCAGCAAACTGTTGACAAACGGTGGTAAGATTCATACCGACACGCACGAAATCACATTGGGATTCAACCCGATCCGCACGAAGAATATCAACTGGGACTTCGGTTTCAACTGGACCAAAATCGACAACTATGTAGACGAACTGGCTCCGGGTGTGGAGAATATCTCTCTGGGAGGATACGTTACTCCGCAGGTACGCGCTTCAGCAGGTGAGAAATTCCCTGTCATCTACGGTGTAGGCTTCAAGAGAGATGCGAATGGTAATCGTCTGGTAGACGAAAACGGTTTACCTATCGCTGGTGAAGCACAGGTTATCGGTAAGGTTTCTCCGGACTTCCTGATGGGTTTCAACACCACATTACGCTTATGGAAGTGTACAATCAGCGCAGTGCTCGATTGGAAACAGGGTGGTCAGATGTATAGTAGGACAACCGGACTGGCAGACTACTACGGTGTCAGCAAGAGAACGGAAAACCGTGATGGTACTATCATCTTTGACGGCTACAAAACTGATGGAACTAAAAACGATATCGCCATCACAGGTGCAAACGCACAACAGGTATATTACAGCCGTTTGAACGACATCGACGAATCTTCTGTATATGACAACTCTTTCATCAAACTGCGTGAAGTGGCTGTCAACTACAAAATTCTTCAAAAACGTTCGATTGAACTTTCTGTAAACGCATTTGCCAGAAACATTCTGATCTGGGCACAATTGCCTGACCTTGATCCGGAAGCTAGCCAAGGAAACAACAATATGTCCGGAGCTTTCGAAGACTATTCAATGCCGCAAACAGCTAGCTTTGGTTTCGGCTTTAATATTAAATTTTAATCTGCAAGACAATGAAAAAATATAAATCAATAGGAAAATTGCTGGCAGTTTCTTTCTTTACTGCTGTCATTGCTTCTGCTTGTACGGAAGACGCAATGGATAAAATCAATGAAAACCCTAACAATCCGTTGGATGCGCCCGCTAAGTTCTTAATTACGGACTTAGGCGTAAGTACTGCATTCAGCACTGTAGGAGGGGATTTCTCGCTCTATTCTTCTGTTTACATAGAACATGAAACGGGTATATCCAACCAGCTTTACCGCGCGGAAGTACGCAGCGGAGAGCCCACAACGGCTACTACCTACAACAATGCATGGATCAACGTGTACTCAAATATCAAAAATGCTAAAATCGTTATCAAGAAATGCGAAGAAGATCCTTCGGAAAAAGGAAACGTAGTGACGGAAGCGATTGCTAAAATCCTGCTCGCCTACAATGGAGCTGTGGCAGCCGATGTGTTTGGAAACACCGTATAGCCAGACAGGTATCCTCAATCCGGACGGTACACCGATGTATATGCAACCTAAAATGGATACACAGGAAAGTATCTATCAGGAAGTAATGCAGAACCTGGATGATGCCATCACTCTACTGAATAACGGTACTGCCAAAGATACGGGCTTATCCGGTGCAGTCGGTTCTAAAGACTTGATCTATGGTTCAAACACCAGTACACAGGCAAGTATGTGGCTTAAAACGGCCTATGCGTTAAAAGCACGTTATACAATGCGTCTGCTCAATAAAAGTGCCAACAAGACTACAGATCTTCAGAATATTCTTACTTATGTGAGCAAATCATTTGCCAACGCAAGTGAAAAAGAATGTAAGTTGGCCGTTTACGATGCTGATTCGCAATTGAATCCGCTTTGGTCCTTCAGCTACAGCCGCAACAGTTTAGCAGCTAGTGCAAGTCTGATTGAAAAGTTCGTTGAGCGCAATGACCCCAGAGCACCGCAAGCGTTCCTGGAACCTGATCCTACCGGATATATCACTTATGGATACGGAGCTACGCAAGCTACGGACATCGCAGGCATCAAAGCGGCTCCTAACGGAACTTCGCAAGAGTTGCAGAATAATTATGGTATGTCGATGATATCATGGGCTATGTCGGCTCCTACTCTTTTAATCAGCTATCACGAAGTGAAATTCCTTGAAGCAGAAGCATTGTGCCGTTTGGGGAGGCAGACTGGGCGAAGCTAAGACTGCTTTGAAAGATGCAGTTACTGCCGGATTCGAGAATCTGGGAAATTCAATTATAGATGCTGCGGACACTTGGATATATGATGGTGACAGCGATTTGGGTGCAGATGTGGCAGAAGCATATTTCACGGATGAAGTGGAACCTTTTTCGATGCCAACCCTCTGCAAGAGACAATGATACAGAAGTATCTTGCTTTCTTCGGCGCATCCGGCGAATCACTGGAAGCCTATAATGACTACCGCCGTCTGAAAGGTGCAGGAGAAAACTTCATTGTACTGAAAAACCCGCAGAACAGCAGTAAATTCCCATTGCGCTTCGGTTATGGAGCAGACGATGTATTGGCAAATCCTGAAGTGAAAGCTGCTTTCGGTGATGGACAGTACGTATATAGCGAGGCCGTATGGTGGGCTGGCGGAAACAAATAATGAACTTAAAAATCTCTCAAAGGAGAGACTTTACATAGAGTCGTTTCTGTACTCTAACAAATTAACAGAGACGAACAAAAATAGGCCAACCGTGAGGTTCGCCTATTTTATTTTATCCAAATGCATTAGATGAAGTTAGAGTAATACCATTTTTCTACCCAATCATACTTCTTTTCCATGCTTTTACGTTTTTAACGCTTAAGCACTTTTTAATAAATTAAAAAAAAGATCTCGAAAGAATCAATCTTACCACTGCAAATCGGGTAAATATTTACTCAACGTAGTGCGGAGAATACCCAAGGTGATAGGTTTCACTAATACTTCAGTTGCTCCTGCATTCATTGCATTTTCCTTATCCGAGCTAAAAGCATAAGCCGTCTGCATGATAATAGGAATTTCTGTGTTAGATTCACGAATTATCTTCGTTGCTTCCAATCCGTTCATCACCGGCATCTTAATATCCATTAGCATTGCTTTGGCTCTTTGCTGGTGTTGCTGAAACAACTCCACCATTTCCTGGCCATTTTTAGCCCACTCGATATCACACTTTTTGCCTATGATAGCCTTGATTAATTTAAAGTTGCTGTCATCGTCTTCAGCTACCAAAATTAAAGGTCTGAATTCATTCATTTTGTTCGCTTTCCATATCGCTTATATATTGTTTTTTTTATCTGTTTTTTAGAGCTATCTTCCTTTTCAGCCCGCAAGGTATAAAAAATATTCATATATTTCGCTATCTTTGCGCCTCAAAATAAAAGAATAATATGATTTCTGTTGACGGACTGGCCGTAGAGTTTGGCGGCACTACCCTATTTAGTGATATTTCTTTCGTTATTAATGAAAAAGACCGCATCGCCCTGATGGGAAAAAACGGGGCTGGAAAAAGTACGCTGCTGAAGATTTTGGCAGGCGCACGGCAACCGACACGTGGAAAAGTTTCCGCACCCAAAGATTGCGTAGTAGCATACCTGCCTCAACATCTGATGACGGAAGACGGACGAACAGTGTTTGACGAAACGGCACAGGCTTTTTCACATCTTCATGAGATGGAAGCGCAGATCGAAAAGTTGAACAAGGAGCTTGAAACACGGACGGACTACGAGAGCGACAGTTACATGGCGCTGATCGAGGAAGTGTCCAGCTTGAGCGAGAAGTTTTATTCAATCGATGCTACTAATTATGAAGAGGATGTGGAAAAGGCATTGCTTGGATTAGGATTCACCCGAGGAGATTTCAACGGCAGACGAGCGATTTCAGCGGCGGATGGCGGATGCGCATCGAGCTGGCAAAGCTGCTGTTGCAGAAACCGGACGTGCTCCTGCTCGACGAGCCGACGAATCAGAAGTAACGATGGGACGTATCTATGATTATAAAGTGAATTACTCCCAATATCTGATATTGCGTAAAGAACGTCGCGAGCAACAGATGAAGCAATATGAGGAGCAGCAGAAGATGATACAGGAAACCAAGGATTTCATAGAACGGTTCAAAGGAACTTATAGCAAAACTTTGCAAGTGCAGAGCCGTGTGAAGATGCTTGAGAAATTAGAATTGGTTGAAGTGGACGAAGAAGATACCTCAGCATTGCGGTTGAAATTCCCGCCTTCTCCGCGAAGTGGAAATTACCCGGTCATTATGGACGGGGTAGGAAAGACCTATGGTGATCATGTGGTTTTCAAGAATGCCTCATTGACCATCGAGAGAGGGGATAAAGTGGCTTTTGTGGGCAAGAACGGTGAAGGTAAGTCTACTTTGGTAAAGTGTATCATGCGTGAGATAGAGCATGAAGGGACTTTGACGCTGGGACACAATGTGCAGATTGGTTATTTTGCTCAGAATCAAGCCTCTTTGTTGGACGAGAACCTCACGGTCTTTCAAACGATAGATGATGTGGCGAAAGGGGAGATCCGTAATAAAATACGAGACTTGCTGGGTGCATTTATGTTTGGCGGCCCCGAAGCTTCCATGAAGAAGGTGAAAGTGCTCAGTGGTGGAGAACGTACTCGTCTTGCCATGATCAAACTATTGTTAGAACCGGTGAATCTGTTGATTTTAGATGAGCCTACCAATCACTTGGATATGAAAACCAAAGATATCCTGAAACAAGCTTTGATGGACTTTGACGGTACATTGATTGTTGTATCTCATGATCGTGACTTAAATCTAAGTTCCTCGAAAAGAAGAAAATGGATTCGTTGCAAGAACTAAATAATAAAAATAAAAAGAGGTATCTATGAGTTCAAAAAAAACAGTAAAATTTAGTAGGAAAATATCATTATGAAAAAAAACTTATTTTCGTGGGAATCCTGGGCTTATTCGTGCTGGGATCCTGTAATAATAGAATACCGTCACACACACACACGATGAACACGATCATGCCGCGGAAGGACATAATCACGAGGCAGAAGGACCCGATCATTCCCATGAAGGCGAATATAGCGGAGAACACAATCATGAAGCAGCCGATGAATACAACGAAGCTGCCCGAAGCCCACAGTGATGAAATCATTCTTCCGAAAGCGAAAGCTGAAGCAGCCGGTGTAAAGGTGAGCGTTATTGAACCTGCACCTTTCCAGCAAGTGATTAAAACCAGCGGACAGGTGCTGGCTGCTCAAGGGATGAATCGGTTGCCGTAGCTACAGTAGCCGGCGTGGTATCTTTCCGTGGAAAAGTAACGGAAGGTATGAGCGTCGGTAGCGGCACTCCGCTAGTCACTATTTCTTCAAAGAATATCGCCGATGGTGATCCGGTGCAACGTGCCCGCATCGCTTACGAAGTGTCGAAGAAAGAATACGAACGGATGAAAGCGCTTGTCAAAAACAAAATCGTATCCGACAAGGATTTTTGCACAAGCGGAGCAAAGTTACGAAAAACGCCCGTCTTAGTTACGAAGCTCTTTCCAAGAACCATTCGGCAATCGGACAGAACATTACCGCTCCTATCGCCGGCTACGTGAAAAGTATTCTGGTGAAAGAAGGTGACTATGTGACAATCGGACAACCGCTGGTAAGCGTGACGCAGAACCGTCGTCTTTTCCTCCGTGCCGAAGTGTCGGAAAAGTATTACCCGTATCTCCGCACCATTAGTTCCGCCAATTTCCAGACTCCTTATAATAATCAGGTGTACGAGTTGAAAGCATTGAACGGTAAACTTCTCTTTTCGGAAAAGCTGCCGGAGACAATTCTTTTTATGTGCCTGTCACTTTTGAGTTCGACAACAAAGGGAAGTGATTCCCGGCTCATTTGTGGAGGTATTCCTGCTTTCTTCAGCAATGGAAAACGTGATTTCTCTTCCGCGCACCGCGCTGACAGAGGAACAAGGCATATTCTTCATATATCTGCAACTGGACGAAGAGGGTTATAAAAAACAGGAAGTAACGATAGGAGCCGACAACGGCAAAAAGCGTTCAAATCCTAACTGGTGTAAAGGCTGGCGACCGTGTAGTGACCGAGGGTGCTTATCAGGTTCGACTGGCAAGCGCAAGCAATGCAATCCCGGCACACAGCCACGAACACTAAAGAGACTAGGCGTCGCAGCCGTTTTTTGTGCGGCGCATCCATCAAGTTTTTTATAACTCTCAATTAATGAAATATCATGCTTAATAAAATTATACATTACTCCCTACACAACCGGCTGGTGGTAGTTTGTGCGGCCATCCTCCTGCTTATTGCGGGAACGTATACCGCAATGCACACGGAAGTGGATGTGTTTCCCGACCTGAATGCACCAACCGTGGTTATCATGACCGAAGCCAACGGTATGGCAGCCGAGGAAGTGGAACAGTTGGTTACTTTTCCTGTTGAAACGGCTGTAAACGGTGCTACGGGTGTGCGCCGTGTCCGCTCTTCCTCTACTAACGGATTTTCCGTTGTTTGGGTAGAATTTGATTGGGGAACGGATATTTATCTCGCTCGTCAGATTGTTAGTGAGAAATTAGCGGTGGTCAGCGAATCGCTGCCGGTCAATGTCGGCAAACCGACTCTTGGACCACAGTCTTCTATCTTAGGCGAAATGCTCATTGTCGGTCTGACCGCCGACTCGACCTCCATGCTCGACCTCCGCACGATTGCGGACTGGACGATTCGCCCGCGCCTGCTGTCCACCGGAGGGGTGGCACAAGTGGCTGTGCTCGGAGGAGATATCAAAGAATATCAGATTCAGCTAGATCCCGAACGGATGCGTCATTACGGCATCTCGATGGGAGAAGTGATGGCTGTAACACAGGATATGAACCTAAATGCCAATGGAGGTGTGCTCTATGAATTCGGAAATGAATATATTGTACGTGGTGTACTCTCCACTTCGAAAACAGAGCAACTTGGCAAAGCGGTAGTAAAGACAGTGAATAACTTCCCTGTCACACTGGAAGACATCGCAAACGTAACCATCGGCCCCAAAGCTCCGAAACTGGGAACCGCTTCCGAACGCGGCAAACCTGCCGTACTAATGACAGTCACCAAGCAACCGGCTACCAGCACACTGGAACTGACCGACAAACTGGAAGCATCTCTGCAAGACTTACAGAAAAATTTGCCTGCGGACGTCAAAGTCTCCACGGATATTTTCCGTCAAAGCCGCTTTATCGAAAGCTCCATCGGCAACGTGAAAAAATCACTTTTTGAAGGAGGTATTTTCGTTGTCATCGTGCTTTTCCTGTTCCTGGCAAATGTACGTACTACGGTGATCTCGCTGGTGACACTGCCTCTTTCCCTGCTCGTTTCGATCCTGACTTTACACTACATGGGGCTGACAATCAACACCATGAGTCTTGGAGGTATGGCGATAGCTATCGGTTCATTGGTAGACGACGCCATTGTCGATGTGGAAAACGTATATAAACGACTGCGGGAGAACCGCCTGAAAGCGGAAGCAGAAAGACTAAGTACGCTCGAAGTGGTATTCAATGCGTCGAAAGAGGTGCGCATGCCTATCCTTAATTCAACGTTGATTATCGTAGTCAGTTTTGTTCCGTTATTTTTCTTGAGCGGCATGGAAGGCAGAATGTTGGTTCCACTAGGTGTTGCTTTTATCGTGGCCCTGTTTGCGTCTACGATAGTTGCCCTGACACTAACTCCGGTACTCTGCTCTTATCTATTAGGAAGCAATAAGACGAACAAGGAACTGAAAGAATCTTTCGTAGCCCGCTGGATGAAAGGCATTTACGAAAAGGCGCTGACATGGGTACTGGCACATAAACGTGTAACTCTCGGAAGTACAATCGGACTTTTTGTAGTTGCCCTCGGAGTGTTTTTCACACTTGGACGCAGCTTCCTTCCTTCGTTCAATGAAGGATCGTTTACCATCAATATCAGTTCTCTGCCAGGTATTTCGCTGGAAGAAAGCAACAAAATGGGACATCGTGCCGAAGAGTTATTGATGACAATTCCCGAAATACAAACGGTAGCCCGGAAAACGGGACGTGCCGAACTGGATGAACATGCGTTAGGAGTCAATGTTTCTGAAATAGAAGCTCCGTTCGAATTGAAAGACCGCTCGCGCAGTGAGCTGGTGGCCGATGTACGTGAAAAATTAGGTACGATCACCGGAGCAAACATAGAAATCGGACAACCGATCAGCCACCGTATCGACGCAATGCTATCGGGTACGAAAGCGAATATCGCTATCAAGTTATTCGGTGATGACCTGAATAAAATGTTTTCACTCGGTAATCAAATCAAAGGAGCGATCAGTGACATTCCCGGTGTTGCCGACCTGAACGTGGAACAACAGATTGAACGTCCGCAGCTGAAAATACAGCCTAAACGGGAAATGCTGGCTAAGTTCGGTATTACCCTGCCGGAATTTTCGGAATATGTGAATGTAGCTTTGGCTGGAAAAGTAATCTCACAAGTGTATGAACAGGGGAAGAGTTTTGACCTGATTGTAAAAGTGAAGGATGATGCCCGGGATGAGATGGAGAAAATCCGTAACCTGATGGTAGACACGAACGACGGCCGCAAAGTTCCTTTGAGCTATGTAGCGGAAGTGGTTTCGGCCATGGGTCCGAATACGATCAACCGCGAGAATGTGAAACGTAAAATTGTCATTTCCGCCAATGTGTCCGATCGTGACTTGCGCAGTGTTGTGAATGATATTCAGAAACGTATCGACACATCGGCACAATTACCCGAAGGTTATCATATCGAGTATGGTGGACAGTTTGAAAGCGAGCAGGCTGCCAGCCGGACATTAGCGTTGACTTCATTTATCAGTATCGTGGTTATCTTCCTGTTGCTGTATAATGAGTTCCGCAGCGTGAAAGAATCCGGGGTTATCTTGCTGAATCTTCCGCTAGCATTGATCGGTGGTGTCTTTGCCTTGGTGATTACAACAGGGGAAGTCAGCATTCCGGCCATCATCGGATTCATTTCCCTCTTCGGCATTGCGACACGCAACGGAATGTTGCTCATCAGTCACTACAATCATTTGCAAAAGGAAGAAGGTTTGAATGTATATGATAGTGTGATTCAAGGTTCTCTCGACCGCCTGAATCCGATTTTAATGACGGCATTGTCTTCTGCACTGGCACTGATTCCATTGGCACTTGCCGGCGACTTGCCCGGTAACGAAATTCAAAGTCCGATGGCAAAAGTGATTCTAGGAGGATTATTAACGTCTACTTTTTTGAACGGTTTTATCGTTCCGATTGTTTATCTGATGATGCATCGGAAAAAGGCCCAGAAAAGCCTGTAGAGAGGGATATTTTTCCTCGGTGAGAAAACCATCGTTCCCCAGTGAGGAAACAAGTGTTTCTCGGTGAGGAACGGGTCGTTCCTCGGTGTCAAACAAATAGATGCCTTATCATAAAGTATCTATCAACAATAGCTTGTAATAAATAAAGAAATTAGAAATGAAACAAATCATGACCATAAGCGCTGCACTTCTTTTCTTAACCATAGGTGAAGTGCAAGCCCAAAACGGAATTGAACAGGTATTGAAGAATATCGAAACGAACAATAAGGAGTTGCAGGCAAACGAGCAACTGATTACCTCGCAGAAGTTGGAAGCCAAAACGGATAATAACTTGCCTGATCCTACTCTCTCTTACGCGCATCTATGGGGAGCAAAAGATAAAAGCGAAACAATCGGTGAGCTGGTTGTTTCACAAAGCTTTGATTTCCCTAGTTTATACGCCACACGTAACAAGTTAAACCGTCTGAAAGCCGGAACTCTTGACAGTCAGTCGGATGTTTTCGTCAGGACAAACTGTTACAGGCAAAAGAAGTCTGTCTGGACATTATCATGCTTCGTCAGCAAAAAGCATATTTTGGAGGAACGTCTCCGCAATGCGGAAGAACTTGCTAAAATGTACGCCAAGCGTCTCCAAACAGGGGATGCAAATGCTCTCGAAACCAATAAAATCAACTTGGAACTGTTGAATGTCAAAACGGAAGCGTCTCTGAACGAAACGGCACTTCGCAATAAGCAGCAGGAACTGAATACGCTGAATGGTAATATTCCAGTGGTTTTCGAAGAAAATCAATATCCGACTATACCGTTCCCAAGCGATTACCAAATGTTGAAATCAGAAGTCATGGCTACAGACCGTACCCTCATGGCGCTCGGCAACGAAAGCCTCGTTGCCCGGAAACAAATAGCGGTCAACAAATCGCAGTGGTTGCCGAAACTGGAACTCGGCTACCGTCGGAATACAGAGACTGGTGTGCCTTTCAACGGTGTAGTGGTGGGCTTTTCCTTCCCGCTTTTCGAAAATCGGAATAAGGTGAAAATTGCTAAAGCGCAGGCACTCAACATCGACTTGCAAAAGGATAATGCTACACTGCAAGTGGAATCTGAATTGGCACAACTTTACCGGGAAGCGAAAACGCTGCATGCTTCAATGGAAGAATATAGCAAGACTTTCCAGTCTCAACAAGATTTGGCATTGCTGAAACAAGCTTTGACAGGTGGACAAATTAGTATGATCGAGTACTTCGTTGAAGTATCGGTGATCTATCAAAGTCATCAAAATTATCTGCAATTGGAAAATCAGTACCAAAAGGCAATGGCACGGATTTACAAAAGCAAGCTATAAATAGTACATAAAACCCTTTTAGGTATGGGTTACGCTGAACATACTAATTTCTATTTTTAAGTTATATAAGTATGTTTATATAATAAATTAGGCACGGATTACACAGAATTCACGGTCTTTAGTATTGTCATAACTATAAAGCAACAGTGTTAATCCGTGTAATTCGTGCCTAAATATATCTCCTCTCTTTTTTCTTCAAATTCCGACTGGATATTTCAAAACAATACATTACATTTGCAACGAACATAAAATCTGAATTATGAGACCTAAACATTTCTATTTATTCATGTTATGCTGCATCCTTACGCTACTAAGTGGCTGTAAAGATGATGACGACAATCCACTGCGTTTTTACAACGGTGAATACGAAGTACCTATGGGTGGCAGACGTTACCTCGGCCTGGAAAGCGGAAATGGTGACTACTCACTTGCAGTGAAAGACACACGCATCGCAAGTGCCGGAACTGAAACTGGCTGGAGTGGAGTACCTGCCGGACGTATGATTTATGTAACCGGTATCCTCACCGGAACGACTTATCTGACAGTAACAGACAACGCCACACAAGAAACCTGCACTTTACCAATCAAGGTGGTCGATAATTACGAAAATATGGAGTTGCTACGCAGCTACTTGTCTAACTTACCCAACGGAGATGCGAATCTTCTACCCGGTATTTCCGACATTTTTCTGATTAACAACCACGCACGGGATGCTTATTTTTTCAAACAAGGAGAACAGACCGCCTTTTCATCCGGACTTGAATTAATAACCCAAGGAAGTTACAAACTGGAAAAAGAAGAAGGAGACGATAAGAAAATGACACTAACCCTCACTTTTTCGGAAGATATGGCAACACCTGTTTCCGATCATAAATTCATAATATGGGGAAACTCGTACTTATTTCATCGGTTGGATAAAAGCCTAAATCTGAACTGGAACACTCCGCCCATTGGAGAAACGCGGACATCACCTGCACCTCCTCCTTCCTACACGCTGGAAGAAATAGCTGAAGGCACAGAAATCGGAAAAGGCAGACAGCTTAGCTTTTTAGTCTTTCCCAACAGGAAATACCTGCGGGAATACTGCCTTAATCAGTAACGTATTCTGATAAGATGCGTATATTTTCCGGTAAGTATCCACTACGGATGCGCCATTCTTGCGGATAGAGATTATTGGCACGATTGCCGATATTCTTTACAAATCCGAGAGGAATATGCCGATAAGTAAGCAGAACATATCCGCGAGGGGCTGTTGCCGGCAAGGTGATAGCCTCTTTCCGTAAATATGTGATGGCCTGTTCATAACTTATTTCTTCCGTAGCGAATGCTTCCCGGCATAAAAGTGAGGTACACATTGCCAACGCATGGTTAGGGGATCAAATCCTTTCCTTTCACCTCGCCTATCTCAATCCCTGCCGACACGATTTTCAGGCTTTGCTTCATCATCGTCAATTCATTAGTGTAGTACTGCGAAAAAGCCCGGATATTTGTTCCTTCCGCCAATAAAAAATACTTGTCCGAATTTTCATCATTCAACCAGCTTTTAGCCATATTCAGATGTTCTTTCGATACAGGAGCAGATGCTGCTGCTCCTTTCTTATCCTTCTTCTTGAAAACTTTCTCTTTCGCGAAAAAGAAGATACGGAATCTCTTCTTCCGTCTCCGGCTTACGAAAAGCCACCAGAAAAAGCCTTCACCTTTCGTCTTATGAGGGAAAAAATGATAAACGGGAATAGAAGATTTAGAATGATCCCTTTATCTGACAAAAGATCTCCTGTTATATTCCAATTCTCCTGCACCTGCACAGTTAATGGTTCGCCCCCATACTCTTGTTGAATCCAACGTGCATTCTCTTCATCCTCTTTTTTGTATTAAATGTACACGTACTATATATAAGAATACCTCCGGGCTTCAACGCATCCCAGATATCTGCAATAATCCGTCGCTGGCGCTGCCAACAGATTTCCACATTCTCGGGGCTCCACTCTTCCACAGCTACCGGGTCTTTACGGAACATACCTTCACCGGAACAGGGAACATCTGTAAGAATCACATCAAAGAAAGAGAGTAAAGCCGAAAAATCTGCCGGATCATTATTGGTCACTACCACATCCGGATGTCCCCACTTCGTCAGGTTTTCAGCAAGAATCTGCGAACGATTCCGGATTACCTCATTGGCTACCAACAGGCTTCCTTCGGGAAGTACACTACGGGCATGAGTCGATTTTCCACCGGGAGCCGCACAAAAGATCCAACATCTTCACCGGTCCCGTGATATATTGCCGGAGTACCTGCTCCACAAACATGGAAGAAGCTTCCTGAACATAATAACAGCCTGCATGGAATAAGGGATCGAACGTGAAAGTGAGACGCTCCTCCAAATAGAATCCTTCGGAAGACCAAGGTACTTTATCCGATAAAGAATGATTGATTTTCAATTGATTCAACCGGATGCTAACCGGTGGTTCCTGTTGGAGGGCAACAGCCAGTTTGTCGTATTCTTCGACGCCCAACAAAGCGCGGGTATATTCTGTAAAAAGAAGCGGGTAATTCCATCTTTCGTTTATTAATTTCCGCAAATATCAAAAATATTTCGTCTCTTTGCAACTTTCTATGATATTAACTACGTCTAACAGATAAAGAAATAAATTAAAAAACTATTGATATGAAAAATTTTCTATTAGCATTGATGGTTGTACTGACCACTTGCACACTGGCTGTTGCCCAGACCACCGTTGTTCGTGATTCCATCGGGAAAGTAAAAGTAACTGTGACCAAAGACAATAAAAGCAAATACGAACAATACTGCTGTCACAGTGATTGGTGTAGACACAGCAGATGCTGATTCTGCAGACGTAAATGCAAACTCAAGTAATGTTAACACCACTCATGGCAAAGCCAGCTTCACATTCGATTCGGATGACAGCGATTTCCCCTTCCACAATGTTAGTGCCGGCGGAGGTATTCTGGTAGCAATCATTGCAATCATTGCTGTATTCGGATTTCCGGTATTCATTCTATTTGTAATCTTCTTCTTCCGTTATAAAAACCGGAAAGCACGTTATCGCCTTGCCGAACAGGCACTTGCTGCCGGCCAACCGCTTCCGGCAGAGTTTATCCGCGAAAAACAAAACAGTCGATTCGCGTTCACAAGGCATCAAGAACACCTTTACGGGTATCGGTCTTTTCATCTTCCTCTGGGCAATCACCGGCGAATTCGGAATTGGAGCTATCGGCCTCGTTACATTCATGGGTATCGGACAATGGATTATCGGTAGCAAACAACAGACTCAAGACACAAATGCTACCCGGATGTATACGGGTAATAAGGATGAAAAAAAAGAACCCGAATAACGTTAGAACCGATAGTTTCGAAATCATCCCTTCCGAATCGAAGAGAAAGACAAAGGAGTAAACGAAGAAAAGAACGACGAGAATAAATGAGCCAACTCAATGATATATCGTTAGTCGCACAGGTCGTAGTGTTCAAAAACACTAGGGCCTTCGACCAGTTAGTGAAGAAATACCAGTCGCCCGTGCGGCGGTTCTTTCTCAACCTGACTTGCGGCGACAGCGAATTGAGTGACGATTTGGCGCAGGATACATTCATCAAGGCGTATACGAACATTGCCTCTTTCCGGAACTTGTCAAGTTTCTCCACGTGGCTCTACCGCATTGCCTATAATGTATTTTATGATTATATTCGCAGCCGGAAAGAAATGGCCGACTTGGATACAAGGGAAATAGACGCCATTAACAGTACCGAACAAGAAGAACGTCGGGCAGAAAATGGATGTCTACCAGTCGCTCAAAACGCTAAAAGATGTGGAACGAACCTGCATCACCTTGTTCTATATGGAGGACATTAGTATCGACAAAATTGCAGGGATTGTAGGAATACCGTCAGGGACAACGGTGAAAAGCCACCTGTCACGCGTGGAAAGAAAAATTAGCAACGTATTTAAAAAGAAACGGTTATGACAGAAATAGACAATGATAAAAGCTCTTGCGCGACTTCTTTACCGAAAACAGGCAGGAGATAGCGGACAGGGGATTCAGCCGCCGTGTCATGCACCACCTACCCGATCGTAGTAATCGCCTGGCTCGTATCTGGAGCGCTTTCGTGATGACTGTGGCGGCCGCACTTTTTGTATGGTTAGGTGGATTGGAAGCAGCTTGGGGAACAATAAGAGAAGTATTTATCGGTATGATTAATCATGGCACTACCAGCCTTGATCCGAAAGTCTATTATTATCGCAGCTGCTGTACTATTATTTATGGCTACACGAAAGGTTGCTTCGATGGCATAATTAACTCCTGGAAAGAAGTTATTTCGTTAAAGAATGATAAATTTGCCCTTGTTAGCAAAGGAGCCCAAACATAGATGTTGTATCTTTGTTGCTCTGTAAACTAAAAGAGAGAGAAAAGTTTTGAAATTACGTATATTTATTTTATTTCTGTTCCTGCCTTTATTACATGTTCAGGCAGATGTCATCGACAGTCTGATGACGCAGCCCAGAGACTCAATCGGACTAACAAGTGATTCCCTTGTGCTACGCTATTTACAAGAATCGGGAATCCCTATATCTGATAATAATAAAGTAAAACTGCTAAAAAGCGGGCGGGAGAAATTTATCGATTTGTTTGAAGCCATCCGGGAAGCTAAACACCACGTTCATCTGGAATATTTCAACTTCCGAAATGACTCCATCGCCAATGCTTTATTTGCTCTGCTGGCCGAAAAAGTGAAAAGAAGGCGGTCGAAGTACGAGCCATGTTTGATGCATTCGGCAACTGGTCGAACAATAAACCGCTCAAGAAGAGACATCTCAAAAAAATACGGGAGCAGGGAATCGAGATTGTCAAGTTTGACCCGTTCACCTTCCCTTATATCAATCACGCCGCTCACCGGGATCATCGTAAAATAGCTGTTATCGATGGAAAAGTAGCATATACAGGCGGAATGAATATCGCGGATTATTATATCAACGGACTACCCAAAATCGGAACCTGGCGTGATATGCACATGCGTATCGAAGGAGATGCCGTCAATGATTTGCAGGAGATTTTTCCTGACTATCTGGAACAAAGAGACTAAACAGAATATAGGAGGAGAAGCTTATTTTCCTCAACATCAGGAACAGACAGACAGCACGAATATCGTTGTAGCAATTGTAGACCGTACCCCGAAAAAAATAGCCGTATGTTGAGTCATGCCTATGCCATGAGCATTTACTCGGCACAAAAGAATGTTCATATTGTTAATCCTTATTTTGTACCGACCTCTTCCATCAAAAAGGCATTGAACCGTACAATCGACCGGGGGGAGTAGATGTAACAATCATGGTTTCCTCCGCTTCCGATATCCCGTTTACTCCGGATGCTGCACTTTACAAGTTACATAAACTAATGAAAAGAGGAGCTACTGTCTATATGTACAACGGAGGATTCCACCATTCAAAAATAATGATGGTAGACGATTTGTTCTGTACAGTCGGTACTGCCAACCTGAACAGCCGCAGTCTACGATATGACTACGAAACCAACGCTTTCATTTTTGATAAAAAAACAACCGGTGAATTGAATAATATGTTTCGAAATGATATCGAGCATTGCACCCAACTGACACCGGAATTTTGGAAAAAGCGTTCTCCATGGAAGAAGTTCGTCGGCTGGTTTGCTAATTTATTCACTCCATTTTTGTAATTTTGTACGGAAAATCATTTTCACCACAGATTATGCAACTTATTCATTATGAAACAATATCTGGATTTACTCAATCGTGTACTTACCGAAGGCACGAAAAAAGATGATCGTACCGGAACCGGAACAATCAGTATCTTCGGTCATCAAATGCGTTTTAACCTTGATGAAGGCTTCCCGTGCCTGACAACCAAAAAACTGCATCTGAAATCAATCATATACGAATTGCTTTGGTTTCTGCAAGGTGATACTAATGTGAAATACCTTCAGGAACATGGAGTACGTATTTGGAACGAATGGGCGGATGAAAATGGTGACCTGGGGCATATCTATGGCTACCAATGGCGTTCATGGCCTGACTATAACGGTGGATTTATCGACCAGATCAGTGAAGCGGTAGAGACAATCAAACATAATCCGGATTCACGCCGTATCATCGTCAGCGCCTGGAATGTAGCAGACCTGGACAATATGAATCTGCCTCCCTGCCACGCTTTTTTCAGTTTTATGTAGCAGACGGACGGTTGAGCCTGCAACTGTATCAACGCAGTGCAGATATTTTTTCTGGGTGTTCCTTTTAATATTGCATCATACGCATTATTGCTGCAAATGATGGCACAAGTGACGGGACTGAAAGCCGGAGATTTTGTCCACACCTTTGGTGATGCGCATATCTACCTGAACCATCTGGAACAAGTGAAGCTCAATTATCACGCGAACCTCGCCCATTGCCACAAATGAGAATCAATCCGGACGTGAAAAGCATCTTCGATTTTAAATTTGAGGACTTCGAATTAGTAAACTATGACCCGCATCCGCATATTGCAGGAGCAGTAGCCGTGTAAAAAAGATGAGTAAAAGTATCAATCATTGCTGCCGTAGACCGCCGCATGGCTATCGGATTCGAGAATAAACTTTTTTCTGGTTACCGAATGATTTGAAACGTTTCAAAGCATTAACTACCGGAAACACTATACTTATGGGACGCAAAACTTTCGAGTCATTACCGAAAGGCGCATTGCCCAATCGCAGAAATATCGTTTTATCTTCCAATCCGGATACAGTATGTCCCGGTGCGGAAGTTTTTCCTTCACTCGAAGCAGCTTTGAAAAGTTGTCGGGAGGATGAACACATCTATATTATAGGAGGGCAAGCATTTATCAGCAGGCTCTTTCTTTACGCTGACGAACTTTGCCTGACAGAGATAAACAGTACGGCTCCCGAAGCGGACGCCTATTTTCCCGGAAGTATCCCAGGAGCTGTGGCAAGAGAAAAGCAGAGAAGCTCATCCTGCGGATGAGAAACATCTCTGCTCCTATGCTTTTGTTGATTACGTGAGAAAATAAATGATTAACCTTCATTAATCTTCTCTTCTACGTCGACCATAATCGGCATCTGCCGCTTAATGGCTTCATGGAAGGAGATTAATGTCTCGGTACGCGCCAAGCCCAATGGTTGCAACTTATCGTGAATAATACTCAATAAGTGATGGTTATTCTTAGCGTAGATCTTAATAAACATATCATATTTTCCGGTAGTGAAATGACATTCTACCACTTCCGGAATCGCTTCCAAGGCTTTTGTCACCGAATCAAAGGACTCGGGGTCTTTTAGATATATACCAATATAAGCGCAAGTCTCATATCCTATCTTTTCGGGGTCGATGACATATTCCGAACCTTTCAATATTCCCAAATTAGTCAACTTCTGAATGCGCTGGTGGATAGCCGCCCCGGAAACATTACACGCTCTTGCTACTTCCAAAAAAGGAATACGCGCGTTCCCTGCTATTAGTTTCAGAATTTGCTCATCTAAAGCATCTAATTGATGATGTCCCATTTTTGAATCAAATTGTTTTAATCAATGAATCTTTCTATGCAAAGTTAGCTATTTTTCGGCAACAAATACTATGATTTATTACTTTTATTTGCAAATATCGGATAAGTCAACAATAGTTTGTACCTTTGTGGAAAAAACATAAATATACTATTTATATGAAACAATTTTGCTGTATCATTCTGTGTTTCTGTACTTCTATAGGAAGTTTCGCACAGAATTTTGCTGATTATTTTCAGAACAAAACATTGCGAGTGGATTATATTTTTACCGGGGATGCTACACAACAGGCTATTTATCTGGATGAGCTATCACAACTTCCTACCTGGGCAGGACGTCAACATCATCTTTCGGAACTTCCATTGGAAGGCAACGGACAAATTATAGTGAAAGACCTTGCCAGCAAACAGTGTATCTACAAAACGTCATTCTCTTCTTTGTTTCAAGAGTGGCTGTCCATAGACGAAGCTAAAGAAACAGCCAAAGGATTTGAGAATACCTTTCCTTCTTCCTTATCCTAAACAGCCTGTGGAGGTAGAAGTCACTTTATATTCTCCGCGAAAAAAAAGCATTGGCTACCTATAAACATATCGTGCGTCCGGATGATATATTGATTCATAAACGGGGGTATCACATGTCACTCCGCATCGGTATATGCTTCAAAGTGGTAACGAAAAAGACTGCATAGATGTTGCCATCCTTGCAGAAGGATACACAGAAAAGGAAATGGATATTTTCTACCAGGATGCGCAACGCACCTGCGAAAGTTTGTTTTCTTATGAGCCGTTCCGCTCCATGAAGGGTAAATTTAATATTGTTGCCGTAGCCAGTCCTTCTACGGACAGTGGTGTCAGTGTTCCCCGCAAAAATCAGTGGAAACAAACGGCGGTTCACTCCCATTTCGATACTTTTTACTCGGACCGTTATCTGACTACCAGCCGGGTAAAGTCTGTCCATAATGCATTGGCAGGCATCCCCTACGAACATATCATTATCCTCGCTAACACAGATGTATATGGCGGAGGAGGAATATACAATTCGTATACGCTGACCACGGCCCATCACCCGATGTTCAAGCCGGTAGTCGTGCACGAGTTCGGACACAGTTTCGGTGGACTGGCCGACGAATATTTCTATGATGATGATGTGATGACAGATACTTATCCGCTGGATGTCGAACCGTGGGAACAAAATATTTCAACACGGGTGAACTTCGCTTCCAAATGGAAAGATATGCTTCCGTCAGGTACCCCGATCCCGACCCCTATTGCTGAAAAAAAGAAATATCCCGTAGGAGTATATGAAGGAGGTGGCTACTCTGCCAAAGGCATTTATCGTCCGGCTTATGACTGTCGCATGAAAACAAACGAATATCCGGAGTTTTGTCCGGTTTGTCAACGTGCCATCCGTCGAATGATTGAATTTTATGTTCCTTAATGGAATACAATTATATTATTGTCAAACTTAAAACCCAAACCTCATGATTAGACTTCAACCAATTAGTACGTCGGATCTGCAACATTACAAATTCATGGAAGAGCTTCTAATTGATTCGTTTCCACCGGAAGAGTACCGTCAGTTGGAACAACTGCGCGAGTACACCGACCGGACGGGCAACTTTCATAATAATATCATCTTTGATGATGACCTGCCTATCGGGTTCATCACGTACTGGGATTTCGACCGCTTCTACTATGTAGAACACTTCGCCACCAATCCCGCCCTGCGAAATGGAGGCTATGGAAAACGCACGCTGGAATATTTGTGCAATTATTTGAAACGCCCGATTGTATTGGAAGTAGAACGCCCCGTAGAGGAAAATGGCAAAACGCCGTATTTGTTTCTATGAGCGTCAAGGATTCACCTTGTGGAAAAATGACTATTATCAGCCGCCCTACAAGCCCGGAGATGATTTTCTGCCCATGTATTTAATGGTACACGGAGAATTGGATTGTGAAAAGGATTTTGAAACAATCAAAAAGAGAATACATAAAGAAGTATATGGAGTTAAAAAGACAAAACATGCTAATTAAATTAGGTAGCAGCTCGAAATTAGTTTCACAAATGGAAACCTTACTCCAGCTACGTATATAAAAAAAGGGCGTTCAATTTGAATTGAACGCCCTTTTTTATATATCAAATTAACTAATTATTTCTCACCACGTTTAGTAGCTGAGTAGTTAATCTTCAAAGCGTATGACTTTCTAAGAGCATTTTTTACATCAGTAACAATACCCATCTTTGTCTTCTGATCTACTTTCAGAGACACAGTCATTTTGGCAGCGTCGCCTTCATTCATACTAGCACGTTCCTGAAAGATGAAGTCCTGTACTTCGCCCACTTCAGCATAGCTGTCGTTGAGCTGAATACGGCTTTCAGTACCCATTTTCGCACGATATTCCTGAGTCGGTTCGCCTACATAAATGAATGTCACCAGTGATTTCTTCTCCAGTTTTTCGAGTTCAGTACCTTGCGGAAGTGTAAACTGCACCTTTAATGTTACCTCACGCATCGTTGTTACAATCATAAAGAAGAACAACAAGGTAAAGATAAGGTCAGGCAATGAAGAAGTATTCAAAGCCGGCATTTCACGTTTACCAGTCTTATTAAATTTTCCCATTACTTACTTCTTTCCGTATTTTTTTTAGGTTCTGCTTCAGAAATTCGTTGCGGATAAACTTCACGAACAGCTTTCTGCTGTGCATCATTCAGTTCAGCGTAAGTAACCCCAAACTTTTCTGAGCTAACTCATCTCTCAATTCATTGTATGCAGCTACCAATTCGTTCTGCACACTTATATATGCCTGATAAGAAGACCCGCGGTCATTCTGCAAAAAGAAATTACATGCTTATCATTAACAAGAGTCGTACCAAAAAAATCCACATTTTTTTGTGTCTTTTTCCGGCATATTCTCATTGTTATTGGCATTAGCAATAAATTCTTTAGCTTTCTGCCTCAACTGATCAACACCGATATAATCATTACCGCACATCAAAGCATCATCTTTATTCAGGTATAAACCTGCAGGATGTTACGTTCTTTAATTTTATCGGTATTCTCATTCTTTTCATCTTCGGGTGGTGGAGGCAAAAGTCTTGCCAAACCACGGTCCGTATCCATTGAAGTCGTAATCAAGAAGAAGATTAACAACAGGAAAGCAATATCCGCTGTAGAACTTGAGTTTATATCAGAACTTTTCCTTTTTTCCTTTTGCCATTTTAATAACTTATTTAATCGAGTATCCTCAATTGATTACGATAATTTTTTTCTTTATACCACTCGCAATGATTGCAACGATTGTTACAAACAACAGGATGTAAATAGAATAAAGGAACATATCAGTTACTTTCAGCCAGAAAGGAACATTGTCAGTACCACTATAGCCAGGAATCTGCATTGGTGTACCATCACCCATTGCCCAAGCTATCAATAAGAACAACAGCTAAAAGAACCAAACCAAGTAAAGACTTGATGGCATTTGCCGGGTTATCCTTCAAAGCTGCACCAAATTGGAATACAGCAGCAATAACAGTGGCTGCAATGGCTAAGCCAAACAAAACGCATACATCAGATAGAGTAAGGCGTCTGTTTGAGCCGGTTGCCACATTTCGGGATCTACTCCCGGAATTAAGGCATCGCCCGAGGCATCTCCTCCTAAGAAGAACAAGCCAATAACGATCAGATAATAGCAAACATCGCATACAGTGCGTAATACGATACTTCTATATGTTAACTTACTCATTTTAGATTATTTTTTGTATTTCAAGTTCATATTTGATTACCATATCAAGCAAAGAGATAGAAGAATCTTCCATTTCACTTGTAAGAGCCTCAATTTTAGAAAGTACGTAGTTGTAGAATACCTGAAGGATCAATGCTACAATCAAACCGAAGATAGTTGTAATCAAGGCAACTTTCATACCACCTGCAACAACCGTCGGAGAGATATCACCTACCTGCTGGATTTTATCAAATGCCTGCACCATACCGATTACAGTTCCCAAGAATCCGAGTGACGGAGCCATTGCGATAAACAGTGTGATCCAAGAACATCCTTTTTTCAAGGTAACCTGCCTGTACACCACCATAAAGATACAACTGACTTCTCAACTACGTCAATACCTTGATCGATTCTCATCAAACCCTGATAGTAGATAGAAGCGATCGGGCCTCTTGTGTTGCGAGCAATGTCTTTGGCAGCTTCAACATCACCTTTTTGTAAATCAGCTTCGATAGATGCCATGAATTTTTTGTGTTGATTTCAGCCAAACTCAAATAAATGATACGTTCAATACAGAAAGCCAAACCGATCACCAAAGCGATAGCTACCAAACTCATGAAAGATGCAGTACCTTCGATAAATTTAGTTTTAATTTCCTTGTGAATACCACCCTCTTCTGCAGCAGGAGCAGTAGCTGTAGTAGCTTCAGCGGCAGGAGCAGCTTGTTGTTCAGTTTGTTCTGCTGCAGGAGCGTCTTGAGCCTGAGCAAGTTGAATTGAGCCAAAAGTAAAGGCCCCAATCACAGCAACAATTGCAAATAACTTTTTCATTGTGTGTCTAATTTTTAAGATTAATTAATTGATTATTATTATTGTATTTACTTCACGTTTCACTTTCATTTCTGCGGAGAGACGGGGATTCGAACCCCGGATACACTTTTGGCGTATACACGCTTTCCAGGCGTGCCTCTTCAACCACTCGAGCACCTCTCCTTTGAGTTTTCAGCATTTTCAGCTACAAATGTATCCTTTTTTTTTTTTCTAAAGCATTCTCCCTTTTTTATCTTAAATAAATACTGCAAATTAATATAATTTAAAACCTTTCGAACCTTATTTGCGGATTCCGAACACTTTTAACGCATTCATCAGAAGTGGCCTGTGCCACATACTCCGGATCCATCTGATAAATATCCGCCACCTTCATGAGTGTGTCTCTCACATTGGCACTTTCATTCCTCTTTCCCCTGTTCGGCACGGGAGCCAAATAGGGAGAATCGGTTTCAAGCACAATGCGCTCTAAAGGAACAGTCGTCAATGCCTCCGGCAAAGTCGATTTCTTGAAAGTTACAACTCCATTGATACCTAACATAAATCCTTCAAATTCCAACAATTTCGCCGCTTCTTCCGATGTCCCAGTAAAACTATGAAAAATGCCGGTTAATGGGGTATTTTTATAGGGTTCCATTACCTTATATATATATTCAAACGCTTCTCTTGAATGGATTACAATGGGAAGACCATATTCCAGCGCCCACTCTATTTGCTTTTCAAAAACCAAGATTTGCTCTTTCAGAAAAGTCTTGTCCCAATAAAGATCAAGACCTATTTCTCCGATAGCCACAAACTCACGGGAAGTCGACAAGTATTTGTGAACAATCGCTAATTCCTGTTCATACGATTCATTGACAGAAGTAGGGTGCAGTCCGATCATCGGATAGCAAAATCCCGGATAATCCCTACAAACCGACAACATAGCATCAATGGTCGTACTGTCTATATTGGGCATAAAATATAGGAAACTCCCGCTTTCTGCGCACGTTCCATCACCAATGGCAGGTCTTCGGTAAATTCTTCAACAAAAAAGATGAGAATGAGTATCGATCAACATGATATTTCTTTTTCTTCTTTTATTTTTTCGCTGGAGCGATAATAATATATCAGTCCATAGTCGCGGCATTTTTCTAATCGGGTATCATTGGGAGTGACATCCTGGTATTTGGCTTCTACCTGATTCCAGATATCCAAAATCAATTCATCCGCCCGGTCACGCATCGAAGCCAGTTCATCCAGACTACGATTGGTTAATGCCTGATAGTTCTTCTGCCGTTCATAGCTTTCCAGAAAAATATCATAATGCACTTTTACGCGTGCAATAGTCGGGTTATAAATAGGTATGCCACCTTGAGTGGTCCTTAATTGTTCGCCTTCGATTATTTTCTTCCCCACTCTACCAGAGAGGCTTCACTCAACAGGTCCGGTACGGTATTGGAAGCAGGCAAGCCATATAACTCTTTATGTGCCACCTTGATTTCATCACGAAGCACTGCCAAATTGAGCACCTGAATAAAATGAGAGATATACAGCCGGGCAGTCTTCACATTCATCTGGTGTTTACGGCTGGCACGCGACTGATTATCGTAGCACTGGGTATAATAAATTTGCGCTGCCTCAAACCGATGCAAAAGTTACGCGCTTCAAATAATGTCTTCAATGTAATAGCCAAGTCACGCACATTATACATCTCTCCCTTTTCGACAGCCGCTTTCAGCGCCCGAACTCTTGCTTGATCTGTATTTGGTAGTCGTCTATAAGGCATATCTCCGATACTTAACTACATTTCACGATACATTAATAGTTTCACCAGATTCTTCAGTTCTTTTTTCTGTCTTCCGCAACAGCTACCGCCGCCAGACTTTCCATAGCGAACGTATAATATTCACGCATTTTGCTTTTCACAAATATTGCGGATATTCAACTGATTATAGATTTCAGTTACCGCTTCGATTTTTTTCAGAAGGTTGAAAAGCCTCCGCATTCAACCAACGATTCAATTCAGCATGCTGCTTTTCATCCGCACGGTTCAGTGCTTTGATAAGCATATATGTTTTTATTGCAGAGGATGTCTCCACCTATCTTCTTCCCGAACACTTCCGGATCACCATATACATCCAACAAATCATCCTGTAACTGGAATGCTACTCCAATATGCATTCCAAAATTATATAGATTTTCTGCATCTTCAGCAGTCGCTCCTGCCAGAATTGCACCTATTTTAAGACTACCCGCAAAGCAACACGGCTGTTTTCAAACGAATCATTTCAATGTATTCGTCTTCTGTAACGTCACAGCGAGATTCAAATTCCATATCCAGTTGCTGTCCTTCACAGATTTCGAGTGTAGTCAAACTGAATAAATCCATCACTTCTTTCAGGTGTTCCGGTGGACAACCCGTCATATACCGAAATGCCAGAATCAACATAGCATCTCCCGAAAGTACAGCAGTATTATCATTCCAGACCTTGTGCACGGTAGGTTTCCCTCTGCGCACATCCGAACGATCCATCAAATCATCATGCAACAAGGTGTGATTGTGGTAAACTTCAATCGCAGTGGCAGGATCGTATATAGACGCAACATCCTCCCGATACAAGTTATATCCCATCAACATTAATACAGGACGTATCCGCTTCCCACCCAGAGAAAGGATATATTCAATCGGTTCATAAAGTCCTTTCGGCGTCCGGGTAAACTGGATTTCAGAAATATGATTATTTATTTTATCAAGTAATTGAGAAGCTGTAAACATGATGAATAAAAAAAGATTAATGAATAAAAAGAGGCTGCCGAAAGCAGCCTCTCCATTTATAGTGTTACAAATTACTGCAATCTAAACATCACAGGAACTGTAAATTTAACACGTACCGGTTTTCCGCGCTGCATACCTGGTTTCCATTTCGGCATGGTATTAATCACACGGAGAGCTTCTTTATCCAGATACGGGTCTACGCTACGTACAACCTTTCGCATCTACGATACTACCGTCTCTGTTAACAACGAACTGTACGATAACACGTCCTTGAGTTCCGTTTTCCTGTGCGATAGTCGGATATTTAATATTTTTTGCCAGATACTGCATCAAAGCTGCTTGTCCGCCCGGGAAGTCCGGCATATTTTCTACAACCTCGAAAATAGTCTGTTCTTCCGGCTCTTCTTCAACAACTTGTACAGGCACATATTTTACTTCTACACGAGCTTGGTTATCTTCATTGATAATAGTTGTTGTTTCCTCAATATCAGCTTTATCATCCACAATCTCCAGCAATTCTGCTACTTTTGGAGCTTCAGGTGGTGGTGGAGCTGCTTGTTCAGGGGTTTCGGTAATAGGAATAATTTCCTCTTCAAACACGACATCAGCTACTGCCTGGCTTGTATCAATCTTCACGTCACGCTGGGTCCATTCGAACGCCACGAACATGAAAGCTAGAACTACCACGTAACCAACGAGCAACCATGTAGACTTCTTGCCTTCCAGGTCTGCTTTGGGTGATTTTTTAACTTCCATAATTTTATTAATATAATGATTAAAAAAAAGTGTCCTTTCATGTGTCTCCGGGCAAATATACTACATTTTCATGTATTCGTTCCCCTCTTTGCCTCTTTTTATCCGGCTTTTTAACTTTTTAATTCTTTCGTACTTGTCTTGCTCCTTTTAACGGCAAACTTATGGCTGATTTTCAAATTTACCGTATCTTTGGCGAACAAATCAGATGAACTGAATATGAAAAGATAACAATTGCAATCGATGGCTTTTCCTCTTGTGGAAAAAGTACAATGGCCAAAGATCTTGCCCGTGAAGTGGGCTACATTTACATTGACAGCGGAGCCATGTATCGTGCGGTCACTTTATATAGTATAGAGAAACGGAATTTTCAATGGAGACGTTATCGATACGGAGAAGCTGAAAAAAAGAAATCAAGAACATTCGTATATCTTTCCAGCTGAATAAAGAAACCGGACGTCCCGACACGTATCTGAACGGCGTGAATGTAGGAGAATAAAATTCGTACAATGGGGGTTTCGTCCAAAGTCAGCCCCTATCAGTACGCTTGACTTCGTACGTGAAGAAATGGTGGCGCAGCAACAAGCAATGGGAAAGGAAAAGGGCATCGTCATGGATGGCCGGGATATATGAACTACCGTTTTCCCGGATGCGGAACTGAAAATATTTGTAACCGCCACTCCCGAAATCCGTGCTCAACGCCGTTATGACGAGCTGAAAGCAAAAGGACAGGAAGCCAGCTTCGACGAGATTCTGGAAAATGTGAAACAACGGGATTATATCGATCAAAACCGTGAAGTAAGCCCGCTGCGCAAAGCAGAAGATGCGCTGCTCCTGGATAATACCGACTTATCGATTGAAGAGCAGAAAAAATGGCTTTTCGAACAATTTAATAAGGTAAGTAAATAGTTTGTTTTATGATCAAGGTAGAGATAGACGAAGGTTCCGGCTTCTGCTTTGGTGTGGTGACAGCCATTCATAAGGCAGAAGAAGAGTTGGCAAAAGGAGAAACCCTCTATTGCCTCGGAGATATTGTGCACAATAGTCGGAAGTGGACAGGCTGAAAACGATGGGATTAATCACCATCAATCGGGAAGAATTCAAGCAATTGAAAAATGCAAAGTATTGCTCCGGGCGCATGGCGAGCCACCGGAAACTTATATGATTGCCCGTGAAAATAAGATCGAGATTATCGATGCGACCTGTCCGGTTGTATTACGTTTGCAGAAACGCATCCGACAAGGGTATCTGGCAGACAGTGACGAAGAAAAAGCAAATTGTCATCTACGGCAAGAGCGGACACGCTGAAGTGTTGGGGCTGGTAGGGCAGACAGACGGAAAAGCAATTGTGATTGAAAAGGCAGAGGAAGCCAAAAGCTGGATTTAAACAAAAGTATCCGCCTTTTCTCACAGACAACCAAGTCACTGGACGAGTTTCAGGAGATTGTAGAATACATCAAACTCCACATTTCACCGGATGCCACTTTCGAATATTACGATACAATCTGCCGGCAGGTAGCAAACCGTATGCCCAAGTTAAGGGAGTTTGCGGCTACACACGATCTGATATTCTTCGTCAGCGGCAAAAAAGAGTTCGAACGGAAAGATGCTGTTTGAAGAATGTTTGAAGGTGAACGCCAATTCGCATTTGATAGATAACGAGAAAGAAATCGATCCTTCTCTTCTTCAAAACGTAAAATCGATTGGTGTATGGGGCGACTTCTACCCGAAATGGTTGATGGAGAAGATTTACAATCACATTCGGACGCTTATCAAAGAATAATTGCTTTATTCATAAAAAGAATAATAGCAAAGCAACATAAGAAAAAACGGCAAAGTAACACGAATGAATAAAAAGAAAGCAAGAAAGGGCTATTTGAACATTTTTAATGTTTTCTTCATACGAAAAAAAAACTTCATAACCGCTGCTTTCAACTTTTTATTGTACATTTGCCGCGTCAAACTAATTAATGAGAGATTGTTATATGGGAACAGTTAAGTGTATCGGAATTTTGACATCCGGTGGCGATGCACCGGGAATGAACGCTGCTATACGTGCGGTGACACGTGCAGCTATCTACAATGGATTGCAAGTAAAAGGTATATATAGAGGTTACAGAGGTCTGGTAACAGGTGAAATCAAAGGAATTTAAGAGTCAGAATGTGAGTAATATCATCCAGTTGGGTGGTACTATCTTGAAAACAGCCCGCTGTAAGGAGTTCACCACACCGGAAGGCCGCCAGCTGGCTTATGATAATATGAAAAAGGAAGGTATTGACGCCTTGGTTATCATTGGTGGTGACGGTTCATTGACGGGTGCACGTATTTTCGCACAAGAGTTTGATGTACCTTGTATCGGATTGCCCGGTACTATTGATAATGACCTTTACGGTACAGATACTACTATCGGATATGACACTGCATTAAATACGATATTGGACGCTGTGGATAAAATACGTGACACGGCCACTTCACACGAACGTTTGTTCTTTGTAGAAGTGATGGGACGACGCCGGTTTCCTTGCACTGAACGGAGCGATCGCTTCGGGAGCGGAAGCTGCTATTATTCCGGAATTCAGTACGGAAGTCGACCAACTGGAAGAGTTTATCAAGAACGGATTCCGTAAATCAAAAAACAGTAGTATTGTACTGGTAGCCGAAAGCGAACTGACAGGCGGTGCCATGCACTATGCGGAACGTGTGAAAAACGAATACCCGCAATACGATGTACGTGTGACGATCTTAGGTCACTTGCAACGTGGTGGTAGCCCGACTGCCCACGACCGTATCCTGGCAAGCCGCCTCGGTGCTGCTGCTATCGATGCTATTATGGAAGATCAACGTAACGTAATGATCGGAATCGAACATGATGAAATCGTTTACGTACCGTTCAGCAAGGCTATTAAGAATGACAAACCAATCAAGAGAGATCTTGTCACTGTATTGAAAGAGCTTTCAATCTAATCTTTTTATTTTTAGGAGTTCAGCTTATATCAGTATATAAGATAAAGAGCGGGTGGATGAACGGGAGATTTCCTTATCATTCACCGCTCTTCTTTCATTTATTCAATGCTTCTTTTTCACAACATGCATATTGGCATTGCCTGAACAATAACGGCGAATCGTAGTATGTAGCAGATTTTTCTCTCTGCCTTCAAAAGTCACATAAACGGATAATTGAACTCCCTGGCGGCTTACTGAGGTAAAGACCGGGTCATCCCGATGAAGATAAGCCAAGGAGGCTATTCTTTCGGCATACCACGGGTCATTTTCACGATGCCAAACCTGAAGGAACGTTTTAAATGAAGAGGATTGAGAGAACGGTAATCCGATGGAAACGACGGCATAGACAGAACACTCATGACATATGCCACCCAACTGTTGCACCCATACGCAATGACCAGCCTCTCTCTTTGCCCGTATGTTCTTCTTTCAGCCAACAAAGAAGAGACTTGTAGCCCTCTTCTTTGTTTAAGAAGCGTTCATAATTTGTTTCGTCCATATTTGTGCAGGAACGTAAATAACAGCATCAGTCAGGTGAGATGTCGATGCCAATAAACCATTTTCTTTTCCATATGCACTAT
>VOFC01005046.1_pt1 | contig 46312 bp, 90 predicted proteins | sample 5384161 | NCBI WGS metagenome assembly VOFC01 (sample SAMN12384722, study PRJNA508395) | human gut metagenome | isolation source: healthy gut B | host: Homo sapiens | reverse complement strand
GGCGCATTGTTTATCGGCGTCGGCGCCGGACTTTGCGGTCTGGGGGGCGGCGCCACCACCGGTGACGACGCCCTTGCCATGAGCCTTTTCCCATCTGACAAAAATCCCCATTCAGTGGATTTATCTGACCAGCGACCTGATCGTGCTGGGGCTTTCCCTGACCTACATTCCCGTGCGGCGCATCGGCTATTCCTGCTGACGGTCATTCTGTCGGGGCAGCTGATCGGTCTGATGCAACGGATCAAAGGCCGCCCGGAAGCCGGTTAATCAGCCTTTCAACCCTCTGGACTGTCTGTCCATATCCTCTACCACGATGTCGTAGATCTCACCCAGAGACGCACAGTATTCCAGCACCTTCCATGGCTCGTTTGTATGGAAATGAATTTTGATCAAGTCCTCGTCGCCCACCGCCAGCAGGCAATCGCCCCTAAAATACTCACAAAATAGTCGTTGATGGCGTCTTCATCCAGATCATGCCCTCAATGAGCAGCTGGGTGTCATAGCGAAATTCGGTCATAATTATGTCTCCTTTGCTTTCATAAATGTAAGCAAATTATAGCCATCTCCCCCGTGATGGGAAAGGGGGCTTTTACCGCGCGTCAAACCCCTCCATGAAAAACGAGACTGCCCTTTTGAGCAGTCTCGTTTTGAAAATTTCCCACAGGTGCAGAACCCGATCCTGATTTCCTGGGTGCGTCCCTGGTTCCAGAACTGGGTGCCGATGTAGCCGCAGGTTCGTCTGGCCACGTTCATCTTGTTCTGGTCGGTGTTGCCGCACTGGGGGCAGACCCATATCAGCTTGCCGTCGTCCTCCTTGATCTCGATCTCGCCGTCATAGCCGCAGACCTGACAGTAGTCGGACTTGGTGTTCAGCTCGGCGTACATGATGTTGTCGTAAATGAACTGCATGACCTGGAGCACGGCGTCGATGTTGTTCTGCATATTCGGCACCTCCACATAGCTGATGGCCCCGCCGGGGGACAGCTGCTGGAACTCGGACTCGAAGGCGCAGCTTGGTGAAGGCGTCAATTTGCTCGGTCACATGGACGGGGTAGGAGTTGGTGATGTAGCTCTTGTCCGTAATGCCGGGGATGATGCCGAACCGATTCTGCAGGCACTTGGCGAACTTGTAGGTGGTGGATTCCAGGGGCGTTCCGTACAGGGAGTAGTCGATATTCTCCGCCGTCTTCCACTGAAGGCACTTGTCGTTCATCTTCTGCATCACGGACAAGGCGAAAGGGCTTGGCCTCGTCGTCGGTGTGGGACTTGCCGGTCATGTACTTGACGCACTCATAAAGTCCCGGCGTAGCCCAGAGAAATGGTGGAGTAGCCGCCATAGAGCAGCTTGTCGATGGGCTCGCCCTTGGGCAGCCGTGCCAGGGCACCGTACTGCCAGAGGATGGGGGCTGCATCAGACAGCGTGCCCTTCAGCCGGTCATGGCGGCACCGGAGGGCCCGGTGGCACAGCTCCAGCCGGTCTTCAAAGACCTCCCAGAATTTGTCCATCCCGGCCGGAGGACAACGCCACGTCCACCAGATTGATGGTGACGACGCCCTGATTGAACCGGCCGTAATACTTGGGCTTGCCCGGCTCGTAGTTTCCGGCTCTGGCCACATTGTCCCAGCCATTGCCGGAACGGTCGGGGGTCAGGAAGCTGCGGCAGCCCATGCAGGTGTAGACGTCTCCGTGACCCGGGGTCTCCCCCGGAGAGCTTGTACTCCCCGCATCTTCTTTTCGCTGATATAGTCGGGAACCATCCGCTTGGCGGTGCACTGGGCCGCCAGCCGAGTCAGATACCAGTAAGGGGAGTCCCCTCCCGGACATTGTCCTCCTCCAGCACGTAAATGAGCTTGGGGAAGGCAGGGGGTGATCCACACGCCCTTCTCGTTCTTCACGCCCTCGTAGCGCTGGCGCAGGGTCTCCTCGATGATCATGGCGAGATCCTTCTTCTCCTGCTCGCTCTTGGCTTCGTTGAGGTACATGAACACGGTGATGAAGGGAGCCTGTCCATTGGTGGTCATCAGGGTGACGACCTGATACTGATGGTCTGAACGCCCCGGCGCACTTCCTCCCGCAGGCGGTCTTCCACCACCTTGGAGATGGTCTCCTCCGCGGGCGCAACGCCGAAAGCGGCCATTTCCCGCTCCACGGTCTTGCGGATCTTCTCCCGGCTCACCTGAACGAAGGGGGCAAGATGGGTCAGGGAAATGGACTGCCCACCGTACTGGTTGCTGGCCACCTGCGCTATGATCTGGGTGGCGATGTTACAGGCGGTGGAGAAGGAATGGGGCTTCTCGATAAGGGTGCCGGAAATGACCGTGCCGTTCTGGAGCATATCCTCCAGATTGATGAGGTCGCAGTTATGCATATGCTGGGCATAGTAATCGGAGTCGTGGAAGTGGATGATGCCGGCCTCGTGGGCGTCCACCACTTCCTTGGGAAGCAGGATACGACTGGTGATGTCCTTGGACACCTCACCGGCCATGTAGTCCCGCTGAACGGCGTTGATCGTGGGGTTCTTGTTGGCGTTCTCCTGCTTCACTTCCTCGTTGTTGCACTCGATGAGGCTCAGGATGCGGCCGTCGGTAGTATTGGACTGGCGCAGGAGACTGCGGGTATAGCGGTAAGTAATATACTCCTTGGCCACTTCAAAAGCGCCGTGGGCCATGATGGCCTTTTCCACCAGATCCTGAATTTCTTCCACCGCCGGGCTGCGGCCCATTTCCTCGCAGGCGATCTGGACGCTCTGGGAAATTCTCTCGATCTGCAGCGGGGTCATACGTACCTTCTCGTCCACCGCATCATTGGCCTTGGTCACGGCCATGATGATCTTATCAATGTCGAAAACGACTTCCGCACCGTTACGTTTAATAATCTTCATAGGCTTTTCCTCCTTGGGTTCCTGTTTCTCAATCAATTCGTGCATGGCCTATTATACAATATATTGTGGTTTTGTCAATAGTAAATCACAAAATATAGTATTGCTGTTTTGTACGCCAAAAAGTTCTCCATTCTTCTTTCTGCCGTTTCCGGTCTGGGTCAGAGGGAAAGTTCCGTTTTTCCGGGAAACCGTAAAAGAAGGGTTTGAAATATGCCGCGGAATATAGTATAATCCAGAGAAGCGGTCTTTACATAATTCCCCTTTTTTCCTCGACCAAAAATGAAAGGAGACTTTTTCATGAAAAAATCTTTCGGCACTTTGCCCTCCGGCGAAGAGACCTTTCTCTACACAATATCCTGTGGTAAGCTGTCCGCCGCCGTCACAGATTACGGCGCGACGCTGGTTTCGCTGCTGGTCCCCGACCGGGACGGCGTCCTCGCCGACGTGGTGCTGGGCTACGACGACTGTGAGGGCTACCGCACAGGAAACGGCGCCTGTCTCGGCGCTACCGTGGGTCGGAACGCCAACCGGCTCAAGGGCGCGTCCTTCGATCTGAACGGCAAAACCTACCAGATGCCCGCCAATGAGGGCAGCAACAACCTCCACTCCGGCCCGGACTTTTTCTTCCATCGGCTGTGGAAGCTGGTTTCCCACACGGAAAGCGCCGTCACGCTGGAGCTTACCAGCCCCAACGGCGATCAGGGTTTCCCCGGAACGCCGTCATTCAGGTCACCTACGCCCTGAAAGCGGATGGAGCGCTGCACATTCTCTATAAGGCCGCCTGCGATCAGGACACCGTATTCAATTTCACCAACCACAGCTATTTCAATCTGGCGGGACACGACCAGACCGGCAGAGCTATGGAGCAGCTGCTCACCATTCCCGGGCGCTTCTTCAACCCCGACGATGCCGAAAACATCCCCACCGGCGAGCTGCGGCCGGTGGCCGGAACCCCCATGGATTTCCGCGCGCCCAAGCCCATCGGGCAGGACATCGGCGCGGACTACGAGCCGCTGAAGCTTCAGGGCGGCTACGACCACAACTGGGAGGTCTTCTGCAATCCCTGCGCCACCCTGTCTGACCCGGTCTCCGGCAGGAGCATGAGCGTCTGCACCGACTGCCCGGGCATTCAGCTGTACGCGGGCAACTTCTTGGAGACGAGACCGGTAAGGGCGGCGTACACTACGGCAAGCGCTCCGGCGTGGCGCTGGAGACCCAGTTCTACCCCGACAGTCTCCACCATCCCGGCTGGCCGCAGCCCATCACCGTGCCGGTGAGACCTACCGCAGCGAGACGGTATACCGCTTCTCCTGGGATAGCTAAGGAAACTCTGAATAAATCGTCTGCCCCTAAATTACTTGTCCCTCCCCGATGCTTCCAATTTATGCACTTCCCTGACAGGCGGCGCACAAACTGTCCTATAAGCAATTTTCGCTTAGTCTATCTGAAAACCGAATATGACCAACAGCGAGGGATTTTTCGTCTGCTGAAGCCATTTTTCCGCAGAAATACTTTGTGTATTGCAAGGGAAAATGGTGCACAGCAGGCGGAAAAGACCCGCTGTTTGGGCATGTTGACGGTTTTCAGATAGACCCTAAATCACGCCATCAGGAGGGGTTTCCATGTCTGAGCAATGTCCGGACATCCTGCGCTGCGATCCTCAGAATCTGCGCGTCAGGCCATGTCCATTCACACACGGAAGATAACCGACGCCTGCCGGGATAAGGACTGCGTGGAAGACCTGCGGGTCTATCTCACCGCCGGTTCCCAGCAGACGCTTGACAACGCCGCCAACGTGCGGGTACGCAGCGCCCAGCTTCTGCACACCTACATCGATGTGGAGCCGGTCGCCTTTGACCGGAATCACTACTGTATCGACATCACCTTCTACTACCGCATTCTGGCGGACGCGGTGATCGGCACCTGCCGTCCCGCGGCACTGAGCGGTCTCGCGGTATTCTCCAAACGGGCGGTGCTCTGCAGCGAGGACAGCCGCGCCCACATTTTCACCAGCGACACCCGCATCGGAAAAGCCGACGGCTGCACGCTCTCTTCCTCCAATCGTCCTACCGCCGTGGTAGAGGTCACTGCCCCCAATCAGGAAGGCGACGTTTTCCCGATACATATTTGGCACATTACAAAGCGGAGGTACTCTCAAGCAGGAGTACCTCCGTTTTCGTTTCTGTCTGTCAGGCTCTCTCCGTATCCAGCCGGTTGTGGGAGAACATCCGCACATTCTGGCTGATATTTCGGTTGATACAGGCCGTGTACAGAATGTCGATCATATTCAGCTGGGCAATTCGGGAGGACATAGCGCCGCTGCGGTACAGTTCCTCCGAAGCCATCACGTTCAGGCAGCAGGCTGCCATCCGGGAAATGGGCGACAACTCAAAACGGGTAATGGCGATGATGGGCGTTCCCTGCGCCTTCAGATATTCCGCGCAGCGGACAATTTCCTCGGTTCTACCCGAATAGCTGATGACAATCGCCACGTCGTTTGGTTTGGAATTCCGGGCGATGACGTACTGAGAGTGAATGTCCTCGCAGCAGGAGCAGGCTTGTCGATCCGGAGGAATTTCAGATACGCGTCCTTGGCCACCAGCTGGGAAGCGCCCAGTCCGAACAGAAGGACGGAATCCGCCCGGCAGATCATGTCAACCGCCTGTTCCAGCACCTGCGGCTCCACGAGCTTCACCGTTTCTTCCAGTGACGCAATGTTCCGGTAGGTGATCTTGTAGACGATATCCGAAGTGCTTCCGGCGGTGACGCGGGCATTCCCCTTGTTCTGCTCCTGCGTCCGCACGGCGATCTCAAACAACAGCTGCTTCTGCAGATCCCGGTAGCCCTCAAATCCCAGCTTTTTGCACAGGCGCACAATGGTCGCCGCGGAGCTGAAGGAGCGCTGGGACAGCTCCTTTACACTGAGCTGGGGAATTTCCTCGGAATGCTCCAGAAGATACCGAAGCGCCCCCTGCTCCGCGCCGCTGGCCGTGGGCAGATACTGCTTCGCGCGAATCAAAACACTTTTCAAGTAAATCATCTCCTACCCGAGTTTCATCTGTGATAGTTTAGCACATTTTTTCCGAAAAAGCAAGAATCCGCCCCCGCACCCGGCATAACCGGTACGCAGGGGCAGTCTTTTACATCTTTTTACCCGTTCCGCGGGAACGGTGAAAAACGTCAGCACGAAGCCCATGACGCAGCTGATGGCAAGTCCCACGCAGTATAAAAGCATACCCTTGGTTCCCACCGGCCCCGCGCCCATCATGGGGATACCGAGCAAACCGGAAGCGCCCCAGCCGTAGGACGCCACGCCGCAGGCCATAATACGCCAAAGCCGCCGCCAAGGCAGGCCGTCACAAAGGGTCTGCCAAGAGGCAGCGTCACGCCGTAGAGCAGCGGAGACCCACCCCATCATGCCGGGGATGACCGGATCAAATATTTTTCCGAAAACTTCACAAATTCGGTTTTTTCCTGTTTTTAGGTTAAATTCTGTTTTCCATAGGCTTCTACAGGCTGATTTTCCCCATAACCACTGGATTCTTCGCTCCCGTGACCGTGGGAACGTTGTTGCATCCGGCAAAGATTGCCTCGTTAGCCAGCACCGCGAAGGCCACGGCCTCCTTTGGCATTGCTGTCGTAACCCAGATCCTCGTTGGTCAGGACCCGGCACTCCGGCAGCGCTCTGGCAACCGCCTGCACCAAGGTCTTATTCATGCTTCCGCCGCCGCCGATAATCAGCTTATCCGGTTTCCGGGGAAATAATGCTCCACACTGTAGCGGATGGTCTGCGCCGTGTAGTCCGTCACCGTGGCCATCAGATCCTGACCGGAGATGTTCTCCCTGCGGGCATAGTCCATGACCTTCTTCACAAAGTCGGGGCCATAGTATTCCCGCCCGGTGGTTTCGGGGGCTTCCGGCTCAGGTAAGCGTCCTGCATCAGCATTTCCAGCAGCTTTTCATGCACCTTTCCCCCGGCGGCGTAAGCGCCGCCCTCGTCAAAGGTCTTTTCCCCGCCGGTCAGCTCCGTATAGACCGCATCCATGACCATATTGCCCGGGCCGGTATCAAAGGCGAACACGTCCTCCAGCCGACAGGCCGGGGAGCAGACAGGTGATATTGCCGATGCCGCCGATGTTCTGCAAGGCCACGCACTCGGTCTCGCTGCGGTAAATCAGGAACTCGCTGTAGGGTACCAGTGGTGCGCCCCAGTCCGTCCGCCGCCACGTCCCGAACCCGGAAATCGCTCACCACCGGGCAGCCAAACCGCTGCGCCAGTACAGAGCCTTCTCCCAGCTGGAATGTGCTGCGGAAGCTGTGTCCAGGTATGTTTCCGGCAGCGGAATGTGCCAGAAGGTCTGGCCGTGGCTGCCGATGAGGTCGATCTGCTCCGCCCGGATGCCGGTCTCAGCGCAAAGCGCCTCCACCGCCTGAACGTACAGCTCTCCCAGAAGAAAATTCATTTTGCAGAAATCCGCCGCGCAGGCGCTGTTTCCGCTTGCCAGCCGCAGAATTTCCCGGCGAATCACCCCCGGAAAAGGGCTGAAATACAAAGCCCAGCTGCTCGATTTTGAAGCCGTTCCATGCCCGGTGATCCGGCACAGCGCCGCGTCCACGCCGTCGGCTGAGGTGCCGGACATCAGTCCCACCACGAGACGGCTGTCTTTTTCCATACATTCTACGATCGGATGCACATTGTCACCTCACAGCATTTCTTTTGCCAGCATCAACGCACCGGCCGCCGCGTCCCTGCTCCGGCTCCGTGCAGGTAAGAGCGGGATACTGCCTGCCCCATTTCCGCGACAAATGTCTCCCGAAGCTTAGTGTCATGCTCCAGCAGTCCGCCCAGCATGGCGACCTTTCCGGCTTTGATGCCCAGCTGCCGCCACCGCGCCCACCAGCCCGGTCATCTTGACGGCATTGTCCCCGGATGATTTCCAGAGCGACTGCGTCGCCCTGTCCCCCGCCGCCTGCTCCACCAAAGGGCGCCAGCGCCGCGATCCGGCCCTTGTCGCCTCCGTAGGTGTAGGAAATGATCTTCTTCTGATCGTCCAGTTCCATCTGCTCGGCCAGCAGCTGAGACAGCAGGGTTTTCTCGCCCCAGCCGTCCCATGCGCGGGCAACTGCCGCCAGAGCGTCCCTGCCCAGAGCGTAGCCGCTGCCCTCGTCGCCGATCAGATGTCCCCAGCCGCCGGAACGGGCATACTCCCCCGCCCCGTTCTTTCCGAAGCAGATGGAGCCGGTGCCCGCGATCAGGGCGATGCCCTTCGCCGGACAATGCGCCATTCAGGGCGATCACCTGATCGCCCACCAGATTCCAGTTCTCCATGCCGCCCCGGGTCATTTCCGTCTCCACGATACGGGTCATTTCCTTTGTTGCTGATACCGGCGGAACCGATACAAAGCGCCCGGCAATGACCCAGTCCGTTCAGATAGGCGCACAGCTCCTGCAGCAGCGCGGAGAACCGCTCCGCGCCGATGCTGTTCATATTGAAGGGGCCGAACACCGCGGTATCCAGCACCTTTCCCTCCGGCGAGGCGCAGACTACCTTGGTCTTGGTGCCGCCGCCGTCTACTCCTGCAATAAAGTCCATTGGTTTCTCCCTTTCGACTTACAGCAGATGATCCAGTGCTTTCCGAACGGCCGCGTCCCAGAACTCCCAGTTGTGGATACCCGTCCAGTGTTCAAACCGGATGTCCGCGCCCAGCGCCGTCAGCTTGTCCGCCAGCCGCACATTGGCGGCGTACAGAGCGTCCTGCTCGCCGCAGGCCATATAGAGACTTCGGCAGCCGCGCCGCATCCGCTTTCCGCCAACGTCAGCAGATTGCAACCCGCCGGAATTTCCAGAGACTGACCGAACACGGCCTGAAGCTCTCGTTTCTCCGCCGGTGTCTGCACGGCGACAAATTCCTCGATATCCGCCACTGCGGAAAAGGCCGCTGCCCCGGCGTAACGTTCCGGAGTTTGCAGCACGCATTTCAGCGTGCCGTAGCCGCCCATGGAAAGGCCCATGAGATAGTTCTTCTCCCGCTTGGCGGAGAACCCGAAAAAGCCCCGGCAAATCTCCGGCAGTTCGTCGTGAATAAAGGTGAAAATAGGGCAGTCCTCGATCCATGTCCGCGTAAAAACTTCGCTGAACCTCCGGCATCACCAGCGCCACGTTCTTTTCCCGGGCATAGCGCTCCACGCTGGTATACCGCGCCCAGCCGGTGCAGTTGTCCTCCAGCCCATGGAGCAGATATACCACCGGCACCTGAGAGAGGTCGGTTTTCTCCGGCAGAATGACGGTCATGGAGGTATTCATCCCCATGGCGTCCGACCGGAAATCACAACGCAGATGTGCCATAATCAGTTCTCCCCCCACGGTCTGGGCGACCCGTCCCTCATGGGCTTCCAGCCCGCTGCTCGGCCTCGTGCACATCGCTGCCGGTTTTCAGCATGACAATGGCGACCTTCGCCTGATAGCCGCACTTTTCCAGCGCCTCGGTAGCCGTATCGTAATCCACGCCGGTGGCTTCACAGACGATGCGCTTGCACCGCTCCACCAGCTTGGCGTTGGTAGGCTTCACGTCCACCATCAGGTTGCCGTAGACCTTGCCCAGCTTGATCATCGCGCCGGTGGAGAGCATATTCAGCACCATTTTCTGGGCGGTGCCGCTCTTCATCCGGGTGGAACCGGTGACCACCTCCGGGCCGGGGTGGGAGTAATGGCGATCTCCGCCGTCTTTTCCACCTGAGAACCGGGGTTGCAGGAAATGCCGATGACATGGGCGCCCTGCGCCTTGGCGTAATTCATGGCGCCCAGCACATAGGGCGTTCTGCCGGAGGCGGCAATGCCCACCAGCACGTCCTTGCTTCCAAAGCCGATTTTCTTCAAATCCTCCGCGCCAAGGGCTTCGTCGTCCTCCGCGCCTTCCTTTGCCCGGAAAATCGCCTCGTTTCCGCCGGCGATCAGGCCGATCACCTCGCCGGGATCGGTAGAGTAAGTGGGCGGGCATTCCACGGCGTCCAGAACGCCCAGACGTCCGGAAGTGCCGCAGCCGCTGTACACCAGCCGTCCGCCCTGCTTCAGCTGGGCAGCGATCACATCCACCGCCTGAGCGATGTGTTCGGCCTCGCTCCCACTGCCGCGGCGACCTTTTTATCTTCTTCGTTGATCAGCTTCACCATGCTCAGCGTACTCATGGTGTCGATCTGTTCAGTCCGGCTGTTACGCTGTTCTGTCTTGATAGAATTGAGATCCATATCGTTCCTCCAGTTACGCTCAGCCCCGGGCAGACGGTTTTACCGCCTGCACCGGCGCCGCGCCATTATTCGTGATTCAATCGCAAAGAGAACAGGCAACAAAATGGTCCAGACTGACTTCTTTCAGGCAGACATTAGTTTAGCATTGCGAAACGAGTTTGTCAACAGCCGCCAGCCGATGTGGAATTGCGTTTCACACTTTGTCATAATTTGATGGTATCTGCACGAATATGCGAAATATTTGCACTTACGATTTGGCACAATGACGAAAATGCGACCTTTTGAACTGTGCAATTTGCTTTGGGTGGTTTTAGGGAAGCTCTGATTAAATCGGCAAGAGCTGGAGGCAGGAAATTCCGGCTCAGCCGCAGCCGATTTGTTCAGAGGTTCCCCAGTCCCCCTTTGTCCCTCCCCTGATGCTTCCAATTTATGCACTTCCTGACAGGCGGCGCATAAACTGTCCTATAAGCAATTTTCGCTTAAATCACGCCATCAGGAGGGGTTTCCATGTCTGAGCAATGTCCGGACATCCTGCGCTGCGATCCTCAGAATCTGCGTCAGGCCATGTCCATTCACACACGGAAGATAACCGACGCCTGCCGGGATAAGGACTGCGTGGAAGGCCTGCGGGTCTATCTCACCGCCGGTTCCCAGCAGACGCTCGACAACGCCGCCAACGTGCGGGTACGCAGCGCCCAGCTTCTGCACACCTACATCGATGTGGAGCCGGTCGCCTTTGACCGGAATCACTACTGTATCGACATCACCTTCTACTACCGCATTCTGGCGGACGCGGTGGTGGGCACCTGCCGTCCCGCAGCACTGAGCGGCCTCTGCGGTATTCTCCAAGCGAGCAGTGCTCTGCGGCGAGGACAGCCGCGCCCACATTTTCACCAGCGACACCCGCATCGCAGAAGCCGACGGCTGCATCCTCTCTTCCTCCAACCGTCCCACCGCCGTGGTGGAGGTGCTTGACCCCATGGTGCTCAGCTCCAAGGTCAAGGATGCCTGCGAGTGCGGCACGGCGGAGTCCGTCACCGTCCAGATTCCCGCAGGCATCCGGGCGCTGTTCGACGAAGAGCTGACCATCCCCGGCGACCATCGCCGCCTGTACGTCACGCTGGGACAGTTCTCCATCGTCCGGCTGGAACGGGATGTGCAGCTGGTCGTGCCGATGGTGGAATACGCCATTCCCGGAAAAAGGAATGCTGCGACAGCGAGGGCTGCTGCACCGAAGACCCCTGCGAAATGTTCAGCCGCATTCCCTTCCCCGCCCGCCAGTTCACTACCACCGGCTGCGACCGGAAGAAAGAACTCCCTGCGATCGGGATTAACAACGCTGCCCCCAAAGGCTTTTGGCCTTTGGGGGCAAATTCTGTCATCTAGTGTTCCACATACTTTGGCAGGATTTCGTCCACGTCCACGTAATAGTGCTTGTAATTGTCATTTTCGACATAGACCTTCACCTTTTTTGCCGAGCAGCTCCGGGTCGCGGAAAATGCGCAGGCTGGGGCTTTTGAAAATGTGCCGCACGCCGTGGGGGTCAATATACTGCACGATTATATAGTAGGGATACCGGCCGTTTACGTTGACATTGATATTCGCGGCAATATCCACCACCTCGCCCAGGATGTAGTGTCCCGAAGCAAGCAGGGCATCCGACCGCTTTTTCTTGCAGAATTCGACAATGAGGAAAATGATTCCCAAAATCAGGAATATAGTGCCGATCCCGCCGAAAATGAGACCGACCATAAAGGCGTCGCTGTCCCGCAGAAGCGCCGCCAGGGCAACTCCCCAATATCACAAACGTTCCGCCCAAGGCGGTATAGATGATGCCAATAATCAGCAGGGCGCTTCGCCCGATCCTCGCTTTTTCTCCATATCAGCCACGCATCGCCCGTTTTCTGGCAATGTTGATGGGGCCTTCCTGCATGTGGTTGATCCATGCAAGGCTCTTCTTGCCCGGGCCGTAGGCCGATGCAGGCGTCGGGGTCGTCCGCCAGAACGCAGCCGATGCCCGTGCGCTCGGCGATCAGCAGATCCATACCCCAGATCTGGCTGCACCCGCCGGTGAGGGTGATGCCGTTTTCGGAAATATCCGACACCAGCTCGGGGCTTGTCTGCTCAGAACCGCCAGCACCTCGTCGGTGATCATCCGGGCGGGACGGCGCAGCACCTCGAAGATCTCCGTGGAGGTCAGGTGATGACCTTGGGCATACCGGTCTTGAAGTCACGTCCCTTGACGTTCATGCTGCGCTCCCTCGTCCCGGGGGTAGACCTGACCGATCTGGATTTTCACATTCTCGGCGGTGACCTGACCGATCACCACGCCGTGCTGACGGCGGACGTACCGGGCAATCATCTCGTCAAAGTAGTTGCCCGCCACCTTCAGAGAAGAAGAAACCGCCACGCCGTTCATGCTCAGCACCGCGATGTCCGTGGTGCCGCCGCCGATGTCCACCACCAGATGGCCGCTGGGGCCGCGAATGTCCAGTCCGCGCCCAGACCCGCCGCGAGGGGTTCCTCTATCAGGAACACTCTGCGCGCGCCGGCTTCGATGGCGGCGTTGATGACGCTGCGCTCCTCTACCTCGGACACACCGGAGGGTACGGAGATGACCACGGGGCTTGGGAGTGAAGAAGGACGCCTTCGTCGCGGTCTTAAACATTTCCTGAAGCATCCGGACGGTCATTTCATGGTCGGATACGGTGCCGTCCTTCAGCGGGTGCATGGCGACCACGTTGCCGGGAGTACGTCCCAGCATGTTCCGCGCGGCCGCGCCCACCTGCAAAATCTTGCCGGTGTTCTTGTCCATAGCCACAACAGAGGGTTCCCGGACGACCAGTCCCTTGCCGTCGGCGTAAATCAAAACATTGGATGTACCAAGGTCAACGCCCAGATCATTGGAAAATAAAAACATAATGACACCTACTTATTCCTTTCCTGCCGATGCAACGGCAGCGCAATGTACTTCCTTCGCCCCGGCGGTTTTCAGCACACGGGCGGCTTCTCCCGCCGTGGCGCCGGTGGTCAGAACGTCGTCCAGCAGCAATATCCGCTTTCCGGCAATTTCTACACCTTGGGTCAGCCGGTAGACGCCCAGCACATTTTGCCCGGCGTTCCGCCTCGCCGTGAATGCCGGACTGGGGACGATTGTGACGGACTTTCCGCAGAAGGGGCGTCGGGGTCATCCCCAACTCCCGCCCAACGGTCTTCGCCAGCAGCTCCACCTGATCGTAGCCACGGCGCAGCTTCCGCAGACGGCTGACGGGGATCCATGTCAGCACATCGAACCCGTCGGGGTACTGATTCTGGATACGCATGGCCAACAGCCTGCCATAAGCAGCGGCGTAATTTCTCGCGCCGCCGAACTTGAAACGCAGAAGGCTCCTTCTTACATTCCCTTCATAGTACCAGACCGCAGCGAAACTGTCAAGAAATTGACACCTTCTTTTTCTATTAAGAAATTCCGGCGCTTCCTCCCGGCAGGTGCGGCACAGGTCAAGTTCCTCTTTTTCCCCAGAATCTTTCCGCACAGAACGCACTTTGGCGGGAACAGCACGCCCAGCAGCCAGTGAACCAGTCTCATTCGGTTTCCCCTGTAAGCGAAGCTTCAACCCCGTGTAGCGGCGGTTCTTCTTCGCGTTTTCCACCATCGCCGCCACGGTTTCCTCACGACCTACAATAATCAGCAGTTCTCTCGCCCGGGTGATGGCGGTGTAGAGAATGCTGCGGCTGAGCAGATACGGAGAACCGTTCCACGCCGTTAAGATCACCGCCCGGTACTCGCTGCCCTGACTTTTGTGAACGGTCATGGCATAGGCGGGTTCCAGCTCGTTCAGCTGGGTAAAGTCGTAGTCCGCCGCCCGATCGTCAAAGGTCACCGTCAGGGTCTCCGCACCGGTGTCGATCCCGGTGATCGTCCCCACGTCGCCGTTGAAAATGCCGGTGCCCACGGTGCTGCCGTCGGTCTTCTTCCATAATATATCATAATTGTTGCGGATCTGCATCACCCTGTCCCCTTCCCGGAAAATAATGTCTCCGAAAGCGCGCTCCTTTTTGTCGGGAGTGGCGGGGTTCAGTGCGGCTTGCAGCATTTTGTTCAGCGCGGCTGTGCCTACACCCCCTTGCGAGTGGGAGACAGCACCTGAATCTGCTCCGGTGGGATACCCATGTTCTTGGGCAGTCGGGTGGTGCATAATTCCCGGATCAGGGTGCTGACCGCATCCTCACTCTGCCTGCGCAGGAAGAAAAAGTCGCTTTTGACGTTTTTCAGCTCCGGCATCTGTCCCCTGATTCACCCGGTGGGCGTTCATGACGATCAGGCTCTGCTGTGCCTGCCGGAAAATCTCCGTCAGCCGTACCGTGGGCAGGCAGCCGCTGCGCAGCATATCGTTGAACGGGAATCCCGGCCCCACGGGGGGCAGCTGGTCGGGGTCGCCTACCAGAATCAGCCGCTTCCCTCTGGGGATGGCCTGCAATAGATGGTGCAGCAGCTCCACGTCCACCATGGACATCTCGTCCACGATCACCGCGTCGCATTTAAGGGGGTTGTCCTCGTCCCGACGAACACCATGTCCCCCCGTGCCAGGGTCGATTCCCGCTTCCAGCAGCCGGTGGATGGTGGAGGCGTTCTCCCCGTCACCTCCGTCAGCCGCTTCGCAGCACGGCCTGTGGGCGCGGCCAACAGGCACGCCAGCTGCATCTGTCCCAGCAGGGACAGGATACCATTTAATATAGTCGTCTTACCGGTGCCGGGGCCGCCGGTGATCAGCAGCAGTCCGGAGGTCGCCGCTTCCCGGATGGCGCGGGTCTGTTCCTCTGGAATATTCGATGCCGCTCTCCTCCGCCACGTTTTGAATCATGCGCTCCAAGCCTTTGGGCGGCGGGAAGCTGCCCTTCGCAAATTCCAGCAGCCGTTGACTGCAATTCACTTCCGCTTCATACAGCCTTGGAAGATAGTCAACGGTGATGCCTGCCAGCGTGCTGCGCACAGACGGTCTGCTTCCAGCAGCCGCCCGATGCCTTCTTTTTACCGCTTCTCCGTCCACGCTCAGCAGCTGGCTGACCGCCAGCTGTAGCTTGTCCTCCGGCAGAAAGCTGTGCCCCGCCGTGAGATTGTAGTTCAGTTCAAACAGGATTCCGGCCTCCACCCGCCGGGGGTCGTCCCCCCGCCACGCCCAACTCAATGGCAAAGCGGTCTACCGCCCCGAAGGGCGCGTCAAGCCCCTCGTCCATGAGTAAGTACGGGTCGTCGTACAGAAGCTCCACAGTGCTGTCGCCGTACAGCTTGTACGCCCGCACCGCCAGCTCCGCCGGGAGGTGATGCACGGCAAAAAATTCCATCAGCTGCCGCATTCCCACCTGTAACCGGAATTCCTCGCCCATGGCTTTTGCTTTTTCCCGAAATGCCGGGAACCTCGGCCAGACGCTCCGGTTCCCGTTCCATGACCAGCAGAGTCTGCTCCCCAAAATGCTCCACGATCCGCGCCGCCGTCTTGGGGCCGATGCCCTTGATGATGCGGCTGCTGAGATAATTCAGGATTTCCAGACTGGTCTGAGGCATCAGCCGCTCCAGAAATTCCGCCTCGAACTGCCGTCCGTAGCTGGAGTGGGTGCTCCATTTGCCCGTCACCATCAGCCGTTCGCCCACCGCGGGCAGAGGGATGGTGCCGACCACCGTCACATTCTGGCCGCCGCCCACGTTCACGCGAAGGACGGCGTAGCCGTTTTCGTAATTCTGATATACCACAGCGCTGATGGCGCCCTGCAAAATCTCCAGATCTTCCGTCAAGTCGTTCTCTCTCCCATTCTCTCGGCCAGCTTTTCCGGTGCGCAGACCGTCACGCCCCGCTCCGTCAGCCAGTCCCGTTCGGCATTGCTGATGCCAAAATCCACCATGGTAAGCTCTTCCCGCAGCAGCCCCAGCTCCCGCAGCCAGAGATAGCGCCGGGCAAAGGAATCCTCCGTCACCCCCGGCCTTGCCGGAGCGTAAAGCCCGCCGCCCCGCTCTGCGGGCAGCAGAAATCCGTACAGCACCCACAGCGCACTTACCAGCCCAAAGGCCGCCAGCGTTCCCAGCATAATGTAACCCGCCACCAGAACCACCTCCGGATATTGTATGAGGGACACAGGATTTCTGTGCCGGTCATTCTGGCAGAGCAGCATTCATTCCTTTTCATTTTACTATATTTCTTTGAAAATGGAAAGCCCTTTTTGCTTTCTTTCTCCACTTTCTGTCCTCTTAAAACCTGGTAAAAAGAAACTTTTGCCGGATTCTTCAAAATTGGTCTTGAATCTCGACAAAAAATCGGGTATAATAATTTGGAACGATTTTGCGGGTCATACATTTTTCCCCTGCGGAGGCACTATGAAGCTGCTGAATTTGCTTATGTGGGTGGTGCAGTTTGGGTTTTCCATTCTGTTTCCCACGGTTTTCTTTTTGATTCTGGCGGTCTGGCTCCAGGATAAATTTGGCCTTGGTCTGTGGATCGTGGTCGTGCTGGGCATTGTGGGTCTGCTTACCTCCGTCAGCACCGCCCGGTCGTGCCTGAAATCTCTGCGTAAGGCAGCCGACGAAAGCAGCAGCCACAAAGACCCGCCCGTCTCCTTCAATGACCACAAGTAAGAGGAATTCCCGTTATGAAATTACAGGCAGCATCCAAAAAGAAATCTCCCGCATCGCCGTCGGCACGCTGGCGTGCGACGTTATCATGGTTGCGGGGCTGTTTCTTCTGAGTCAGTTCGGCATCGGCAAGTTTGACATTCTCCGCATTCTGCTTGGCGCGGCATGCGGCTCTGTGGTGGCAATTCTGAATTTCACCATTCTCTGCCTGACGGTGCAGAACGCCGTGAGATCGACAGCAAGAAAGAAAATGCGGCAGAAATTCCAGATGAGCTACAATGTCCGCCTGCTTCTTCAGGCCGCTTGGGTCGTCGCCGCATACCTGATTCCCCAGGTGCATTTTGTGGCCGGCGCGCTGCCCGTTCTGTTCCCCAACGTGGTCATTTTCTTCCTGCAAAGCCGGGGCAAGCTCGTTCCCAATGATGAAAAGCCGACTGCCGGCGAGGCGGGCAAGACCATTCCCTTGAGCAGGACGAGCCGGAAGATCATCCCGGCCCCTTTGAAGTATAAAAGTACAAGATCATCGATTTTATGAGGTGAGTGTATGAACGTTGAAATCAATGGCGCACGAATTATAGCTACATTTGAAAACGTCCCGCTGTTCGGAACGGTTCAGATCACCCAGACGCTGATCGTCAGCTGGCTGATCCTGATTATCATTTCCGCCCTGTGCATCTGGCTGGGGTCCGGATTGAAGGTCACGGGCATTTCCCGAAGCAGGCCGTCGCTGAGACGATCTACACATCTCTGGTGAAATTCGTCCGGGGCAATATGGGATCGGGTTTGATCGGTACATCCCGCTGGTCGGCACCATCTTCGTTACCAGCATTTTTTCCAACCTGATCAGCCTTGTGGGCATCTGGAGTCCCACCGCCGATCTGATGACGGAGCTTGCCTGGGCGCTGGTAGTGTTCGTGCTGATCACCTATCATAAGATCAAGGCATCCGGCATCGGCGCGTATCTGAAGAGCTTCCTGGATCCCCTTTTCATCCTGGCGCCCATCAATGTCATGAGTGAGCTGTTCACCCCCGTCTCCATGGCCTGCCGTCATTTCGGCAACATCCTGTCCGGCACGGTCATCAACGCCCTGATCTATGCCGCGCTGGTCGCCGCCAACAGTGCGCTGTTCCATTTGCTGGCGTCCAGCATGTATGTCGCGCTGATCGTCACCATAGTTGGTCTGATTCCCCTGATTATCGGCTTTACCAAGAAGAAAAAAGAAGCTGAAAATTCTGGGCATCATCGTCACGGTGCTGGGCGTTCTCGCCATTCTCACCTGTCTGGGCGTTGACTACCCCTGGCTGACCATTGGCATTCCCGCCATTCCCAGCCTGTATTTTGACTGGTTCAGCGGCTGCATCCAGGCATTCATCTTCTGCACCCTGACCACCCTCTTCATCAAACAGGCCGCGGGCTGATAACGCGGCGGCCATTTGAATAAACACGTAATCAAATATTTAGGAGGAAAATATTTATGGAAATTCTGGCTAAAGGCATTGCTCTGGCAGGTTGCGGCATTGGCGCCGGTCTGGCTCTGATCGCCGGTATCGGCCCTGGTATCGGCGAAGGCAACTGCGCCGCCCGTGCCTGTGAGATCATCGGCCGCAACCCCGAGTGCAAGAGTGACGTTACCAGCACCATGATTCTGGGTATCGCTCTGTCCGAGACCACCGGTATTTACGGCTTCGTTACCGGTCTGCTGCTGATTTTGTCGCCCCCGGTATGTTCATGAAGCATCTGGGCTGATTTCCGGCGAGAAATTCGATCACTAAATTGTACGCCGGAAGGAGGCAACGCAATGGACCCTTTACCAGTCGTTGGTGACGGTAAACCCCGTAACTCTGATTGCACAGATTTGCAACCTGTTTATCCAGCTGCTTATCGTCAAGATCTTCTTCCTGGATAAAATCAAGGCCGTGCTGGACAAGCGCCGCGAGACCGCCGACAAGCAGATTGCCGACGCCGAGGCCGCAAAATCCGAAGCGGCAGCCATTAAGCAGACCTATGAGGAAAACATGCGTCAGGCAAAGACCAAGGCTGACGATATGATCCTCTCCGCCCAGAAGACCGCTGCCCAGCGCAGCGAGGAGATCATTTCTCAGGCGCAGAAGCAGGCCGCCCAAATCAAGACCAAGGCCGCGTCCGACATCGAGAGGGAAAAGAAAAAAGCCATCAACGAGGCCAAGAATGAAATTTCCGAGCTGGCTATGGCCATCGCCGGAAAAGGTCGTGGCCCGTGAGCTGAACGACGCCGATCAGGACGGCATGATCGACCGCTTCATTGAAGAATTGGGTGATCAGAAATGACAGAGGTTGGTAACGTCTACGGTCAATCCCTGTACGAGCTTGCTAAGGACGAGGGGCTGTCCCGGGAAATCGGGGAGCAGCTGACCGTCCTGCAAAAAAGCTTCGGTGAGGAGCCGGATTTTGTCCGTCTGCTCTCCAACCCCAGCCTTTCCAAGCCGGAGCGGTGCCGGATTCTGGACACCAGCTTCCGTGGCTCGGTGCATCCTATATTCTGAACTTTATGAAAATCCTGACGGAAAAGAGGCTATATCCGCCACTTTTCCGACTGCTGTGACGTTTTTCCCAACTGTACAACCGGGATAACGGCATTCTGAAGGTGACGGCCGTCACCGCCGTAGCCCTCTCACCCCCCGGCGCAGGAGGAGAAGCTCACAGGAAAGCTGAGCCAGATCACCGGAAAGACGATCGCGCTCCACAATCGCATTGATCCCGCAGTCTTGGGCGGTGTCCGCCTGGACTATGACGGTCAGCGCCTGGATGACACCGTGTCCCATCGCTTGGACGCCATCCGGGAACTGCTGAACAAAAACCGTACTCTGACGAGAAAGCAGGGACTGTATGGAACTGAAACCCGAAGAAATAACGAAAATCATTGCAGCCAGATCAAAAAATTACGAAAACAAGATTGAAGTCAGCGAAACCGGCGTCGTCATTCTGGTAGGCGAAAAGCTCATCGCGCGTTGTATCAAAACCCTCCGCCATGAGCTGGTGGAAGTTCCCCGCAGCTCTGGCCCGGGCTGCACCATGGGCGAATACTTCATGTATCAGGGCAAGGACGTGCTGGTGGTCTACGACGACCTGAGCAAGCACGCGCCGTGGCCTACCGTGCCATTTCCTGCTGATCCGCCGTCCCCCGGACGGGTCGTGAAGCCTTACCCCGGCGACGTCTTCTACCTCCACTCCCGTCTTCTGGAGCGGGCGGCCCATCTGTCCCCGGGCGGCGGCGGCAGGCAGTCCCTCCCCGGAGCGCTCTGCCCATCATTGAGACCCAGGCAGGCGACGTGTCCGCCTACATTCCCACCAACGTCATTTCCATTACCGACGGCCAGATCTATCTGGAATCCGAGCTGTTCAACGCAGGCATCATGCCCGCCGTGAACCCCGGTATTTCCGTGTCCCGTGTGGGCGGTGACGCTCAGATCAAGGCCATGAAGAAGGTCTCCGGCTCTTTGAAGCTGCTCTACTCCCAGTACCGGGAACTGCAAAGCTTCGCCCAGTTCGGCTCCGACCTGGACGCGGATACCAAGTCCCGTCTGGCTCTGGGCGAACGGATCGTGGCCGTGCTGAAGCAGAAGAACGGCGAGCCGGTGGAAGTGGCCCAGCAGGTGTGCATCCTCTACGCCGTGACCCATGGGTATCTCACTTCCATTCCCGTTGCTCAGATTCCCGAATTTGAGAAGCGGCTGGAAGAGCATATGAACAATCACCACGCCGACGTTCTCGAGGCCATTCGCTCCACCGGCAAGCTGGAGACCGAGACTGAGAACGCCCTGAAAGCTGCCCTGGACGAGCTGGTGGCTGAATTTCAGGCATAAGGAGGGGATAAGCCATGGCTGGCGTTTCCACCAAAGACATCAAACACCGCATCCGGAGCATGGAATCCACCAAGCAGATCACCAAGGCCATGGAAATGGTCGCTGCCTCCAAGCTCCGCCGGGCGCAGGCGCAGGTGCTTTCCTCCCGCCCCTATTTTGAAATTTTTTACTCCACCATTGCGGACATCGCGTCCTCCAACCGTGATTTCTCCTCCCCCTATTTACAGGAGCGTCCTGTGAAGAAAGCACTGTATATCGTCATTGCCGGTGACCGCGGTCTTGCCGGCGGCTACAACAGCAACATTCTCAAGCTGGTTCAGTCGGAGATCGCTGGCAAGGACGCCGTAGTCCTACCCATCGGCAAGAAGGCTCTGGACTATTTCAGGAGCCCGTGGGGCTGCCTTTACCGAAAAATATGCCGAAGCGGCCGAACTGACGGCGTGGGTGACTGCTTCTCCGTCTCCAAGCAGGTAAGCAAGGCTTTTCTGGCAGGAGAATTTGACCAGATCGTCGTTGCGTATACCAATTTTGTCTCCGTCCTTGCCCAGACCCCCGGCATTTTGCAGCTGCTGCCTCTGGAAAAAGCCGGAAAAGAAGGTGTCAACCCGATATCCTGTACGAGGGCGACAGCGAAGAAGTTTTCGCCGCGATCATCCCCGAGTATCTGGGCGGCGTTATCTACGGTGCGCTGTGCGAGAGCCGGGCTTCCGAGCAGGCGGCCCGCCGGACTGCCATGGAATCCGCAACCCAGAACGCCGACGATATGATCGACGACCTGAGCTTGAAATTCAACCGCGCCCGTCAGGCCGCGATCACGCAGGAGATTACGGAGATCGTCGCAGGTTCCTGAGTCCCCGCAGGCGGTATTCTGATCGCCCAATCCCCAGAAGTTACAATTTGCGGTATCTAATGTCGGTTAAGCCCGGAATTTTGGGTAAGAGTGGGTATTCCCCCCGCGTTTTGTTCCGCAAATATTTCAGCAGAAGGAGTTGAATTCCCAATGGCCAAAAACAAAGGAACTGTGATCCAGGTCATGGGTCCTGTTCTTGACATCCGCTTCGCTGACGATCAGCTGCCCGGTCTGCTCAGCGCCATCGAGATTCCCAACGGCGAGCATACCATCGTGGCGGAGGTCGCACAGCACATCGGCGACAATGTGGTTCGCTGTGTCGCTATGTCCTCCACGGACGGCCTGCAGCGCGGCACCGAGGCCACCGACACCGGCGCGCCTATCTCCGTTCCCGTTGGCGAAGAGTGCTTGGGACGTGTATTTAACCTGCTGGGCCAGCCCATTGACAACAAAGCGCCTGTACAGGGCGTCGAGCGCTGGCCCATCCACCGTCCCGCTCCTTCCTACGAGGAGCAGCAGCCCGCTACCGAGATTCTGGAAACCGGCATCAAGGTCATCGACCTGATCTGCCCCTACGCCAAGGGCGGCAAGATCGGTCTGTTCGGCGGCGCAGGCGTGGGCAAGACCGTTCTGATTCAGGAGCTGATCTACAACATCGCAACTGAACACAACGGCTACTCCGTCTTCACCGGCGTCGGTGAGCGTACCCGTGAGGGCAACGACCTGTACTACGAAATGAAGGAGTCCGGCGTTATCACCAAGACCGCCATGGTCTTCGGTCAGATGAACGAACCCCCCGGAGCCCGTATGCGGGTGGGCCTTTCCGGCCTGACCATGGCAGAGTACTTCCGGGATGTGAAGCATCAGGACGTGCTGCTGTTCATCGACAACATCTTCCGCTTCACCCAGGCCGGTTCCGAGGTCTCCGCCCTGCTGGGCCGTATGCCTTCCGCCGTCGGCTACCAGCCCACGCTGGCAACGGAAATGGGCGCTCTGCAGGAGCGTATCACCTCCACCAAGGAAGGTTCCATCACGTCCGTGCAGGCCGTCTACGTCCCTGCCGACGACCTGACCGACCCGGCCCCGGCCACGACGTTCGCCCATCTGGACGCAACGACCGTTCTGGACCGCGGCATCGCCTCGCTCGGCATCTACCCCGCCGTTGATCCGCTGGACTCCACTTCCCGTATCCTGACTCCTCCGAAATCGTTGGTCAGGAGCATTACGAGACTGCCCGGCCGTGCAGAGCATCCTCCAGCGCTACAAAGAGCTGCAGGACATCATCGCCATCATGGGTATGGACGAGCTTTCCGAAGAGGACAAGCTGACGGTCAACCGCGCCCGTAAGGTGCAGCGTTTCCTCAGCCAGCCCTTCCATGTGGCCGAGCAGTTCACCGGCTATCAGGGCAAGTATGTGCCCTGAAGGAGACCATCCGCTCCTTCCAGGAAATCATTGCGGGTAAATATGACGACATTCCCGAATCCTACTTCCTGTTCGCCGGCTCCATCGACGACGTGGTTGCCAAGTACCGGGGCGGTGAGAAGGCATGACACCCTTCCACTTGAAAATCGTCACGCCCGACGGCCTGATTTATGACGGTCAGGCAGAAGAACTGCTTGTTCGCACCACCAACGGCGACGTCGGCATGCTTGCCCGTCACATGAACTATGTCGCCCCTTTGGGTATGGGGCGGGCCGTCATTGTGTCCGACGGACAGCGCCGGACAGCGGCGTGCATCGGCGGTATGGTCAGCGTCTCAAAGGGCGAGGTGACGTTAGTCCCCACTACCTTTGAGTGGGCAGACAAGATCGATGTTGCCCGTGCGGAGGCTGCCCTGGAAAAGGCAGAGAAGGTTCTCCACGATCAAAACGCTTCCGACACCGACCTGCGTCTGGCAGAAGCCAAGCTTCACCGCGCATTGGTCAGAAAGAGCGTTGCCTCCAACTTATAAGCGATCACCCCGGTATCCGAATGGATACCAGACGAGGTAATAAGCGTATGAACGAGGCATTACTGGGCGTGTGGGTTTTACTGCGGCTTGCCCGACCTACATAAACGGCGGCTGCACGGGTTGTATGGAAGACCATAAAACCGGCGACTGTTACACCCGTGACTGCGTTTTGCAGCAGGGTATTTCCTGCTGCGGCATCTGTGAACGGTTCCCCGTGCGATACCATAATGACAGCCGCACTCTACCGTCCTTGATAAGGACTGGCTGCGGTGGAAGAAAGTGAGGCAGCACCAATGGTAATTCAGAAAATTGACAGCGATATCGAAAAAAAGGAAATCGCAAGAGCCATTCTGGAAGCGCTTCCGGATTGGTTCGGCATCCCGGAAGCTATGGAAGCGTACATCGCGGACAGCAAAGGCCGCCCATTCTTCTGCGCCTTTGCGGACGATGTTCCCGTCGGCTTTCTCTATCTGAAAGAAACCGGGCGGCATACCGTGGAGCTGGCCGTCATGGGGGTGCGGCAGGAATATCACCGGCAAGGCATCGGCAGAGCGCTTTTGAGCGGGCCAAAGCCGAAGCCAAACGGCTGGGATATTCCTTTATCCAAGTCAAAACCGTCCAGATGGGCAGATATGCTATTTACGACGACACCAACCGCTTCTATCTCTCTCTGGGATTCAAGGAACTGGAAGTGTTCCCAACGCTGTGGGACGAATGGAATCCCTGCCAGATTTATATAATGGCTATATAGGCTCAAAATCACCCTGGTATCTGTTGGATACCAGGGTGATTTCTTTTGTATAGCTCGCCGTGACCGTTATTCTTCGGTGGTCTCCGGTTTTTCCTTCCCGTCCTCGAAGCCGTCGAACATGGAGGTGGAAGAAGCGTCTCCCACTTCCCTGCCCTGCATGATCGCTTCAAACTGCTCGCCGGTCATAGTCTCCTTTTCCAGAAGGAAGTCCACGACCTTGTGAAGCTTGTCGCTGTTGTCTGTCAGAATCTGCTTGCAGTGGTCGTATGCCTTGTCGATCAGCGCCCTGACCTCGTCGTCGATGGTTCCGGCGACCTTCTCGGAATAGCTCTTTGTGGTCTGGTAGTCCCGACCAATGAACACCTCTCCGCCGTCAAGATAAGACACTGTACCCAGCTTCTCGCACATGCCGTAGCGAGCGACCATGTCCTTCGCCAGCTTCGTTGCCCGGTCGATGTCATTGGAAGCGCCCACGGAAATATCCCCGAGGAACAGAGCTTCCGCAACACGTCCGCCCAGCAGCGATACGATCTGCTCATACATTTCGTTGCGGGTCAGGTTAGAAGAATCATCCTTGGGCAGATACCAGGTCGCGCCCAGAGACTGGCCGCGGGGAACAATGGTGATCTGCCGCACCGGGTCGTGGGTGGGCAGGTTGTACATGGCGACAGCGTGACCGGCTTCGTGGACAGCCGTCTCCTTCAAATCCTTCCGGGTCTGAACGCGGCTCTTTTTCGCGGGGCCTGCTGTAATCTTCATCAGCGCCTCGTTCATGTCCTCCATGGTCAGCACCGGGCGGTCCGCTCTGGCCGCCAGAATCGCCGCTTCATTGAGAAGATTGCTCAGGTCAGCGCCGGTAAATCCGGCGGTGGAGCGGGCGACGGTTTTCAGATTCACCGAAGCGTCCAGCTTTTTTATCCTTGGCGTGGACTTTCAGGATTTCCTCCCGCCCCTTCACGTCCGGCCGCCCACGTGAATCTGCCGGTCAAAGCGGCCGGGTCGCAGCAGCGCCGGGTCGAGGATGTCCGGCCGGTTGGTTGCCGCCAGAACGATGACGCCCTCCGAACGGGTGAAGCCATCCATTTCCACCAGCAGCTGGTTCAGTGTCTGTTCCTTTTCGTCGTGACCGCCGCCCAGACCGGAGCCGCGCTTGCGGCCGACGGCGTCGATCTCGTCGATGAACACGATGGCAGGGGCGATTTTTCTGGCCTGTTCAAACAGGTCCCGGACACGTCCTGCGCCGACACCCACGTACATTTCCACGAAATCCGAGCCGGAAATGGACAAAAACTGCACGCCCGCCTCTCCCGCGACAGCCCGGGCAAGCAGGGTCTTGCCTGTGCCGGGAGGCCCCACCAACAGAAGGCCGTGGGGAATCCGTGCGCCGATCTCGGTAAATTTTTTCGGGATTTTTCAGGAAATCCACGATTTCCTGAAGCTCTTCCTTTTCCTCGTCCGCACCCGCAACGTCGTCAAAGGTCACTTTCTTGTCTCCGGGAACGCCCAGAACCGTCCGTGCTTTGCTGAACCCATTCATGGGATTCCCGGCGCTGCTCATACGTCCCATCAGCAGCGCCCAGACAAACAAAATTACCAGGCCGACCACCAGCAACGGAAGAATCAGGGTATAGGGGCGAAAAGCCCTTGTCCGGGACAAAATTGTAGCTTTCCAGCACGCCGGAGGCCGTCTGCTCCGCGAAAGTCTCGTGCATCTCCTGCCGGAAGCTCTCCGGGTCGGCCAACGGTGCAGTGATGGTGGTCTGGCCGTTGTAGGGGTTTGTTCAGCTGCATCGTAATGGTCTGATCCTGCACCACGAACTGACGCACCTGTTCCTTATTGAACAGCTCAACGACCTTGGAATAGGGCAGGGTGTCCTGACTGGTGGTAAACAGGTTGCTGATCCAGCCTAAAAACGCCACCAGCAGTGCCGCATATACAATGAGTGGGATCCATCTCGTTCTTTTCAATTTGGGGTTACTCCTTATTTTTCATGAGAAAGCTCCGGAAAACCGGATTACTCAGAGATTCCGTAAGCCTCCGGCTTCAGAACGCCGACATAGGGCAGATTCCGGTAGTGTTCGTTGTAGTCAAGGCCATAGCCCACTACAAAGGCGTTGGGAATGGTAAAGCCGACGTAATCTGGCTTCAGGGTGATGCCGGGACGGCGGCGCTCGGGCTTATCCAGCAGGGTGCAGATCTTCAGAGACGCAGGCTCCCGCGCCAGCAGATGACGGTAGGTGAAGTCCAGCGAATTGCCGGTGTCGTAAATATCCTCCAGAATCAGCACATGGCGGCCCTTGATGTCCGAAGCGATGTCCCGCTTGACCTCCATCTTTCCGGTGGAATTGGTTCCGGCATAGGAGGAGATCCACATAAAATCCATCTCGCAGTGGGTCTTGATCTCCCGGATCATGTCCGCGTAAAACACCACAACGCCCTTGAGGACGCCGACGATAATGGGGTCTTTCCCCGCGTAGTCCGCCGTCAGCTCTTTGCCCAGCTCCGCGATGCGGGTATTGATCTGTCCCTCGGTCAGCAGAATCTCCTGAATGTCCTTTTCCATAGCTTTTTCTCCCTTATGCTGTGTATTTCATTCTATTTGCACGCTTAATCGTCGCTGCTTTCCGGAATATCCACCTCAAAATGGACAGTCACGGCGGGTAGCTCCCCGGCGGCGCGATCGGCGTGAACGCCAATGGAATATACGCCCAAAACGCCCCGTTCATCACACAATACGGGAATCCGCTCCCGCATGGCTGCGGGGATTTTTCCGGTCGATGAACAGCTTTTTCAGGCTTTTGGTTCCGCCGCTCAGGCGGATAGTGTCCCCGCTTTCCCGGGGCGAAGGGTCAGCGTCCCAACGGGACGAACGGTAAAGGTGTCCGGCGTGTTGACGATCTTATCAGCCGGGGCACGCAGGTCACGCGGTAGTCTCCGTAAACCGTTTCTCCAGGGGCAGGTCAGTGCCACCGGTTCCGGGCGGGGCCTGTGCGCTTGAGCTTCCAGACGGTCATACCGTCTGCTCACTGTCACGCCGCCGGGAAGGTTGACCCGTGCGGAAGGGTTTGTCGGAAAACATCAGTCCTTCCACCGCGGAAATATGGGAATCCTCCGGCTCTCTCACGCCGCTGTCTTTCAAAAATCTCTCGATGCAGCGGCTGCGTTGAGCTTTCGGCATGGCTCTCAGCGTCTGCACACCGGGCAGCGTCGGGAAATCCGACTGTGCGGCGAGGAAATCCTCATCCTCCCGCAGCCGCAGCGCCATCAGAGAAAGATTCTCCGCCAAGCGGGGATTCTCCGATTTCAGCAGAGGCATCACGGTATGACGGATACGGTTTCGTAAAAAAGGCATCGGAAGCGTTGGAGCTGTCCTCCCGGTGGGGAAGCCCCCACGCAAGCAGGAATTTCTCCACCTCCTGCCGGTTTATCAGCAGCATGGGACGGATGACATTTCCGCTGACCGGGGCGATGGCCCCAGCCCTTTCAGGCCGGTGCCGCGGATCATGCGCATGATGACCGTCTCGGCGTTGTCGTCAGCGGTGTGGGCAGTGGCAATTTTCCCGTTTAAGCCCCGAAGAAAGGCATACCGGGCATCCCGGGCGGCGGCTTCCAGCCCCTTTTTCCCCGGGCGAACCTCCGCCGAGCCCGACGTGTAAGGGGATATCATAGCGTCCGCAGAATTCCCGGACAAAGGCTTCGTCCCCGTCTGATTCTTCCCCACGGAGATGGTGATTAAAATGCGCGGCTTCCAGACGGATGTCCAGCTTGTCCCTCAGCAGATACATGGCGAACAGGAGTGCCACGGAATCCGCCCCGCCGGAGACGGCGCAGACGACCGTATCCCCCGGCATGATCATATCATACTGCCGAATCATCCGCAAGAGCTTATTCCGCATGTTTCCACTCCCGGTCGGCAAAGGTCTGGTACTGGCCGATCCACTGCATCTTCACCGCGCCGGTTTCGCCGTGACGGTTCTTGGCGACAATGCACTCCGCCACGCCCTTGTCCTCGGTGTTTTCGTGATAATATTCGTCCCGGTACAGGAACATCACCGAGTCGGCGTCCTGCTCGATGGCGCCGGATTCCCGGAGGTCGGACAGAATCGGCCGCTTGTCGGTTCGGCTCTCCACCGCACGGGACAGCTGGCTCAGGCAGATCACCGGCACGTCCAGCTCCTTGGCCATGATTTTCAGGGCACGGGAAAGTTCGCCCACCACGGTAACACGGTTGTCGCCGTTCTTTTTTCCGTACCCGGAACCCTGCATCAGCTGTAAGTAGTCGATGATGACCAGCCCCAGATTGTCTAAGCGGCGGCACTTGGCGTTGATGTCCGCCACGGTGACGGAGGGGTTATCGTCAATACGGATGTCCGTCTGGCTCAGGGCGGCGGAGGCCATGCACAGCTTGCTCCACTCGTCCTCGCTGAGCTTGCCCGTGGCCAGCTTTTGCATCTCCACGAAGCCCTCGCTGGCAAGCAGACGCATGGCCAGCTGCTCCCGGGACATTTCCAGATTGAAAATGGCAACGGTTTTCTTGTACTTTTTCGCCACGTTGACGCCGATATTCAGCGCAAAGGCGGACTTACCCATGGCGGGCCGGGCAGCGATGAGCAGAAGGTCAGACTTGTTCAGTCCGTTGATCCGGGTGTCTAAGTCCCGCAGGCCTGTGGACAGGCCCGGAATCAGGAATCCGACTGGCTCAGCTCTGTCAGGCGGTCGAACACCTTGTGCAGCGTCGTGCCGATGTGCTCCAGAGAGTCGCCTCCGCTCGCCCTTGCGCAGGGCGTAAATTTTCTTTTCCGCAGATTCCAGCATCTCGGCGGGCGTACCCACCTCTTCCGACACCATCTGCTGAATGTCCGTCGCGGCCTGATTCAGTCCCCGAAGCATGGACTTTTCCTGCACAATGGCCGCATAACGCGCCACATTGGCGGCAGTGGGGTGATCTCCATCAACTGGAGGATGTAATCCCGGGAATTGTCGTGGTAATAGCCCAACTCCCGCAGCTTATCCAGCACCGTTACCGGGTCAATGGTCTGGGAGAAGTTGAACATGGTATAGATGGCTTCATAAATTTCCCCTTCGGTTCTGCTGCAGGTAAAAGTCCTCCGGCTTCACAATGCCCACCACATCCGTAATGCAACGGCTGTCGATGAGAATGGAGCCCAGAACCGCCTGCTCCGCCTCCAGCGACTGGGGCTGCTGCCGGGACAGAAGTTCTTCATCCATGGCAAGTTCTCCTTTCTCTATAGAATATAGTGTTGTGCAAAATCTTATGCTTCGACGATCTTCACCGTCAGCGGCGCGGAAATCTCGTAGCCCAGCTTGCAGGTGACAGTGTAAGTGCCGACGTTCTTGATGGGGTCGGCAATGACGATCTTCCGCTTGTCCAGGGTGATGCCGGTCTTCGCCAGTGCGTCGGCGATTTCCTGATTGGTCACAGAGCCGAACAGCCGTCCCGCGCCGCCGCCCTTGGCGGCCACGGTGACGGTCATCTCCCGCAGCTTTCCGGCGGTCTCCATGGCCTCGGCCTTTTCCCGGCAATACGCTCCTGATTGGCCTTGTCGTTCATGCGCATGGTGTTGATGGCGTCAGGGTCGCCTCCATGGCGATCTTCCGGGGCAGCATATAGTTCCGGGCGTAACCGTCGGAGATCTCCAGCATCTGTCCCTTTTGCCCTTTCCTTTTTTACATCTTGCAGCAGAATTACTTTCATTGTAACATTCTCCTTAATCGGTATGATATGTACGCCAAACAGCCGTTAAAACGGCGTTTGGCCTGGTTTATTCTTCGTAGAACTTGTCAATAGACGCCACCAGCTCGTCCAGCGCTTCCTTGACGGTGGTGTCCTTCATCTGCGCGCCGGCTGTAGCGGTGTTGCCGCCGCCACCCAGGGGCTCCAGAATCATCTGGACGTTGGCGCTGCCAATGCTTCGGGCGGAAATGATGACCTGCTCCCCGTCCGGATAGAGAACGAAGGACGCGGTAATGCCGGAAATATTTAATAGCTCGTCCGCCGCCTGCGCCGCCAGCACCCGGTCGTGGGGTGTTCAGCGCCGCAATGGCGATCTCCTGCCGGTAGAGCCGGGCGGAGCGAATGATCTGATATTTGGCCATGGTGTCCTGGAAATCGTTCTGCAGCAGCACCTTGACCTCCGTGGTGTCCGCGCCCAGACGGCGCAGGACGGCTGCGGCCCCTCAAGGTACGCTCGCCGGTACGGACGTTGAAGAACTTGGTGTCCAGACAGATGCCCGCCATCAGGCTTTCCGCCTTCAATAGGCAGCACGTCCTTCTTCTCCACGGCGTACATGAGCACCTCCGTCACCAGCTCCGCCGCCGAGGAGGCGTAAGGCTCGTGAAGGTTGACCACCACGGGGTTGATATAATCCGCCGCCCGGCGGTGATGGTCCACCACGCAGACCTTGGAAATGGCTTCCAGCAGCGGTCTGCACTCCACCTGGTCCGGCCGGTTGGTGTCCACCACCACGAGAATGCTCCGGTTGTCCGCCATCAGCAGGGCATCCTGGCCCGGACACGAACACATCCCGGTATTCGGGAACCGCCTGAATTTCCTCGATCAGCTTTCCGGCAGCGTTGTTTTCCAGTCGATGACGATATTGGCCTTCTTCCCCCGCTTACGGCACAGGCAGCTGATGCCCATGGCCGCGCCCACGGCGTCCAGGTCGGCATTTTTGTGTCCCATAATGAACACCCGTCCGCTCTGGCCGATCAGCTCCATCAGGGAATTGGCCGTCACACGGGAACGTACCTTGCTGCGGTAATCCGCTTCCCGGTTCCGCCCGCCGTAGAAATTGAAGTTGACCCGGTCTCTTGATGACCGCCTGATCGCCGCCGCGGCTCAGTGCCATCTCGATGCCCAGCGCGGCAAAATCGTAGCTTTCCTCGAAGTTTCTCGCCGTCCACGCCCAGACCGATGGAAATGGAGGCGGGCAGGCCGGAGGAATTGACGATCTCGTGAATGTCTTCCAGCAGGGAGAACTTATTTTCTTTCGCCCGTTCTAAGTCCCGCTTCTCGAAAATGAACAGGAAGCGGTTGCGCTCCAACCGGCGAAGCAATCCGCTGTAGCCCTCCGTCCACCGGGTGATGGTCTCGTTGAGCTTGGCGTTCATGGAGGAAATGGCGCTTTCCGTCAGGTTTTTGGTCAGTTCCTCGTAATTATCAATAAGGATGATGGCAACCACAGGCCGGGAGCGGATATACTCGTCCCGCACCTGATACAGCTCCGTCAGGTCGGAAAAGTACAGCACGCCCAGCATGGTGCCCCGGTTGTCCTCCGCCCGGATGGTGGTGCCGTATACCCGGTAGCGGCGGTTGCCCAGAACCGCGTCATGAGGGGCTTTCCGTTTTTCCGGCGGTGAGCCAGTCCAGCGTGAAGTCCGGCAGCACCTCTTCCAGCCGCAGCTGGGTCATGGTGTCGGCGTACCCCGTCAGCTCGCTGAAACGATGGTTGCCCCAGACGATGTCCCCGTCCCCCAGACGAACCATCACCGCAGGCAGGGGCGCTTCCCCGCCGCTGGAAGCTTCCAGCGTGTTGGAGGCCGACTGGATATACTGCTGAATTTTCCGCTCCCGGCGTGTCCTGTCCAGAACGTACAATAGGAACGTGACCACCGTCACCGTCATTTCTCCGGCAGCCAGCCAGTAATGCCCCACCAGCAGCGCCGCGGCGCAGAAAGCAGCCATCACGAAAAAGTATGCACCCATCCCGGGTCTGAGCAGTCTTCCCAGCTTTCGATTCACTGCCAAACGTCCTCCTTCCGGCTGCGACCAGCCACAGATATCCATACTATACCCGATATTATAGCAAATCCAGCCAAAAGGTGCAACTCTTTTTCCGTCAAATCCGTAAAAAAGACCGCAAAAAAATTGTATACTTTTTCCCGGAATTGTGTTATACTATATGTGCCAGCGCCGGGGACGGGCTTTACCCGGGCATTTGGGAGACGCGGACGCGCTTCCCGCAAAGACAAGAGGAAAAACATTGCAGGCGTTTTCTTGGGAGAAGGCGATTCGGGGCCGGATTCTGAGGGAAGCGGCTGCCTGCTTGTTGTGCCTTAAAGGCATTTTCATGTAGATTTTGAAAGGAGTTATTGATTCATTTGGCAGAAAAACTGAAAATTATCCCTCTGGGCGGCCTTGACGAGATCGGTAAGAACTGCACCGTCCTGGAGTACGGCAAAGATATGATCGTGGTAGACTGCGGCGTGGGCTTCCCGGAGGAAGACATGTACGGCGTCGATCTGGTCATCCCGGATTTTTCCTATCTTGTGGCCAACCAGAAAAAGCTGCGGGGCATGTTCATCACCCACGGCCACGAAGACCACATCGGTTCCATCCCCTACGCCATGCGGGACGTGAACTGCCCCATCCACGGCACCTCCATGACCTGCGGTCTGATTAAGCTGAAGCTGGAAGAGCACCGGCTGGCAGACAAGGTCAAGCTGTCACCCACAAGCCCGGTGACGTAGTAAAGGCCGGATGCTTCACCGTGGAGTTCATCCACGTGAACCACTCCATCCCCGACGCGGTAGCCTTCGCCATCCGCACCCCCGTGGGGCACCAGTGGTCATGACCGGCGACTTCAAGATCGACCCCACTTCCCATCGACGGCATGATGGATCTGGCGCGGCTGGGCGAGCTGGGAAATCAGGGCGTGCTGGCGATGCTGGCGGACTCCACCAACGTGGAGCGGCAGGGCTACACCCCCAGCGAGAACGTGGTCGCCGACAGCCTTGACCGGCAGTTCCGCAACTGCGACCAGCGGATCATCGTCACCACCTTTGCCTCCAATATGCACCGCATCCAGTCCATTCTCTCCACCGCCCAGCGCTACGGCCGCAAGGTGGCCGTGTCCGGCCGGAGCATGGAGAACATGCTGAAGGTTGCGCAGGAGCTGGGCTATCTGAAGGTGAAGCCGGGAACTATCGTGGACTTAGCTTCCATCAAGAGCCTGCCCAAGAATAAGGTGGTCATTGTCTCCACCGGCTCCCAGGGCGAGAATATGTCCGCCCTGTACCGGATGGCGTTCAGCACCCACAAGCAGGTGGAGATCACTGCCGGCGACCGGATCATTATTTCCGCCTCCGCCATTCCCGGCAACGAAAAGTCCATCAGCAACATCATCAACGAGCTGTACCGGAAGGGTGCGACGTGGTGTATGAAAAGAGCGAGGGTCTCCATGTGTCCGGCCACGCCTGCCAGGAGGAGCTGAAAATCATCCATGGGCTGGTGAAGCCCACCTTCTTCATTCCGGTCCACGGCGAGCAGCGGCATTTGCAGCTCCACGCCAAGCTGGCGCAGTCCATGGGCATGAACCCCGGAACATTCACATCGGCGAGATCGGCACCGTCTTCGAGTTCACCGGCAAGACCTGCAAGGTCAACGGCACCGTCCCCGCCGGGCGTGTGTTCGTGGACGGCAGCGGCGTGGGCGACGTGGGCAGCGTGGTGCTGCGGGATCGCAAGCATCTTGCGGAGGACGGCATGATCGTGGTGTGCGTGAACCTGAGCAGCGAGGACGGCAGCATCATCACCGGCCCGACATCATCACCCGGGCTTCATCTACGTCAAGGAGTCCGAAGACCTGATGGACGAATTGAAGGAAGGTCGCCATGGAGGCCATCGACCGCTGCCAGCGCAAGCGGGTGCGGGACTGGTCGGCCATCAAGTCCGCCATCAAGAACGACCTGAGCGGCTACCTCTATAAGACCACCAAGCGCAATCCCATGATCCTGCCCGATCATGGAAATCTGATAAAATCATAAATGCAGAATGAATGCACCTTCAGGGCGATTTCTCGCCCCGGAGTGCTTCATTCTGCATTTGGTATCTGAAAACTGGCGAAATGACCAGCAGCGAGGGATTTTTGTCCTGGGCAAGCCATTTTTCCGCAGGAATACTTGCTGTATTTCAAGGGAAAATGGCGCAGCACTGGGCAAAAGACCCGCTTTGGGCGTTTTGACAGTTTTCCCCCTATATTCAGGAGAACGCCTATGGCCCCCATGGGGGGCTGACGGACAGCGTTTACCGCCGTCTTCACCAAAAGTATTTCCCCGAGGTTGACCGGTATTACATGCCCTTCTTCTCCCCACTGTCCACCGCCAGCTTACCCAGCGGGAAAGCCGGGAATTGCCGGAGGCGGACAGTGTGAGCTTTGCCGCCGTCCCTCAGGTGCTGACCAAAGTGCCGGAGGATTTTCTCTGGGCGGCGGAGGTCATCTGCAACCGGGGCTATGACGAGGTCAACCTCAATCTGGGCTGCCCTCCGGGACGGTCACCGCCAAGGGGCAAGGGCGCGGGGATGCTGACAGACCCGGAAGCCCTTGACCGGTTTCTGGATACCGTGTTTTCCAAGTGTCCCATTGCCATCTCCGTAAAGACCCGGCTGGGAATGCATTCGCCGGAGGAATTCCCGGCGCTGCTGGACATTTTCAACCGCTACCCCATCCGGGAGCTGACCGTCCATCCAAGGGTGCGGCAGGAATTCTACAGAAGCCCCATTCATTTCGACTGGTTCGACTACGCCGTGGAAAACAGCAAAAACCGACTCTGCTACAACGGAAATCTGTGTACTCCCGACCCAAATCCGGGAATTTGAGAAAAAAATACCCTCAGATCAATTCCGTAATGATCGGCCGGGGTCTGATCGGCGACCCCGGAATGCTCACCCCCGGCGGCACTACGGCGGCGGCTCTGGAAGCCTTTTTTGAGCGAGCTGCTGGAAGTCTACACCCGGGATTTCGGCGGTGCCCGAAACGCCATGTTCCGTCTGAAAGAGAACTGGTTTTACCTCCTGCGCCGTTTTGAGGGCAGCGAAAAGCTGGGCAAACAGCTGCGGAAAACCACGGATGTGAATGTCTACAAATCCATCACATCGGAAATATTCCACACGCGCCCTCTGGCAAAAGAGCTTCCGGGCGGATTGGTGATTTTCTAGGTCTATCTGAAATCCGGAAATATGACCAACAGCGAGGGATTTTTTCGGATGAAGCCATTTTTCCGCAGGAATACTTTGTGTATTGCAAAAAAATGGCGTATCCGGAAAAGACCCGCTGTTTGGGATACGGTTTTCAGATAGACCCTTTTATCCCACAGAAAGTGGGATGCCGGTTTTTTTTTATCTGCTGAATCAGGTCCCCTGCCATTGCGAACAGAGTATCCGGATTCAGAATGTTCTGATCCAGGAGGCTGTAGCAAATGCCGTCCTCCGTCCAGCACAGGAACGCTACGTCCCTTTCCTGCACCGTATCGGAGCCATAGGTAACATAGTTATTAGGCTGTTTTGCCCATTCTTCCCTCGGCTTCCGGAGAGCTTGTAGTCACCCGGCACAAACTTATAGTGATCCAGATAGTATCTTGCCGCGATCGTATCGACCGTTCTGCTGATGGACGGAATGCTCTCGGTTTCGGAAACCTCCTTCATGTCCGCTCTTATGAGGAGCGTCAGCTCCTGACCCTGGGGATTCTCGGAAACGCTGAGCTGCCGGTAGGTAAGAACCTTTTCGTCCCTAGCGTCCTTGCCGATCGTCTGACCGACGTCCACGCCCTGGAATCGGAAGCCGTTTTCAAATTCCTCCGGCACCGAAACCTCCAAGCCGACCTGAGCGATTGCCCGATCTACATCCGAGTAGCTTTCATAGTGCTTTGTTTTTCCGGATTCCAGCTTGTGAATGGGAAGCATCTCTGCGGCGTAGGCCGTAATGGAAAGAACACCGATCAATGCTGCCGCAAGTAAAATGCGGAACGCTCTTTTTTGGGTTTTCATGGGTTTAATCTCCTTACTTTCAGTTTCAATCACTTTGTACGGAGTGTCGGCTTCCATGAGATACGCATCATCTACATAGTTCAGTGCCCGGTTTAAGTCTGTTGCCTTCATATGCATATTCCTTCCTTTTCAAGACTGTATTTCAGCTGTCTTCGCATTTTTTCCAGCCGGTATTTTATCTGACGGACAGAGCATTCATATTTTTGCGCCAGCTGGGGTGCCGTCATGGCATAATAATACCGGGACAGGAACAGCTTACGGTCATCGGGGGTTCAATGTGCCAAGGAAACGATTCAGCTGTTTTCCAAGCTCCTTTGCCTCCAGCGTCTCATCCATGTCCCTGCCGGTGTCCGGAATACATTCCTCCAGTTCCGACAGAAGCACATCTGCATTCCCGCACCGCTTTTCCGCAGTCAGGTACTCGACCCTTTTGAAGCTGAGATTCCGGGCAACCCGGGACAGATAGTATTTCAGTACCGGCGGGCACTTGGGGAATGGAGTTCCAGGCCGCAAGATACACATCGTTCACGACCTCCTCCACATCCTGGGAATCGGGAAGAACATTGTGTGCAATGGTTCTCAGGTAGCTTCCGTATTTCCTGGATGTTTCCGAAATATGCTTCCTCTGACCTGGAAAAGAACAGCTCAACGATCTGCGTATCCTCCAAGTGATTCACTCCTTTGTCTGTAAGGACCTTACGCCTATATAATACGGAACGCGAATCCGGTGGACAATCTTTTTTCAAAAAGTCAGAAGCGGCGTGACAAAGGTCACGCCGCTTCATTTAAGCAATTTTTATCAGGCTCCCAGATTCAGGTAGCCCAGCTTGATGGCGCTGTAATCGACCTCCATGGGGTGATCCTCCGCCAGTTTCTTGATGAACGCATTCGTCTTTTTCGTTGACCCAGCCGGATTTTGCGTAGGTCTCCCAGATGGGGGTGCTGCTCACATAGTACATAATGTGGTAGCCGTAGGTGGTCTTCACCAGACCGTAGTCACCGGCGGCGCGGGTTTCGTCAAAGCACCAATCTTCAAAGGGTTCCACCATCTGACCCTTCGCGCCATTCTCATACAGGCCGCCATTGGTGTTGGAGCCGGGATCCTCGGACTTTTCCTCCGCCAGAGCCGCGAAGGAATCCTCGGTGGCGTCGCCTGCCAGCCACTCGTCCAGAATCTCCTGCGCCTTCTTTTTCGCAGGCCGCCCATTCCTCGTCGGAATAGGTGGTGGTGCCGTCGTCTCCGGTGGTGCCGCCCTCGGGCATGACCAGAATGTGGCGGACGCTCACGTAGGTTCCGTCCTTGGTGACGCCGTTACCGGTGAAGTAGCTTTCCTTCTCGGTGTAGTAGGCTTCCAATCCTCCGGAGTGGGTACCAGCTTCTCCGTCTCGGCGGTGTAGTAGGGCTTTCCTGATAATAAAGCTCCTGAAAACCGGCGAATTCCTCCAGCCCCGCGCCGGGGCCGACATTTTTCAGAAGCAGTTCCTCAATGCCGGAAAGGCCGTAGTTTGCGGCAGTCTCCTCCAGAGAAGCCTCAGACCGTCCAGATACTCCCCCGATCTTCCGCAGGCATTTCCATACCGGCGTTCTTTTTGCTTCAGTGCAAGGGACTGATACATCTGCCAGTAGTTCAGCGCTTCGCCCAGGAAGAACTGCTGCCATGTCAGGCTGCTGTCCTCACTGCACAGCTGGGTGTCCAGCGGCTGGGAATAGTCCAGCAGACCCTGATACATCAGGCTGTAGCCATAGTTGGAGCTGAGGATACTTTGGACAACGTTCCAATAGTACACCTGCAGCTTGCCATTGGTCAGCTGCTCGTCGCCCATGGTAGCTACAACAGTGTCCTTCGCAGCGGCGGCTTCCTCGTCGGTGACGGTATAGGTTCCCTTGCAGGTCACGTCGTCGGGATTGCCGTCGGCGGGGACTGTAGCGGGTACCTGCGTCTCCGTTGCGGCGGGTTCGGAAACGGTCGTCTCAGGGGACAGTTGTTTCGGCGGGGGTCTTTCCGCCCTTCACACCGCCGATGACAAGCGCCGCCAGCGCGGCGATCAGGACGACCACGGCGGCAACAGCGGCGACGATTTTCCAGGTGGCGGTTTTAGGTGCTTCCGGAATCTCGGCGGGCGTTTCCTCCGTCGCTTCTTCTGTAGCGGGCTGCTCCGCCGTTTCGGCGGTTTCTTCCTCGATGGGCGCTTCCGTCTCCGGTCTTTTCGTCGGCAGTTTCTTCCACGACGGTGGTTTCTTTGGAGACTTCCTCTGCGGGCGTTACCGTTTCGGTTTCCGGGGCATTGTCCTTCCCGCAGTGGGGGCAGACGGTGCTTCCTTCTGCCAATTCTTCCTGACAAAACTTACATTTTTCCATGAAATATCCTCTTTCTCCATTCAGAGTTTCCGTATACACGGGCAATTATACCCGCTTAGTTTACCACGCACATGCCCGGAATGCAAGCAGAACACAAAATATTTACAAATCCCCGCGGGACTCGATGCGGCAAATCTCATTTCTCCGCGACTGGCACTTGCAAAAGGCGGAAAAAATGATATGATTTTATATTGAGATAGTATCTGGAGGATTTCCCACATGAACACCAAAACCACCGTCATTTCTCAGGCCGAACTGGACGCCCAGTTCGCCTGCTGTGATAAGATCGCCGCCTACTGGCAGACAAAGGGACGCACCCCACCGCCTACGTGGAGACCTACGGCTGCCAGCAGAACGAGGCCGATTCCGAAAAGATCTGCGGGCTTTCTCGCCCAGTGCGGTTACGCCATCATCGCCGGCAGCGCCGAGGGGGCGCGGATGTGGTCATCATGAACACCTGCGCCATCCGGGAGCACGCCGAGCAGCGGGTATTCGGTAATCTGGGGGCCCTGACTCACACCAAGCGCCGCCACCCAGAGCAGAAAATTTTTTTATGCGGCTGCATGGCGGGGAAACCAAGGTCTCCGACCGCGTCAAGACAGCTACCCCCACGTGGACGGCGTGTTTTCCACCCACCATCTGTGGCAGTTCCCGCAAATCCTGTGGAACGTCCTCAGCGGGAAAAAGCGGCAGTTCTTTATTGAAGACGAACCCGGCTCCATCGCCGAGGGCATTCCGCAAGTCCGGGATTCCAAGCTGAAAGCATGGGTATCCATCATGTACGGCTGCAACAATTTCTGCACCTACTGCATTGTCCCCGTCCGTGGGCGGGAACGCAGCCGTCAGCCGGAGGACATTCTCGCCGAGTGCCGGGCGCTGATTGAGGGCGGCACGAAGGAAATCACCCTTCTTGGGCAGAACGTCAACTCCTATGGCAAGGATTTGAGCTGCGGCATGGATTTTGCCGACCTGCTGGCCGCCATTGCCCAGATTCCGGGAGATTTTCTCATCCGCTTCATGACAAGCCATCCTCGTGATGCCAGCGAGAAGCTCTTCGACACCATGGCGCGCTATCCCAAAATCGCCAAGCAGCTGCATCTCCCCTTCCAGTCCGGTTCCAGCCGTGTCTTAAAGGCCATGAACCGCCACTATGACCGGGAGACCTATCTGCAAAAAGGTGAAGTACGCCAAAAGGTCATGCCCGATCTGGTGCTGACCAGTGACGTTATTGTTGGCTTCCCCGGAGAGACCGATGAAGAATTTGAAGAGACCATCAGCCTGATTCAGTCCGTGCATTACGACAGTCTGTTCACCTTCATCTTCTCCCCCCGCCCCGGTACCCCCGCCGCGAAAATGGACGATCCCACCCCGAAGCAAGAGAAAAACCGCCGCTTCGACCGGCTCTGCGCCGTGCAGAACGGCATCTCCGAGGAAATCCACAATGCCTACATCGGCAAAACCCTCCGCTGTCTTGTGGACGGCAAAGACAAGGACCTGCTCACCGCCCGCACCGAGGGCGGACGCTTGGTATGCGCTTCCCCGGCTGTGACGACATGATCGGCACCTATCAGGACATCACCATCACCGCCGCCACCACATGGAGCCTGAGCGGAAAAGCGGCGGATATCTGCTGAATTTTGTACAAACATAGAACAGGACGGAATCAACATATGGCACAGGCAACGAATGAACTGACCCCCATGCGGCGGCAATATCAGCAGATCAAGGACCAGCACAAGGACTGCATCCTGATGTTCCGGCTGGGCGACTTTTACGAGATGTTTGACGAGGACGCCAAGCTGACGGCCCGGGAGCTGGATCTCACCCTGACCACCCGTGACCGGGGCAAGCCCAAGGAGGAACAGACGCCCATGTGCGGCGTCCCCTACCACAGCGTGGACTCCTACATCGCCCGGTTGGTGCAGAAGGGCTACAAGGTCGCCATCTGCGAGCAGATGGAAGACCCGGCCACCGCCAAGGGTCTGGTGCAGCGGGACATCACCCGCATCATCACCCCCGGCACCGTCACCGAAAGTTGTATGCTGGACGAGAACAAAAACAACTACATCGGCTGCATCTACGGCGAAAGCGGGAAAATTCGGCCTTGCCTTCTGCGACGTTTCCACCGGTGCGTTTTTCACCACGGTCTGCTCCGACGCCCAGAATGTGGCCTCTGAGCTAGGTCGCTTCGCCCCCAGCGAAATTCTCCGCTACGGCTCCAATGTGGACTGCGAGGTCATCGAGGACGCCGTTTTCCGCCGCTTAAGCTGCTGCGTCAGCGAGGGAAAGCAGGAGCTGTTCGTACTGGAAAGTGCGGAATCGCTGCTGGAAGACCACTTCCACGCCACCCTTTCCCAGATGGGCATTGCGGGAATGCCCGCCGCCGTCATTGCCAGCGGCGCACTGCTGCAAACCCTGCTGACTCTGCAAAAAAAGACCTTGCCCACATCCGGGAGCTGCAATATTACACAACAGGTCGGTTCATGGAGCTGGATTTGGACGCCCGGCGGAATCTGGAGCTGACGGAGACCATGCGTTCCAAGGAAAAGCGGGGAACGCTTCTGTGGGTGCTGGACAAGACCCACACCGCCATGGGCGGGCGGATGCTCCGCTCATGGCTGGAAAAGGCCCCCTGCTTGACCCGGTGGAGATCACCCGCCGCCACGGCGCGGTGGAAGAACTGACGGACAACGTCATCGTCCGGGGCGAGCTGGAAGCAGGCTCTGCGGGACGTCACCGACTTAGAGCGGGTGCAGACCCGCATCGTCACCGGCACCGTCAATTGCCGGGATTTGCTGGGACTTGCCCGGGGCTTCCGGGCGCTGCCCGACGTAAAGGCGCAGCTGCAAAATGCGATTCTCCCCTGCTCAAGAAGCTGGAAGCTGCCATCGACCCCTGACGGACTGCGCCGACCGCATTGAAAACACGCTGGTGGACGATCCTCCCCGACCATCCGGGAGGGCGGCATCATCCGCAAGGGCGCCAGCGAGGAAGCCGACCGTCTGCGGGACATCATGGAGGGCGGCAGCGGCACCATCGCCGCCATTGAAGCGTCGGAACGGGAAAAAACCGGCATCCGCACCCTGAAAGTGGGCTTCAACCGTGTGTTCGGTTATTATATTGAGGTATCCAAGTCCTTTATCGATCAGGTGCCCGCGAATTACATCCGCAAGCAGACCCTCGCCAACTGCGAGCGCTACATCACCCAGGAGCTGAAAGAGCTGGAAAATCAGGTGCTCACCGCCAAAGACCGGCTCACCGCGCTGGAATACCAGATCTTCACCCAGCTTCGGGAGTACCTTGCCAAGCAGGCCGCCCGGGTGCAGCAGACCGCTGCCGCCGTGGCCGCCGCGGACACGCTGTGCAGTCTCGCCGCCGTGGCGGTCCAGCGGGGCTACTGCCGCCCGGAAATCACGCTGGGGCGGGAAATTACCATTGAAAACGGCCGCCACCCTGTGGTGGAGGCCATGCTGAAAGATTCCCTGTTCGTCCCCAACGACACCCATTAGGGCGCTGAGGACAATCAGGTGGCCATCATCACCGGTCCGAACATGGCCGGCAAATCTACCTATATGCGTCAGGTGGCACTGATTGTGCTCATGGCTCAGATCGGCTCCTTCGTCCCTGCCCGCAGCGCGAAAAATCGGGCTGGTCGATCGGGTGTTTACCCGCATCGGCGCCAGCGACGATCTGGCTTCCGGACAGTCCACCTTCATGGTGGAGATGGCGGAGGTCGCCACCATTCTGAAATACGCCACTTCCCGCAGTCTGCTGATTCTGGACGAAATTGGCCGGGGCACCTCTACCTACGACGGCATGGCCATCGCCCGCGCCGTTCTGGAATACGCCGCCAATCCCAAGCGTCTGGGTGCAAAGACCCTGTTTGCCACCCACTATCACGAGCTTTCCACGCTGGAAGACAAGCTGCCCAATGTGAAAAATTACAACATTGCGGTGAAAAAGCGGGGAGAACAGATGATTTTCCTGCGGAAGATCGTCCCCGGCGCAACGGACGACAGCTACGGCATCGAGGTCGCCAAACTGGCGGGCATCCCTGCCCCGGTGATCACCCGCGCAAGGGAAATTCTCGCCGAGCTGGAAAGTGAGGGCGTCGTGACTGCTCCTGCGGCACAGAAAGAGCCGGAAGACCAGGTCAGCATGATGGACTTGACCTCCCAGCAGGTGGTTGCCGCTCTCAGCGCCATTTCCGTGGAGACCCTGACCCCCATTGAAGCCATGAACGAGCTGTACAAACTGAAGAAAATGTTGATTAAGCTATGAAACGAAATCGCAGTCTCTCCGCCTGTCCCACCGCGCAGGAATCCGTCGCCGGCGGCGTCTACTTTATTTTCCAGCTGGTGCTGCTCCCTCCATTCTCCGGTGGGTCAACGCCCAGCTTTCCCAGCCGCTGACCGAAACGGAGCTGAACTTTACCTACTACCTTATCAATTTTCTGGCGACAATTCTGATTTATCACGAGTTCTTGGGACGCAGCGCCCGGCAGGCGACCCAGCACATAGCGTACTTCTGTCAGGCGGTCGTTCTGGGGCTTGCTGCCTACTACGCCTGCAATTTTCTGACCCTGCGGCTGATAAGGCTACTGGTTCCCGGCTTTACCAACTACAATGACGCCGTTATCTCCGCCATGAGCCGGAGCGGACGCTATCTTATGGTCGTCAGTACCGTGATTCTGGTTCCGCCTGCCGAGGAATGCGTCTTCCGGGGCTGATCTTCCACAATCTCTACGGAAAATCCCGGTGGGTAGCCTACGTTGTCTCTATTCTCGCCTTTGCCGCTATCCATGTTCTGGGCTTCATCGGAAAATACTCCGCGCTGAGCTGGTCATGGCGGTGCTGCAATACCTCCCGGCGGGACTTTCCCTCGCCTGGGCGTATACCAAAAGCGATACCATTTTCGCGCCGATTATCATCCATGCCTGTATCAATCTGTCGCCATCGGCGGCCTGAGGTGAATCTATTATGCCGAAAATCATTCAGTTATCCCCCCATATCGCCAATCTGATCGCCGCCGGTGAGGTGGTGGAGCGCCCGGCGTCCGTGGTCAAGGAGCTTCTGGAAAACGCCGTGGACGCCGGGGCATCCCAAGTGACCATTGAGATTCGGGACGGCGGCATGACCTTCCTGCGGGTCACGGACAACGGCTCCGGCATGAGCGCCGAGGACGCCCGGACGGCCTTTCTCCGCCACGCCACCTCCAAACTCCGCTGCGCCGAGGACCTGTTGCCGCCATCGGCACCATGGGCTTCCGAGGCGAGGCATTGGCCGCCATCGCCTCCGTCAGCCGCATCGATCTTCTGACCAAAACGGCGGGCAGCATGTCCGGCACGTCCCTTAAAGCTGGAAGCGGGAAAAATTCTGGAAGAAACCGAGATCGGCTGTCCCGAAGGGACGACCATCATCGTCCGCGACCTCTTTTTCAACACCCCCGCCCGGATGAAATTCATGAAATCCGACACCGTGGAGGGCAGCCGTGTGACCGCCGCCGTGCAGATGCAGGCGCTGGCCCACCCGGAGGTAGCCATCCAGTTCCTCCGGGACGGCAAGCAGGTACTTTCCACCCCGGGAAACGGCGGATTGCAGGCGGCGGTCTACTGCGTCTATGGCAGGGATTTTGCCCGGATGGTGAAGGTAGACAGCCGCTGGGAATCCTACACCCTGACCGGCTACGTCTCCAAGCCCACCGATGCCCGCCCCAGCCGGGGTCTGCAAACCTTTTTGTCAACGACCGCCCCGTGAAATCCAGGCTGCTGGTTTCCGCTTTGGAGGAAGCCTACCGCAACCAGATCATGGTTGGGAAGTTCCCCTGCCTGCGTGCTGCATCTGACTCTGCCGCCCAACGCCGTGGACGTAAATGTCCACCCGGCGAAGACGGAGGTGAAGTTTCCTGTCGGAAAAAGCGGTATTTGACTGCGTTCACTACGGCGTATTGGGAGCGCTGAACACCCAGACCGACCGCCCCGAAATCCGGTTCCGGACGCCCGCTGGGGAGACCGCCGCGCCAGTCACGCCCGATGCCCCCCGCTAAGGTGTCCACCCCGCCCAGATGCCGCCCCGTCCGGAAAATCCCGCCCCAAAAAGCAGCTTTTTCCGCACCATGACGCCACAGGAGTACAAGACCTTCTCCGCCGCCCCTGAAGGACGCACCCCAGCCGAAGCAAACTGCGGCGGCAGCAACGGCGGCAAAAATCGAGCGTCCCGTCAATATGCCCCTGCGGGAGTTCGTGATGCTTCCTCAGGTTCAGGCGAGCCAGACCCCACCCAAAGCGGAAAAAGTTGCGCCTGTACCCCCCGCTCCCCCCAAGAAAGAAGAGCCGGAAGAAATGGAGCAGACCCAGCTGCCCATGCCCGCCGAGATTCCGTGGCGGATGGTGGGCGAGCTTTACAACACCTATATTATTGTGGAGCAGGGAGACGATGCTTTTCTCATTGACAAGCACGCCGCCCACGAGCGCATTCTCTTTGAAAAGCTGAAAGCCCACCCCGAAAAAAATCAGCGCCCAGAGTCTGCTGTCCCCCATCCCCGTGCGGTTAAGCCCCGCCGCGGCCGGGGAGCTTCTCGCCAACGGGGACATGCTGGACGAATTGGGCTTTGCGGTGGAGGAATTCGGCGAAAACACCGTGCTTCTGCGGCAGATACCCATGGATCTAAGCCCGGATGACGCCGCCGAAGCTGTGGAAAGCCTGTCCGCCGACCTTTTGTCCGGCCGTCGGGAAAGCAAGGACACCGTCCGGGACGAGCTGCTCCACACGGTTGCCTGCAAGGCCGCCATCAAGGCCGGGTGGGTCAATGATGAGCAAGGGAGCTTCTCGCCGTGGCCAAAGAGGTCATGCGCCGGGAAGACCTGAAATACTGCCCCATGGCCGTCCCATCTGCGTTTCTTTAAGCAAAAAGCAGCTGGAAAAGCAGTTCAAGCGGACGTAACGCCCTGTCTGGAGATTTCTATGAACAACATCATCTGCATCGCCGGACCGACGGCCTCTGGAAAAACCGCGCTTGCCAGCACTGGCGAAGGAACTGAATGGCGAAGTGGTGTCCTGCGACTCCATGCAGGTGTATAAACGCATGGACATCGGCACCGCGAAGCCCACCTTGTGAGGAAATGCAGGGAATCCCCCACCACATGATCGACGTGGCCGAGCCGTGGGAGGATTTTTCCGTCGCCGCTACTGTGATATGGCCGCCCCCATTGTGGACGATATCCTTTCCCGGGAAAAACCGCCGTGATTGCGGGCGGAACCGGGCTTTACATGGATTCTCTCATCCGCGGCAACGCCTTTGCCCCCCCTTCCCCGCCACCGGCGTCCGGGAGCGGCTGGAAGCGCAGGCGGATACCGTGGGCATGGAGGCCATGCTTTTCGCAGCTTCGCTCCGTAGAGCCCCGACGCCGCCGGGCGTCTGCATCTTTCCGACCGGAAGCGCATCCTCCGGGCGCTGGAGGTTTATCTGGAAACCGGCGAGACCATTACGGAACACAACCGGAAGACGCAGGCCGTTCCGCCCGGTACTCCCCTATCTGGCTGGGGCTGGACTTTGCCCAGCGGGGCGAGCTGTACCGCCGTATCGATCTGCGGGTCAGTCTCATGCTTCAGCAGGGGCTGGTGGAGGAAATTCAGGGGCTTCTCGCCGACGGCATTCCCGAAAACGGCCACCGCCATGCAGGCCATCGGCTACAAGGAATTCGTGGACGCCCTTGACGGCCGGTGTACAATAGAGGAAGCCGCCGATCTGGTGCGCCAATCCTCCCGCCGCTACGCCAAGCGTCAGCTGACATGGTTCCGCCGGAACAAGGCCATTCACTGGCTCATAAGGGACACCGGAGACACCGGGCGGGAAATTCTGGAAAACGCTCGACGGATTGTGAGCGATTTTGACAACTGAACGTGTTAGGATGTGGATACCCTAAAAATACGGCAGTTCTTGGGGAGTTATGTACCTGCCGAATATGAGAAAGAAGGTATCCATATGTCTGACGCGATCAACTTACAGGAAGCTATTT
>VOFC01006760.1_pt1 | contig 46341 bp, 81 predicted proteins | sample 5384161 | NCBI WGS metagenome assembly VOFC01 (sample SAMN12384722, study PRJNA508395) | human gut metagenome | isolation source: healthy gut B | host: Homo sapiens | reverse complement strand
GATCTTAAGCGTCGTGATTTTACAGTCAATGCTTTTGCTCTTAATGAAAATGCTGAGGTTATCGACAAGTTCAATGGTCTTACTGATTTGGACAATCATGTTTTGAGGGCTGTTGGTAGGCTGAGGAACGCTTTAACGAGGATGCCCTTTCGTATCATGCGAGGACTACGTTTTGCAGCGAGTTTAGACTTTGATATCGAAGAAAAAGACTTTTTCAGGCTATGACCAGCCATGCCCCACTTCTGGAAAAAGATTTCGATTGAGCGAAGTTTCATCGAGTTCGATAAGTTGCTTTTGGCCCCACATTGGAAAAGGGAATCAAGGCACTTCTAGCGACTAAGGCTTATCAGTACCTTCCGGATTTTCAAGAAACTGCTGAAGAATGGCAGTCTTTTGTGGCAGACTATGTGGAGGACTTTTAGATTTACAAGTTCTGAACAGGCTTGGGCGGCAACTCTTTTGGCTCTCAAGCATGATAATCCACGCTCTTTCCTTAAAAATGGAAGACGTCTGTTAATTTCCAAAAGACAGTTCAGTCCTTGATTGAGATTTTCAATTTCCGTTTGGAGAGAGCCGTGACTAAACAAGATGTTTATCAGTATGGTAAGGAGCTCTTAGAGGCGGCTGAAACCTTGAGACGGGCTCAGGGCTTGGAAGTAGATTATGAGCGTATTGCCGAGTTGGATGGTCAGTTGCTCATCCATGATAAGCACGAAATCGTTGTGAATGGGGGCACACTGATGAAGGAGCTAGGATTCAAACCTGGTCCGGACCTTGGACGTACACTTAAAGCCATTGAAAATGCCATCGTTGATGGTCAACTAGCTAATGCCGAGGAAGCCATCATGGCCTTTGTTCAAGCTATGAAATAAGTCTAGAGACGTGATAAAAATGACACACCGCTACAGAGCATGCGTAGGATCCGTAGCGGTGTTATTTGTAAGAAGGAAGTAAGATGTCAGATTTTATTGTTGAAAAATTAACCAAGTCCGTTGGAGACAAGACGGTTTTTAAAGAGATTTCATTTATTATCCATGATTTGGATCGTATTGGGATTATTGGTGTCAATGGGACAGGTAAGACAACCTTGTTAGATGTTGTCTCTGAGCGTATTGGTTTTGATGGTGATGTGTCACCTTTCACTAAGGCTAATGGCTATAAGATTGCTTATTTGACTCAGGAGCCAGAATTTGATGATAGCAAGACAGTGCTTGATACGGTCTTGTCATCAGACCTTCGTGAGATGGCTTTGATTCGTGAATATGAAACCCTTATGGCAGAATATTCTGAGGAGAATCAGGCTCGCTTGGAGAAGGTTATGGCTGAGATGGATAGTCTAGATGCTTGGTCCATTGAGAGTGAGGTTAAGACAGTCTTGTCTAAGTTGGGATTGTCAGATCTCTCGCAAAAAGGTCGGGGACCTCTCAGGTGGTCTTCGTCGTCGTGTGCAGTTGGCTCAGGTTCTCTTGAATGATGCAGATCTCCTGCTCTTGGATGAGCCAACCAACCATTTGGATATTGATACTATTGCTTGGTTGACGAATTTTCTCAAGTCTTCTAAAAAACGGTACTCTTTATTACCCACGACCGTTATTTCTTGGACAATGTAGCCACACGTATCTTTGAGTTAGACCAGGCTAATCTGATTGAATACCAGGGAAATTATCAAGACTATGTGCGTCTAAAGGCCGAACAAGATGAACGAGATGCAGCAGCCCTTCACAAGAAAAAGCAACTCTATAAGCAGGAGTTGGCATGGATGCGAACGCAACCACAGGCACGTGCGACTAAACAACAAGCTCGTATCAATCGCGGTTTAAGGATCTTAAGGTGAGGTTCACCAAACGGTCAATAATGAGGATCTTGAAATTAACTTTGAGACCAGCCGTATTGGTAAGAAGGTAGTGAACTTCGAGCATGTCGATTTCGCTTATGAAGATGGCAAAGCAAATTCTCAGTGATTTCAATCTTATCATGCAAAAATCGTGATCGTATCGGTATTGTTGGGGATAATGGTGTCGGGAAATCGACCTTGCTCAATCTGATTAATGGTGACCTTGTGCCTACAGCTGGTGTCCTAGATATTGGTGAGACGGTACGTATTGGTTATTTCTCGCAGCAAATTAAAGACATGGATGAGAGCAAGCGTGTCATTAACTACTTGCAAGAAGTTGCAGATGAGGTTAAGACAACGGTTGGAACAACCAGTATCACAGAGCTCTTGGAGCAATTCTTTTCCCTCGTTCTACCCATGGGACACAGATTGCCAAGCTCTCTGGTGGGGAAAAGAAACGTCTTTATCTACTTAAGATTCTGATTGAAAAGCCCAACGTTCTGCTTTGGATGAGCCGACAAAATGATTTGGACATTGCAACTTTGACGGTTTTGGAAAACTTCCTTAATGGTTTTGGCGGTCCTGTCGTTACCGTTAGTCACGACCGCTATTTCTTGGACAAGGTAGCTAACAAGATTCTAGCCTTTGAAGAGGGTGGTGTTCGAGAGTTCTTTGGTAACTACACAGACTACCTTGATGAAAAAGCCTTCTTACAAGAGCAATCAGCCCTCCTCGAGAAGGAAAAAAGAGCAAGCTAGCGTTAAAGTTGAGAAAGTTAAAGAAGAAAAAAACGCATGCGAGCTACTTTGAAAAAACAAGAGTGGGCGACCATCGAAGAGATTGCTGACCTTGAAGCCAAAATCGAAGAGATTGAAGCAGCTATGCTTGAAAATGCTAGCGATTATGGACAGTTAGCTACCCTTCAACGTGATTTGGATGCTGCTAACGAAACCTTACTTGAAAAGTATGAACGCTATGAGTATTTGAGTGAGCTAGAGGATAAGCTCTTTAGTAATCAAAAGTATGACAAAAGCCTTGCATATGCAAGGCTTTTTATATTTATGTAGTGTCTAGTTTCTTCCCTACAAAGCGGAATGAAAAAGGAGAGGATTGAGACACCCGCAAAGATAATGAAAGGAAGCTACCAAGCGCCCAATAAGAAAGGCTGAGAAAACGGAGCACTAAAGAGCAAGAGCCCAAATACCAGACAAATCAAGGCGATTGACAGGGCAGGTTGTCCTGAAAGCCGAATTGACGTTGACGATAAGCTTGAAAGCCTTGTGTAAAGGCTGAGACAAGGGGAGCCACCAAGCGATAATAGTTACAGCTACACCTGAGAGCACCATGCTGATGTTGATAGCAAAATAATTCCAAAAACAATGGAAATGATACTCTCTGAAGCAGTTGGAAGAAGGAGCGGTTTTTCGTTATCTCGTTTAAATAAACCATAAGACTTGAAACACCAGATACCAGCATTACTAGGGCAAACAGCCAACCAACGATGGCAAGAAGGTTTGTAGGATTAGCGAAGAAAAAGACACCCTAAGAGTGTAATGAGAAATTCCACTAATCAATGTAAAAACTTTTCATAGGATACCTCTTATTAATTTTTTTAATACTACTAAATAAGTATCAAATTGTCAAACAAAGACCTACTTTAGAGTGGCTTAAAGACCTAGTATAAGTGGCTTGATGAGATAAATGTAAGGTGGCAGCTTTTCTGGTTCTCGTGGCTACCTGACGACCTGTTTTTTGGAAAGGGGTGTTTAAAAAGCGGCGCAAGAAATTTGTGGAATCCATCTTGAGGTAGTCTTCATTAAAAGGTACCAAAAGTTGACGGTAGGTAGTCAAAGTGTTTTCCTCGGGCATAATGGAAAGGATAGTTGGATAGTATTCGAGTCGTCCCTTGATACGTTCCATAGCTGTTAAGAGGATTTCCCAGTGGTCAAAGGCGAGGTCATCATGTGACAGTGTCTTATCGCCATCAACAAGTTGCAGTCGACCGTCTACCATGGCGATGTCTAACCAATGCGTAGACGCCGCATCGTCGGCAACCTTTTCCACTTGAATGTCATTAAAAGGTCATAAAGCAGAATAAGCCACTGTAATGGTCCACATTCGAGGATCACGATAAGGTGTTCCCACTGTAATGAGTTGCTCAATGTGGTCAGGGTTGAGTTTAACGGATGTTTCTTCCTGTACTTCGCGACATACAGCTAGATTGAGATCTTCTTGCTCCTGAACGAAGCCACCACTGAGGGCGTATTTCCCCCATGAAGGGATGGTTTTTTCGCTTGATAAGTAAGGTTTGGACTCTTCCTTCATAATAGCGGAAGATGACCGAGTCAACGGTCACTGAGGGCTTAACGTACTTATCCACTTCCTCTCGCCGATAGATGTCCAAAAATTCCTTTTCACTACCAGAGTTTTCGAAGGTTTTAGTCATAGGTTTCCTCCTCTATTTATTGTAAGTTCAAATGATGATTGCTTTACATCAGTCTTCTAAATCTCGATGTGTAGACGTTCCTTGATTGCTTTTTTGGCATTGTGGTAGTTGTCCGCAAAGAAGCTGTCGCTATTGCTATTTTCCCCTAAAATAACGATTTTATCCTTGAATGGTGATAGGAGGTCTAGGAGGTGCTGGGTAAACCAGTCACGTGTTTGATTATCAGCCATAGTCATGTCACGGAAACCATCATCTACATAGTTTGATTTTGGCAGGATCACAAAATCAAATCCCACTTTTCACGGGCCTGAGTTACCTGATAGAGACGATCCAACATATCAAATTCTTCTTGGGAGATATTTTCTTTCAAATAGTAGTCGATATAGACTTTCGTGACTGGTGAGTTGGTATCGGCAAAGATAAGTCTGAGTGTTGCCCCTTATCAATGATATCAGAGGTCTGGGCATATTGATCTGTCAGGAGGTGAATATAATCGTTAGTATCTAACTCATCATCTCGTACATTATACTTTTCTTGATACTCCTGGCATATTCAAGAGAGCAGGAGGCGTTGTATGTTCGGGTCAAATCCTTAACAAGGTAGTTTTCCCACCGCTGGCAGAGCCCACAACAAGGACCTTGCGCGTAAAGTGGCGACGGAAGGCTTGGTGATAAAACGCCAATTTTCCATAGGATTGTCGCGAATCTCAGTAGCAGAGATATTGATAATAGAACGTTCAATGAGTTCTACCTGAGCTTGAGGGTAATAGCGATTGAGCTCAGTCACATACTCTGGTTCTCCAACATAGAAGGTAATCTTTTCAGGATCATCCGTATTCTTAGCGATAAGCTTTTTGACACGATTAACCCAAGGCACCCAGCCCTCTGGATAGGCTGGCATACCAGCTTCGTCTAGTTTACCCACAACGACTAATTCATCATCATAGAGCACTTCTCGAACATAACGGAAACGTCGATTGAGTGATAGGCCTGCGCGTGTCCCACGATCTTCTTGTGTGTTGCTGCCACTTACGATGACGAGCACATTGTCATTAGCACGTTTTGCCTTGGTAATAAGGTCAACGTGCCCAACATGCATTGGAGCGAAAGTTCCAAAAACAATGCCGATGTGCTTTCCTGATAATTGCTTTCTTTTCATAAAAAATGATCCTTTTCAAGATTTAGTAAAATTACTAAATTAATGATAACATAGTTAGGGGATCTTTGTAAATATAAAAATAGTAAAATTACTAAATTATTTTTTAGGCTATTTTAGCTTTAAAGTTCAAAAAAAAAGTTTAAAAAATTTGGAGAAAAACTAGAAAAATAGAATCCGCTTACATTGTTGAATTGATAACTTTTTAGGATTAGCTTAAAAAGATAGATTACTTGTTATGTCATAAAACCTAACATAAAATCAAAAAAATAGCAGAAAATACTTGACAAGAAGATTCTGAAAATTTATACTATTCATGTAATTAAATTACTAAGGTAATTATTTGAAAGGAAACATTGATATGACAACAGGTAAAGAGTACGTTGCTAGCGTTTTTGAAAAAGTGAAAGCTCAAAATGGCCATGAGGCTGAGTTCCTTCAAGCAGTTGAAGAAGTTTTCGATTCACTTGTTCCTGTCTTCGATAAATATCCTAAATATATTGAAGAAAACCCTTTTTTGGAACGTTTGGTTGAACCAGAACGTATCGTTTCATTCCGTGTACCATGGGTTGACGATAAAGGACAAGTACAAGTAAACCGTGGTTTCCGTGTACAATTCTCATCAGCTATTGGTCCTTACAAAGGTGGTCTTCGTTTCCACCCATCAGTAAACCAATCAATCATCAAATTCCTTTGGTTTCGAACAAATCTTTAAAAAACTCATTGACTGGTCAACCAATCGGTGGGTGGTAAAGGTGGATCAAACTTCGATCCCTAAAGGTAAATCAGATAACGAAATCATGCGTTTCTGCCAAAGCTTCATGACTGAATTGAGCAAACACATTGGTGCAGATACAGGTGACGTACCTGCAGGTGATATCGGTGTTGGTGGACGTGAAATTGGTTACCTCTATGGCCAATACAAACGTCTTCGTAATGAGTACACAGGTGTTCTTACTGGTAAAGGTTTGAACTGGGGTGGATCACTTGCTCGTACAGAAGCAACTGGTTACGGTGCTGTTTACTTTGCAGAACAAATGCTTAATGCACGTGGTGAAAACTTTAACGGTAAAACTGCAGTTGTTTCAGGTGCTGGTAACGTTGCCATCTACGCTATCGAAAAATTGCAAAGCCTTGGTGCTAAAGCGGTAACATGTTCTGACTCATCTGGTTTTGTTTTATGATCCAGACGGAATCGACGTTGACTTGTTGAAAGAAATTAAAGAAGTTAAACGTGAACGTATCGTTAAATATGCAGAAGCTCGTCCAAATGCAACCTTCACACCTGCTGGTGGTGAAAAGACAGTTTGGTCAGTTAAAGCTGACTTGGCATTCCCATGTGCAACTCAAAATGAATTGATGAAACAGATGCAGAAACACTTGTAGCAAATGGTGTATTGGCTGTTTCAGAAGGTGCTAACATGCCATCAACTTTGGGAGCTATTGATGTCTTCCTTAAAGCTGGTGTATCATTTGGTCCTGCCAAAGCTGCTAACGCTGGTGGTGTTGCTGTATCAGCTCTTGAGATGGCACAAAATAGCCAACGTACACAATGGACATTCGAAGAAGTTGATGCTAAACTCTACGATATCATGAAAGGTATCTACGAAAATGCTGCAACAGCTGCTAAAGAATTTGGTCATGAAGGTAACCTTGTTGTAGGTGCCAACATCGCTGGTTTCCTTAAAGTTGCAGATGCTATGTCAGCACAAGGTATCGTTTAATTAACAGACTTTACCTGATTGAATAGCCTCTCAATAAAATAAGAAAAGAAGCCTGCGGGTTTCTTTTTTGTTTAGACAGACTTAGGAGGAAGAGGAGTTCTGTACTTTTTTGGTATAATACCTTGTAAGAAATCTCTTTCTAGAGTAAATTTTGATGAATTAGAATACGAGAGGAGTAATCGTGAGTCTTGGAAAGGATCCCTGTGGGGCAAAAAAGAAAAGAAGTATACTAATCAGACAGTCATTCTAATAAGTTTCTTAATCAGTATGGTGTCAATACTGCCTATGTTCTTTTTAGGGACAAGCTTTATGGTGATGATATTGTCTTTCACATTAACCGACTGTTATCTTTGGATACTGTCTGGAAGAGTCCTATCAATTTTACGACTAACGGAGGGACCGGACAATTAATCAATACCTTTTATCCCTGGTTAACTTATTATCCTATTTTCATAATCTATAAGCTGACTCAGTCGGTCTTTGTAGCCTGGATGAGTTTTCAGTTGCTTGTTCGCTTTGTAACTTGTTTGCTTAGTTTTTACGGATTACGTTTATTGAAATATTCTGATAAACAGGTGATGATATTTTCTACCTTTTATCTCTTTTCGGGGTATTTCTTGCACAATTCTTATTACCGGGCAGCCGTTGGCGAAACGCTAGCGATGATTTTTCTACCTCTAGTTTTCGTTGGCGTTCGTTTGATAACTTTTGGAGATTACAAGAAATGGTGGATCTTGACTCTTGGGATGCTTGGTTTAGTTTATTCCCATGTCTTATCGGTCCTCTTGGTTTCTGTTGGAATTTTCTTTGCGGTGGTAACTAGTTTTTGGATTTGGGATAATAAAAAAGAACGTGTCCTAGGATTTCTTAAGGCCACCCTTGTCACTCTTAGTATGTCTCTAGCTTTCTTTTGTTCCTATGATAGAGCAATTCAAGTATGTCACTCTACGAACGACTTTTAAACCGCTCCTATCAAAGACAGCTTTAAGTCTGGCAGACAACTGGGGAGTTGATTCTAAAAAAAGTGATTTAAGGACTCCATCAGTTAATCTTCTCTACATCCTGGGCCTAGTGCTAAGCCTGATTTTTACTAAGCGTTTTGTTAAGGTTGGGGAAGCTAGAATTTACCTTTTTATTTCTCTTATTTTAGCTTTTTTAACCTTGAAAAGTTTTCCTTGGCAGTTCTTACAGGCAAGTCCAGTGTCCAACCTTCAATTTCCTTGGAGATTATGGAGTTTTGCTCTGCTTTTCTTCAGTTTAGCTTTGGCGAATATCTTAGAAAATATTTCTATAAAGGCATCAACAATACTTGTCTTGTTAGGTCTTTGTCTAAATATGTTTCAGATTGTTACTGTTCAAGATAAGATGACTAAAGCAAAGAATATATTGCCAAGTCATACAAAAGTCACGAGAGAAATGCTGGCCAAGGGAACGTATAAAAATATAAATGGCGATTACACCAATAAAGAAGTGCCCTTTGGCTTTGTCTTTGACAAACATCTTTTCTTGGATAATCAGGAAATTAAGTCAACCATCAGCCGTTCTCCAAAGGAGCTAGCACTTATAGTAAACAACGCGTCAAAAGAAGCTAAAGTCTTGTCGCTACCAGTTTTTCTACTACAAAAGGACAAGAAGCGAGGATTGATGGAAAGCGAGTAACTACTTACTTAGCTAAGGAAAAGAATCCAACTAATCTAGTCCTACCACCAGGTAAGCATGGTGTCGTTTTGACCTATGGCTATACCCCCAGTTGCCAAATTGGCAATCGGTGTTTCAACTATTAGTCTTTTGGCGTTTATTGGTTATTTGTATAGAGTGAAGAAAGATGACTAAAAAGGAGCCTGCGGGTTTCTTTTTGTCTGTTTTACTAGAGGGTGGGCCTTTTGATATAATAGGTCAAGATCATTAATATGAAATTGAAAACCTTTGGTTCTGATAAAATAAGGATATATCATTTCATAGTTTAGATAAGAAAAGGGAGTAAATAGATGATAAAACTATCGTAAAGGATGTCTTTTCCTTGGACAAAAATCGACAGAAGCGGCTAAAGAAGACCTCTATTTGGCTAAAGATTTACGTGATACATTGGAGTTTCATAAGGATGCCTGTGTGGGTATGGCTGCCAATATGATTGGAGTTAAAAAGCGTGTCATTATCGTCAATATCGGTTTTGTTAATCTAGTCATGTTTAATCCTGTTTTAGTCAGCAAATCCTCACCTTTTCAAACAGAGGAGTCTTGTTTATCTTTAGAAGGAAGTCGTCCAACCAGACGTTATGAGTCGATTGAGGTAGCTTATTTAGATGAACAATGGATGCCTAAACAGTTAAGTTTTTCTGGCATGCCAGCCCAAATTATTCAACATGAATTGGATCATTTGGAGGGGATTATTATTTAGATAGCCTAGCCCAAGTGGTGCTAGGTTTTTGAGTTCAAATCCTTAATAATCATAGTTATGGGAGTGAGAGTGGAAAGCAATATTCTTTTTTTCACTCTTTTTAGTTCTCATAGGAACTTTTCTTCTTGACAATAGTTCTCATAAGAACTAAAATAGTTTCCATGAGAATTATTTAAGGAGGAACTTGCGATGCATGGAAAAGATCCTTTTAATGAAATCAAAAAATTCATCAATACCATGGAATCTAGAGTGCAAGAGCTAGGCAAAGCTTACGGCGTTGAGCATTTAGCTGGTCCACAAGGGTTTGCCGTCAGGTACTTGTTTGAGAACCAAGATAAAGAAATCTTTATCAAAGATATCGAGAAAAAGGCTATCTATATCTAAATCAGTGGCTAGTAATTTGGTCAAACGTATGGAGAAAAACGGTTTCGTTGAATTGGTGACATCGGACAAGGACAAACGCTACAAGTATGTTCATCTGACAGACTTAGGTAAAAAAAGAAGGCCCAAGATGTTGGACATTTCCGAGAGGCTATCCATGAACAGCTATTAGAAGGCATTTCGAAAGAGGATGCTGAAACAGCTTTTCGGGTCTTTCACCAAATTCGTAAGAATTTAGAAAAAAAATAAGGAGTAACTTATGTTTAAAAATTTTTAAACGTTTGACAGCAAAAGAGTTAAGCATGATTATCTTAGCTGTGATATTTGTTTGTTTGAACGTCTATCTAAACTTGAAAATTCCAGACTATATGTCTGACATTACGACCCTCTTATCAACCAAGGGGACTAAGGCGTCAGATATTTTTGCCTGGAATACAGATGCCCCAGGGATGCGAATGCTTTTTAATGTCCTTTGCGGGCTTTATGGCCTCAGTAGTGGTTGGTTTCCTAGCTGCCAGAACAGCAGCAAGTTTTACAACCCGTCTTCGTGATGATATCTTCCATCAAGTTGTAGATTTTTCGGATGCAGAGATTAAGCAATTCTCCATTCCTAGTCTTTTTGACTCGCACGACAAATGATATTACCCAATTACAGATGGTACTGACCATGGGACTACAGGTCATTACACAGGGGCCTATCATGGCCATTTGGGCGATTACAAAGATTGCCGATAAAAATGGAAATTGGCTTCTTGCTTTGCTTGTCGCTGTGGCAGTGATTGCCGTTCTCATGCTCTTCCTCTTAATTATGGTCATGCCTAAGCAACGCTTGATTCAAACTTTGACCGATAAACTGAATAGCGTAACGCGTGAATCTCTTACAGGAATTCGTGTGGTGCGTGCCTACAACGCCGAAAGTTATCAAGAGGATAAATTTGAAAAGGCCAATACTGATTTGACCCAAAACAACCTCTTTATCGGTCGTTCTTTTGCTTTGCTAACACCGGTAATGACTGCTGTATCCAGCGGTTTGACACTGGCTATTTATTGGATTGGTGCGCATCTGATTGAAGATGTTAAGATTCCAACAGATCCAACGAAAATTGCTGGTGCCATGGAAGACAAGGTCCATCTCTTCTCAGATATGGTTGTCTATTCGTCTTATGCCATGCAGGTTGTTATGGGATTCATGATGATGATTGTCGTTTTCTTCCTTCTTCCACGTGCCGTTGTAGCAGCTGGCCGTATCAATGAAGTTCTAGATACCCAATCTTCAGTCTCTTATCCTGAAAATAGTTCTGAAAAACCTAAAGACGTGGGCACTGTCGAATTCGATGATGTTTCCTTCCGTTATTCTAAAACTTCAGAGCCTGTTTTGGAGCATGTTAGCTTCAAAGCTAAAAAGGGTGACACGGTTGCCTTTATTGGTTCGACTGGATCTGGTAAATCAACGCTTGTCAACCTTATCCCACGATTTTATGATGCCACGCAAGGAACTATCAAGGTTGACGGTGTGGATGTACGACATTATGACCACGAAACCTTGCACAATATAGTCGGTTATATTCCACAAAAGGCTGTGCTTTTCTCAGGTAATATCACGTCAAATATGACAATGGGAACGAGCAATAATAGTCCTCTAGATGACGCTAAGATTTGGGAAGCTCTCGAATTGGCTCAAGGAAAAGACTTTGTTGAAAATAAAGAAGGCCAACTTAAGGCAGAAGTGGCTCAAGCGGGGTCTAACTTCTCAGGTGGCCAGAAGCAACGTTTGGCTATTGCACGTGCACTTGCCCGTAAGCCTGAAATCTTGATTTTTTTGACGATTCCTTCTCAGCTTTGGACTATAAGACCGATCGTAAACTGCGTCAAGAATTGTCTGAAAAACACAAGATATGACCAAGTTGATTGTTGCTCAACGTATCTCTACTATTATGGATGCGGACCAAATCTTGGTACTTGATCAAGGTAAAGTCGTCGGGCAAGGAACCCACAAGGAACTCTTGGCTAACAATGAGGTTTACCAAGAAATTGCTTATTCACAATTGTCTAAGGAGGAGTTAGAAAATGGAAAATAAACCAAAAACATCGTCCTATAAACGCTTAAAACCCTATATTAAAGGTTTCCCAATTCCTTTTTGTCCTTGCGATTGTTGGAGCAATTATTTCAGCAGTCATTACAGTTATTGGACCAGATAAGCTTAAAGAAATTACCAATACTATTACTGAAGGTATTACACCTACCAAAATGGGGACGATTCCAGGTATTGATTTGGATAAGGTGGCAAGTATTGCTATGACCTTGGCTGTTCTCTATGCCATTTCAGCGATTGTGGGTTACTTACAAAGCTTTACGGTTGCGACAGTTACACAACGTTTTTCACAACGTTTCCGTACAGCTATCCAAAAGAAAATCAACAGTGTCCCTCTTAATTATTTCGACAGTCATTCTCAAGGAGACACACTCTCTCGTGTGACCAATGACGTTGACCTTTTGGGACAATCGCTTAGCCAAGGCTTAGGTACCTTGATTACTTCAAGTGTTCTCTTGGTGGCAGCCATTATTATGATGTTCTACTCAAATGTCACTATGGCTTTCACTGCGATTGGTTCTGTCTTGATTGGATTTGTTCTAGTAGCCTTCATCATGGGCTTCTCACAACCACTTTTTAAACGCCAACAAGAAAATTTGGCTAACATTAATGGATATATTGAAGAAATCTACACAGGTCAAGCAGTTGTAACGAGTTACAATGCATCTGAAGAAAGTAGTCAAGCTTTCAAGGGACTTAATGATAAGCTCTATAAATCGATGTGGCAATCACAGTTTATCTCAGGTATTATGATGCCACTCATGATTTTCATTGGGAACTTTGGTTATGTCATGGTCTGTCTTGTGGGTAGCTATCAAAGTTATTGATGGTAGCTTGACTATTGGTGATGTGGTAGCCTTCATGACTTATGTTCGTATTTTCTCACAACCTCTTTCTCAAATTGCACAAGGGATTACACAGCTCCAGTCAGCCACTGCAGCTATTGGTCGTATCTTTGAATTTTTGGAAGAAAAAAGATATGGACGACGAGTCAGCTAAGACAGCTGAGTTGACAGATACTAAAGGTCAAGTAGTCTTTGACCATGTTTCCTTTGGTTATACTCCTGAAAAGACTATTATTCATGACTTTTCAGCTCTTGCTAAGCCAGGTCAAAAAGATTGCAATCGTTGGTCCAACGGGTGCTGGTAAGACGACTATTGTTAACCTGCTTATGAAGTTCTATAACATCGACCAAGGTCGTATCACCATTGACGGTGTGGATACTAATGACATGAAACGTGAAACCGTTCATGATCAATTCTCTATGGTGCTTCAAGACACTTGGCTCTTTGAAGGTACTATTCGTGATAATTTGATTTACAACCAAGAGAATATTTCTGATGAGCAAGTTATTGCTGCAGCTAAGGCTGTCGGTGTTCACCACTTCATCACCACACTTCCAAAGGGGTATGATACTTATTTGGATGATTCTGTGACCTTATCAGTTGGACAGAAGCAGCTCTTGACCATTGCACGTGCGCTGCTTAAGGATGCCCCTCTCCTTATCTTGGATGAGGCGACATCATCTGTCGACACTCGAACAGAAGAATTGATTCAAAAAGCCATGGACAAGCTTATGGAAGGTCGTACTTGCTTTGTTATTGCCCACCGCTTATCAACCATTCGAAATGCTGACCTTATCCTTGTGATGAAAGATGGTAACATTATTGAACAGGGCAATCATGATGAGCTCATGGCAGCAGATGGTTTCTATGCTGATCTTTATAATAGTCAATTTACAGAAGAAGTTGCCTAAACTTTTTCTTATAAAATTATAAGATTTTACAAAAAATCTATAGCACGTATGACTGTCAGTCATGCGTTTTGTGTTATACTGAAAAAAACAGACAGATTAGAGATTATGATGCAATATCGCAAAGCAAGACTAGACGAAGTTCAGGAAGTTGCACAAGTATGTGCAGATGCCTTTGAAGATTACCCCCTATCTTTCAATGATTGCCAGTAATTTAAAGAATCCTGAACAGTATAAGGAATTTGTCTTAGCCTTGCAGGAAGTGTTGGTGCGTTTGGCGATTAAACAGGACTCATGTTTGGTGGCTGAAAAGGACGGTCGCATTGTTGCGGCAGCTATTTTACAGCATCAGACGATTTCTATGCTTAATTATCTTCAAAATGGGGCGACCAAGCTTTTTCAGTTTTATAAGCATCACTAAGTTGTTCAAGTATTTTAACTTTGTTGAAGAGTCCGAAAAGACATCTGGAAGATTCTGCAGAATACGACTGGTACCTGATGATGTTGGCGGTGACTCCAGATTATCAAAGAAAAGGGATAGGAAGTCTCTTTTTGCTTGAGGGGTTGAACCTTTTGTACGTAGTACAGGCGGTCACAGTCTTGGTTTGATTACCAATCGTGATTACAATGTACCTTTCTACGAGAAAAATGGCTACAAGCAATGTGGTTATAAGGTTTTGACCTATGAAACACACACAAACTAGGTAACTGGCCTTTTGTCAAATCACTTGATGCATAGCCTTGTGCTATTTAACTTAGATAAGCAAAATGAATCTGGCTTCGGCTGGATTTTTTCTTAGCTTTAGAGTCCTCTTGTCTGGCTCAGTCCTTATTTTTAAGCCTAACTATGCTATAATTAGGAGACGCTATTAGAGGAGGTTTATATGTCAACTCCAAGTATTTATGGGGAATATGCTCGGTATCTCCCCAAGATTTTACAAGAAATAACAGACCCGATTATTGCGGCTAATATTACTAGCAAAAAGAAACAGGCTTTAAACTCTATGAACATTTTATTTCACGAATCAAAGAAAGCGATTCTATGCGTGAAAAGTCGTAGGAAGAATTTGCTGAAACCAGCCAATCTGCTCTCAAGAAATCCGTGACAGTATTGGAATTCGAATCGTTTGTGGCTTTGTCGATGATATTTACAAGACTATCGATGTCATCAAGGCTATCCCTAGCGTTTCTATCTATAACGAGAAAGATTACATTTTAAATGCTAAGCCCAATGGCTATCGTTCTTACCATCTCATTTTTGGAAGTAGAAACCGAGTTTCCAGATGTCTTAGGAAATGAGAGAGAACCTATTTTGTTGAGGTTCAGCTTGACCATTGCTCAGGATTCCTGGGCCAGTTTGGAGCATCAGATGAAGTACAAGCATGACATCAAGAATCCAGAAATGATTACCCGTGAGCTTAAGCGTTGTGCAGGATGAATTAGCTTCATGTGATTTGACCATGCAGACCATCCGTAACTTAATTCAAGAAGGAGGGGACTAGAATGGCTTTTGAAAATTCTACTAGCTGAGGATGAAGAGGCTCTTTCTCGAGTTTATAAGGCAGCCCTAGAGCATCAAGGTTATGAGGTGGATCAAGCATTCAATGGGCAAGAGGCAGTAGACCTAGCTGCACAGAATGCCTATCAAGTGATGATTATGGATATTATGATGCCCATTAAAACAGGTATCGAGGCCCTGAAAGAGATTCGCTCCTCTGGGGATAGGACGCATGTCATTATGTTGACGGCCATGGCTGAAGTTGATGATCGTGTGACAGGACTTGACGCTGGGGCAGACGATTACTTGACCAAGCCGATTTCCTTAAAGAACTTTTTGGCGCGTCTGCGCTCATTAGAGCGTCGTGTGAGTGAGAGCTTCACAGCCAAAATTTTGACACTTGGTTCTGTACGTTTGGATCAGGAAGAGCAAGAGTTGGTAGGCTGGGAATTCCATTAGACTTTCGAGCAGAGAGACCAAGCTAATGGCCCACTTTTATGCTTAATCCTGCCAAGAAATTAACGACTGAGCACCTTTTTAAGACCATCTGGGAGGATGAGGAAGATGTAGACGAGTCGATTGTCTGGGTCTACATTTCCTATCTGCGTCAGAAATTGCAAGCCATCCAGGCCGACATCAGCATTCTTGGCGAAAAAAGGAGGCGACTTTTGCCTTCTCGCCAATTAGAGAGGAGCAGCCTATGTTTAGACGTTTGCGACTTCAATTTATTACGATTGCTTCCTTGGCTATCCTTTTTATCTTGGTCTTTACGGTGGGAATCATCAATACTGTGAGGTCCTTTCAGACGGAGCAGGAAATTAGTAAGGTTCTCAACACACTCACAGAAAATAATGGTAGTTTCGAAAGACGAAAAATTGAGACCAATCAAGGACGAAATTCCATCCGATAGTTTTCGTTTTTTCAGTGTGACCTTTTGTCTGGTGATGAAGTGGTTAGTCAGATACCAGTCATACTTCCTTGATAAATGATGAAGAGGCTGCTAATTATGCCCGTGCAGCTAGCCGAATGACGAGTACTCTTGGAACTATTAGAGAAAAAAATATTAATCTCAGTTATCAGGTTAGTAAAGTCAGTAAAAATAAAGATCCTTGTGGTCTTTTCTGGACACGACCTCTTATTATAATTCTTCCCAAGCCTTGTTAAGTCTTTTCTATCCTTTTATCAATGTTTGGCTTTTATCTTTTTGTCATCATTGTCAGTGCCTTATCAGGAATTGTCATTCGTCCCTTCATTCGAAACTACGAAAACAGCGACGTTTTATTACCAATGCTGGTCATGAATTAAAGACACCATTGGCCATTATTTCTGCTAATACTGAGCTACAAGAACTCATGACTGGAGAGAACGAATGGACCAAGTCGACGAACGACCAGGTGGCACGTTTGACCACCCTAATCAATTCTCTGGTAGCCCTATCTCGTTTGGAGGAACAACCGGATATTGTTCTTCAAGATGTAGATTTTCCTATATTACTGAGGATGCAGCAGAGGACTTTAAGGGGCCTGTTGTCCGAGATGGTAAATCTTTCGTTATGGACATCACACCGGATATTCATGTAAAGGCAGAAGAGAAGTCTCTCTTTGAACTTGTAACCCTCCTTGTGGATAATGCTAACAAGTATTGTGATCCAGAAGGGATAGTTACTGTAAGGCTCCGTCAGATTGGAAGAACACGAAAACGGGCTCGTTTAGAAGTATCGAACACCTATAAAGATGGTAAAGCTGTTGACTATAGTAAGTTTTTTGAGCGTTTTTATCGTATTGAAGAATCCCATAATAACAGAGAACACAAAGGTTTTGGTATTGGACTGTCCATGGCCCAAAGCATGGTCAAATTATTTAAGGGGCGTATCTTTGCCTCTTATAAAAAATGACACCATCACCTTTACGGTTATCTTGTAAGGATATTTTTAAATATTTGACTAGGTGAAAGCCCTAATTTATGATAAAATAGTAAGGATGAAGATTTAGTGTTTCCTTTGCAAAAAAGAAACCATTTTCCTATCCTAATCATAAAAAAGGAGATGCTCGAATGAGACCCCTTAACCACCTTAAAAGGCTGGTAATGGACGACTTAGGAAAGATAAATCTCAGCTAAGAATCAAATCATAAAACAAAATAGTTAATAGGGAGAAATCATGGCAGAACCAAAATACAAACGTGTCCTCATTAAGCTTTCAGGTGAAGCTCTAGCCGGTGAACGAGGTGTTGGGATTGATCTTCCAACTGTCCAAGCTATGGCTAAAGAAATTGCTGAGGTAGCGGATTCAGGTATTCAAATTGCTCTAGTTATCGGTGGTGGTAACCTTTGGCGTGGGGAACCTGCAGCTGAAGCAGGAATGGATCGTGTTCAAGCGGACTATACTGGAATGCTTGGAACAACTATGAATGCCCTTGTTATGGCAGATAGTTTGAAACAACTTGGTGTTGATACGCGTGTTCAAACAGCGATTGATATGAAATCTGTGGCAGAGCCTTATATCCGTGGTCGTGCCCTTCGTCACCTTGAAAAAGATCGGATCGTGATCTTTGGTGCAGGGATCGGTTCTCCTTACTTCTCAACAGATACAACAGCGGCTCTTCGTGCAGCTGAAATCGAAGCTGATGCTATTCTTATGGCTAAAAAACGGCGTTGATGGTGTCTACAATGACGACCCTCGTAAAAACGCTGATGCTGTTAAATTTGACGAGTTGACACATGTGGAAGTTATCAAACGTGGTTTGAAAATTATGGATGCCACAGCTTCTACCCTTTCAATGGATAATGACATTGACTTGGTTGTCTTTAATATGAATGAACCAGGCAATATCAAACGCGTTGTCTTTGGTGAACAAATTGGAACAACTGTATCTAACAAAGCAGAATCACACAAATAAGAAAGAGAGAATTTATGACAAACGCAATTATTGAAAAAAAGCAAAAGAACGTTTCGCCCACTCACATGAGTCATTGGCCCGTGAATTTGGATCTATCCGTGCAGGTCGTGCCAATGCATCACTTCTGACCGTATCACTGTAGAATACTATGGTGCCCCAACACCACTTAACCAATTGGCTTCAATCACTGTTCCTGAAGCACGTGTCCTTTTGATTTCACCATTTGATAAAGGCTCAATTGCTGATATTGAACGTGCTATCAACGAATCTGACCTTGGTATTAACCCAGCTAACGACGGTTCTGTTGTACGCTTGGTTATCCCAGCACTTACAGAAGAAACACGTAAAGAGTTGGCTAAAGAAGTGAAAAAAGTCGGTGAAAATGCTAAAATCGCTATCCGTAACATCCGCCGTGATGCTATGGATGAAGCTAAGAAGCAAGAAAAAGACAAAGAAATCACAGAAGATCAATTGAAATCTTTGGAAAAAAGATATCCAAAAAGCAACTGATGACGCTGTTAAGAAGATTGACAGCATGACAGCAGAAAAGGAAAAAGAACTTCTTACTGTTTAATCAATAGAAAAATAAGGAGAGTGGGACAGAAGCAAAAGAGCATGAACTATGTTAGCTTCCTTTGTCCGACTCTCTTTTTAAGGAAAAAAGATGAATACATTACTTGGAACGATCATTACTGCCCTAGTAACTGATGAAAATGATAAATTTTACTTTGCACAAAAGGACGGTGTGACTTTTGCCTTGTCTAAAAAAGAAGGGGAACATGCCATTGGCGACATGGTGACAGGTTTCGCCTATACAGATAGCAAGCAAAAAATCACGTCTGACTCAAAAGGAAATCAAAGCAACTCGTAATTCTTATGATTGGGGAGAGGTCACTGAAGTCCGTAAGGATTTGGGTGTCTTTGTAGATGTGGGAATTCCAGATAAGGAGATTGTTGTCTCTCTTGATGTTTTGCCGGAACTCAAAGAGCTTTGGCCTAAGAAAGGCGATAAGCTCTATATCAAACTTGATGTTGATAAAAAAGACCGTATTTGGGGGCTTCCTGCTGAACCTGAGGTCTTTCAACGTATGTCTGGACCTGCTTACGATAATATGCAAAACCAAAAATGGCCAGCTATTGCCTACCGTCTCAAATTGTCAGGAACTTTTGTTTATTTGCCAGAGAATAACATGCTTGGTTTCATCCATCCATCAGAACGTTATGCAGAGCCACGTTTAGGTCAGGTCCTTGAAGCGCGTGTGATTGGGTTCAGAGAAGTTGACCGTACCCTCAATCTTTCGCTTAAACCACGTTCTTTTGAAATGCTTGAAAATGATGCTCAGATGATTTTGACTTATTTAGAGAGCAATGGTGGCTTTATGACGCTTAATGACAAGTCATCACCAGCAGATATCAAGGCAACCTTCGGTATTTCTAAGGGACAATTTAAGAAAGCCCTAGGTGGTCTGATGAAGGCTAAAAAAATCAAACAAGATCAGTTTGGAACAGAGTTAATCGGTTAGGAGAAAGTATGAGAAAATCCTTTTATACTTGGTTGATGGCCCAGCGTAATCCAAAGTCCAATGAACCAGTAGCAATCTTGGCTGACTTGGCTTTTTGAAGATTCAACCTTCCCGAAGCATACTGATGACTTCGAAGAAGTCAGTCGTTACTTGGAAGATCAAGCTAGCTTTTCCTTTAATCTGGGGCAGTTTGACCAGATTTGGGAAGATTATCTGGCTCATTAATAGCGACTAAGTCTACGATAAGCATAATGACTTTTAGCATTTTCTTTAAAAAAGTAATTACCATTTGAATTGGTATGAATTGTTACAATTTTTTACAAATATCTCAGCTTTTTTTCAATAAATTAGGCTTGTTACAACTAGTTAGTAATTGCTTTAAAGTGCAGTAAATCACCCCTCTTTTGACAAAAAGTGTGGTATTATTGTATATGTTAAAATTGTTAAAAAGGAATGAATTATACATGTTATCAAAATCTAAAACAACAAAGGCACTTCTTTACTCGACCGCAGCACTTTCACTTTTTGCTGCAAGTCATGTACATGCCGATGAAACTTCAAACTGGGTGGCACGTTCAGTAGATCAAATCAAAGCAGATATCGCTGTAAGTGATAACCAACAAACTTATACAGTTCAATACGGTGATACTTTGGGAAGTATCGCTGAAGCAATGGGTATCGATGTGAATGTTTTGGCTAACATCAATCAAATCACAAACATTGATTTGATTTACCCTGGGACAGTCTTGACAGCAACATACAATGCTGATAATCAAGCTGTCTCTGTTAAAGTTGAAACTCCAGCTTCAGAAACATCAACTACACCTGTAGTTGCAGAAGCTAATTTGACAACTAACGAAGTGACTGTAAATGGTCAATCTGTAGTTGCAGCGGACTTGACAGCTCCAGTTGAAACAGTAAGCACAACAGCTACTCAAGCACCTGCTACAGAAGAATCAACTCAAGCTGTTTCAGAAGTAACAGAAGCTATCGCATCAGCATCAGAAGCACCAGCATACGCAGAAACTGAACAACCAGTTGCTGATGCTATTGATCATGTCACTGCGTCAGCAGAGGCTACACCTGAAGCAGAAACTACTCCAGCTGCTGAAACACCAGCACAACCTGAAGTAAAAGAAGAAGCTCCAGCGGTAGAACCAGCAGCAACATCAGAAGCGTCTTCAGAAGCACCAGCGACTTCAGAAGCGCCAGCAGAACAGCCAGCGGCAGAACCAGCAGCAACATCAGAAGCGTCTTCAGAAGCACCAGCAGCTTCAGAGGCGCCAGCAGAACAGCCAGCGGTAGAACCAGCAGCAACATCAGAAGTAGCTTCAGAGGCACCAGCGGCTTCAGAGGCACCAGCAGTACAACCTGCATCAATGAATACACTTCCAACGGATCCACACCTTCAACCACAAGCTGAAGCTTTCCGTCAAGATGTAGCAGCACAATTCGGTCTTACTGATATCGGTGGTTACCGTGAAGGTGATCCACAAGACCATGGTAAGGGACTTGCCGTTGACGTTATGGTACCAGTTGGTTCAGAAGTTGGTAATCAAGTCGCTCAATATGCTGTAGACAATATCTCAAATGCAGGTATCTCATATGTCATCTACAGACAACAATTCTACGCACCAGTAGATAATATCTACGGACCAGCAAACACATGGAACCAAATGCCAGACCGTGGTAGCATTACTGAAAAACCACTATGACCACGTTCACGTGTCATTTAATGAATAAGTCAGAATAATAAAAAAGTCACGCTTGGCGTGATTTTTTGATATAATGGAGAAAAAGACGAAAGAAAGAGGAACTCTATTTGCAAGAGTATTCTGTTGAAATTACCCTAAATCACCCAGATGATGTCTTGTCACTTTTTGGGGACCAATGAGCGCCATCTAAAAACTTATTGAAGAAAACCTAAATGTTATCATTCATGCTCGAACAGAGCGTGTGCAGATCCTTGGAGATGACGAGGAAAGTGTTGAATTGGCTCGCTTGACCATTCAAGCTCTCCTTGTTTTGGTGGAGCGTGGAATGCTAGTCAACACTTCAGATGTTGTCGCAGCCTTAACCATGGCTCAAGATGGTTCGATTGACAAGTTTGTTGCTTTATATGAAGAAGAGATTATCAAGGACAACAGTGGTAAGCCTATCCGAGTAAAGACTTTAGGACAAAAAGGTTTATGTTGATAGCATTAAAAACCATGATGTGGTCTTTGGGAATTGGTCCAGCTGGTACAGGGAAGACCTTTTTAGCGGTTACCCTTGCGGTTACAGCCCTTAAACGTGGTCAAGTTAAACGTATTGTTCTGACACGTCCGGCGGTTGAGGCGGGTGAGAGCCTTGGTTTCTGCCTGGTGATCTCAAGGAAAAGGTGGATCCGTACCTTCGCCCTGTTTATGATGCCCTTTATCAAATTCTCGGTAAGGAGCAGACGACCCGCCTTATGGAACGTGAAATTATTGAGATTGCACCCCTCGCTTATATGCGTGGTCGTACCCTCGAGGATGCCTTTGTTATCCTTTGATGAGGCACAAAATACAACCATCATGCAAATGAAGATGTTCTTGACCCGTCTTGGTTTTAATTCTAAGATGATTGTCAATGGGGACATGAGTCAGATTGATTTTGCCACGTCGTGTTAAATCAGGGCTTGTCGATGCTATGGAGAGATTGAAGGGAATCAAGGCTATTGATTTTGTTCACTTCTCTGCTAGCGATGTCGTACGTCACCCAGTTGTAGCTGATATCATTAATGCCTATGAAAAAGATGCACCTAAGCTTGACTTTGAGGAAAAAAACAGAGGAAGCAAACAAGGTTGAAGAAGAAGCAGCGTCAGGATTGACCGAATACCCAGTTATTGGTGCTGAGGATCTTAAAAATAAATAGCTAAAAAGAGGTTTGAGAGTGGTATTCTCAGCCTCTTTTTTCCTTTACAGTCATGTCATTAGCTTTTCCCCTAGTTTTGGTAAAATAGTATTGAGTAACAGGCCAGTAAGGGGGGAGAGGTATGACTAAAGCAAAAAAATGGAAGATTGCTATCATTGTATTGCTTGGATTTGTTGCGACAGTCTTGATAGCCATAGGAGAGGGAAGATTTTGGAAGTATCAAGAGAACTATATTCCAGACGGTACTTATTAGATGATAAAATACGAGACTAAATCGGCATATTCCAATGAATTGATAAATCGGACTAAGCGGGGAGAGAATAATGATAGCTTATATGAGGATTTTATAGTAGTTGAGAATATGAAATCTCAATTTTATTATGTTTTTTATGGGGATGGGGAACCTTCTGTCTCACCATTTGAGCACGATGAAAAGCTCCCACAGACTTTTGACCCACGTACAGGGACTTTAAAACAGGATTTAACAGTCTCTGAATATAAAGCTCTAGTGATGTCTCATATTGATAAGATTTCTAAAAAGGGAGAGGAGTATTCAAGAGTAAAAAGAAGTATCTGTCCAAAGGTGTATAGACGATTATAAAAAAATGTTGAAGCAAAAAAGAACTTATGAAAAAGCTCCCTAATGGTCTCGTTCTTGACTGTTTATGCTAATGATGGACATATTGAGTCGCGTAGAACTTTTTAAACGATTGAGCTCAGAAGAAGCCAAAGAGGTCAAGTGGTTATGATTGGGATTATGAGTATGCCTTGAAGCATTATAAATACAGGGAGCATTATGGGGATTATGCCATCTGGCGTTGAACCGCTTACCGAGCAAGTACCTCTTTACTATCGGGAATCATAACCAAATGTTTTATTAAAAAACCTTACAGTCTTTATGATAATTGTCAAATACTATTTCACCATTTATTTTGGTACAATAGAACGGTAGACCAATAAAAAAGGAGATTATTATGAACCAGCAAGAGTGGATTGAGTACTTTGAATTAGTCAACGGTCGCAAACCAACTCCCGCAGAGTTAGCTCAAGCTCAGGCAGCAGGCGAGTTTATCCTTGAACGACCTAACGTCTTTGGCTCAAAATGGACAGGTGACGGAGCAAAGACCGATTAAGCCAGCTGAACCTGTGATAACGATGACACAGCAGCCTCAGTTTGCACAAACAACAGCAACCTTCCAACAAGTCGTACCTGCTAAAAAAGGTATGTCTAAGAAAAACTAAGATTATTTTGGCGTCAGTCTTTGGTTCCTTGGCAGCGATTTTACTTTATTATTGGGGGCTACTTCAATTATGGCGCTACCAATCAGGTAAGATTGCGGATGGAACATATGAGGTAAAGTTAGTTTTTCTTATTACAATGAAGATAAGAATAGAATGGTCGACGGCATTAAAGAATACAAGGATGAAGACACAAAAATTGTTAGATTTTTAGTTGTAAAGAATAATCAATCTAATCATTACAATTATTTAGAAAGCGATGGGAAGTCTTCAATTAGCCTAATTCAGAACGAGAAATCGATCCCTCAGAAATTTGATCCTTGGAACAGAACTCAAAGTCAAGTACTTAGTGCAGATGATGTTAAAGATCTTGTCACTGACTATATGAAAAATGTCTAAAGAGTATTCTTTCTACTCAAAAGATGATGTTAAGAAAACTGTAAAATCAGCAGTTAGTGAATATAAGGATACTCTTAAAGAAACACGCACTTACGTAAAACATGGCGATGAATTTACGCTTAATATTTATGATAAAAAGGGTAAGTTAAAAATGACTACTACCTATAAGCTAATGAGCCGGGAAGATGGTGAAGAACGTAAGGATGATTATGATGATGCCGTTAAGGATTACAAGAAAGACTTAAAAAAGAGATTAGTGACAAGTATGACGAATATAGTGACTACGGTTACGGTTATGGCTACGATTACGGCTATGGTTATGGTAATGACTATGGTGATACCTATGGCGGATATAATGACGGTAAGAATAGTGGATCAAAATCAGATTCAAGTGATAGTAGTAAAAAAAATCTAGTGATAAGATTTAATCACCCAATGATATAAATGAGTAAAGTGGTACAAGAAGGGAGAGTTGATTCTCCAGTTTGGTACCGCTTTATTTTTTATGAAAATAGTCAAATAGCCTTGGAGTCTTTTTTCTGGTAGAATGGATGTATCAATGAAAAAGGGGACTTTTATGAACGAAAAAGAGTGGTTAGATTATTTCGAAACAATCAATAATCGTAAGCCGACAGAGGAAGAAATCCAACAAGCAAAAAAGCTAATGGGGAATTTATTTCTCAAGAGTCTAAGAACGAGGGTGTTAATCTACAGAAAGCTCAGTTGAGTGACCGCGTGACACAAGCCGTTTCACAAGTTGCTCCTGTTAAGACAGGCTTGTCTAAGAAAGCTAAAATTATTATTGCTTCTGTAGTGGGGGCGATTGTTCTAGTGGCACTTTCATTTAGTGGTTATGCGTTTATGCACCTGCAAGGTGGTAAAAAAATACCTGAAGGAACCTATTTGCTTGAAACTTATCGCTTTTACCATAAAGATAAGAAGAAAATGGTTGATGGTATGGAATCTTTCAAGGAAAGTGGCCTAGAGGCTCATGATTTTGTTAAAGTCAAAGGTAACAATGTTAAATTTTATTTTTTATACCTTAGCTGGCGGGAACAATCTGGTTGACTTTTTTACAGACTATGATACTGACGAAGCATACCGTCCAGATGTTTGGTCTGGAACGCTTAAACCAACCATGTCACTATCTGAATATACCAAAGTCATTGACCCAGCAGTAGATAATCAATACAAAATAAGTGAATATCGAACTAAGGCTGATAACGATGAAAAAAAAAAAGATTTACGTTAAATCCTATAAAGAATCTCTTGAAGAAACTGTTCGATACAAGGTTAAGGGTAATAAATTAATCGTCACAACTTATAATAAGAAAGGCAAACTTATAGAAGAAAGAAGCTTCAAACGCCTATCAGAGGGTGACGTGAAGAAATTAGATTATGACTATGAACGTGATGTTAGAGCTGATAAAAAGCTCTTTCAAAACTAGTAATGTTTAAAAACCAGCCTAGCTGGTTTTTTTAGTGTCCAAAACGTGCTATAATAAGATGTTATATCATCAGTGTTAGCCCATTTGTTAACACATGAAAGGAAATTAAAATGACAAAAACATTCTACATCACAACACCTATCTATTACCCATCTGGTAAATTACATATTGGTTCTGCTTATACAACTATTGCTTGTGACGTCTTGGCACGTTACAAACGTATGATGAACTATGATGTCTTCTACCTTACTGGGCTTGATGAACACGGCCAAAAGATTCAACAAAAAGGCTGAAGAAGCAGGAATTACACCACAAGAGTATGTGGATGGTATGGCTGTTGGTGTTAAGGACCTCTGGCAACTTTTGGATATCTCATATGATAAATTCATCCGTACGACAGACGATTACCATGAAAAAAGTTGTTGCTCAAGTTTTCGAGCGTCTTTTGGAACAAGGAGATATCTACCTTGGTGAATACTCTGGTTGGTATTCAGTTTCAGACGAAGAATTCTTCACTGAAAGTCAGTTGGCAGAAGTTTACCGTGATGAGCAAGGGAATGTCATTGGTGGGGTAGCTCCATCAGGACATGAAGTAGAGCTTGTTTCTGAAGAATCATATTTCTTTAAACTCAGTAACTACGCAGACCGTTTGACTGCCTTCTTTAAAGAACACCCAGAATTTATCCAACCTGATGGTCGTATGAATGAAATGCTTAAAAACTTCATCGAGCCAGGTTTGGAAGACTTGGCTGTGTCACGTACAACCTTCACCTGGGGAGTAAAAGTACCATCAGATCCAAAACACGTGGTTTATGTGTGGATTGGATGCTCTTATCAACTATATCACTGCCCTTGGTTATGGTCAGGATGAGCATGGTAACTTTGATTTATTCTGGCAAAATGATGAAAACCACGAAATCATCCACATGATTGGTAAAGGGATATCCTTCGTTTCCACTCAATCTACTGGCCAATCATCCTTATGGCTCTTGATTTGCCATTGCCTACACGTCTTGTTGCCCACGGTTGGTTCGTCATGAAAGACGGTAAGATGTCTAAGTCTAAAGGAAACGTGATCTATCCAGAAATGTTGGTAGAACGTTTTGGTCTTGATCCACTCCGTTACTACCTCATGCGTAGTCTTCCTGTCGGTTCAGATGGCACCTTCACACCAGAAGACTACGTGGCTCGTATTAACTACGAATTGGCTAACGACCTTGGAAACCTCCTCAACCGTACAGTTGCCATGATTAACAAGTATTTCGGTGGTCAAGTGCCTGCCTATGTTGAAAACGTTACAAACTTTGATGCTGATTTGGCTAAGGTTGTAGCTGAAAATATCGAAGAATTCCACAAACAAATGAATGCTGTGGATTTCCCACGTGCCTTGGACGCCGTTTGGAACATCATTTCACGTACCAATAAGTATATTGATGAAACAGCTCCATGGGTTCTCGCCAAAGAAGATGGTGACAAGGAACAATTGGCAGCAGTTATGGCTCACTTGGCTGCTAGTCTTCGTGTCGTTGCCCACCTCATTCAACCATTCATGATGACCACTTCAAATGCCATTATGGAACAGCTCGGATTGTCAGGAGCGTTTGACCTTGAAAATCTTGAACTTTCAGGATTTCCAGAAAATGTGACAGTCGTTTCAAAAGGAACTCCAATCTTCCCACGTTTGGACATGGATGAGGAAATTGCCTACATCCAATCTCAAATGAACGCAGGCAAACCTCAAGAGAAGGAATGGAACCCAGAAGAGGTTGAACTTAAGTCTGAAAAAGACCAAATTAAATTTGACGACTTTGACAAGGTTGAAATCCGTGTCGCTGAAGTTAAAGAAGTAGAAAAAGTCGAAGGTTCAGACAAATTGCTTCGCTTCCGTCTTGATGCTGGTGACGGTGAAGATCGTCAAATCCTCTCAGGTATCGCTAAATTCTATCCAAACGAACAAGAATTGGTCGGTAAGAAACTTCAAGTCGTGGCTAATCTCAAACCACGTAAGATGATGAAGAAATATGTCAGCCAAGGTATGATTCTTTCCGCAGAACATGACGGCAAACTCACTGTCTTGACAGTAGATTCATCGGTTCCAAACGGAAGTGTGATTGGGTAAAATATCATAAAAAAATAGTTTATCAATTTTTTGAATTGGGAAACTGTTTTTTACTAATCTTCGGTTGTGAGTAAAGCGCTTGAAACACATCTTTGTTGAGTGCTTGGAAGTTTTGCTTCCTTAAAACCGGAAATCATCTACTCTTAAGGGAAGTCTTAAGAGGACCTAGTGTATAAGAAAACGAGTTCAGTCGAACTCGTTTTTTTTATACACTATATTTCAATAAATGCTTAATGCGTTCCACACTTTCATCAGGACCATAGGCATCAGGGTATCGGTCTAGTTTACTGATAGCGTCAAGGTCTGCTTGGTCTAGGTGGAAGTCGAAGCTATTAAAGTTTTCTTTCATCCGTTCGATATGGGTACTTTTAGGAATGGTCAAAATCCCTTGTTGGGTTTGCCATCTGAGGATGATCTGGGCAACTGTCTTGCCATGTTTTTCAGCAATAGCAGTCAGAGTTGGGTCCTGAAAAATACCATCCTCTCCTCTATGAAAAGGAGCCCAGGCTTGCGTTAGGGTGCCGAAATTCCTTATCAGCTTTCTGAATCAGTTTGTGTTGTTTATAGGGATGCAACTCGATTTGATTGACTGCTGGAATGACCGGTGTCTGCAAGGCAAAATCCGCCAAACGCCCTGTTGAGAAGTTAGAAACACCAATGGCTCTAATAAGTTCTTCATGCTTAAGCTCAATCATAGCACGCCAGGCACCATGTAAGTCGCCAAAAGGTTGATGAATCAAATATAAATCAAGATAGTCAGTATCTAGTTTGCGAAGTGTTTCTTTTTAGGGCTAATTTGGTATCTTCGTAGCCAAGCTGGCTAATCCAGGCTTTACTAGTCAGGAAAATATCCTCGCGAGGGATACCAGATGCCTTAATAGCACGTCCCACGGCTTCCTCATTTCGATAAAGACTAGCAGTATCAATCAATCGAAAGCCTACAGAAAGAGCGTCTTCAACGGCTTTTTGACATTCTTTTTTTGATCGAAAATTTGCCAGACACCAAAACCAAGTACAGGGTATTTTGATGCCATTATTAAGTGTTTGAAATTCCATTTTCTTCTCCTTAGTGGTGGGGTAGTAAGCTATCCTGAATTTCCTCGATAAATGCTTGAATAATTGCGGATTGTTTCTGTTTATTATTGGTCACAAAACCCAAGGTGTGCTTTGGACTGTTCTTCAGTGGAAGTAAAACAATTTGGTCCTTAATGAAACTATTAACAATACCGAGGCCAGAAGCGTAACTATCTGAGGCACAGAGTAAATTCATGACACTGCCTCGGTCATTACTGTAAATCACTTGTTGGTCAGGCAGAACCTCGAGAGGATCTTCGTCAAAATGGATTCCAGAGCTTTCTTGACGAAAGCGGACCTGTGGGTATCCCTCTAAATCTTTGAGATTGAGGGATTTTTTGTGAGCTAGGGGATGTTGGCGACCTAAGAAAATCTTAGTTTCAAACTCTCCAAGTGGGGTGAAAGTCAGATCCATGTGTTGGAAACTGCGTTCTAGGATATGGTCGTTGTCTTCATCTAGATAAATAATCCCCAGGTCACTTTCGAAGCTTTCAACGCTTTTGAGAATCTTCCTAGTCGTTGTTTCAATCAGTTGAAATTCTTGATAATCACTACGAAAACGTTGGGCAATGTGAGCCATGGGAAGTGATAAGAAATCGTAGTGGTGACTGGCAACAGTGAATGATTTCTTGAATGATTTACGGTAACGTCCTTCTAGGAGATCTAACTCTCCAAGAATACGTTTGGCGTATTTGAGAAAATCATGACCGTCATCAGTTAGTTTGGCTCCTGTATTGGAACGCTCAAAGAGTTGGACACCAAGTTCTTCCTCTAAGTCACGGATGGATGCTGAGAGATTAGGCTGAGTCAAAAAAGAGTTTTTTAGCAGCCTTACTAAAAAGACCCTGTTTCAGCGATAGTCTGAACATAGCGACATTGTTGAAAAAATTCATAAGCATCCCCTTTGAAAAAATATGATTGTAGGTCATATTATAACAAAATGAGAAGTCTAAAAATCAGCAAAATTCTGATAGGAATAGATGAAGACCTGATATGAAATTTCTATGATTAAATCGTTTTAGGAGTAATTATGGAAATTGAGATAAGTCGTAAGAAAGCAGTTCTGATAAATGAAAAACTGCATCCACAGGTTAGACACTGAAAATCTAACTTATGGGATGCAGTTTGAAATATTAATCATTAAGATATCTAATGGCTTTCAATTTTTTTTTAGGACGAATAAGAAAGAGTCCAAGGGCAATTAAAGGTAGCCATAAAATGAAATGCCAAATACTTGTAGCTGGTGCAGCCTGTGTTGATTGCGAGATAAGGACACTGCCAAAATCAATCAAAAAGTGCAGAATAATAGTCCACCACAGGCTACCAGTACGTAGGTAAATAGCAGCAAAGAATATTCCTATAGCTGTCGCATAATAAACTTGGAACAGGGTAGCATTCAAGGGTTGATGAGTGAGATTTCCCGAGATGGGCCAAACCAAAAATAAGGCAGACAAGAGAACGACTCCTAAAACCTGTTTTGAAGATCTAATACCATCTTGGAAGGCGAGTTTAAGGAAAAAGTCCACGAAAAAATATTCCTCAAAAACCCGGCTCCTAAGGCAATAGTCAAGGCAGTTCCTATCATGTGAGGTGCCTTAATGATACCAAAAGCACCCGCAGAAAGATAGAAGAAATCTGCTAAAAGAAGAAACCAACAAACCCCTAAGGTTTTCAGACCAACGTATCTTTTTAGTCGATTTGATCTTTAATCCAAGGCGTCTCTGTACGAGGAAATAGTATAGACACATAAGGCCAAGCGTTTTAATGAGATAAGCTATATTCTCAGGCAAAGGCTTAAGAAGCAAACGAAGTACAAGGTTTGCTAATATAAAACTAACCCCAAGAAGAATCAGCAATCTCATTTCTTTTTTTGTCATTGAAAAGTCCCCCAACTTTCTTAACATTTTTTTCAAGCATACGACGAAAAACATTTAAAGTCAAGGTCTTGAAGGTGTTTTTTTATGTGTTTTAGTTATGAAGAGGCCAGTTCTTGATGACCTGTTTCTAATAGGAAGCCTATTCTATCGTTGAAACGGTTTATTATGAGAAAAAATGAACGGCTGTAAGAAAGTAATAAGTGAAAACTCTGTGATTCCCTTACGAATTACAATTAATTGTAAAGAAATGATTGAATTATAACAAAAGTGTGTCAAATTTTAAAAACGTGTAGCAAATATATAATATTTTTTTTCAGAAAACTATTGCTAAATTTAAAAAATCACGGTAGTATATTAGGCGGTGAAGAATTAGGTTAAAAAAATGTTAACCAAGAAGGAGAAAGTGTAAATGAAAGTCAATCCATTTAAAACAACATTGTATTCAAGCGTATTGCTTGCAGGACTCGCGGCTACAAGCGTAGCAGCTGCGGATGAAGCTAAAGATGTAACAGCAACTACTGATACTGATGCAACCGTATCAAATACGGCTGCAGAATCAAGTGCTAACCTTGTTAAGACAACAGGTGATGCAGCAGTTGTTACTACAGTACCTGGAACAGAAGAAAAACTACTACTGAAACAGATACTACTGTAAAAAAACAACAACTAAAGCTATTGCTGAAGTTTCAAATCCTGACTTCGATAACGCTGTTGAAGCTGCAACAACGACTGCAGCATCATCAAAAGATTCTGCTGATGTTAAAGCTGTCCAAGATCAAGCAGCTAGAGATGCTCAAGAAGCTTCAAATACAGTTGTTTCTGAAAATAAATTGACTCGTGAAGAAGCTGATGCAGCTCTTACATCTGCTAAAGCAAATGTTGTTGCAACAGGGGATTCACAGCTACAGAAGAAGCAGGTGTTAAACACACTAGCGTTGAAGCTGCTAACAATGACAACAAAGTTCAAACAACAGCTTTGACAACTGCGGTTTCAGAATATAAACAAAAACTTGCAGATTACAAGACACAATTGGATAAATACTACCAAGACGTTCTTGCTTATGCTGCTTGGGAAAAAAATCATACAAAGAGTACACTGGTGGAACAACAGCTCGTCTTTTGACAAAAGGCATGGCTGAAAAAAATGCTACTGGCTTGATTTATAAAACAGAATCTGATGCTACTATGACTGTTGAAAACTCAGCAGGTTCTGTTGACTACTTGGATAAAACAATCCAATCAGGTCATTCAGTAGATGAAATCCTTGAACAATTCAACACATCTCGTTACATTCCAAGTGACTTCAGTGCAGCTAACGGTACACAATACACTATCAATGCTGACGGTGAATACACTGAAGATGTATGGTTGAAGATGGCTACGGGTCAAACATTGACTGTAACATACAACAACCTAAACGGAACATCATTCAATGGTACTCCAGTTAAGAAAAATTGTTGCAACTTACACTTTGGTAGAAACACCAAGTACAGATGGTTCAGCCATTGTTAAGTTGTACCACGATCCAACTAAGACACTTTCATTGGTTCACAAACTGACGACACTAACAAAAAACTTCACGTTAAGATGAACTTGAACTTCTTTGATTCTGAGTCATCAGTGACACCACTTGATTTGTCTAAGAACGGATCAGTTTTGAGTATCTCATCACTTAACCACTGGAACACTGAGCTTGGAAACCACATTGAAAAAGTTGGTTTGAATGGTAATGAATACGTTCAAATTCCTGGTTCATCTATCACTTTGCATGAGGATGGTTATGCTTATGCAACAAACGATAACGAATTTGTGGCTAACGGTTCACGCTTTAACAGTGACCCAACAGTGGATCCAACAACTGGTGAAGTTACAGATGAAGGTTGGGATGCGATTAACCCAGACGGAACACCTCGTACGAAGAATGCCTACTATGGCGCTGCTGCAACAATCTTCAAGGGTGAACCAATGGACTTTATCGCAGGTGGAAATAACCTTTAATGTTCCAATCGCTTATTGGTTTGCGACAGATTCATCTGTAATTGTTCCTGAATTGCCAGAAGAACCAAATAAACCAGTTCTTCCAAATACTGTTTCAGCAAAAGTTACTTACCACAAAAACTTTGTATCTGTTGAAGAAACAACTGAGAAACCAAAACCTCAAGTACCAACAACTCCAACAGAACCTACACCAGGTAAACCTGTAACACCAACATCAGTACCTGTAAAAAGAAGAAGCTCCAGGTCTTCCAGTTACTGGTGAAAAATCAACAGCAGCTTCTGCAGCAGCAGGTGCAGCTATGGTGACATCAGCTTTGGCTTTGTTCGGTATCTCAACTTACAAACGTAAACACTAAGATAATACCTCAAAAGCTAGGAAATTTTTCCTGGCTTTTTTGTGCACTTATATTGTATATTCAAGGCCTCCATTTTCCAGAAAAACTGCGAATAGATAGGTGGAGGTAAAAATGAAGAAAAAATTACTAAATTGTCTCTACCGCTAGCTTGTCTAGCGACTGTTTCGGTTTCGTGTGGCAGCTCTGCTCAGGCGGCTGTTCTCGGGGGATGACTACCCTTCCTCTTGGAAATATGGTGGTTTCGGCGTGGACCCTTGGACCATGTATTGGCGTCAGTGTACGTCCTTTGCAGCCTATCGCCTCAGTAACACCAATGGTTTCACTCTGCCTGTAGGTTATGGAAATGCCATCACTTGGGGCAGTATTGCACGTGCCAACGGTCACCGTGTTGACATGAACCCTGCCGTAGGGAGTATCGCCTGGTTCTCAGCTGGTGTCAATGGAGCAGGTCACATGGGACATGTCGCTTGGGTTGCGGAAGTTCGTGGTGATCAGGTGACCATTGAGGAGTACAACTACGATGCAGGTCAAGGGCCTGAGAAATATCACAAACGTAGTTTCCACAAGAGTCAAGTGTCTGGTTATATCCATTTTAAAGACCTCGAACCAGGGGCTCAAAATGGAAATCCTACTAACTCTTCTTTCAAAGTTGGTGATACGGTTCGCTTCACAGGAACTTTTCGTGTAACATCTATAGTAGGAAATAACATCACTAGTCAAGATTTAGCTGGAGGCACACCAACCAAACACAATATCGTTGATCCTGGACCTGTTCTTGAAGTTGATGGACAAGGCAATCCAACTTCAGACCAGTACCTCAATCCTGGTGAGACCTTTACTATTCAGGTAACTTCAAAGTGCTAGCCATTGACCCACCAGTGATGGGGTCCTTGTCCAAATCGGAAGTCGCAAAAAACTTGGGTAATCCAGTCTGTCCTTGAAAAGGTTTAAATCTATTGAACAATCGTGAGAATGGTTGCTATTTTGAGGGTATTAAATCATAATGTACTGACCCCAAAAGGTTAGACAATTAATTTAAGCAAAGGATTTAGTTCTGTATTGCACAGGACTAAGTCCTTTTCTACCATTGTCAAGTATATCAAGGTATTTGCCGAAAAATAGTTTGACTTCCATAGTCAAACTAAGGAAATTGTCTTTTGAACTAAAATTTAGTGTAAAAAGTGTACACTAAACCAACACCTTATCTGGTGATTTTTTTGATAAGGCGTTACAATAATATGGCATAAACAATTTTACTGATTTTGGATAGAATATAATCATAAAGTTTGTTATGCGTTATGAGGTAATACATTGTTCTAATGAGACGATGTATAGAGGCAATCGTGTGTGGTTTGGTTGAAGTCACTTGCGATTGTCTTTTTTTCTCGTTTAGTTTTGCCTTAATGCGCTTATTATTATAGTAAAGCAATGTAGTCTGCAATAGCTTGTTCCAATTGGTTAAGCGACTTAAATGTCTTCTCGTAACCATGAAACATCTCAGACTTCAGAATGCCAAAGAAGGATTCCATCATGCCGTTATCTGGACTATTGCCTTTACGTGACATGGACGGTTGGATCTCTTTGTCCTCTAAAAATGATGATAGAAATCATGTTGATATTGCACCCTGGTCACTATGGAGAATAGTGTTCTCGTAATTGCCCTCTGTGAAGGCTTGTTCCAACATCATTTTTTACTTTGTGCTAAGTTCAGCGAAGTAGAAAGATTGTAGGCTATAATTTCGCTGTTAAAACCATCTAAAAACTGGTGATAAATAAAGTTTTGGACTGCTTGCTGGAATGGCAAAACCCTGTTACATCTGTGTAGCACTTTTCCATTGGCTTGGTTGCTTCAAATCTGGCGTTGAATAAGATTATTCTGCTTTCTTACCAACCTCTCCTTGTGTATGAAGAATACTTCCGTTTACGACGAATTCGAGCACATTAAACCAAGAGCCTTCATCAACCGCTGAATCCTCTTATGATTGACCCAAAAACCACGATTCGGAGTTCTCTCATTTTTTTTAGAACCGCATTTTTCTGCTTGAAGACGTTCTAGTTCCGTCATTTTTCTTCTAGCTTTTCTTGTATTGTGCGAGCCAGTTAGAAAGCATCCCTTGATTTGGGAGAGAACATTCGAGAGAAACTCTATCTTGAGAACAACAGTATTCATGTAGGATTTTATCAATCATTTCTTCCTTTCTAAGTTCATAGATAAGGACTTTATCCTCATAAGTCAATTTCATAATAAAAACACCCTGAAGTTAGATTTTTTCTGTCTAACTTTTGGGGTGTAGGTCATTTCACGGTTGGTTTTTGACTAGTTAAGTAAAATCAAGTTAGTCGAAAATAATAAAAATAAAATTTTCTGATAGCTAACATATTCTATTGATCGTGACTAAAAAGCAAAGGATGTTTTCTAATTTTTCAATGGCAGAACAAATGCCTATATTATAGTGTTTTTTTGAACTGTTTCAACTATCTAAAAAGAGTATTTAAAAAATATTTTCAAAAATATGAAATAAATTAATTGACAAAAATTATAATAAAGTATAATAGATTGTGTTAGGAAGAGTTTGTTTTTTTTGGCAGGGTGACTCTCTGGTCAAAAAAGACTAACTTAGAATCTGGAATTCTAAGTTATCAAATTCCAATGTTTCATTGTGATGATTTAAAAAAGAGAAGATTTAAACAGCAAAAAAATTAGATTAATCGATTTAAAACATCAGCATCATCGTAGCGGGAGCTAGCGGTATTTTTAATCCGTGTAGAGCTAACGACAGATTCAAAAACAGCAGAATCGGTAGAGACTAATCTTCAAAAGCGAAGAGGGAGAGAAAATAAAGCAGTAATCTGCTAATATACCTATCAGAAGGTGGACTAAACCTAATGACTGATAGGTGGTATGTTTTGAGAGTGGCGTTTTTAGCAATACTCTTCTAGGAAATAGTATCTTGTAAGCAGTATGACGTTCTGTGTAAAGAAGCTAGAGGGAAAGCTTCTCAGATTGACTGACTATCAATCACAAGATACTCTTGACTAGAAACCATTTTGAGCCAACACAATTTTGAGTTTGTTGGTACTGAACTGCACCTAGGAAATTGGTGGTTCAATGTTAGTAAATAGAGACTTTAACTTGTAAAAGTCTAAAAAATTGTTTTATCTCATTATCAACTCAAGGATTAAGTTTTTAGTGGGATTGAGGAATAAAAGGGTGAAAAGCATATTGGGATGATGCTTCAGTGACGGAATTTGATCAGATGTTTGTGAGAGCATCTGTCTATGCTACATTGACTATTTTTTAATGGTTATGTTGGATAGAAACTGTTTTCAAGATCCTGATACCAAGGAAAGTTGGGGATTTTCCTTTAGGTATCGAGATTGTTGAAAAGAGATCGAATGGACTGAGTGGCACTTGTATCCTAGGTTAAGCAATACACCTATAAACCTAAGTTTCCATACAGCAGGGAGCAAGTCTCAGTTTGAATGGGGGATGCATCTAGAGTAATCTAGATGTTTTTTTATTTTGTGAATTCTTTTTACGAATAAGTAAGAGAGTGCACAAAGGAGAGAGTCATGTTAATTGCAAAAAATCAGGAGGGGAAGCTCGTTTCAGCTCTAGAAACCAGTTTGCAACGTAAGGAATCCTATAGCTGTCCTGGTTGCCAAGGGGGAGTTGTCCTATTGAGGCATGGCCAGGTAATGTGCCCACATTTTGCTCATAAATCTTTGCAAGATTGTCAGTTCTTCTCGGAGAATGAATCGGCTCAACATTTATCGCTTAAGGCAGCCTTATATAAATCTTTGGTTAATCATGGTGAAAAAAGTAAGTATTGAAAAGGTTTTGTCCGAGTTGGGGCAAATTGCAGATTTATTTGTTGGCGATTCCCTGGCTCTAGAAGTTCAGTGTTCTCGTTTATCCCAGCAACGTTTGAGAGAGAGGACATGTGCCTATCACCAAGCAGGTTACGAAGTGCGTTGGCTTTTGTGGTGAGGAACTCTGGTTGAATGGACGTTTAACAGACCTACAGCGGGACTTTCTCTATTTTACGGCTAAGATAGGATTTCACCTATGGGAGCTTGATTGGAAGCGAGAGGAAATTAGACTTAAGTATCTCATCTATGAGGATATTTTTTGGAAAGTCTATTATTTAACTAAGGCCTGGCCGTTAACCGAAAATCTCATGACAGTTTTACGTTTTCCTTATCAAGCAGAGCAGGTTGAGACTTATCAAGTAACTCAGCGAAAGAAGGTCTCACATGTGATTCAACGAGAATTAATTGGGAAAAATCCAAGGTGGATGAGAAGGCAGGAAGAAGCCTATCTTAATGGAATGAATTTGTTATGCCTGTCTGATCAGGATTTTTTTCCCACAAGTGAGATTTCCAGAATCTAAGCAGGGTTTTGTACAAATTAGACAGTCACTTGAAGGTTTTGAAAAGCTTTTTATGCAATATTATCGAAAAAGGCATTTTTCTTATCGACAAACTCTCTACCCTCCCACCTTTTATGCTAAAATAGTAAAGAATAGATACAATTAAGGAGAATATTATGTCAGACAATCGTGCTCATTTAGAAGAGAAATACACATGGGATTTGACGACCATTTTTTGCGACAGATGCAGATTGGGAGACTGAATATGAAAGCACTGTTCAGGATTTGAAGAAGGCTAGTGCTTATGCAGGTCATCTCTTAGATTCTGCTAAGAACTTTGCTTGAGGCAACTGAACTTTATATGAGTCTTATGCGTCGCTTGGAGAAAATCTATGTCTATGCGTCAATGAAAAATGACCAAGACACAACAGTAGGTCTTTACCAAGAGTACCAAGCTAAGGCCTCAAACCTTTACTCACAGTTGAGTGAAGCCTTTGCTTACTTTGAGCCTGAATTTATGGCCTTGGATGATAAGAAATTAGCTGAATTTAAAGAACAAGAGCCAGGTCTTGGACTTTATGATCACTATTTCGAACGTCTTTTTTGGCAAACAAGGACCACGTTCTTTCTCAAGAAGCTGAAGAGCTCTTGGCAGCAGCCGGTGATATTTTCAACGGCCCAACGGATACCTTCAATGTCTTGGATAATGCTGATATCCTCTTCCCATGGGTATCAGATGGTCAAGGGGATGTGGTTGAGTTGACACATGGTAACTTTATCACTCTCATGGAATCTAAGGACCGTGACATTCGTAAGGGAGCTTATGAAGCGATGTACGGTACTTATGAGCAGTTCCAACATACTTATGCACAAACACTCCAAGGCGTTGTCAAGGTTCACAATTACCAAGCCAAAGTTCGTCACTATAATTCAGCACGTCATGCAGCACTTGCGGCTAACTTTATTCAGAGAGTGTTTATGACTCACTCTTGGAATCAGTGAACAAGCATTTGCCACTTTTGCATCGTTACCTTGATTTGCGTAAGAAGGTCTTGGGGCTTGACGAGCTTAAGATGTATGACGTCTATACACCACTTTCTGAGACTGAAACTGCTCTTACTTATGAAGAATCCCTCAAGAAAGCAGAAGAAGTCTTGGCAATCTTTGGTGAAGAGTATAGTAAAGGGGTTCATGCAGCCTTTACGGAACGTTGGATTGACGTTCACCCTAACAAAGGAAAACGTTCAGGTGCCTACTCAGGTGGTGCTTATGATACCAATGCCTTCATGCTTTTGAACTGGCAAGATACTTTGGACAATCTCTTTACCTTGGTTCACGAGACTGGTCATAGTTTGCATTCAACGTTCACACGTCAGACTCAACCATATGTTTACGGAGATTACCCAATCTTCTTGGCGGAAATTGCGTCTACAACCAATGAAAATATCTTGACAGAAACGCTTCTTAAAAGGTCAAAGATGACAAGACACGTTTTGCTATTCTTAACCACTATTTGGATGGTTTCAAAGGGAACTGTCTTCCGTCAAACACAATTTGCCGAGTTTGAACATGCTATTCATGAGGCAGATGCATCTGGTCAAATCTTGACAGCGGACTTCATGAATAAGCTTTACGCAGACCTCAATGAAAATACTATAACCTTAAAGCTGAAGATAACTACGAAATTCAGTTTGAGTGGGAACGTATTCCGCATTTCTACATGAACTACTATGTCTACCAATACGCTACAGGATTTGCTGCGGCAAGCTACTTGGCTGAAAAAATTGTTCACGGTACTGAAGAAGATAAAGAAGCTTACCTTACTTACCTTAAGGCAGGAAGCTCAGACTATCCTTTGGAAGTCATCAAGAAAGCTGGTGTTGATATGACCAATACCGACTACTTAGATGCTGCCTTCAAAGTTTTTTGAAGACCGTCTCGTTGAATTGGAAGTCTTGGTTGAAAAAGGTGTTCACCTTTCGTAAAAAAGTTACCATATGAGAGAATCATTCTGAATCAGGATGATTCTTTTTATGTCTAAAAACGAACGTTTACTAAAATAAAAGCTCTAATTGATTTGGAAATGAGTTAATGAGCATATTTATAGCCCCTAGTTTATATTCATGATAGACTAAAAACCTAACGTTTTATGTTTTATAAGTGAACAATGTTCAGAAATAGAAAGTAGGTTTTTGTGAAAAACAACCAATCGTTATCTTGTAGCAACGTGTGGTGTCTTACTCCATCTCATGTTGGGGTCTACCTATGCTTGGGTATCTATCGTAATCCTATTATGGCCCAGACTGGCTGGGATCAATCTTCAGTTTCTTTTGCTTTTCATTGGCTATCTTTTTGTCTAGGGGCTTTCTGCAGCTTTCATGGGACGTCTGGTTGAAAAATTTGGTCCTAGAGTGACTGGAAGTATGTCGACCGTTCTCTATGCTGGGGTAACATTCTGACAGGAGTTGCCATTGCTCATGGAGAGCTGTGGATGCTTTATCTTGGTTATGGTATTCTTGGTGGTCTAGGACTGGGTGTGGGTTATATTACGCCTGTTTCAACTATTATTAAGTGGTTTCCTGATAAGCGTGGCCTTGCGACTGGCCTTGCCATTATGGGCTTTGGCTTTGCCTCGCTGCTAACTAGTCCCATTGCTCAATATCTGATTCAGGCACGTGGTGTTGAGCAGACCTTTTATATCTTGGGAGTCGTTTATTTTGTTGTTATGCTTTTTTGTCTCACAATTCATTAAACGACCAAGTGTAGAGGAAACACAACTGTTGGCTGACAAGAGTCCAAACCGTCAGGCTGCTGATTTGAGCAAAGGGAGTTACGGCTAATGAGGCCCTGAAATCGTCAACTTTCTACTGGTTATGGCTTATTCTGTTTATCAATATTTCATGTGGCTTAGCCCTTGTCTCTGCTATTTCTCCAATGGCTCAAGATATGGTTGGGATGTCAGCGGAATCAGCGTCAGTTGTTGTAGGTGTTATGGGAATCTTTAATGGTTTTGGTCGCCTTCTGTGGGCAGGCTTGTCCGGATTATATTGGACGTCCGAAGACTTTTATTCTCCCTTTTTGTGGTTAATATTGTCATGGCCATCCTCCTAATTGTCCTGCAAGTGCCACTTGTCTTTGTGGTTGCGATGGCTGTTCTGATGACTTGCTACGGGGCAGGATTCTCCTTGATTCCTCCCTACCTTAGCGATATCTTTGGGGCAAAGGAGTTGGCTACCCTTCATGGTTATATTTTGACTGCCTGGGCGATGGCGGCCTTAGTGGGGCCAATGCTCTTATCCGTAACCTACGAATTGACAAAATCATACCAGATGACCTTGCTTGTTTTCATAGCTCTTTACGTGGTGGCTTTGGTCATTGCTTACCTCTTGAAAAGAGGGGTTACGTCAAGTAGCCTAATGATGACGATTTGATTTATAGATAAGAAAAATCTCTAGCACTCGCTAGGATTTTTTATATAATAAAACACATGGTTAAATCATATAGTAAAAATGCAAATCACAACATGCGACGTCCTGTAGTCAACAAGGATATCGTGGACTACATGCGAACGCATCTTCAGGAAAATAAAAGGGCATTTGGCTGAACTGGAGGCCTTTGCTCGTAAGGAAAATATTCCAATTATCCAGCACGAAGTAGTTGCTTATTTCCGATTTTTGTTGCAGACCTTGCAGCCTAAGAAAATCCTTGAGGTAGGAACAGCTATTGGTTTTTCAGCCCTTCTTATGGCTGAGTATGCACCTGATGCTCAGATTACGACGGTTGATCGTAATGAAAAAATGATTAGCTTTGCCAAGGAAAATCTAGCCAAGTATGACAGTCGCAAACAAATTACCTTGGTCGAAGGAGATGCAGCAGAAGTTTTGCAAGATTTGGACACTGACTATGATTTTGTCTTTATGGACTCAGCCAAGTCTAAATATATCGTCTTTCTGCCTGAAATCCTAAAACGTCTCAAGGTAGGTGGTGTCATCGTCTTTGATGATATCTTCAAAGGGCGATATTGCCAAAGACATCATGGAGGTTCGTCGTGGTCAGCGTACGATTTATCGTGGCTTGCATCGTCTTTTTTGATGCGACCTTTTAGATAACCCTGGATTGACTGCTAGTTTGGTCCCTATGAGTGACGGACTTCTTATGCTTCGGAAAAATTCTGAAAATATTATCTTACCAGATTAAGCATTATTTAAGTAAGTGTGGTATAATAACAGGGATATTGACAATTTAAGGAGTAGATAGAATGGCTAAAGAAAATGAAAACCTTGAGTCAACAGAAGAAACTGTTGAAGAGGTTGTAGCAGACAAAGACGCAGAACAAGAGCATCTTGATCGCCAAAAAGAAGAAGAGGAAAGCATCGCCCTCGCCAGTGAAAAAGCGAAAGAAAAAGCAAAACGTGCTAAAAAACTAAAAGACACGTGATGCTGGTAAACCAAGCTCAGGTGGTCGCTTCCTTGGAGGTCTTGCCCTTTGTAGCTGTTTCAGCTCTCGTTGGTGCAGGTGCTATGTATGTTTCTCTAGGTAACAAAACAACTGAAGAAACAACTTTGGTATCTATGAAAGGTGATACTGTTACTGTCGGTGATGTTTTTGATTCACTTAAAGGTAGCAGCCAAACACAACAAAGTGTTTTGAGTGCAACTTTGCAAAAAGGCTCTTGAAAAGAATATGGTAGCAAGGTCAGCAAAGAAGACGTTGACAAAGCTTATAAGCAAGCTTCAGAACAATACGGAGATCAATTCTCACAAGTACTTGCAGCCTATGGTCAAACAGAAGAGTCATACCGTACTCAAATCCGTACACAAAAATTGGTTGAGTACGCTGTTAACCAAGCCGCACAGAAAGATTTGACGGAAGCAAATTACAAGGCTGCCTACGATAACTACACACCAAATACAGAGGTGCAAGTGGTTTCAACTACTGATAAAGCAGTTGCAGATAAAGTAGACTCTGAAGCTAAGGCAGAAGGAGCAGATTTCTCACAAGTAGCTAAAGATAACAGCTTGGAAGTGACTTCTAAGACAGTTAACTCAGCTTCTCAAGACTTTCCAGCAGATGTTTTGACAGCAGCCTTTAAACAAGATGCTAATGCCGTTTCTGACGTAGTGACTGTTTCAAACAGCTCAACTGGTGCTGCAACTTACTACATCGTCAAAACTGTTTCAAAAATCTGAGAAAAATGCAGATTGGAAAACTATAAGGATGATTTGACTAAGGTTATCATCAATGGTAAGAAATCTGATACTAACTTCACTAACTCAGTGATTGCTAAGGTCCTTAAAAATATAATGTTAAAGTTGTAGACAAGGCCTTTAGCGCAATTCTTGACCAGTATGTGACTGGTTCTGGGGCTTCATCAAGTTCATCATCAAGCTCTAGCAAATAAATCACAAGATAGAGTTGATGATGCTATTATCAGCTTGACCTAAGACCTAAAACACGTTAAAATGGAGAGTGGCTGAAAGTTCTAATATCATGACATTTTTAGCCTTCCCTTTGAGATTGGTAATCATCGCTTCTGATACAGAAAAATGGCGGTCGCTGCGAGCCATGGACGAATCTGGTTACTTTGCTACTCAAAGTTCACAATTAAAGACAAATAAGAATGACAAGTTCATTGAATGAAGGTGGTACCGCGGTTCACGTCGCCCTTCGTTTAGTGGACTTGTCTTTTTATTCTTTGGGTATTTTCTGAATGAAATGTGGCAATATTGGAGGTAGCGTATGAAAACCTATTTTGTCAAACAGAAGTTTCGATTGGGTGGCGAACGCTTTGATATCAAGGATGATCAAGGTAGAGTTGCCTATCAGGTTGAAGGATCCTTTTTCAAGATTCCAAAGACCTTTACGATTTTTGATGAGGCTGGTCGTGAGGTTAGCCACATCACCAAGGAGCCGATTAGTCTCTTGCCCTAAGTTTACAATAGACTTGAGGGATGGTTCGAGTTTTACATTCGAAAAAATTAACCTTTCTTCGTGATAAGTATGATGTCGATAATCTTGGTTTGCGAATAGAGGGTAATATTTGGGACTTGGATTTTCAACTACTTAATAGTCAAAATCAGGTAGTTGCTAGATTCAAAAGGAGCTCTTCCATCTGACATCGACCTATACTGTTACTGTTTATGAAAAATACTTACGCCGATTTAGCCATTTCCCTGTGTGTTGCTATTGACTATGTCGAAATGCTCGAGAATAGCTCAAAATAAAAAACAATTAATTAAGGAGAAACAATGAAACAACTTACTTCAGCACAAATTCGTCAAATGTGGCTTGATTTTTGGAAATCAAAGGTCACGCTGTTGAACCATCAGCTAACTTGGTTCCAGTTAACGATCCAACCCTTCTTTTTATTAACTCAGGGGTTGCCACTTTGAAAAAATACTTTGATGGCTCTGTGATTCCTGAAAATCCACGTATCACTAACTCACAAAAGGCTATCCGTACCAACGATATCGAAAATGTTGGTAAGACAGCTCGTCACCACACAATGTTTGAAATGCTTGGTAACTTCTCAGTTGGTGACTACTTCCGTGATGAAGCCATCGAATGGGGTTATGAGCTTTTGACAAGCCCAGAGTGGTTTGATTTTCCAAAAGACAAACTTTACATGACTTACTATCCAGATGATAAAGATTCATACAACCGTTGGATTGCTTGCGGTGTTGAACCTAGTCATTTGATTCCAATTGAAGATAACTTCTGGGAAATCGGTGCTGGACCTTCCAGGACCAGATACTGAGATTTTCTTTTGACCGTGGCGAAGACTTTGACCCCTGACAATATTGGTATCCGTTTGCTTTGAAGAAGATATTGAAAACGACCGTTACATTGAAATTTGGAACATCGTTTTGTCACAATTCAACGCAGATCCAGCTGTTCCACGTTCAGAATATAAAGAACTTCCTAATAAAAAACATTGATACGGGCGCAGGTCTTGAACGTCTTGTAGCCGTAATGCAAGGGGGCTAAAACAAACTTTGAAACAGACCTCTTCATGCCTATCATTCGTGAAATCGAAAAAATGTCTGGTAAAACTTATGATCCAGATGGTGACACAATGAGCTTCAAGGTCATCGCTGACCACATCCGTTCATTGGCATTTGCCATTGGTGATGGTGCCCTTCCAGGTAATGAAGGTCGTGGTTATGTCCTTCGTCGTCTTCTCCGTCGTGCCGTAATGCACGGCCGTCGTCTCGGCATTTCTGATGCTTTCTTGTACAAACTTGTTCCAACTGTTGGTCAAATCATGGAAAGCTATTACCCAGAAGTTCTTGAGAAGAAAAACTTTATCGAAAAAAAATCGTTAAACGTGAAGAAGAAACCTTTGCACGTACTATCGATGCAGGTTCAAGCATGCTTGACGAGCTTCTTGCTAACCTTAAGAAATCTGGTAAAGATACGCTTGAAGGTAAAGACATCTTCAAACTTTTATGATACTTACGGATTCCCAGTGGAATTGACAGAAGAGTTGGCTGAAGATGAAGGCTTCAAGATTGACCATGAAGGTTTTAAAGCAGCCATGAAAGAACAACAAGAACGTGCGCGTGCTAGCGTAGTTAAAGGTGGTTCTATGGGTATGCAAAAATGAAACCCTCGCAAACATCACTGAACCATCTGAGTTCTTGTATGAAGCAGAGACTGCCGAAAGCCGTTTGAGCGTAATCGTTGCTGACGATGCTCGTCATGATAGTGTAAATTCTGGTCAAAGCACTCCCTTGTCTTTGAACAAACACCATTCTACGCTGAAATGGGTGGACAAGTAGCAGACCACGGTACAATCTCAGATGCAACTGGTACAGTCGTTGCGCGTGTTGTTGACGTTCAACGTGCACCAAATGGACAAGCGCTTCCACACTGTTGAGGTTGAAGGTGAACTTGTTGTAGGTGCTAACTACAAACTTGAAATTGACCACACACGTCGTCACCGTGTTATGAAGAACCACACAGCAACTCACCTCTTGCATGCTGCTCTTCATAATATTGTTGGTGATTATGCTGTTCAAGCTGGTTCTCTTAATGAACAAAATTCTTGCGTTTCGACTTCACTCACTTTGAGGCTGTAACTCCAGAAGAATTGCGTGCTATCGAAGAACAAGTCAACGAAGAAATCTGGAAAGCCACTCCAGTAACAACTATTGAAACAGACATTGACACTGCTAAATCAATGGGAGCTATGGCCCTCTTTGGTGAAAAATATGGTAAGAATGTTCGTGTCGTTTCAATCGGTGATTACTCTGTTGAGCTTTGTGGTGGTACGCACGTTGCCAACACTGCCGAAATCGGTATGTTCAAGATTGTCAAAGAAGGTATCGGTTCAAGAACACGTCGTATCTTGGCAGTGACATCACGTGAAGCTTACGCTTGCCTTACCGTGAAGAAGAAGATAACTCTCAAAGCAATCGCAGCAACACTTAAAAGGCACCACAATTGAAAAGTACTAACAAGATTGCTAGCAACTAAAGAGCAGTTGCATGCCCTTCAAAAAAGAAAATGCTGCTCTTAAAGAAAAAGCAGCAGCTGCAGCACTGGTGATGTCTTCAAAAGACGTTAAAGAAGCACGGTGTTCGTTACATCGCTAGCCAAGTGGAAGTTTCTGATGCAGGTGCCCTTCGTACCTTTGCTGACCAATGGAAACAAGCAGACTACTCTGACGTCCTTGTCCTTGCAGCTCACATTGGCGAAAAAGTTAATGTCCTTGTAGCAAGCAAGTCTAAAGATGTTCACGCAGGTAATGTCATCAAGGTTCTCGCACCAATCGTATCAGGTCGTGGTGGTGGTAAACCAGATATGGCCATGGCCGGTGGTAGCGATGCCAATGGTATCCAAGATCTTCTTTCAGCA
>VOFC01002479.1_pt1 | contig 46372 bp, 84 predicted proteins | sample 5384161 | NCBI WGS metagenome assembly VOFC01 (sample SAMN12384722, study PRJNA508395) | human gut metagenome | isolation source: healthy gut B | host: Homo sapiens | reverse complement strand
AAAGATGAAATTCTGAAAAATTGAAATTATCTCGGCTGTATCTTAACCTGTTCGGGTTGCGGATGCAGCCGTTTTTGGCGTTCTTGCGCAAACATATTGTTTTCATTGTGCAATATTTACAAATTGTTTTGTGCTGATTTTACAAAATTCGATTTTGCTATTGCACATGAATGAAAAAAAGTGATATTTTCGGTATTAGTACTTTAAAGTGTAAGCGGTGATCTATGCGTGAAAAAAGATAATGGTATTTGCAAAGCGTTTTTTGCACAGCGGCAGTAGCAATAATTTTATATTCGTACTTGCAGTACAGGCGCTTGCGGTGTCAATAGACGGTTCCGTCTCGCCCGATGAAGTGCGCGGCACCAATGATGCAGAATACAGTGCGAAAACGAAAACGGCGGCAACGGCATCTGCGCGCTCGCTACATATTACACCAAAACAGAGAAAGGCTCGCTTTATGTTGCGATAAACGGCGATATCTCATATGCCGATCTGACAAAAGAGAGCCCGGTTGTCTATGAAATATATGTTGACGGCAAAGACCCGATAAAAATCGGTATTACAGGGAAGGCAGAATACGACGAGCAGCTGTTCAGCGTCAAATCTTCCGCATCGTTTGCCGGAGGCGGCATAACCTGCGAGACGCTTATAGACAGGAAATATTCATTCGGCGGTGACCCGGAAATTTATGTCAGAGTCACCGATGACAAAGGCATTCCGTCAAAGATGTTTGAAATAGATACATATATTGCCCCGCCGGATACTACCGCGGAACAGAACAACCAATCCGGCAATTCGGATTCCGATGACAGAGACACCACAAAAACCACAAAGAAATCAAATTCGACCAAATCGACAACGAAAAAAGAGAGCACAACGAAGAAAAGAGCAAAAGCTCGTCGTCAAAGTCGAGCACCAAATCAAAGACAAAAAACAAAACAACTAAATCAAATTCTTCCAAGAACAATCGCTCATCCAAATCACAAGACGCCGATGAAGAATACTTGATAGATGATGCCGATGAGATGGAGATTTATACTCTGCCGAGTGATGGGAACACACGAAACGCCGCAAGAGTGAAACAGGAGTCACCGCAGTCGGCATAACAGTTATAATCGCGACCGTGATATCAATCTCGCTGCTGATATTCAAAAAATCCGGCAAGAAATAGACTCACAAAAAGTAAAAGGTGAGCAAAACTCATATTGGCAACAGCACTCTAAGCCGATAAACTAAAAACGTCCAGATAACCGACAAAAGGAGAAAAAGAGATATGAAGGACTTCATTAAGCAGGCGGCGCATGTAAAAGCCGGACGCAAATCAGCTCAGACTTATAACCAAAACTCCGTTTTATGCATTCGTGCATTTCGGTCCGAACACCTACACGGGCACAGAATGGGGGCACGGCACTGACTCCCCGCTATATTCAATCCAACAAAGCTCGACTGCGATCAGTGGTGCGAAGCATTCAAAGCCGCCGGCATGAAGAGAGCTGTTATCACAGCAAAACATCACGACGGATTCTGTCTCTGGCCGAGCAAATACACCGACTACTGCATAAAAAACAGCCCGTATAAAACGGCAAAAACGATATTGTCAGAGAGTTTTCCGACGCATGCCACCACGGACTGAAGTTCGGTTTCTATCTTTCCCCTGGGACAGACACTCCGAGCTCTGCCCGTTCTGCGAGATACAGACCAATCCGGGTCCTCTTGCGGGCGACCTTTCGTATATGTACAACACCGACCAAAACATCGGCGCGCTTAGCAATATTATATATTCTAAAGGTCTTGTATTCGCTCCGTCGGAAATTTATATGTCCATCCGCCCGGGCTGGTTCTATCGGGACACCGAGCAGGCTCATTCGCTCGAAAGACTCTTTGACACATTCTCAACTCCGTCGGCGCGAACATCACATTCAATCTCAATGTTCCCCCGATGCCCAACGGAAAGCTCAATGATGAAGATGTCAAGCGTCTGAACGAGCTCGGCGAACTTATAAAAAACAGCTTCAAGACAAATCTTGTTTGAGGGCACAACAATAGGCACTAAAAATAATGAAGCTTCACGGGCTCGAAACCGACGCTGTACGCATACTGATGGTCTCATCCCGAGACACGCCCGAAATCAACAAAATAGCTCTGTATTAAAAATGACCTCCGACGCACTTTTGACGCATCGGAGGTCTGTTTATCTCAATTTTTATTTTTTCAGCAGGCTTGCCGCCGCTTCGTCAAGGAATATCGTCACATCGTCATGCTGCTGAAGTATAGACGCCGGGCAATGCGGAGTAACTTCACCATCAACAGTCGCCTTTATCGCCTCTGCCTTGCTTTCGCCTGTCGCGATGAGCACTATTTTTTCGCTCTCATTATCGAGCCGATGCCCATTGTTATGGCATAGTGCGGCATGGCAATATCAGTAAAATACTGCGAATTTGCAGCTATCGTGCTATCGGTAAGCTTGACTTTGAATGCCTCGTCAGTGAACTCATCAGCTGGCTCATTGAAGCCGATGTGGCCGTTTCTGCCGATTCCGAGAAGCTGGATATCTATTCCGCCGGCGTTCTTTATAGCCTGCGCATAGCGTGCGCTCTCGGCAACAGGTTCAACGTTTCCGTCAAAATTGACATTTTCGGGCTTTATATCGACCTTCGAGAAAAGGTTCTCTTCCATAAACGAATAGAAGCTGTTGGGGTGATTCTTCGGCAGATCGCAGTATTCGTCGAGGTTGAAAGGTCCTGACATCTTTGAAGCTCACCTTGCCGTTGCGATACTGCTCGGTCATATACTCATATGTAGGTATCGGAGATGCTCCGGTTTGCAAGTCCGAGAACCGCATTATGCTTTGCATTGACCTCATCGCAGAAAATTTTTCCAACTTCCTCGCCAACCTGTGCCGACGAGTTCAAAACAATAACTTTCATCTGTATTCCTCTTCATTCTTAAAAATCCGCGATAGATTATATCATCACTTTATAAATATTTCCATAGTTTTTATAAAAAAATAGATAATATATTAAAAAAACTACCAAAATAGAGCAAAATGTGCTATAATACTCCCGCTCAAAAAAATATGAAAAGGAGAATTCAATGAAAACAGCAAAACGGACGCTTTCCATTCTGCTCGCACTGCTCATGCTCGCCTCGTGCCTTGCTATCGGCACCTCGGCAGACGGAAGCAATGTGCTCACTCAGCCCGAATGGAACAGCTACTGGGAAACTGTACGAAACGACAACACGCTCATCGCACTCACCCCGGGCGCGGACGCAACTCAGCTCAACTTCTGCTGGCACTCCGACGACACGGCTAAGAGCGGAGTTGTCCGCATCGGCAAAAGCGCCAACATGACCTCGTTCAAAGAGTTTGTCGGCAAAGCATCGACCGACAGCTACACGGGTCAGAGCATCTACAAAGTGACGGCAACAGGACTTGAGCCGAACACCGTTTACTACTATGTCTACGGCAGCAACGGAAAGTTCAGCAGTCCCGTTATGTACAGAACTCTCTCCACCGAGAAATTTAAGCTCCTCTATATCAGCGATATCCAGGTCAGCAGCGACGTTGAAGACGGACGCGAGGGAAGCCTATGTGTGGCAGAAAACTCTCGGCACCGCACTCGACAAGAACAGCGACATCAGCTTTTTATACTCTCCGCGGGCGACCAGACCCAGCACGGAGACAGAGCAAACGAGTGGGCGGGTACGCCTCCCGCGGCGCTCAGATCTTATCCCCTTGCGACAACCGTCGGCAATCACGACCGCAAAGGCGAAACATATCCTTTCTATGTCAACAACCGAACGAATACCGCGGCACGACACCCGCAAACGTTGACGAGAACTACTGGTTCCGTTACGGCGATAGTGCTTTTCATCGTCTATAACACCCAGATTTTCAATGTTTATGACCAGTATCAGTTCACCCTTGACGCTATCGCCAAGAATCCCGATGCCACATGGCGCGTAGCCGTTATGCATCACGATATCTACGGAACAGGACACCACGCCGCAGATGGCGACAACAAGCTGCTTGCGGCTATATACAGCGCGCTTATTGACAGATTTGAGATAGACGTCTGCCTGACCGGTCACGAGCATCTTTACGGCCGCTCCTTCTTCATGAAGGACACAAAGCCCGTCAAGGATCAGACATACAATGCGGACGGCGCAGTTGTCGATCCCGTCGGCACCGTATACTTTACCGCGAGCTCCGCTTCCGGCAAGAACCGTATCGAGGATTACGATTACGAGTGGCTTGATTTTAAATATGTCTCCGAAGAGCCGAGCTATTCGACAATTGAGTTCACAAAGAATTCGTTCACACTCAAAACATACGGCGTTGACAGCAAGAAGCAGATAGACGAGTGCAAGATAGTCAAAACCGACACATCCTACTCCCCCGTCGACCCCAACTACAAGGGCATGGACACAAACATGCTACAGCGCTATCTCGGCAAAGTGGTATGTTATAATCCAGATTGCGATTGAAGTTGCAAAGATATGTTGTGAAGATAACGAGCGTTGTCGCTCCTGTCATTGCCAAGATCGTTATCAAAATTATAAAAAGCTCTTATCCCGGTTATCATCAATATGTTTTAAATTTCTAACTGCATAATCGGCTCCAAGAGACACGGTTTGTTCCGTGTCTCTTTTTTTCGTCAAAAGCTTCCAATGGCAATAAGCTTTTTGTAACTCTTTTGTAATTGAATTACCAATTAAAGAGTGTATAATTAGATGTAATATAATTAGGTTTATCATACACGCAAAAGGGGGAAGTCAAGTGGTCTTTTCGAGTCTCGTGTTTCTGTTCATATTCTTTCCCGTGACTCTGTTCTTCTATTTTATCGTGAAGAACGACAAGGTAAAAAATATTGTTCTTGTCATTGCATCACTTATATTCTATTCATGGGGTGAGCCGGTCTGGGTATGCCTGCTGATTTTCAGCTCAATACTTGATTATACTGTCTCGCTCGGAATAGAAAAAAATACCGCGGCAAAAAAGATAACCAAACTGTTTATCGCACTTTCGGTTGTTATCAATTTAGGTCTGCTCGCGGCATTCAAATACAGCGGATTCTTCATTTCCACGCTCAACGGAATCTTCCGCCTCTCGCTCCATGTTCCCGCATTTTCTTTGCCGATAGGCATTTCGTTCTATACATTCCAGACGATGTCCTATTCGCTCGATGTTTACAAAGGCGATGTCAAGGCGCAGAAGTCCTTCATAAACTTCCTCCTGATGTTCGTCTCGCTCTTCCCGCAGCTCATAGCGGGGCCGATCGTCAGATATTCCGACATTGACACGCAGATAGACCACAGGACTGTTACGATAGACGGCTTTGCAAAAAGGCATGACGAGATTCATGGCGGGTCTCGGCAAAAAGGTGCTCATAGCAAACTATGCCGGTTCTCTCGCCGAGTCATTGCTCGCCAATGTTGACAATGCAGCTGTGATGAGCGTGTGGGTCGGGGTTCTGTTCTATGCTTTCCAGATTTACTTTGATTTCTCGGGATATTCAGACATGGCTATCGGACTCGGTCGCATGTTTGGCTTTGATTATCCCGAAAACTTCAATCCATATATCTCAACTTCGATAACCGATTTCTGGCGAAGATGGCATATCACGCTGAGCTCTTTCTTCAGAGATTATGTCTATATCCCCTCGGCGGAAACAGAGTCAGCCTGCCGCGTCAGATACTCAATCTTTTCATCGTCTGGGGTCTCTCACGGGACTCTGGCACGGAGCGAGCTGGAACTTCGTCATATGGGGGCTCTACTATTTCGTGTTCCTGTGCCTTGAAAAGTTTGTGTTCAAAAAGTTCATTGATAAAATCCCGAAAATCATCCGCTGGGTGTATTCGATGTTTGTCGTGCTCGTCGGCTGGATGATATTCTACTTCGAGGATTTCTCGGCGATGAAATCGGCGTTCTCCGTGGCGTTCGGCGCATCGGGCAATGCGTTCACCGACCCAGTCATGAACGCGATGATAATCAACAACATTCCGTTTATTATTATCGCTGCCATAGCCTGCGCGCCCATTGCAAAAAGCTCGTCAAAGCGGGCATTGCGAAGCTCAAGCAGCGCGCATCGGTTACAGAGCCGATATTCAACACCGTTTTCAATGTCGTCATGCTCGTGCTCTGCGTGGCATCGCTGGCGGGCTCGACATATAACCCGTTCCTGTATTTCAGATTCTGAGGAGGCGCTGAGATAAAATGAAAAAAATCCAAAAAATTCTTACCGCCGTCTCATTCAGCGTTGTTTTAGCGGTTTTCACCGTTGTCGGATTTTACAGCTTCTTCGACAAGGACGAAAAAGGTCTCTGAAATGGAGAACAGAAATCTCGCGCAGAAGCCATCTTTTTCCGCCAGCTCATATTTTTCAGGCGACTTCTGCTTCAAAGTTTGAAGAATACTACAATGACCAGTTTCCGGCAGAAACGGGCTCGTCAAAATAAGCAACAAGATAAAATCATTCTATTCGTTCCTGAAGATCGGCGACGGCGCGACGGTCATAAAGAACAACGGAGGAATCGGCGACGGCGAGGCGCTCTCTCACATGAGGACGAAAGCAATGCTGAAACAACAGGCGAGCAGGCCACGACACCCTCCGAAACCGCAAAGAGCACCGAGACCACTCAGCCGATAAATGCCGCCGAAGTTGATGAAACCGGAAAGGAAACCGTATACTCCAACCAGTATATAATCCTTCTTGACAACCGTCTTATGGAGCAATATACAAACGTCTACAAGAAGATGGATGTCTATGTCGCCACTCTCAACAAGCTCAAAAGCCGAGATGCCAAACACCAAAGTGTACAGTCTCATGGCCCGACTTCGATAGAGTTCTACGCCCGAAGAAATACAACTCCGGCAAATCGCATTCGCAGTATCAGGGCATCAACTATATCTACGGCGAGCTCAAGGGCATAACCCCCGTTGACGCCTATCCGGAAATAGCCGCCCACACGAACGAATATCTGTATTTCAGAACGGATCATCACTGGACGGCACGCGGCGCATATTACGCATACCGTGCGTTTGCAAATACCGCAGGATTCACGCCCGTTGAAATAAATTCGCTCCGACCGGAAAGCTCTCCCCGTTCCTCGGCACACTTTATAAAGCTACGCAGAGTACGGCGGTTGAAAAGACCCGACTATGTTGAATATTTCATTCCGCAGACCAATACAGAAGCGATTGCCTCTGACTCCGACCCGACGCTCAAGAGCAGCTACAAAGTCAAGGTCATAAACACGGAAGTAAAGTCATCGAACAAGTATCTCGCCTTCCTCGGCGGTGACCACGGCGTGACCAAGATAACCACCGACGCGCCCGGCAACCGCAGCATCGTAGTTATAAAAGAGAGCTACGCAAACGCATTTGTTCCGTGGCTCTGTAACAACTACAAAGACCGTATATGTCATTGACCCGAGGCAGATAAATGTAAACCTCGCGAATTTTGTCAAGACAAATTCGATAGATGAAGTGCTGTTCCTCAACTATATGTTCATTCCGACGAACCCGAAATATATGTCGGCTCTCGAAAAGATGGGCTAAAAACTATAAAGGCTCCCCCTGCGGGAGCCTTTTCTCGTATTTTTTAATAATAAACTAAAAAATCGTTGTATATTTTTGGTATATATGCTATAATTAACTGAAATTCAGCACAGCTGAGGGCTGATGCAACTAATGTTTAGGAGGATTTTTTTAATGAGCGAGATACCCAGGACTTATCCGAGCTGGCTCAAGGGTGAGGTCAAGAGCGCGCAGAAGGAGTACACCGCGCCGACAAAAGCTCCTTGCCGACGACGGAACTCTGCTTTCACCCGGCTGGGCGCGTCACATGGTTTTTGACTATGATCGCACGAAATCGACACCCACCATGCGCCGCAAGGAATGGGACTTCTATCAGATATCCGACGGAAGATATATGATTCAGATAAGCTTTGCCAATATCTCTATCGGCGGCTACGCTTCGGCGGCGCTGGTCGATCTGAGAAACCCGAAGAAGAACAAGAAGCTCGCCGCCGGCACTCTCACCGCTCCCACGGCGCTCTTCCTCGGCGGAAAAGACAAAATGTTCTCCCGCCCAAAGGCGATGTTCCGAACCATGTCAAGATGGAGGTCAACGGAATCGGCAAGGCTACATTCGATGTCCTGACCGAAGAGCATAAGCGCACTATTTATTTCAAGTCAGGCAAGGTCGAGTGCCATTTTGAAATGGACATTCCGGATGGACTCGAGAACATCACAACGGTTCTCCCCTTCAAAGACGACCCGAAGAGCTATTTCATGACCACAAAACAGAACTGCATGCCCTGCAGCGGCACATATAAGTGGGGCGACAAGGTCTACAAATTCTCAAAAGACGATACTTTCTGCTGCCTCGACTGGGGTCGCGTCAACACCCCTACAAGCTCGTTTGGTACTGGGGCAACGGCTCTACATATCTGACTGACGAGAACGGCAACAAGCACATTTTTCGGCTTTGAGATAACCTGGGGTATCGGTGACGAGAGCAATGCGACCGAGACCTGCATATTCTATGACGGCAAGGCTCCACAAGTTCGGCGCGATAGATGTTGAAACTTTCCCGAAGCCCGACAAATATATGGAGCCCTGGCACTTCGTCTCCGAGGACGGCAGATTTGATTTTTGTAATGACTCCGTTCTATGATCACCATGCCGATACGAACGCCCTCAATCTCTTGCGCATGCATTCGCATCAGGTTCACGGCATGTGGAACGGTACGGCTGTTCTCGACGACGGCACAAAGCTTGAAATTAAAGACATGTACGCATTCTGCGAATATGTCGAGAACAAATGGTAAATAAACGACGCGAACCCTCCAAACGGAGGGTTCGTTTTTGATGATAAAATCCACTATCCCCTTGACTTTTTTGCCGCGAAAGGCGAAAAATATCTGTGGAGAGTGATAACTATGGCAAAACTTGAAAGAACACGGTCTTATAGTCTCATGCCAGGCAGTCAAGGGCGAGCCGCTCTACGGGCTGCACATGATGGGACATTTCGCGCGCGCAACTGTACTCGGCGGCGCGGCTGGTATAAGAGCGAACTATGTTGAGGACATAAACGAGATAACGGCAGAGGTCGATGTGCCCGTAATCAGCATAATTAAAGCCGAATATCCGGACTCCGAAGTTTACATAACCCCGACGCTGAAAGAGGTCAGAGCCCTGCTGACAACGAAGTGCAGCGTTATTGCGCTCGATGCAACAAAGCGTGCGCGCCCGAACGGTGAGAAGCTTGAAGATCTTATAAAATACATTCGCGAGAATGCGCCCGAAGTTGAGATAATGGCGGACTGCTCGAACTACGAAGAGGCAAAACGTGCCGACGAGCTCGGATTTGATTATATCGGCACTACCCTGCGCGGCTATACCGAATATACCAAGGGTATCGCAATCCCGGACTGCGAGCTGCTCCGTGAGATGACATCGACACTGCACGCGCATATCATCGCCGAGGGCGGAATATGGGAAGTCGGTCAGCTGAAAAATGTGCTTGACACAGGCGTATACGCCGTTGTCATCGGCAGCGCGATAACCAGACCCATGGACATTACCAAACACTTTATGAAGGCTTTTCGGTGAATAAGATGAAGAATATCGGTATCGACATCGGCGGGACATCGATAAAAAGGTGCGGTTATTGAAAACGGAACCGTTACGGCGAGAGCAAAGCGCTCGACCGACATATCCCGCGGACTCGATAGCATCAGGGATTGCCTTTTCGCCGTTATAAAAGATCTGCTCCCGCTTGCCGGCGCGGATGCGGGCATAGGCATCGGCTCTGCCGGAGACATCGACCCCTATGAAGGCAAGGTTCTCTACGCGACCGGCAACCTGCCCGGCTTCACGGGATTCGAGATAAAAAAGATGTTGAGAATAAATTCAACCGCCGTGTTTTCGTCGTAAACGATGCGGCAGCGGCATTCATCGGAGAGGCTTATTTCAGGGGCGGCTGAGAACTGCAAAAACGCCGTCATGCTGACCCTCGGAACAGGGCTCGGCAGTGCGGCTTCAATAAACGGAAAGCTGCTCACGGGAGCCAACTTCCACGCGGCGCGGATAGGTCACATTCCCCGCACATCGGCGGGCGCGAATGCAACTGCGGCAAAGGTCGGCTGCGCCGAACAGTATGTTTCGGCAACCGGGCTTATGCGAACGGCAAACGAGCTTGACTGCCGCTGCTTCAACTGCAACGGAGTTTTCAAAAAAGCCGCAGACGGCGACAAAAAATGCCGCGAGGCAGTCGAAATTTTATATCCGACCTGTGCGCGGTCGTTGACACGGTAAAATGTGTTTTTGACCCCGAGTGCATCGTAATCGGCGGCGGACTGATAGAAATTCGGCAATACTGGCTTAATGATTTTCTCGCCGCTCTCCCAGACTCTGACGCTCGTCTCATTCGCCCTGCCGTGCTCGGCAATGATGCAGGTGCTATAGGTGCGGCATATCTGCTTTGAAAACAGCGAAATATTATAAAAAAAACAACCGCAATGATTTTGATATCACTGCGGTTGTTCTGTTATTTAACAAGCTCTATATACGTGTCATAATATTGCTCCTGGAAATGCACTGCGTGCTCGACCTCTTCACAGGTGAAATTCATATCGGGCGGCGCCATTATCAGCTTATCTTCAACATCGTCGGAGCGGTGAGCGATACCGATTATTCTGCCCGTAAAGCTCTCAACAGGCTCGTTGACACCGAGAAGATAAACATCAAGCTCTTCGCCGTCGCCGCCGAGAACGCCCGGAATATAGCCGTAATTGAGCGGATAGATAAGCTCATAGCCGGATTTTCTGTGCACATACCCCAGTGGGCGGTCGGTTTTCATTGTAACAGTCTTGCCGAGAAATGACCACACCATTGCCTTGCGGAGAGTATGGCTTATAAACTCAGCCTTGCCGTCAACATAATCGTTTCTGCTCCCCATACTCCCGAGCTTTTCAACAAGCCTTGTTTTCACATTCTCATACTGCTTCGCTATCTCCGGATAAGTGTTCAGATAGTCGCGGAAGTTTATATAATTCCGCCACTCCATGCTGTTATATTTCACAACATGGATAAAGTGCGTCTGCATATCGCCGCCCTCATAGTAACTGCCGCAGGCAAAAAGCAGCTGTGCACCGCCCATATCGTGGTTGGGACGGTAATGATAGCCTGCTTTCAGCAATTCGGCTTCATGAGATAAAATGCGATTGAAATCGTCTGTGCCGACTGCAATATCTATTATTGGCTTTGCCTTTATGCTTTTATAGATGTGCTGCCGACATGCTGAATATCAACAGCATCCGAGCCGAGTATTTTACGAAGTTCGTTTACCGTTCTCTCGCCTTCGATTTTCCACTCTTTGTTATGCTCAAAAAGCCTGACCTCTCCGCGCCTGAGTCCTATCATCCATGTTCCCTCCTCCGATTGATGCGGGCTAAAATAGTATCACAAAGCATAGGATTTTGCAAGAAATATTTATTTGCCGCATAGGCGGACAAGCAAATACAAAAATTCGATATTTTTTATTTATTAATTGTTTATTTTTCTAAATTGCCAATCATTTTATTTGCGATTTGTGATAGAATTTATTTGTTACATATGCGGCGAGCGAGCGCTTCCGCTGAAAAATTTATTGAAAGGTGGATATACATGAATTACAAAATGCACCTTACCCCGAAGAGGAAGAAATCCTCAACGGCGGTAAAGGCGAAACCATGGCGAAGGTCATGAAGACCCTTGTCATGTACGGTGACGCTTTCGGCGCCACCAAGATGGTGCCTGTCACAAGCAAGATGGGTCACCTTGTTACAAGCTTCGGTCTCGGAGTCATGCAGCCTGTCTATGATCTTATGGATCAGCTTATAGCGGGCGGTGCTCTTTCGAGCCAGAAGTTCTCCGTTGACCCCAAGCCCCTCGATCCCAATGTCCCTTCGAGGCTTCCTGAAGAACATCGTTTCAAGAAGTTCATGTACAATATGCAGGACAGCTACGATGCGCAGCTTGCAAAGCTTGGTCTTATCGACAGCAAGTCCTACACCTGCACCTGCTACATGGACGAGGTGGGCAACATCCCGAAAAAGGGCGATGTTCTCTCATGGGCTGAGTCCTCGGCTGTTGTCTATGCAAACTCCGTTCTCGGCGCACGCTGCAACAGAAACTCCGGCATAATCGAGTCTTCGGCTCCATCGTCGGCCGCGTCCCCTATTTCGGACTTGTCACCGACGAGGGCAGAAAGGCTACATGGATAGTCGAAGTCAAGACCACCAAAAGCCCGAGGCTCAGATTCTCGGTTCTGCTATCGGCATGAAGGTCATGGAAGATGTCCCCTATGTCAAAGGTCTTGATAAGTGGATCGGCACCGAGCTTGACGGCGATGCAAAAGCATACCTCAAGGATTTCGGCGCGGCTACCGCTTCCAACGGAGCTGTCGGTCTCTATCACATCGACAAGCTGACTCCCGAAGCGGTTGAGCAGGGCGAGAGCCTTATCGCCGAGGGCGCAAAGGTTTATGTCATTGACGACGCCGAGCTCGACAGAGTCAAGAGCAATTATCCCGTCATGTGGAAAGACAAGAACGCAACTCCGAAGCTCTGCTTCGTCGGATGTCCTCACCTCTCATACGATCAGCTCGTTGAGTGGACCGAGAATGTCTGCGAGTCGCTCAAGAAGAACGGCAGAAGCAAGGTCTCCATCCCGACCGTCTTCACCGCCGCTCCGGCTGTTGTTGAGAAGTTCAACGCAACGCCCAACGCTGCAAAGCTCAAGGCTACCGGCGTCGTTCTCAGCTACATATGCCCGCTGATGTATATGAACAACCCGCTTGCTGGTAAGATGCCCGTCATCACCAACTCCAACAAGCTCAGAACATATACCACCTCGCGCTACTACACCAGCGCCGAGATTCTCGATATCATCACAAGGGAGGCAAAGTAACAATGAAACAGTTCAAAGGACGCCCTGTTGCCGCAGGCAAATGCACGGCAAAAAGCTCTCGTTTCTCACAACGGATTCAATACCCTTGCTTCCTTCCAGAAGAGCCTCCAGTTCGGCGACAAGACCGCTAAGTGCGGCGATCAGAACAACCCCGATCTCTTCGGCAAGCCCATGGTCGGCACGGCTCTCTGCCTGCCCCAGACTATCGGCTCGACGACCGGCGGAATGGTTCTCTACTGCGCAAAGGTCATGGGCAGAACTCCCGCCTGCCTGCTCTTCTCGGAGCATATAGACTCGCTCGCGGCTGCCGGAGCTATTCTCTCCGCAGTCTGGACTGACGATCCGATGCCCACAGTCGACTGCCTTGGCGAGGAGTTCCTCAACTATGTCAAGGACGGCATGACCATCACCGTTGACGAAGACGGCACAGTCACTGTCGAAGACTAATAACAGAAATTCAAAAAGCATCCGCGCGTTAATTCGTGCGGATGCTTTTTTTTTATTTGTAATATCCCATTTGTCTGAGCAAGTCAACGAGTTCGTCGCGGTATTCATGCGACGCTGCGGCGTAAATCACAGTATTTCCGCTGTAAATCTTGGCGGTATATAAATTATCGTCTTCGATTGAAAAAATGCTGTAATTCGTACTCTTGTAGGTGTATTCTTTTCCGTCTTTACCGGAAGCGTCATTCCCGAATAGATGCGCCGCGCGCTGTCGGTCGAATCCATGACACAAAAGTCTATTCGCATATCTTCGGTATGCAATGAGCGCGAATCTTCTATCAGCGAACCGATCCGCCAATCCGTGCGCAGTTCGTCAGTCATGTCCGACACTGTATAGCCGTTCTCGGTCATCACGGAAGAAAAGTTTCAATGCCCGACGGCTGAGCGCGCAGAAAGACAAGGGTCAGCGCGATAATCGCAGCCATAAGCAGCAACGCTATAATTGTTCGTTCGCTTCGGGTTTCTGCTGTTTTCTGAAGTCTCAGTATACGCTTCATCTTCGTTTTTTAGCCGCTTGCTCCGTTTTATCGCCGTCAACAGAAAGAAAATTCCTGCCGCCAAGAACAAAACTCCGCCGCCGAACGGGTATATCAGATCATCTTTATTGGGAGTGATATCCGATGTTGAATCAGACGGATTGTCGGGGTCATATTTTATTTTATTTCGTCTCCGACGAGTCGGATACCGGAAACGCTGCTTTTCTTGCCGGTATATATTTTTCCGTCCGCTTCGTATTGATATGTCAGATCATAAAATGTCGTGCTCGATTTGCTGTTTTCTTTTGACGCGGCTCGAAACATCGGTTATCCGGGCTTCGGTTACTATCCAGTCCGTCTTTTTAGACTCGGCAATGTAATTTGTCACGCTCGCCGCCATTAAATATATGCCGGATAATATGGCTATAACGCCGAGCAGACCGGAGATTATAAGTGATAGAGTTCTTCTTTTTTCATAGGCTTTATATAAGTTTGAATTTAGTCCATTTCTGATTTTTATAGGCGCACACAGAATATCGCTCCGCGGAAGAGCAGATCCATGCTCGTGCCTATCGCCACGCCTACGGCGCCCATATTGAGCCACAGACCGAACAGCGCAGAAGAACAGCCTCGCGGCTACAGTCAGAACAACAGAGACGGTCATGGTGAATTTCGCATCCCCCCGCTCTCAGTCCGCTCCCGAGCGGTCCTGCCGTATGTATAGGCAAAAGCGTTTATGGCGTTATTGATGAGAACCATGATGAGCACAAGATGCTTGGCTTCATCGGATATGGCAAAGAATTTCAGCAAGAGCGGAGTCATTGCGAACACGGCAGTGTTCCACACCAAAGATAAAATGAATGTCAATTTATTGAGCTTTTTTGAAATAGTGGTTTGCCTCTTCAATATTTCCCGCGCCATGCACTGACCGATGACAGTCGTATAGACCGGAGCCATCGCCATACCCATAAGCGCTGCGAGCGACCATATGCTCTGCGACACACCTGTTGCGGCTATCTGATATGTTCCGAACTGCGCGACCATACTGCTCAGCGCCACTTTGACGAGCTGATGGACGCCGTTTTCAACGCCGTTCGGGACTGCTATTCCGAGCACTTTTTGAGCATCGAGCCGTGCCACGCGAATATACCGGAAAGTGTATATCTCACGGGGTTTTCCGATGCATGAAGCAATACCAAGTGACGGCGACGGCGGAAATAGCCCGCGCTATCAGCGACGGATAAGCAACTCCCGCGACCCCGGCATGAAGAACGAACACGCCGATAATATTGCCGACAACATTGACAGCGTTTGCAAAGGCGGATATATACATCGACACATCGGCTCTGCCGACACTGCGGCACATCGCCGCGCCGGCGTTATAAACCGCGAGAGCCGGGAACGAATACGCGGTTATGCGCATATACTCGACGCACGCCGCCATGACATCATCCTCAACCCTGCCGAAAAGCAGATTCAGAAGCGGGCGTTCAAAGACGAGAATAAGAACGGATATAACAACCGAGCTGACAACCGAAAACATCAATAATTGACTTGCGGCTTTTGCCCGCCTGCTCGTTATCTTTGCTGCCGATATACTGACTGATTATTACAGCGCCGCCGGATGCGAGGGCGGAAAATAGGAAGATCGCGACGGTGTTAAAGGGAGTTTACAAGCGACACGCCGGAAACCGCCGCATCGCCGACGAAGCTGACGACAAATGTATCCGCCATGCCGACGAGCAAAAGTAAAAATTGCTCGATAAACAGCGGAATAATCATCGCTCGCAGGTCTTTGTTTGTAAACATCCTGTCGTTCATTAAAAGCCGTCAATCCTCCGGTTAGTTTATATATAGATATTTTATCATATGTTGGGGATAAATCTACCGAAGTAAAACTAAAAAAAGTAAAATCGGCACATGGATGTATCTGATAACATACGTGTGATTTGATAATTTGTTGCTTGCTTGTTTGTTAGTTATATGTTAGTTGTGTTTGATTACATAACCGAAAACAGTCCGTTTTCAACTGCCTTAAAATAGCCACAGCTCTTGAAAACATTTGGTAGTGAAAAATGAATAGTGAAGATGTAATAAGTAAAACTCCCGCACAAAAGTGCGGGAGTTTCTGGCTGGGATGGCTGGATTCGGATAAGCGAATGACGGAGTCAAAGTCCGTTGCCTTACCCTTGGCTACACCCCAAAATATCGGTAATATGTAAAAACGCAAAACATTTCTGCTTTGCGTTGGTTTGCTGGGGTGGATAATCGTTCGAACCGATGACCTCCAGGCCACAACCTGGCACTCTAACCAACTGAGCTATACCCACCATTTAGTTTTGCTGCGGGCACATCAAGAGATATGCCCGCAGGCTTGGCGCGCTTGAAGGACTCGAACCCCTGACCCACTGCTTAGAAGGCAGTTGCTCTATCCACCTGAGCTACAAGCGCATATTGGAGCGGGTGATGGGAATCGAACCCACGTAGCCAGCTTGGAAGGCTGGAATTCTACCATTGAACTACACCCGCAGTTAATTGCCGTTCTGTGACGACGGCAATTATTTAACAAATAACTTTCGATATGTCAAGTGTTATGGCAAGATTTATTTAAAAAATCATTCACATTTTGTCGGCTCGTATCCGGCATCCTTGACAGCGTTCATTATAACGGCGTTATCGACATCATTTTTGAGCGTAAGCACCGCTTTTTGTCCTCAAGGCTGACTTCAACGCTCTCAACTCCGTCGAGCGCTTCGAGTGCCTTCTGAACATGAGCTGTGCAGTGGTTGCACATCATACCTTCGATATAAACTGTCTTTTTTTCATAGCTGTTTCCTCCGTATTTTTATATTCTCTTCTGCCGGCATGAGCTCAGGGAGCTTGATCGGCGGTTTTGACTTTGCCTTTGAACGGGCGATCAGGCTTGAAGAAATTGAGTCTGAGCGCATTGGTGACAACGCAGAAGCTCGAAAGACTCATTGCCCGCCGCACCGAGCATGGGATTGAGCGCGATATTGAACACGGGTATCAGCGCGCCTGCGGCTATCGGAATACCGATGCAGTTATAGAAGAACGCCCAGAACAGATTCTCGTGAATATTCCTGAGAACCTGGCGCGAAAGGCGTATCGATGCCGCAACATCGCGGACGCTCGACTTCATCAGCACAACATCAGCCGCATCGAGCGCAACATCGGCTCCAGCGCCTATTGCAATACCCGTATCCGCCTGAGTGAGCGCAGGAGCATCGTTTATGCCGTCGCCGACCATGGCGACCGTGCCGTACTTCTGGAGCTTTTTGACCACATCCGCCTTGTCACCCGGGAGCACATCTGACACGACATTTTCTACGCCTATCTGCTTTGCCACAGCGAGTGCCGTACGCCTGTTATCACCCGTGAGCATAACGGTTCTGACACCCATGCTCTGGAGTTCGGATATTGCCTGTTTGCTGTCGTCTTTTTACTACATCAGCAACTGCGATTATACCGGCAAGCTTGCCGTCAATGGCGAAATACAACGGCGTTTTACCCTCACCTGCGAGTCTCTCGCCGGCGGCTTCCATTGCAGAATCTAGAATTCCTTTTGATTTGAGCAGAGATGCATTGCCGCCTATCGCGGATTTTCCGTTTATCTCCGCACTGACTCCGTGACCGGGCAGAGCGGAGAAACCCTGCGCCTCATCAGCGATTATATTGCTCTCCCTGCCTTGCGCGTTATCGCCGCGGCGAGCGGATGTTCGCTCTTGCTTTCGAGCGAAGCCGCGAGTTTCAGCAGCGAATCATTATCAAATCCGTCGGCGGGCACGATATCGGTGACCTGCGGCTTGCCCTGAGTCAGCGTTCCGGTCTTGTCGAGAACGACTATCTGAGTTTTTCCGGTCTGTTCAAGCGCGGTCGCAGTCTTGAACAGCACTCCGTGCTTTGCGCCCATACCGCTGCCGACCATTATCGCGACAGGGGTTGCAAGTCCGAGCGCACGGGCAGCTGATGACAAGAACGCTTATTGCGCGGGCAAGCGCAAAGCTGAACGGGCGACCGGAAATATGCCACGCCACGCCCGCAACAAGAGCTATCGCCATAACAGTCGGGACGAATACACTGGACACTTTATCGGCGATTTTCGCTATCGGAGCTTTTTGTTGCCGAGGCATTTTCGACCATATCTATTATCTGGCTGAGCGTTGTATCCTCGCCGACACGCGTCGCTTCGCAAGTAAGAAATCCGTTCTGATTGAGCGTAGCCGCGCTGACGAGACTGCCCGGTGCTTTGTCAACAGAGATGCTCTCGCCGGTAAGCGCCGATTCATCAACCGCGCTCTCGCCGCTTATAACTCTGCCGTCAACAGGGATGCTCTCGCCTGGTCTGACAACGAAAGTATCGCCTTTACGACTTCCTCCGCGGGTATAACCTGCTCCTTGCCGTCTCTTATCACACAGGCGGTTTTTCGGTGCGAATCCATGAGGCTCTTTATCGCATCTGTTGTGCGCCCCCTTTGCTGACGGCTTCAAGATATTTGCCGACGGTTATAAGCGTCAGTATCATTGCCGCCGACTCAAAATAGAGTCCGTGAAGATGGTGCATCGCCATCTGAACATTGCCGTTCACCGCCGCGTTGCACATTTCAAAGAGCACCGCTGTACTGTATATATAAGCTGCCGCGCTTCCGAGCGACACTAGCGTGTCCATGTTCGGCGCACCGTGAAAAAGGCTCTTGGTTCCGCTGATGAAAAAATCGCTGATTTATAACCATAACAGCTGTCGTCAACAGGAGCTGATAAAGTCTATCGCAAGCGGATCCGAAGCAAATATCTGCGGCACGGGCCAGCCCCACATTAGATGTCCCATCGAGACATACATCAGCGGGGCTTAGCACGGTCGAGGCTATAAGCCTATGAAGTATTTTTTTCGGCTCGTTGCTTTCAAGCAATGTTTTTTGCTTTTTTTTTTGCCGCCCTGATTCTGCGGCGATGCGCCATAACCCGCCGCAGATACGGCTGAGCATATTTTCTCGGCAGTGGCGGGTGAAGAGAAAATCGACGGTCATGGAATTTGTCAGCAGCTGACCGTCACCTCTTTCACACCCTCAACTCCGCGCACCGCTTTACGTTCAACATGGGCGCTGCACGCGGCACAAGTCATGCCGGTAACATCAAATTTTTCCATCTGTCTCACTCCGATTATTTGAGCTTCTTAATGGTTCAACAGCCTCCGCTATGACCTCATCGTCGCCGTTTTTTATACCCTCGGCGACACAGGTCTCCATATGCTCTTCAAGTATAATATAGCCGACATTTCTCAGTGCATTCTGAGCAGCGGCAAGCTGAATGAGGATATCGCCGCAATATCGGTTATCGTCGAGCATATTTTTTATCCCGCCGAGCTGACCGATTATTCGGCTGAGCCTGTTCTGCAGCGCCTTCACCGTCTCGTCGCTCCTCGGCGTCGCCTTATGCCGACAGCATTCGCAGCATTTATTTTCATTTTCCATTCTGTCATCTCCCGTTTCTGTCTTTAGCTTGATTATATACCCCCATGGGGTATTTGTCAACACCGCTTTTATATTATTTTATCCAAACCGCGCCAAAGCAAATAAAAAAAGCCGCCCATTTTCTGAGCAGCTCCCAAAAATTTGATTTTTTAAGCGATTATATATTCTCGAAGCCGCTGAAGCCCTTGAATATACGCTCGTCGTACTCATTGTTCTCGTCCTTATCGTGGAGGGATACCAAACCTGAGCAAAAGAACGGATTGACCTTCTTCGGGCGTCATATGCCCAGTGGAACTTCTTGCCTTCGCTGTCGGAGGAAGCTCCTTCGGGCACCAATGGCCGCCCTTGAGAACAAGGTTCGGGGTCATCTCAAACTCATGACCGTGAGCGCACTTCCACGAGAGGAGTGAACAAGGTCGCCCCGGTCATCTCGGTCGAGAGGCACTCGCCGCCGCGGAAAGCAGCAGCCTTCTTCATATCCTCGAGGTCAAGCTTTCGCTTTCGGGCTTGCTCTCATCATAACCGTGGTCAAGAAGGGTACTTCCTCGGTGGGACGCTCGATCTTGAAGGTATCCCAGTTGCCGATAGCTTCCCAGTTCTTCTTGGAACCATAGTAAGCGGTGATTCTGTCTTCAACGTTGTTGGAGATCCACCACATGGTGCCGTAAATCTCGGTGTTTGCAAGCTTCTTCATGAAGGTCTTCTTGAGAATACCAGCGAGGGCTTTGCAAGGAAAGCGAGTTTATAGTAAGGCGCAACCTGAGTCATCATCTGCTTTGAAGTATGCCTTCACGGGGATGTTGGCTCTGAAGTGCAGGTACTCCTCGAGCTTATCGAGTCAGCATACCACTGACCGTGGAAGTTGCGGAGGATGAACCAGTTGGCATCAAAGAGCTTCTTGGTGGAGCCGATGCCGAGAGTGCCGAGGAGCAGCCTCCTCGAACTCGAAGTTGGTGAGTCTGTATTCCTTACCGCTGCCGATGTTGTAGAACTTTCTCCAGAAGTCCTCGGGAACGTCAGGCTCGCAGATGTTTGCAAGAAGGCGGCCGGAATCCTCAACAGTTGCCCACTCAAGCACGCCGTTTATCGGAACATGGAACATGATGGGGTCGATGTTCTTGAGGATGTCGGGATAAAGGATACCGGACTGGCGGGAGCGATACCCAATGCTTAAGACCGGACTCGGCGAAAATGCTCTCGGCGATGGTCTTGCTTATCGCATAGTGATCGTAGATGCTGATTTTAATCGGGTCACCGGTTCTTGCCCAATGGATAGGAGCGTTTCTGTCGCCCGTCTGAGCAACGGTGCCGATGTAAACGACCTTGATGTCGTCCTTGTTGGGCTGAGCCTTAACGGCGTCAACTATGTTCTTAGCAGCGGTGGTGTTGGTCTGAATGGTCTTTGTCGGATAATAGTCAGCCGAAGGCGAGACCATTCCGCCGACATGAAGAACATAATCGGAACCCCTCAACGCACTTGAGAACATCGTCATATTTCTTCAGGTCGCCCCAGACGATTTTAACGCTGGGATCATTAAGGTAATTTGCGAATTTCTTTCTGTTTTTCTCACTGTCGCGAAGAAGCAGGACTATGTTAAGCTTATCTTTTTTCTTGTAAAAGCTCTTTGAAGCCTGCCCAGCCCATATGGCCGGAAGCGCCGGTGAGAAACACTGTCTTTTTTTCTGCCATGAGTGTTTTTCCTCCATTTGCATTATTACAGGATGTATAATAGCACATTAAAATGCGTTTTATTTTATATTTTAGCATTATACGTCAAAAATTACACTCAAGTGCAAAAAATATAAGCGCAAATGTATCGATAAAGCCTTATCGGTGTATCTCGAGAAAGCGGGATATATTTTCGACAGTTCTTCTGTCGGGGCAGTGTTCTATAAGAGCGGTCTGGCGCAGCTCGGATTCCTCGAATTCATTCGGCGCAACAGGCTCTCTATAACATCGTGGCGGAAGATAAGATACTCCCTATTCCCCTTCCTCGCTTGGTGAGATATATTGTTCCGTATTTTTCAAATGTCACGAGCCCTGTCTCGCTGAGCTTATGCACCATTTTAGATGCGGACGATTCGCTGACATTTATCTTTCGCGCGAGCACGCCGAGGCGAACCGAGCCGGACTGAGGACAGTTGCGGCAAAATCATCTCAAGATAGTCTTCCTGCGACGCCGTGAGTCCGTATTCGCCCCTGTATTCGCTGCCGTTGAAAGTAAAAAAATTTTTCCGTCCATGCCCATTCACCCTTTTCGCAGATGCCGATATTATGGTATCGGGAAACTTTCTTTCCCGGGTAAACTTATATTAAAGGGTGAATCAAACTATGAGTCTTGTCTCTTTGAATACATTATCGGTCGGCGAACAGGCATATGTAAACAAACTCGGATTCGGCGCGAACGACCGGCGCAGAATGCAGGACATCGGTCTTATGACGGAACGCGCGTCGAATGTCTCGGCAAAGCTATATCCGGCGACCCGGCGGCGTATTTAATTCGCGGCGCGGTCATAGCACTCAGAAGCGAAGACGCCGCAAAAATAGCGGTCAGCAAGATATGACGGCGCGGAGGCGGTAAAATTGGGACGCGCACTTCAACGGGAAAGCATAGCATAGACACAAATACGCCCGCTCTCAAATCTGATCCCGGCGATATTGTGATAGCCCTCGCCGGGAATCCGTCCGGCAAAAAGCTTACGGTGTTCAACGCTCTGACCGGCATGAATCAGCACACCGGCAACTGGACGGGAAAAAACAGTTGCCACCGCCTGCGGGTCGTTCAGAAAAAACGGAAAGAATCATATTCTGGTCGATCTTCCCGGCACATACTCACTCTTCACGCACTCGGTTGAAGAGGAAGTGGCGCGGGACTTTATACTCAGCGAAAATGCCGACGCCTGCATAGTTGTTTGCGACGCAACATGCCTTGAGCGAAATCTGAATCTTGTTTTGCAAATAATTGAAATAACTCCGCGCACTGTCGTTTGCATTAATCTCATGGACGAGGCGAAGAGAAAGAAGATATCAGTTGATATTCCCGCTCTGTCGCGCGAGCTCGGTGTACCCGTAATCGGAACGAGCGCGCGCAGCGGCAGGCTCGACGAGCTGATTGACGCAGTTGACTCGGTAATATCAAAAAGTCCGCTCCCCATAGAGCCTGTGCATTATGGGGCGGAATCGAAGAAGCACTAAAAATACTCACGCCCGCTCTGAGCGAAAATTCAAGCCACCCACGGCGCGATGCAATGCGGATACTCTCGGGAGAAATTGAAGCTCCCGACCCGGCGCAAGATGAGGCAAAAAGCTCGCAAATAAAGTAATTGACAGATTCGGGCTGACGCATGAAATGATACGCGACAAAGCGGCAATAGCCGCCGTTATGAGGGCTGAAGATATATTCAAAAAATGCGTCACAACAAGCGCAAAGCACTCGGCGGCAGACAGAAAGCTCGACCGCATATTCACGGGGCGTGCCGGGATTTTCGCCATGCTCCTGCTGCTCGCCGCCGTGCTGTGGCTGACTGTATACGGCCAGGCCAACTATCCGTCAAATCTGCTGTTTTCGGCTTTTGACGCGCTCGGGGCAAAACTGCGGCAATTACTATTTTGATAAACGCTCCCGATATTCTGACAAGCGCGCTCATTGACGGAGTATACAGAGTGCTCACATGGGTCGTTGCGGTCATGCTCCCGCCGATGGCGATATTCTTTCCGCTGTTCACGCTGCTCGAAGATTCAGGATATCTTCCAAGGGTAGCTTTCAATCTCGACCACAGGTTCAAGAAATCCGGCGCGTGCGGAAAACAGGCATTAACAATGTGCATGGGATTCGGCTGCAACGCGGCAGGAGTTACAGGATGCCGGATAATCGATTCGCCGCGCGAGGCTCTCGCATGGCGGCAGTCACGAACAGTTCGTGCCGTGCAACGGGCGTTCCCGACGCTGATATCGCTGATTTCCCTGTTTATCGTCGGCGCACTGCCCGCTCCGTTTGACTCGTTTGCCGGAGCCGCTCTGCTGACGGCGCTCATAGTTCTGTCCGTCTTTGCGACCTTTGCGGCGTGTTCCCTGCTTTCAAAGACGATACTTCGCGGGTACCTTCATCATTCACGCTCGAGCTGCCGCCGTATCGCCGACCTCAGATAGGCAAAGTTATAGTGCGCTCCGTATTCGACCGCACGCTCTTTGTGCTGGGGCGTGCCGCGGCTGTTGCGGCTCCCGCCGGGCTTATAATATGGATTAGCGCAAACATAAAAAATAAGTGGCACAAGCATTTTTCATACTGTTCGGATTTTCTTGACCCGCTCGCGCATCTATTCGGCATGGATGGAGTCATTCTGACTGCGTTCATTCTCGGATTCCCGGCAAACGAGACTGTTGTGCCGATAATGCTCATGGGTTATCTCGCCGACAGCGGCATCTCACAGACTGACGGCGCCGCGCTGCACACACACACTGCTTACAGCAAACGGCTGGGACATAAAAACAGCCATATGCGTGATAATATTCATGCTTTTTCCACTGGCCGTGCTCAACAACGCTGATAACGGTAAAAAGAGACGGGCAGCATGAAATGGGCTGTTATCGCCGCACTTCTGCCGACCGCCGCAGGAGCTTATATTATGTTTTGCTGTTTCTCATATTTTCGCGCTGATCTGAGAAAGCAAGCCGGGAACTTCAGAAAGCTCTTTTATTGTGTAGTCCGGCTTTATGTCGTTGTCGTTTACTATTCCTTTGGGATTGAACCAGACGGTTGTTATCCCGGCGTTTATGCCGCCTTTTTATATCAGAACTCAGGCTGTCTCCGATTATGACCGTCTCGCTGAGCGAAAAATCGGGTATTTCCGCAAAACAGATATCAAAGAACTGCTTGTCCGGCTTATTGGCGCCGAGAATCTGAAGATAAATATACCGTCCATATATTTTGCGATTCCGGAGCTTCCTATCCTGCCCTCCTGTACCTTTGCGGTGCCGTTTGAGACTATATAAAAGTCTATACTTTCTGTAAAGTTCCTCGAGCAGCTCGGGTGCACCGGGCATAAAATAGTGGCCGATTGCGAGCATACTTTCATAATACGCAGTCGCCTTTACGGGATCGCACTCGACGCCTATCGTTTTTAAACAGCTCGCGGTAGCGCCCGACTTTGACTTCTTCTCGCGAGATTTCGCCGAGTTCGAGGCGCTTCAATGGGTTGCGTTTATTGTGCTGTAGAGAGCCAGTGTCTCTTCGGTCGGGTCGATGCCGAAATGCACAAGTGTTTTTGTGAGGGGAGCTATTTTCTCCGCCTTATGAAAATCGAAGAGCGTATCATCAAGTCAAAAAGCACATTTCTTATCATCACAAACCTCCGCGGACTTTTTCGACTATTATAGCACCGATTTTATTTCTATATAGTATATATCAGAATTTTTAACGAATATTTTTTCGTTGTGAGGTACTTGTTCACAATTTGTTTAAATTCGAGTGGTACGATTGTCGCGGTCATAATATGGGACGCTTGGGAGGCCGCACAAAAATGAATAATGCAGCAGAAAACAGACGAAAAAAAGCACTTCTGATAGTCAATCCCTGCGCGGGAAAGAACAGAACGAGATCAGATCTCGGTGAGATAGTCAACGCCTTTCCGGACGGCGTTTTGACTTCACCATCAAATACACCACCTGCCAAAGCGACGCAGTGAATATAGCACGCGACTTTGCGGAGGGACACGACCTTGTTATCTGCTGCGGCGGAGACGGCACGCTCAACGAGACTATAAACGGACTGATGAGCGCGGGAGCAAATATTCCGATGGAGGCTATCTGCCGATGGGTTCGACAAACGACCTCGCGGTGACGCTCGGAATACCGACAAAGCTCAACAGAAGCCGCCGAGCTTATCGCCTCGGGGCACACGAACGGATACGATGTCGGCGACTACAACGGACATCAGTTTTCATATGTTGCCTGCTTCGGCCCCGGCACAAAGATATCATCGGCAGCACCCGCAGAAGATGAAAAACCTGCTCGGATACAGCGCATATATGATAAACGGCTTTTCCTGCATCTTATCCCCGCTCTCGCCGATGTCAAGCCGAGACACATCAAAATAGAATATGACGGAAATGTTAGCGAGGACGATTTCTATTTCGGCTCGTTTTCAAATTCCACTTCTGTTGCGGGACTTTTCAAATTTGACAAAGATGATGTCAAGCTTGACGACGGTCTGTTTGAGCTTCTGCTCGTGCGCAAGCTCTCTAATCCGCTTGCGGCGTTCAACATGCTCCACAGAATAATGAAACGCGACTTCGACGGCGACTCTCTTATATACATAAAGCTTCCGAAGTAAAGCTCACATTTGAAAAGCCCGAGATATGGACGCTTGACGGAGGGAATGCGGCGGCGAAGCAACACAGGTAGACCTCAAGGTTCTCCACCGCGCTGTGAACATATTCTCGCCCGAAAATCCGATGTTCTCGCACAGAGAAAGCAAAGAAGAAGCAACCGTATAACCGCAAAAAAGTTTATCCGCAGACTAAGCTCTGCGGATATTTTTTTGTCTTTTATATTGCTATTGATTTCTTGCGGATGAGCTATTATAATGTTGTAGATTTTGCGGCGTATATGTGGTATTATATTTTACATATATAGTGTTGCATTCAACCGCCTATCTTATCGGCGCAATCCACCGGGAGGACACAGCATGAATCTTGTTCATCTGAAATACGCAGTTGAAGTGGCTGAGACCGGGTCTATAAACAAAGCTTCTGAGAAGCTCTATGTCAGCCAGCCCAACCTCAGCAGAGCGATAAAAAGAGCTCGAAGCGAGCCTCGGGTTACCATATTCGACCGAAGCGCAAAGGGAATGGTGCTGACGCCGGACGGCGGGTTTTTGTTCGTTACGCCCGCTCGATACTCCGTCAGGTCGACGCTATCGAAGAAGTGTTCAGCAAGGGTACGACCGAGAAGAAAAAATTCTCGATATCCGTGCCAAGGGGCGAGCTATGTGACCGACGCATTCGCCGAGTTCTCAAAGCTTCTCGACAAGGACACGCCGGTTGAGATATTCTACAAAGAGACTAACTCAATGCGCTCGATGAAAAACATTCTCCAGGATGAATACAAGCTCTGCATAATCCCGCTACGCCGAAGGATACGACAAATATTACAAATCAACATTCGACGAAAGGGGCTCACCTACGAGGCTTATAACCGAGTTTCAATATGTTCTGCTCATGAGTAAGAACAGCATGCTCGTAGAGAAAGAGGACATTACCTTCGATGATCTTCGCGACCGCATTGAGATAGCACACGCCGATCCGTATGTGCCGTCCCTGCCGCTGTCCGAAGTCAAAAAAGAAGAGCTGCCGGACAATTCGCAAAGGCGCATATTCGTGTTCGAGAGAGCGAGTCAGTTTGAACTGCTCTCGCGCAACCCCGACACTTTCATGTGGGTCTCCCCCATTCCGCAGGAGCTGCTCGACAGATACGGGCTCATCCAGCGCGTCTGCCCGGAGAACACACGCAAATATAAAGACGTGTTGGTTCACCGCAAGGATTATGAGCTGACCGAGCTTGACAACATGTTTATAGAGCAGCTTGTCAAAGCGAAGCGAAAGACTTTCGGATAAAGGAGAAAATATAAAATGAAAATGGTTTATAGCATCCGACATTCACGGCAGCGCGTACTACTGCCGAAAGATGCTTGAAAGATACAAGGCCGAAAACGCCGACCGTATGCTTCTGCTCGGCGATATACTCTATCACGGCCCGCGAAACGACCTGCCGGAGGGCTACGCGCCCAAAGAGGTCATCGAAATGCTCAACGCGATAAAAGATGAGATTCTCTGCGTGCGCGGAAACTGCGAAGCTGAAGTCGATCAGATGGTGCTGAAATTCCCGGTTCTCGCCGACTACGCGATAATAGACCTAGGGGAACAGCATTATTTACGCGACGCACGGACATATATACAATGAAAACAATCTTCCGCCTATGAAAAAAAATGACATTCTTCTGCATGGACACACGCATGTTCCGAAGTGCGTTGAGCATGAAGATTATACATATATGAATCCCGGTTCGGTTTCGATACCGAAAGAGAACAGCCATCACGGCTACATGACGCTCGAAAACAAAAAAAATTTGTCTGGAAAGATCTCGACGGAAACGCCAAAAAAGAGTTCGTTTCAGGTTAATAACACCATAAAAAACTGAATATCCACCACTATCTGTAAACTATGCCAAATAAAGGTAAAGGTATGTCGATATCAATAATATCGATATATAAAAGTCGCAATTCCCTTTTGCCCCCGTTATGCGATAAGACATAGTATTGGTCAGAAGTCAGACTACTACTTTTCGGGAGGTGCAGCATGAAAACTACGGACGTGTCCAGAGCCGCTCTGGGTCGCATCCCTGTTTATCTCAAATTTATTGAGAGTCTGCCGCAAGATGTCGAAACGGTCTCGGCGACAACGATAGCAAAGGCATTGGGCTTCGGCGAAGTTCAGGTTCGAAAGATCTCGAGCGATATGCGGCTCCGGCAAGCCGAGGATAGGTTACACCGTATCCGACCCTCAAAGCGAGCCCTGAATGTCTTATCGACAGCCGCAACGGCAAAACGGTGATAGTCGGCGCGGGAAAGCTCGGAAGGGCGCTGCTCGACTACGGCGGATTTTTTTCCGACTACGGGCTTGACATTCTCGCGGCGTTCCGGATACGGATGTTTCGCAGAATAACGCAAGCGGAAAACCTATACTGCCGATTGACGGACTGCACGATTTCTGCAAAGAAAACAATGTCAGCATCGTTCATTGCCGTGCCGGGCAAGGGCGGCGCAGGAAGTATGCGACAAGCTCTGTCAAAGCGGCATAAAAGCCATAATGAGCTTTTGCGCCGTGCAAACTCACAGCACCCGATGGTGTAGCGATTCAATATGAAAACATGGCTCTCTCGCTCGCACACCTGAAAACACAGATAAAACAGTAAACCGTTTAGGGGGATAAAAATCATGAACAACGAAAGAAAAATCATCGACAGCGTTGAAACACTCGAATCAGCTCTTGCTTCGCTCAAAGAGGCAGAGAAGAAGTTTTTCAACTTACACCCAGGAGCAGGTAGACAAAATCTTCCTCGCCGCCGCTTCCGCCGCAAACAAGGCGAGAATACCGCTTGCAAAGATGGCGGTCGAAGAGACAGGCATGGGCGTTGTTGAAGATAAGGTCATAAAGAACAACTACGCGGCAGAATATATTTACAATGCCTACAAAAACACAAAAACCTGGGTATAATTGAAGAGGACAAGGCATACGGCATAAAGAAGATTGCCGAACCCGTCGGCGTTATCGCGGCGGTCATACCCACGACGAACCCAACCTCCACCGCTATATTCAAGTGCCTGCTTGCCCTCAAAACGAGAAACGCTATTATCATCAGCCCCCATCCCCGCGCCAAGAAATCAACCGCGGCGGCCGCAAAGGTTATCCTCGACGCAGCGGTTAAGGCCGGCGCTCCCGAGGGCATCATTGAGTGGATCGACACTGAGCCTTGAGATGACGAACCTCGTCATGAAAGAGGCGGATATAATCCTCGCCACCGGCGGTCCCGGAATGGTCAAGGCGGCATATTCTCCGGCAAGCCCGCAGTCGGCGTCGGCGCCGGCAACACGCCCGCTATAATCGACGACACCGCTGATATTGTCCTCGCGGTCAACTCGATAATCCACTCCAAGACATTCGATAACGGCATGATCTGCGCTTCCGAGCAGTCCGTTATAGTTCATCAGAATGTCTATGACGCAGTCGAGACAGAGTTTGCGGCTCGCGGATGCTACTTCCTTGACCCCGAGGAGACCGAGAAGGTCAGAAAGACCATTCTTATAAACGGCGCACTCAACGCCAAGATAGTCGGTCAGTCGGCTTTCAGAATCGCAGAGCTCGCAGGAGTAACCGTTCCCGAGGGCACGAAGATACTTATCGGCGAAGTAGAGAGCGTCGACCTCTCCGGGAGGAGTTCGCTCACGAGAAACTCTCCCCGTGCTTGCAATGTACAAGGCAGAGGACATTCACGACGCATTCAACAAGGCTGAACAGCTTAGTTGCAGACGGCGGCTACGGTCATACGTCTTCAATATATCTCAATGAAATAACCGAGCATGAGAAGGCAAAGCTCGACGAGTTCGCGGCGCGCATGAAGACCTGCCGTATTCTCGTCTACACCCCCTCCTCCCACGGCGGCATCGGCGATCTTTACAACTTCAAGCTCGCGCCCTCGCTCACCCTCGGCTGCGGCTCATGGGGCGGCAACAGCGTCAGCGAGAACGTCGGCGTCAAGCATCTTATCAACATCAAGACTGTGGCTGAGAGGAGAGAGAACATGCTTTGGTTCAGAGCACCTGAGAAGGTCTACATCAAGAAGGGCTGCCTGCCCGTCGCGCTCGACGAGCTCAAGAACATCATGGGCAAGAAGAGAGCGTTCATCGTCACCGATAACTTCCTTTACAAAACGGCTACACCAAGCCGATAACCGATAAGCTCGACGAGATGGGCATTGTCCACGCGACTTTCGGCGACGTTGCTCCCGACCCGACTCTCCAGTGCGCCGAAAAGGGCGTTGAGCAGATGAGAGCTTTTGAGCCCGACACGATAATCGCTCTCGGCGGCGGCTCCGCGATGGACGCGGCGAAAAATCATGTGGGTTCTCTATGAGCACCCCGAAGCGGGACTTCATGGACATGGCTATGCGCTTTATTGATATCCGCAAGCGTGTCTACACCTTCCCGAAGATGGGCGAAAAGGCATATTTCATCGCCATCCCGACCTCGGCAGGTACCGGCAGTGAGGTAACTCCGTTCGCCGTTATCACCGACGAGACCACACCGGCATCAAGTATCCCCTTGCCGACTATCAGCTCATGCCCAACATGGCAATAGTTGACACAGATTTCCATATGAGCGCGCCCAGAGGACTGACCGCCGCTTCCGGTATCGACGCAGTCACCCACGCGCTCGAAGCTTACGCTTCCGTTATGGCTACCGACTACACCGACGGACTCGCAAAGCAGGCGCTCAAGGTCATATTCGACTATCTGCCCTGCGCATACGAGAACGGTCAGACCGATGTCGAAGCTCGCGAGAAGATGGCGAACGCCGCAACAATGGCAGGTATGGCTTTTGCGAACGCTTTCCTCGGCGTCTGCCACTCCATGGCGCATAAGCTCGGCGCTTATCACCACCATCTCCCCACGGCGTTGCAAACGCGCTGATGATTGAAGAGGTTCTCCGCTTCAACGCGGCGGAAGCTCCCGCCAAGATGGGCACTTTCCCGCAGTACGACCGTCCGCACACCCCCTTGCCCGCTACGCAGAGGTTGCCGACAGCCCTCGGACTCGGCGGCAAGAACGACAAGGAGAAGCTTGAGAATCTTATAAAGCTATCAACGAGCTCAAGGAGCGCGTCGGAATAAAGAAGACAATCAAAGACTACGGCATTGACGAGCAGTACTTCCTCGACACCCTCGACGAGATGACCGAGCAGGCATTCAACGACCAGTGCACCGGCGCTAACCCGCGCTACCCGCTCATGAGCGAGATAAAAGCAGATGTATCTCAACGCATACTACGGCAAGAAGCACTTTGAGGAGAAGCCCATGCCGACCGAGGCAGATATCGCCGAGGACGACAGCGCCCACAACTTCAAACAGGCTTACCGCAGAGCGGAGAACGGCAAGAACAAGGCATAAGGAGGGTTCACAATGAATCTTGACAGAATCATAGCAGTAAGGAACAACAAGACAGTCTACCGCGACGGCGACCGCTGCCTCAAGGTTTTCAACGAAAGGCTATTCAAAGGCCGACGTGCTCAACGAAGCACTCAACCAGGCACGTATCGAAGAGACCGGGCTCAATATTCCGAGAGTTCTCGAGGTTACGGTCATCGACGGCAAATGGACAATAGTGTCCGACTATATCAAGGGCAAGACGCTTGCGCAGTTGATGCAGGAGAATCCTGAGAAGAAGGACGAATATCTCAATCTTTTCGTCGACCTCCAGCTCGAGATGCACTCAAAGACCTGCCCCTGCTCAACAAACTAAAGGACAAGATGAACAGAAAGATCTGCCAGACCGATCTTTCTGCAACGGTCGAGATATGACCTGCACACCCGCCTTGAGTCGATGCCCAAGCACAAGAAGGTCTGCCACGGCGACTTCAACCCCCGAACGTTATAATCACCGACGACGGCACGCCTTATATCATCGACTGGTCGCACGCCACGCAGGGCAACGCGTCCGCTGACGTCGCCCGCACCTACCTATCTCCTCTTCTGGTTCAACGGAGATATCGACGCCGCGAAGAAGTATCTGAATCTTTTCTGCGAGAAGAGCGACACCGCGATACAGTATGTCCAGAAATGGATGCCCATCGTTGCCGCATCACAGACGGTCAAGGGCAACGCTGCGGAGCGAATTCCTCCACTCGTGGATCGATGTTGTTGATTACTCGTGAAAGAGGTGAAATGAATGAAAATAACCGTTTGCATCGGTTCCTCCTGCCACATCAAGGGATCGCGCCAGGTAGTTGAGCAGCTCCAGTATCTTATTCACGAAAACAATCTCGGCGACAAGGTCGAGCTTGGCGGAACCTTCTGCATGGGCAAATGCCAGCAGGGCGTGTGCGTCACGGTGGACGACAAGTTCTTCTCCGTGAAGCCAGATAAAGTAAAAAGACTTCTTCAGCGAAAACGTTCTTGCAAAGGTCTGAAACATATGATAATCCAGATTTGCGTAGGCTCTGCCTGCCACCTCAAGGGTTCGGAAAAAGATTGTCGGGCTGTTTGAGGACGCTCTGAAAAAATATGACCTCGAAAACGATGTTACACTTGCCGGCAGCTTCTGCACCGGCAGGTGCAACCGCGAGGGCGTGACTATATCGGTCGACGACGATGTCTACACCGGAATAACGCCGGAGGGGTTCAACTACTTCTTTGAGGAGAAGGTACTAAAACGGATAAGGGAAGAGAGGGTGTAACGGCATGGATTGCCTGACTCTGAAAAAATCCAACTGTAAAAACTGCTATAAATGTATCCGCCATTGTCCGGTGAAGTCCATACGCTTTTCGGGCAATCAGGCATATTATCGGCAACGAATGTATTATGTGCGGACAGTGCTTTGTTGTATGTCCGCAGGATGCAAAGCAGATAGTTGACGAGACCGAAAAAGTAAAAGTCCTGCTCCAGAGCAGCGACCCGGTCATTGTCAGCCTTGCTCCGTCTTTCATTGCAAACTATGAGGGCGTGGGCATAAATGCGATGCGCGAAGCGCTCAAGAAGCTCGGCTTTTTCGACGCCGAGGAGACCGCTGTCGGCGCAACAATAGTCAAGACAGAATATGAGCACATGGTAGACAGCGACACGAGACGATATCATCATCTCCTCCTGCTGCCACTCTACTTAACCTGCTCATTCAAAAATATTTTCCTGCGGAGCTGCCGTTTCTTGCAAACGTGCTCTCCCCCATGCAGGCTCACTGCAAGGATATAAAGCGCAGATATCCGAACGCAAAGACTGTTTTCATCGGTCCCTGCGTTGCGAAAAAAGACGAAGGCGCAGTACTACGAAGGCATAGTTGACGCCGTTTTGACATTCGACGAGCTGACAAGCTGGTTCAAGGCGGCAGAATATTGAATTGCCCGGAAACGGATAACAATGAAAAAGCCGTGCGCGGTTTTTCCCGACAACAGGCGGCATACTCAAGACCATGGCGCAGGACAACCCGGGTTACACCTACATGGCGATTGACGGCGTCGAAAACTGCATTTCCGCCCTGCGGACATTGAAAACGGCAAGCATACACAAATGCTTTATCGAGATGTCGGCATGCTCCGGCAGCTGCGTCGGCGGTCCGGTAATGGAAAAATTCCACCGCGCGCCCGTAAAAGACTACATGGCTGTGGCGCAGTTCGCCGGCGACAAGGATTTTGAAGTTGATCAGCCGGACAGCTACGAGCTTCAGAAGAACTTCACCGTCATCGAGCGCAGACTCCAGCCCCCGTCGGAGGCAGAATAACCGAGATTCTTCACCGCATGGGCAAGACTAAGCCCCTCTGATGAGCTCAACTGCGGCTCCTGCGGATACAACACCTGCCGCGAAAAAAGGCTATCGCCATATATCACGGCAAGGCGGAGATATCAATGTGCCTGCCCTATCTTAAAGACAAGGCGGAGAGCTTTTCGGACAACATCGTGCGCAACACGCCGAACGGACTTATTCGTGCTCAACGAAAAGCTTGAGGTTCAGCAGATAAACAAGGCTGCGCTCAAGATAATGAATCGTTCGCTCCCCCTCCGACATTCTCGGAGACGGCGTTGTGCGCGTGCTCGATCCCAAGGATTTCTTAAACGTTCTTCAAACAGGCAGAAATATGCACGACAAGCGCATGTATCTCGCCGAATACGACAAGTATGTTGAGGAGACTATAATATACGATAAGGAATACCGCCTGCTCATATGCATCATGCGTGATGTTACGCAGGAGGAGACTGTGCGCGAACAGAAAGAAAACATCAGCCGCCAGACGGTCGAAATAGCCGACAAGGTCGTTGACAAGCAGATGCGCATAGTTCAGGAGATCGCATCGCTGCTCGGCGAGACGGCGGCAGAAACAAAGATAGCGCTATCCTAAGCTCAAGGAGTCGATCAGCAATGAATAACCTCTGCGCCGAGATAGGCTGGAAGAGTATAAAACCACGACGGCGAGCAGCTGTGCGGCGACCATGTTGGATATAGTTGAACAGGACGAAAATTCAACCGTCATCGTGCTCGCGGACGGACTCGGAAGCGGCGTCAAGGCGAGCATACTCTCAACGCTCACATCAACGATAATATCCACGATGATGGCTGAAGGTCTGCCGCTCGAGGAATGTGTTTCGACCATAGCCGCCACCCTGCCGATATGCTCGGTGCGCGGAGTCGCATATTCGACCTTCACCATCATACACCTCATAAACAACGAGACCGCCGAGACTAATTCAATACGACAACCCGCATGTTATAATGATACGCGACTGCGAACCGTTTAAATATACAGAGACAGAGCTGAACATCGGCGGAAAGAACATTTTCAAGTCGCAGATAAAACTTCAGGAGGATGATTTTTGTCGCGATGAGTGACGGATGCCCGCACGCGGGAATCGGAACGGCTTTCAACTTCGGCTGGAAGCGCGACGATATCGCGGGACTTTATGTCCGGGCTTGTGTCCTGTCGGATACACGGCGAAAACGCTTTCGACGATGCTCGTTGACGAGTGCGACAAGCTCTACGGCGGTCATCCAGGAGACGATGCGACTGCTTGCGTTGTCAAGATACGCAAGCGCGAACCGATGAACCCTCTCTTCGGCCCGCCGCGCAATCCCGACGACTGCGACCGAATGATGTCGCTCTTCTTCTCGAAAGAGGGCAAGCACATCAGTCTGCGGCGGCACTACTTCGTCCATCGCCGCCAAATATCTGGGCAAGCCGCTCAAGGCGAGCCTCAATTTTGAACAGAGCGACGTTCCGCCGATTGCTGAGATCGAGGGCGTTGATCTGGTGACCGAGGGAGTCATAACGATAAACAAGGTCATTGAGTATGCCAAAGATGCGTTAGGCAAAAATGAACTGTATGAGGAATGGGGCTTCAAGCGACGGCGCTTCGCTCATATGCCGCATGCTGTTCGAGGAGGCTACCGACATCAACTTCTATGTCGGCAGAGCCGTCAATCCGGCTCACCAGAACCCGATCTGCCTATCAATTTCAATATAAAGATGAACCTTGTCAAGGAGCTCTGCAAATTGCCTGAAGCAGATGGGCAAGAGAGTCAAGGTCAGCTATTTCTAAGGGGGATATCAATGAGAAAAATTCGACACTAAGGTACAGTATCTTAAATATAAAGTCCTGCGCGAGGTCGCGCGGCTTGCATGGAATGACACGCTTTTGAAAATCTTTTGAAATACCGAAAACCATTGTCCCCGGCAACACATAACGACCATGCGCTGCTGTGTTTACAAAGAAAGTGCAATTCTCGGCGAGCGTGTGAAAAATCGCCATGGGCGGCGACAAAGTCAAACCCAATTTATCGAGGTTATCGACATCGCCTGCGACGAATGTCCCATGGGCGGATACGAAGTCACCAACGCCTGCCGCGGATGCCTCGCCCACCGCTGTGAGGATGTCTGCCGCTTCGGCGCACTCTCTTTTGACCGCGAGCACGTTGCACATATCGACAAGACGAAATGCAAGGAGTGCGGCGCGTGTTCAAGAGTTTGCCCCTACACGGCGATTATCAACCGCAAGCGCCCCTGCGAGATGGCGTGTAAGATAAAGGCTATCAGCATGAACGAGAACAAGGCGGCGGCGATAAACTACGACAAGTGCATATCCTGCGGCGCGTGCGTCTACCAGTGCCCGTTCGGTGCGATAACGGACAAGTCATATATGCTCGACGTTATTGATATTATAAAGAAGAGCGAGAACAACACAAATACAAAGTGTTTACGCAGTTGTTGCGCCTTCGATTTCAAGTCAGTTTACATACGCGAAGCTCGGTCAGGTCATAAAGGGGCTCAAGGAGCTTGGCTTCCACACGGTTATCGAAGCCGCTCTCGGCGCGGACATGGTCGCTATGCAGAATCGAAGAGCTGGCGGAAAAGGCTTCTTAACAAGCTCATGCTGCCCCGCGTTTGTCAACTACATCGAAAAAATCCTTCCAGATGATCAAGCCGTTCATTTCCCACAATCTTTCCCCCCATGGCGACTATATCCAAATATATCAAAGAACATGAGGCGCCCTGCAAGGTTGTGTTCATTGGGCCCTGCACGGCGAAGAAAGCGGAGGTTCAGAAGGACGAGGTCAAGCCCTATGTTGACGCGGCTGATGACTTTCGAAGAGCTTCAGGCTCTGTTCGACAGCAAGAGATATTGATATAATGACCCTCTCCGAAGATGTTCTCGACAATGCATCATATTTCGGCAGAATATTCGCCCGCTGCGGCGGTCTTGCCGATGCTGTGGCGCAGGGACTCAAGGAACACGGCATTGAGGACTTTGATCTCAAAGCCTGCTCCTGCGACGGAATCGAAGCTTGCCGCGCAGCTCTGCTCAGGAAGAGCAAGGGTATGCTCGATGCGAATTTCATCGAAGGCATGGCGTGCACCGGCGGATGCATCGGCGGCGCAGGCTGCCTGACCCACGGCGAAAAGAACAAAAAAGAGGTCGACAAATACGGCATGGAGGCTCACGAAAAGACATAAGCGACGCAATATCAATACTCAACAAAAACAGTTGCCCCCGTTCGACAGAGCGGGGCGTCTTATATGAATGAGATGTAGAAATACGGCGCGGATTTGTTGACACCGCCGCCGTAACGGATAAAATATAATAAAACAATCTGAAAACAGGTGAAAAACATGGACGAAGTAAGAATTCTTGAAATCAAGCAGAGCGTGTTTAAAAATAACGACGAGCAGGCGGACAAAGCTGCGCCGCGAGCTCAAAGAGAAGGGCGTATTCCTACTCAACCTCATGTCCTCGCCCGGAGCCGGCAAGACGACTACCCCCTCAAGGCAACTATCGCCGCGCTGAAAGACAAAAAGTCAAGATAGGCGTTATGGAAGCGGATATCGACAGTGATGTTGACGAAGAGAATTGCCGAGACGGGGTCAAGGCAATTCAGCTGCACACCGGCGGAATGTGCCACCCTCGACGCGGAGATGACAAGGCAGGGTCTTGACGGACTTGAGACCGGCGATGTTGAACTCGCAATACTCGAAAATGTCGGCAACCTCGTCTGCCCCGCAGAGTTCGACACGGGAGCCGTTAAAATGCGATGATCCTCTCCGTACCCGAGGGCGACGACAAGCCGCTCAAGTATCCCTCTGATGTTCTCTATCTGCGATGTTGTTATCATCAACAAGATTGATGTTCTCCCCCTATTTCGACTTTGATGTCGAGAAGTGCAAGGAATATATAAAAGCGCCGCAACCCAAACGCCAAGGTATTCATGATCTGCGCCAAGACAGGCGAAGGCGTTGACGAATGGGCGAACTGGCTTCTCAGCGAAGTCAAGAGCTGGAGAGACGAGAAGTAAAAGATATAAATAAAAAGGCAACCGAGCAGTAAGATTTAAGTCTTACTGCTCGGTTTTATTAAACATGATAACTACACAATGATTATATACTATTAGCTTCAAATTCGCAATATAGTAATTGGGTTGAGCCGGACACAGCTTGGCTGCATATACAGCTGATGGTGTTCGAGCGGCTTATGTATCGCTAAGCCGTTTTGGACTCGAACCAACGACGCATACAGTCAGAAATATAGTCGCCTTGCAGGGGATGCCCCAAAATGCGAGCATTTTGGGGAGAGGACGAGGTGCGTAATGAATGAGTTTTCGCCAAAGGCGGAAACGAGTGATATGGAGCCACCGAGGACGAGGAGCGCTTCGCAATGCTCGTTGTTTCTTCCTGCTCAGAGCACCGCTTCATCTGCCGCAGGCAGCGCGGTGCTCCGAGCCAGTTAACAGTGGTTGTGACGCGAATATCAAACAGTGTCATTCGATTCCATACAGTGTATAACCGTGATTTTACCTATATAACGCAATTAATAAACGGTTCGCGCGGTGCGATAAATCGCTAAATAATAATAGTGTTAGACGGTTTGCTTGCTGTTGTTTTATATTGCGGAGTGGAGCAGTTGGTAGCTCGTCGGGCTCATAACCCAGAAGGCGCAGGTTCAAGTCCTGCCTCTGCAACCATACGGAAAGAACTTGCGTTTGCAGGTGCTTTTTTATATGGAAATAGAATCGAGTGCTCACAAGGGCTTTTCCCTATGAGCACTCGATTTTTCTGCTTTATGTGCAGAGGTATACACAAACGCCTGACTTAGCCGTCGATAGAGATCCACAAAGCGGGGCGGACAGAAGTGTAGTCGTTGTTGACACGGTGGCCGTACCCATAGACCGAGCCGCCAGCGAGGACATAGGCGGCATAAGACTGAGAGTTGCCGGGCGACCGCAGCCACCAACAGCAGGTGACTTTGCCACCTTGGTATAGCTGTCACTTGTATATGCTCCGTTTGATATGGCATATTCGGTAGGCACACACTTTCTCGCTTCATCGGAAGTGAAATATTTTTCTGTTTCGACAATGCTCAGGAGAAATACTCTGTCTTTGGTCGCGTTTCCGGGATTAGTATTGTATTCCGGATTCATGTCTGCCGAGACAGTTACCGTGGGGATCATTGCCCTTTCCTCGGCAGTAAACGCAGCGTTAATAAAATCGTTGTTCAGCCAGTTGCGCAATGAACAAGTTTCCCATGTTACATAATCCCGGCTTTGATTATACGGCTTACAGTCGAGTGCCTTATCGCTGACAACAAGAATTTTGTTGTTTTCTTTCGTCAAAACAAGCCATTCTATGTCTTCCTTGCCGTTGGTAGTATCGTTGTCCTGCTCGTAAGTGCCGAATACAAGTGTATCTCCCACATTTAGTGCATAAAATGCATCGACATATTCCTGTCCATATTTCGCTACCGCTGCATTATATTTTTGCTTCGGTATAATGACTGTTTTCAGCAAAATAAGGAAAACAATTAAAACGCAGACGATCGGTGCTGTGATGGTGATGATTTTCTTTATCTTCTTCTTTGCTTTCTCGGCAGCAATGCGGTGTTTTTCCTCTATGCGTTCGCGCTCCAAACGGTCGGCTTCCTGTTTTGCCTTGAGTTCTTCTATCTTCTTTTTGCAGGCGTAAATCTGCTCGTCGGCATCTTTCCAGCCGGGGATGCTTTCAAACATTCTGATTGCCGATTCGTAACTGCTTATTGTGTTTTGGCTCATTTGAGAACGAGCCGAATGGTAAAGAGCGTCTTTGCGGCAAGTTCCGCATTATCAAGACATTTTTCAACAAGAGAATCCGCGTCCTTGAAGCCGGGGAACCGTTTTGAATATCTCCGCTGCGGCTTTATAACCATTCTCGCTGTTTGCTTCGTTCATCGCGCTGACCGCTCTGTTATAGATCCCCGTTAAGCGGGCGTTTTCGTTGCGCTCGTTGATATGGGCGATATAGCCTTTCAATGTTTCAATCAGCTTCGGCTCGGCAAAGCGCAGGATTTTATTATAGTTGCCGCTGCCGTCAAACGGCTGTTCGCAATTTTGCAAGTCCTCCATGCGGCGCGCACGGCACTCCGCCATGAGCTTGCCCAAGTACGCCCTCGCGTTTTCGGGGTCGATATCCAGAACCTTTTCGCAGTATTCGTCGGCGGCGCTCCAATCGCCGTCCTCGAGGAACATGAATGCGCGCTTGAGCAGGGACTCCTCATTCGCATTGCCGCTGTTCACGGCAACGGATTCCCGCACGGTCTTTTCCTGAGAATCGGTATCGGCAACCACCTTTCTGATGCCGCGTACCAAATCGTTTATGAAGCCGATTTTGCTCATATCCTGCGCCTGCAAATGAGCGAATTCCTCCGGCAATTCATAGGCATCCATGTTGCGATAGCAGGGAATCAGCAGCTTCGAGCGGTCGGTTTTGATCAGCTTCAAAAAAATCTTGACCACTCGTTCTTTACCCACACCGCAGTGAAATACCCGGCTTCGACCCTACAACAAGCATGACCTTAGCGCTGTTGAGCGCGGCGAAAATATACGGCTCGTATTCCCTGCCCGACTTTTATCCTCGAGAGTAATGGCGGCATAGAAAACCTTAAAGCCCTCCTGCGTGAGCTGATGATAGATATCGTTGGCGATGACGCTGTCCTGCGTTCTGTTGCCGTTTTCGTCCGTCTCCTTGTAGCAGATAAACACATCGAAAGGCTTCTCGTTATGAACTATGCTGAGAATATCCTTTTGTATGCGGTCGATCTTCTTTCGCTTCCTCCTCGTACAGCTCGCGCTGAGCGCCGTCGCCGTTTGCGAGCGCCGCTTGTAATCCTCATCCGCAAGTATTGCGTCAAAAGAGGGTACGGTGGCAAGTCGGAACTCGGTTGTAGGTTTTGGGGTCTTCGACATATTCAATGCCGTATTTGCAGAGAATGATGCCCCAATGCGCTTCGGCATCATCGGGATTTTTCTCGAGTATCTTGTTGTAGATTTCTTCCGCTTTATCAAACTCGCACTTTAATCTGAGCGTGTTTGCGCGATTATGTAAGTTGGTTATGATTTCGTCGTTTGTCGTCGGCAGGGTCTGCTTTGTGCCGCATGAGTCGCACATGCCGACGGTATCCCCGGGTTAAATTCTATTGTGCCGCCGCACATTTTACATTTGAAGATTGACATGGTTATTCTCCTGTTTGTGAAAATTGATTATCGGAAGCTCCGATAAAATACATTGTCACTGCGCCGAGCGGATAGCAAAATCGGTTTAGCCGTCAATAGTGATCCACATCGCGGGGCGGACGGCACCGTGAACGTGGTTGACATTGCGGCCGTACTGCCGACGCTGCCGTCAACGTAGACACCGGCTGCTTCATCCTGATTGCTGCCGGGCGACCGCAGCCGACCACCAGCAGTGGCTGCGCCACTTGGTTTTATAAGTATCGCTCGTCCATACTCCCTGTGCCTCTGCATAAGCTGTCGGTGCACATTTTCTTGCTTCATTACTATTGAAATACTTCTCCACCTCGTTGATGCTGAGCAGAAATACTTTATCCGTTGTGGCGTTTCCGGGATTTGTGCTGTATTGGGGTTATTATCAGCTGATACAGTTGTATTTTTTGAATTTGTGCCTGTTCCTCAGTACTAAAAGCATTGTTTAGGAAACGTACCGTTCAGCCATTTGCGAAGTGTACAGTTTTCCCATGTTACATCGGTATATGACGTGTTGTACTGTTGCCAAGCGAGAGCTTGTTTGCTGACAAGCAGTAAAGACATACCGTCTTTATCAAGCACCGTCCATTCAATTGCTTCTTTGCCGTTGGAAGTGTTGTTATCTTGCTCGTAAGTACCAAATGTATAGCTGTCACCTATTTTGATGTTTTTAATCTTATTCCATTTTTCTTCGCCTAATTTTCTAATATAGCAGTTTTTCAAGCTGTTTTTCGCTATCTTTATAGCCGTTCAACGCATCAAACGCTGCTATTGCTTCATCATATTTTCATCATTCATCAAGGAGACAGCACTGCTATACTTATTGTTCGGAATAATAACCGTTGTCAGCACAATCAAAAAAGCAACGCAAGCGCAAACGATAGGTGTTCCGATAGCGAAAACTTTTTTAGCTTTCTTTTTTCCTTTTTTCGACTGCAATGCGGTGTTCTTCTTCTTTGCGTTCGCGCTCCAAACGTTCGGCTTCCGCTTTTTTTTTTTTTTTTCGCTCCGCTTCCAGTCGTTCGGCTTCCTTTTGCCTTGAGTTCTTCTATCTTCTTTTGGCAAGCGTAAATCTGCTCGTCGGCATCTTTTCCAGCCGGAGATACTTTCAAACATTCTGATTGCCGATTCGTAATTGCGTATTATGTTTCCGGTCATCTGAGAACGAGCCGAATTGTAAGGGTATCTTTTGCGGCAAATCTCCGCATTATCAAGACACTTCTCAACAAGAGAATCCGCGTCCTTGAAGCCGGGAACCGTTTTGAATATCTCCGCTGCGGCTTTGTATTCATTTTCGCTGTTTGCTTCGTTCATCGCGCTGACCGCTCTGTTATAGATCCCCGTTAAGCGGGCATTTTCGTTGCGCTCGTTGATATGGGCGATATAGCCTTTCAATGTTTCAATCGCTTCGGCTCGGCAAAGCGCAGGATTTTATTATAGTTGCCGCTGCCGTCAAACGGTTGTCTGCAATTTTGCAAGTCCTCCATGCGGCACGCACGGCACTCCGCCATGAGCTTGCCGAGATACGCCCTCGCGTTCTTCGGATCCTGATCCAGCACCTTTTCGCAGTATTCGTTAGCCTCGCCCCAGTCGCCGTCCTCGAGGAACATGAAAGCTCGCTCCAAAAGCGGCTCTACGTTTACATTGCCGCCGACAGCAACCGTCTTTGACCTCCGCCTTGACGCGCCGGCAGAAACAATCTTCTTAATGCCGCGGATAAGATCCTGCATAAAGCCGAGCTTTGACATATCCTGCGCCTGCAAGTGCGAAAATTCCTCCGGCAGATCGTATGGATCCATGTCCTTATATGCGGGGATGAGCATCTTTTTTACCGTTGCTGTTCTTGACGAGCGAAAGATATCTCGACCACTCGTTTTTCACCCACACGGCGTTGAAATACTCTCGGGCTTTGTGCCGAGCGCTACCATGACCTTTGGCGCTGTTGAGGGCGGCGAATATGTAAGGCTCGTAGGCCGTGCCGAGCTTGTCCTCAAGCGTGATGCGCGAGAAGAACACCTTGAAGCCCCTCCTGCGTGAGCTGATGATAAAGGTCATTTGCAAGGACGCTGTCCTGTGTTCTTCTGCCGCTGTTATCGGTCTCTTTGTAGCAGATAAACACATCGAAAGGCTCTTCTTTTGCGAAATCGCCAGAATCCCCTTTTGAATCTCTTCGTTTATCGCCTTAGCCTCATCCTCATAAAGCTTTTTGATAGCCGTCTGCATAGTGCAGAGCGGACTTGTAGTTGTCGTCATCGAAAATCGATGTGAACTGAGCGCGGTTCACGGTGGGAATACGCTTGCGGCTCTGCGGGTCTTCCACATATTCGATTCCGTACTGACAGAGTACGAGCGACCAGTACGCTTCCGCGTCGGTCGTATCCTCGTTCAGGATCTGCTCGTAGATTCCCGCCGCCTTATCGAAATCGTTGTTGCGGCGAAAATGGTTCGCACGGTCATAGAGATTCGCTTTTCTGTCGTCGTCCAGACGCGGCAGGGTCTGCTTTGTGCCGCACGAGTCGCACACGCCGACGGTATCCCCGGATTAAATTCTATTGTGCCGCCGCACATTTTACATTTGAAGATTGACATGGTTATTCTCCTTTATGCTACAGTTTCTATTGCTTCTACGGTTTTTTGACGAGAATTATAACCAATAATACCGTTTATATCAACAGTCTCTATTATTGATAGTAAAGTTGACAGTTTAATTACGATACGAGCAGTCACATTATGAGTATTGTTATCTTGAATAATGACCATCTTTTTCGTGAGTAGATGAATATTTCAGCAAGAACTTACCGTGTGCAAAGCCATCTCTTATTCTATAAAATAGTTTCAAATACTTATTGCTTTCGTTTGTATCACTAATAACGGCTCTCTCAGTATCATAATCTGATAATGAACCATCCAAAAGGTTACACTTTTTAAAAAAGATCATCCAAATTATTTTTGTCTGGTCAAAAGCAAAATCTGTCGTTTTTTAAATCGATAACTTTGGAAAGAGCTTTACCCAATTCTGTTTTGACTTTTTTATGTTCAATGGTCTGCTCTATTAAATTATCGTTCCACCCGTAATCAGAAAATGAGCGTTTCTTAAAGCTTTGTGATCCGCACATTGAGTAGGTAACATAGAATGAGTACACACAAAAAATTCATGCTCTGTTAGTGAATACTCATCCTTTCAGCATATATTATTGAGTTTTCTTTATGTACTTATATTTTGAATTGTTTTCACTTGAGCGCCCTACACTTTTGTTTTTCTGTCGCCAACAAGGATAACCACCTGTCCGCGATTTCTTTCGCTTTCGCTGCATCATCGGCACCGACGGCAGAGGACAGCTCATCCATTTTCACTGTAATTTTTGCCTCAATCACGGAAAGAGCGTCATTTGACATCGGGTCGGAATAACGAACGGCTTCATATACCTTTTTGCATTCCGTTTTCACGGCGTCGCTTTTGGCGCGGTCGAGTAAACTCTCGGCGTCAACAGTCAGAAGCTTTATGAACTGCGTCTGCGTTTTCACTTTTCGTGAACCTCGCCGACAGCGTCGCCCGCCCAGTTCGCTTTTACGACGGCTATCGCAGTAAATGCGGCGACAACCGCGCAGACAACAGCGGCAATCCACACCGGCAGTTGGGAATCAGCATCAGTGCGCCGCCCAAAACGAGCATGGCTATAAGGCCGGTATAGCTGACGGTAATCAGCGGCACCTTGTAAAACAGCTTTTCAAGGTTCTCCGCCTTAAACGCCTTGTTTGCGCAAAGAAGATTGGCTGCAAACGAGGCTATTATAAACACCCACGCGATCCAGAATCGCACGTCATAACTGACAACATATCCCGGGATAACGGGACGCGCCAAAAAATACAACAATATTAAATACCGCGAGCAAAAAACAGCCCAGATAATCGCATATGATTTGAAATTCTTTTTTCATTTTTCAGTCCCCGTTACAGAATGTTCTTGAGAAGCTCCGCTCTCATGGCGGCAAACTCCTCTTCGGTTATCAGCCCGGCCTCTTTCATCATACCGAGTTTTTCCACTTTCGCCTTGAACGCCGCCATATCATCGGTCGTCTGAGCAGGCTGAGTAGGCTGAGCAGGCTCGATGCAGCCTGCAGCGCACCGCGCCTACCGCATTGCCCACAACGCCGCCTACCGCGCCGCCGACACCCGCCATCGTGCCGAGTCCGACACCCATATTGGTGAACTGACCGACCGCCTCGTTCTGCGCCACTTTTTCCGCAACATCAAAGCCGCGCTCCTGCGCATATGTATAGCCCTCCTGGGCTCGCTTTGTGGCCTGAGCCTGAGAGTCGATGACCACCTTCTGCGCCTCTGTCTGCGCATAGATGAGATCCGTCTTCTGGCGGAGCGTCGCCTCGGCAATGTCGGCATACTGGCGGAAATGCAGCTCCTCAATGAACTTCTCATACTGTCTGTCGCCGTCCGGCTTGACAATATTCGTAACAAAAAGAAGCGCTCTAAAGCAATACCGTAATCGGCAAAAATCCGGAATAAGCAGTTTATGTATATTCTCGGAGAATGCCGTCAGATTTTCGTCGATTTCAAAGATGTTGATGGCATTCGCTTTAATCACCTGGGCAATGTAGGTCTTGACCTGGTCATTAAAAATGCGCGGAAAAAAGCCGATAAGCTGCTGCTGACCGAGATAGAGTTTTTCCGTTCCCAAGCTTAACGAGAAGCTTGTGGCTGTCCTCAGCGCGAAGGCTCATTTCGCCTGATGCACCGATTGAAATCAGGAAGCCGTAAAGTGGGATCGACGTACTGCACCTTTGAGTCCGTACCCCATTTGATAGCCATCTGCTCAGCTTTGTTGATGAAATAGACCCTCGCAATGGAACGGTGTTTTGTCGCCGGTCGTTCTGTTGAGAACCTTTCCGATTTTCGGGATATTCTCGGTTTCCAGTGTGATAACGACCGGTATTTAGAACAGATCCAGCGCCTGACCGTTCATGAAGAAAATCGCTTCCTGCGACTCGTGAACGATGAGCTGTGTCAGGCTGTTAAAATCCTCGCAGGGATGCTTCCAAATGAAGGTGCTGTTGTCACCCTCGTACTTGATAATTTCGGCAATGTTACTCATAAAAGTAATCATCTCTTTTGTGATTTTTCAATGTGTCTTTTTACAAATGTCATATACCTATATACTGTCCGTTTTTTGTCTCTTTGATTGCTCGACAGACCCGGCAATAAATCGCATCTGCGAAGTACCGTTACGCCCTCCCTAATGTCATAATCATTATTATGTTGTAAGAAAAATGCGGATACGCTTTGTCGGTTAAGTCTCTCGAGAACATTCGCGGATTTTTTTGCTTGCGGGAACATATAAAAGTGCAAGACCGGACACAAGCTCATTCTAAAATTTTAAAATGGGCTTGATTTATATGCTTTTTAAAAGTCGACAATTTCCCGAACGATTTTGCACTATCCGTCAAAAACGACTTGCTTTTTTGGATTTTTCTTTGCTATGATTATGGTAAAAAAGTTGGGCTTGTTATAAGCCTATGTCGGATTTTCTTACAACATAATAATGATTATGTCTCATCCGCCGTATCGGGCGGTTTTATATTATTAAGTGCATATTTTCCATGCGGCGGCGA
>VOFC01004193.1_pt1 | contig 46393 bp, 59 predicted proteins | sample 5384161 | NCBI WGS metagenome assembly VOFC01 (sample SAMN12384722, study PRJNA508395) | human gut metagenome | isolation source: healthy gut B | host: Homo sapiens | reverse complement strand
TTTTCCGTTATACAGCTCCTGCAGCTCATTAAATGCCGTAATTCCAAAAGATGCGGTTGCTGTCTTTAACAGCGGTTTGATCTTTATCGTTATAATTCAGATTTCCATTATAAAATCCGCCTTCGCAGTAAGCTAAAGGATTCGTGGAAGCACGCATCTCGCCTAAATAAGCATAGGTACGGATGTGGATCGACGGATCGACTCTAAATAATAGTCTAATACCTCATAAAAATCTTTGCTCTCATGTCTGGCCTTTTGCTAAGATCATCGGAAGGTGCAGGCTGACCACGCCAATATTGAACCGTCCCACAAAACGCGGTCTGTCATTTTCATCCTTTGGATACATACCGCCCTCCACATACCAAGGGGATAAGAACGCACGACAGCCCATCGGACTGATGATCTCCCCATATTGCTTGTACATAGAGGCAATATAACCTTTTCCGGTCAGGCTCAGCCAATCCGGATACATCGTATGTCTTGAGCACTCGATACCGGCTTCAAAGACATCCTCTAACTCGCCGCCCGGTCCGTGCAGGCTTTCATCATATAAAAATACCAGTTTTGGAAACAGTACCGGTTTTTTGCACTCTGCCTTGCCCTGACCTTTCTGGCGCACGTTTAACATGGCAATGGATGCCATCTTTTCAAAACGCTTCGTTCCTGTTCCAAAGGTCATCGTAATAAACGGATAATCCCCACGGCTTGAGGATACGGAATTGAATTTATATTCCCATCCCTGAACACCCTGCTCAAAATCTCTCTTAATGTCCTTGATGGTCTCTTCCTCGGCACGCTCCTCACTCAATCCGAGTCCTAAATATTTTTTTTATATTTTTTTATAGGATTTCTGTGCATAAGGCTCTAAGATCTTTTCTACACTCGGCACGGTAAAACCGCCATACTGCTGGCTTGCTGCACTTAACACAATATCACCGATGACATCAAAGGCTACGTCTAGGGTCTTTGGCTCGTTATACCAGAGATTTCCCATCTCGAATCCGCCCCGTAAGACATTCTCCACATCGAAAAGGCAGCAGTTCATCGTATCACGTCTTGCGGACATATCATGTACATAAATGTAACCGTCACGACATGCCTGGAGTTCCTCGGTGGTCATGAAGAATTTTTGTACAACTCTTTATTTAACTCGTTAAAGATCAGGCTTCGTTTGGTGGAGACCAAAGCACTGTCTGTATTGGAATTTTCTTTATCACCAATGTACATAATGGACTGGCTCTTTTTGTAGACCTCATCTAACATCTGTACAAAATCCTGTTTGTAATTGCGGTAATCACGATAGCTCTTTGCCACGATCGGATTGACACGCTCTAAGGCTCCCTCCACGATGTTATGCATCGTAGCGATCGGTACCTCGGTGATCTGCATCTCTTTGACTTTTTCTTCGACAAACTGGCAGATGAAGTCTAACTCCTCCTGTGTAAACGTGATCAATGCACGGTATGCTGATTTGTTGACCGCCACAACCACTTTCTGTACGTTAAAATCTTCCTTTTGTTCCGTCTTTTTTTACTACTTTGATCATTCCAACCATCCCTCCGGTGTTTCTTTATGTAGACTGAAGTTCTATATTATGTTACCCACATTTTGTATGTGTTATTATGATTTTTTATTTTTGCACTATATATTGTGCGTCTTATTATCCTATCACTTCTACTATATGAAGTCAACCTCTAATCACTTTTTAGAAGTTTCTACTTTTTTATTTTTCTTCATATTTTTTTTATAATCAAGTCAAATATTTGTCACAATTTCTATTTATTATAAAATTGTCATCATTAAAAGATAACAACGTAGTTTTTCATTTTCTCATTACCTAAAGAGGGTGGCTCCGCAAGCCGGCGGAACCACCCTCTTCCCCCTTATTTTCAGTTTTCTGATACGTCTTATTTCTTTTTAAACAGATTTAACTTATTCTCTGTTCCACTCAACAACCGTTTGATGTTCGCCCGGTGTCTCCCAGATCGCCATCAGTGTAAAAATCCCACCTAAGACATAGATTTCCGGCAGATATGTATCTGCGACCGGAAGATGCCCGGTCTGGCCAAACAATAAAAGTTCGATAAAAAAGACACTGACTAACAGGATCGAACCCAAAGAGACATACTGCGTCAGCAGCACCACTACAATAAACAGTCCGATACATAACGGTGCCATCTGCCAATGGAACGCTAAGATTACCCCCGTAGTACAGGCAATTCCTTTTCCACCTTTAAACTTCATGTAAAACGGATAGTTATGCCCTAAACCGCACCTAAGCCGGCATACATCCCCAATAATTTGATTCCTTCCGGATATTGCTCATGAAAGATCAGCCAGGAGATAAAAATGGCAAGGATTGCTTTTCCACAATCCCCCGCAAATGTGATCGCTCCTGCTTTAAAACCAAGTGTACGCAGAGAGTATTGGTCGTTCCCACATTTCCGCTTCCGTGTTCCCTGATATCAATATGTTGTGTTTTTCCATAGATATATCCCGTCTGAAACAGTCCTATGGCGTAGCCAATCAGAATACAGATGATCCCTGCCCACTGTCATAGTCTAACCTTCCTTTCTCTCCCGGATGATGAATTTTAGGGATGTTCCCCTAAATCCAAACGCATCCCTGATACGGTTCTCAATATATCGTGTATAGGAGAAATGCATTAACTGTTTGTAAAATCTCTGCATAAGGCATAAAACTTAAAAATCTGACGGATTTTCTGTATGCTTTTAAATGGTCTTATCATTCTTTTCAATGGCATCCCATTTATTTACAGCAATGATAACGCCCTTTCCTCTCTCATGGGCAATACCTGCGATCTTGGCATCCTGCTCCGTTACGCCTTCTGTAGCATCAATTACAATAATGACCACATCTGCACGTTCCACTGCTGTTACTGCCCGGATGATACTGTAACGCTCTAATTCTTCTTTAATCTTATTCTTTCTCCGGAGTCCTGCCGTATCAATAAATACATATTCTCTGCCATTATATTTTATATCGGTATCAATGGCATCTCTTGTAGTTCCGGCAATATCAGAAACAATCACACGGTTTTCACCGGTCAGCTTGTTAATCAGTGATGACTTACCTACGTTCGGCTTACCTACAATGGCAATACGCGGTCTGTCATCTTCTGCTTCTTCTAACATTTCCTGGGTAAAATGCTTTGCCACTTCATCTAACAAATCACCGATTCCAAGTCTGGATGCTGCAGATACCGGAACCGGGTCACCAATTCCAAGATTATAAAATTCATAAACATCCGGCATATATTTTTTAAAATCATCTACTTTATTTACTGCAAGAATAATTGGCTTCTTGGAACGGCGCAGCATGTCAGCTACTTTCTGGTCTGCATCTACAAGCCCCTGTCTTACATCCGTAATAAAAATAATAAAATAATATCTCCGCTGTCCGGCTCAATACCGCCGGTATCAATTAAGGTAAAGTTATAGTCAAGCCAGGATACTTCGGCATATATACGGTCACGGGTTACACCCGGAGTATCCTGTACGATAGAAATTCTTTCACCTGCCAACACGTTAAAAAGTGTTGATTTTCCTACGTTTGGTCTGCCTACAATAGCTACTACTGGTTTACTCATTCTGTCTCCTTCCAAGGACTGCATTCAGCAAATCCTGCCCGCTTGATTTTACAATATCCAACGTTTCTTGTAAAGCATTTTATGCCACTTTGACATCTGTATCTTAGTTTACAATAAAATTCAGGGAATCACAACCCTTCGTTATGATTCCCTGAATCGTTCTTTTCTATCATCACTGTTCATTTAAAAGTGCGTTCTGCTCACTCTCTGTCCGAAGCTTATGATTTTCCGTCAACAGCCCGGCTTCCTCGATCACCTTTAACATATGTTTACAGTCCACGTTGAACTTTACATAGGCAGTATCACTCTTCCAGACACCATCGGAATAGCCGTACTCATCTCCGTAAATATCCACCTGCTCAATTCCTTTTGGATTATAGTACTCTATACTAAGTCCGGAAGAGTAGAATTTATCCTCCTGCTGCGTATACGGGATGTTTTTCAGATTTCCCTCTTTGATGTCCTGCTTTAATGCTTCATACATCTTTTCTAAGTATTCACTGCTCATATAGATTGTCTCGTAAGTGTCGTTCACTTCACTGTAAAAATCAATAGAGATTCCAACCGGTTTTGGCTGTCTTATAATTTCTTCCAAACAGTCCCGCCATATAGTTGTCATACCGGTTTTCCACATCTAAGATCGATTTAATACGGAATCCTTCTTTTTTGGATCTCTTTTTTTGTCTCAGCAAGTTCATAACTGCGGTACAGATAAGTGCCATCTTTATAGGCATGCTTAAATTCCACTCTCGGACTTTCCCCCTCGTCTTTCTTACTTTGTGAAGCTTTTAATAATCCGTCTTTTGCGTCTATGATATTCTTATGTAGTGCGATCGGTTCTTTCATCTTTTCCGGCTCATCTGCCATAATACTCTCATCTGCACACATATAGACAGCCTTCAGTTCACCGACATCCGGTATCTTTTTTTCAATCCCGACTGCATCCATACTAATGCCTGCTACTAACAGTAAGGACACTGCAACAACTCCGACACACTCTGTGATCCTTCGCTTTTCAAATACCTTAAAGCTCTTTGCTAAAAACATCTGTGCAATGAAAAATGCAACTGCTCCGCTGATAACAGCTCCCAGTAATGCAAGGATCATCATCTGTGTCCGTGATGCCTTACTGTTCACTCCTGCAACTAATGCTGCTGCTAAGATTGCCACACAGATTGCACTTCCCCATCGGAATACCGGTTTGAGCCAGCCTACTGCAATACAGTCCCCTACGGTTTCTAAACGTTTTTCCTGTATATCAGATAACCTACAAAAAATAACAGGACACCGACTAACGCATAAATAGCGACTGCTTTTCCACCAACCACTTCGATCAACGAACCGGCTGCCTCTTCACCGGAAACCGTATGAATAGACACATTCGTTTCTAAATAGTACAGCGGAGAGAGAAATTTCCCTTTGCTGAATCGGAAATGGTGATCCATTCCGTAAACCATTTCTGTCTGTAATATCTGAAAGATAAACCGGATCCCTACATATAAAAAGTTGGCTATGACATAGAAGACCGGAACTGCTAAAAGCTGTCCTGTCAACATTCCGATCACGATGGCTCCCACGCATAGGCAAACAGGCTCATTCCCATGGTCATCAACAGCCAGTACAGCAGATATTCCAACCGGGAAATATCTCTTGCAAAACATACAAATGCGGTAATGACAAAGGTCAGAATCTGTGGCACGATCAGAAACAGGAAACCGGAAACCACATTTGTCACATAGAGTTCTTTTTCTACTGACAGGCAGTGCATGGATCATGTTTGCACTCCGATTCTGATACAGATAGAAAAAAACGGTCATGGCACAAACGGTTGCTGCAACAAATACAATCATCGGCGTTAACGCTCCGCCTAAACAGGTCGTATAACGTGCCAGATTATCCTCTGCGATCTGCTTTGCCGCTTTGGCACCTGTTCCCGGATTTTCCGTGGATAACAGCAGTGTCAATGGCAGTGCATAGAGTAAAAACACCAGATAGATTCCCCAGATCGGCCAAAAATGTGTGATATTTTTCTTAAAGATCGTCTTATTAAAACAGGATGTCCCTGACTGCATAATCAGCACCTCCTAACTCGTAAATAAATATTTCTTCTAAACTTAACGGCAATACATCCATCAACATCGGATTTAAAACCGTAAACTGCTCTTTGATCTGTTTGGGTTCTCCTCTTTACGATCATCGTATGGACTCTTCCGTCGTTGACATATGCAGCACTTCTAAATCCTTCGGAAGTTTTGGCATTTCTGCCTGGAATGCCGCCTGGATCTTACAAATACTGCTTTGCAGTTCACTTAACGAACGTTCAATAATAATCTTTCCATGGTTCATGATCCCCACATGGTCACATACATCCTCTAATTCCCTCAGATTATGGGAAGAGACTAGCACGGTCGTTCCATGCTCTGTCACATCCTGCAGGATCAGGGCTCCATATCTGTCTTCGCATCACCGGATCTAAACCATCCACCGGTTCATCTAAGATCAGAATCTGTGGTCTTGCACTGATTGCTAACCAGAATGCCACCTGCTTTTGCATTCCTTTGGAAAGTCTGCGGATCGTCTGCTTTGTATCTATGGAAGGAAAGGCTTCCCTTATTTTTTCAAACAGTCCTGCATCAAAATTCGGATAGATGCCTTCATAGAACTTTTTTCATTTCCATGGTATCTGCCTGTGCAAAATAAAATAAGTCATCCGGAATATAGGCAATCTTCTCTTTTACTGCCGGATTTTCAAAACCGGTTCTCCATCAATTAAGACACTTCCCTCATCCTGCTTATAGATTCCTGTCAGATGGCGGATGAGTGTCGATTTTCCTGCTCCATTCGGTCCTACCAGTCCGTAGATCGCACCTTTTTTACATGGAAATCGGCTCCATCCAATGCCCGAATCCATCAAAGGTTTTTACCAGATTTTCTACCTGTATCACTGCTCTTTCCTCCTCTTTTCTAATCTTTCAATCCTGCTTTTTAATTCCTCTGCCGTTACAGAAAAATAAAAGCAGTTCTTCTGCTATCTCTTCAAACTGCAAGAACAGTTCTTCCATCCCCATCGCATCTAACCGGATATCCTTAGCCGCAAAGGTTCCTTTTCCGGACACGGAATACAGGTATCCCTCTGCCTCTAACTCCCGGTATGCCCGTTGTATCGTATTCGGGTTAATGGCAAGTGTTCCCGCTAACTCCCGGACAGAGGCAGCTTTTCATCTGCGGCGATCGCGCCTGTGATCAATCAGCTTCTTCAATCCTGACTTTATCTGTATATAAATCGGCTTGGTATCCCGATAATTCAATGTCAGCAATTTTACAACTCCTTCCTTGCGTATTAAGTTGTACTACTACATTTCATACACCTAAAATAGCACAACTCCCCCTGCCTATACAAAGGAAGGGGTTTAGGAAACTCTAAGATTTTCTTAACCCTGTTCTTTTATCATCAAAAATGCTCCAAGATTTCCGCGTTTTCCATGGCTTGCCCGATGCGAAAAAAGCAGCTTCGGATTGCAGCAGGTACAAAGGTTTGTGGTTACGATCGCTCCTTTGGCACACCGGCTTCCATGAATACGATCTCATTTGCCCGCCATAGGTCTAACAGATATTTTCCACTGCCTTTACTCTTTAAAATTTCTTTTTCATTATCCGGAAATTCTTTTTTGCGAATGCCTCTGCCACATCCTCACTGACCTCATAACAATCCTGACAAATGGATGGTCCGATCGCACAATCGAGATGTTTTGGATCTGTTCCATAGTGCTTTGCATCGCCTGAATGGTTGCTGCCCCCATTCTTCCTACCGTACCACGCCAGCCGGAATGGGAAAGCCCGATCGCATGATGCTCTGTATCTACAAAATAAAAAAGCGGCACACAGTCTGCATAAAATGTGGACAGTACCAGCCCCGGCTCATTTGTGATCGGCCCATCCACATCGGTATACCCGCGTTCTCTGACGACTCCTGCCCCTGCGTCTTCTTTGGTAACGACTCTGACATTGGTGGTATGGGTCTGGTCACTGCACACAAAATGCGATACCTCTGTTCCCCATACGCTTAGCAACACGTCGATAGTTCTCTCGCACCATACTTCCTCGTCTCCTCTTGTAAAGCTGAGGTTCAGTTCTGCAAAAATCCCCTTGCTTGCCCCCCTTCTCTGGTAGTAAAGCAATGACGTATCCAAGGAATCTCTTCTAACTTTTTATATTTTAAAAGCGGGGGCTGTTCCCCCGCCGTCTATTACAAATATCTGCTCTTCGTTTTTCTTCTTAAAATCTTCGATCTTCATCTTTTACCTCTCTTTGACCTATTACCTTCTGTTCTACGGCAGATACTCAAATGCATTCTTTACTACTTCTATCTGCTCACCCAACACTGCTGCCACATCAAATCTGCACGGAATATCCATACGCCCGCACTCCCGCATCAGATAATAAGACGCTGTCATGGAGATTTTTTTCTGCTTTTTCGATCGACCGCCTCTTTGGGATTTCCCATCTTGTCATCCCTGCGATATTTGACCTCCACAAAGACCAGTGTCTCTCCCTCTTTTGCGATCGGATCGATCTCTCCTATACGGCAGCGGTAATTTTTTTCTAAGATTTCATATCCCTGCGTCTTTAAGTACTCTGCCACCAGATTCTCATAATATGCTCCTTCTTTCCGCCGATTCATACTCTCCCCTATTTTCCAAGTTTATCTTTCAAACGGTCCATCTTATCCACAAAGACCAGTATCTCCGCCACAACCTCATACAGTTCCGGAGGATCATATCCCCGATCTCCAGTTTTGAGAGTGTCATGCCGCTAATTTGCTGTCCTTGTAAAACGGTACATCCTCTTCTTTTGCTTTTTCTATGATCCGCTCGGCTATCAGTCCCTTACCGGTTGCTAAGATCTTTGGTGCCTCTTCGCCGGGTTCATAAGCGATCGCCACGGCTGTCTTGACTTTTTCTTTCTGCCTCTCCATATCTATGCCCTCACATCAAAGGAATACCGATAGACCTTTCCGGCACTCGGCATATCATGTTTTAAGAAATCTTCTACAAAATCCATATCCTTTTTCTTCGCTCTTTACTTCGATCTGACACTGATACCCCTTGTTCTCTAAACGTTCCGCCAATTCTTCAGCATGTGCTAAGATCAGCTCATAAGAGGCATCGTCTGCCATATAAAGTTCGTCTTGACCGCAGTCCCTTTCATCTTAACGGAAATATCCGTAGAACCAAGGTGATCCATATCCAAATGTAAAAAAGCACTCAGCTCGCCGTCCATATCTCTTGGATTCTTTTTATTCGTATAGACATAAAGCTCACTGTTGACATTCTGTCCGTTCATTTTTAACGGAAGCTGGACAAAATTATAGATCTGATTGATCTGGTTCATAAATTCGATATTGCCACGGACATCCGCTACCGCTTTTTGCAGACCCTCCGTTCCGCTTCCCGCCTGTTTGATAAATTCATCCAACCGGTTCATCTGCGTCTGCAGCCTGTTATACAGTTTCTCTACGGTTTCTTTGGAACCCGTCTCCTGTGGCTCTAAGTACCACTGGTTCTCTACTGCCTTTTTTAAAATGGTCTGGTATTCTTTTCCTGAAAAAAGTTTGAATAGTGCCTCTTTTTTGTGGAAATTCATTCTCTTTGAACAACTGATTTAAATTCTTTAAAAAATCCTCTGCACTCATTCCGTTTTTAAATTTCCATTTTATCAAGCAAGACTTGTTTTCCGTCTGTTTCTAACGCTTTTAGCTGCTGTTCTAAACCGGCAACCCCCTTTTTTTTCCAAGAATCTCTCCCAGACTGCCCTGTGCCACAGCAGGCATCTGTCCGTTTACGGTCTGTTTTACTGCATTTGCTTCCTGCTGCACTCCTTCTTTGCCAGCCTGTTGTATGCCCTCATCTGATGCACCTGTCTGCAGTGTTCCGTCTTCTGCCGTGCTCAATGTCTGCTGCAATTCTTTTGCAATATCTGCTGCCTGTTGCTCTGTTCCATTCTTTATAACAACACTTCCATCTGCCATTTTTGCAAGCAGCTCCTGTGCTTTTGCTCCTGTATCCTGACTCTGTTCGATCGTTTCTCCTCCAAACAGAATATCCATCAACTGCATATTTTTGCTGTCATCTGCCCGGCAGTATCACCTTCTCCTGCGATCGACTTTGGAAGCTGCTCTAAGACATTTTCTAATTCTTTCATAATTGCCGCGGTATCTGCCTTATAATTAGAAAACTGCTGCACATTGGCCTCCGTTACAGGAATCCCTAACTTATTCATCTGTTCTGGCAGAAATCTTCTCTCCGTTTGCAAGCGTTAAAAGTACCTGTCCGTCAGAAATATCCGTCACGGTTCCTTCAAATACGTTTCCTGTCTGTAAGGAAGACAGCGTACCAGTTGTCAACCCCTGCTGTGTTCTTGTCTTTACCGCCTAGCTCCTGCGCCGAACCGGCACGGTATTTTGTCCGTATTTTCCAAGTCAAATCCGATATCTGCATACAGATGCCCCCTAGATACCATATCCCTTTGTTGGATCCGCAAATCCATATTCCGGCATAATTTTCGCATATTCAACCATCATGCGATCCCTTGTTACCTTTGCAATGATACTGGCTGCTCCAATGGAAATGCTCTTTGCATCTCCTTTGATAATCGGAACCTGACGGATATCTACTCCCGGTATTGTCACCGCATCATTTAATAATATATCGGGTTTTACTTTCAAATTCGTTATAGCCTGCCGCATAGCTTCATAAGTAGCCTGCAAAATATTAATTTCATCAATCCGCCCCGGACCTGCCATTCCAATTCCTGTTGCCACTGCCTTCTCCATAATTTCATCATAGAGTTTTTCACGCATGGATGCACTGAGTTTCTTGGAATCATTGATATATAAAATGTCACAATCCTTTGGCAGAATCACAGCTCCTGCCACAACCGGCCCCGCCAGCGGACCTCTTCCCACTTCATCTATACCGCAGATATAACCGGCATCCGCATATTCTTTTTCATACTTTTTCAGATTTTCAATCCGGGCATACTCTGCCTCAAGCTTCTGTATCCGCTTTCCTGCTTTTTCCACAAGGCTCTTTACGCCGCTTCGTTCATCTTTTTTATATCTTGCTATAAAATCAGGCAGCATACTGTCTTCTGCTGCCTGTAACTCTTCTTTGATTGCTCCGATTTTCTTCTCTTCTGCCATAATCACTTTACCCTCTAACTGCTCTTCCGATTTTATTACTGGTGCCGGATAAATCCAATTTTATCAAATGGATAGATTCTAAGCCATGCTTTTCCTATGATATCCGCCCGCTTGATATTTCCAACATCCGGGAACCTGCTGTCCTTGCTGTAATTGCGGTTATCTCCCATCACAAAATATTCATCCTCACCTAATGTAATCGGGTCTGATGCAAGTCCCGGGTCTTTAATAACCTCTCTTCCATAAGATTCCACCAGTTCTTCTCCGTTAATCAATATCTCTCCCTTATCGGTAATCTGTACCGTTTCTCCCGGCATTCCGATAATCCGTTTGATAAAATAAGTGTCTTCCTTATACTGATACGGAAATACAATAATATCAAAACGTTCCGGTTCATGAAACCGATAGGATATCTTATCTACAATCAGATTATCTCCATTGGTAAGGGTATTTTCCATGGACGAACCATCCACTCTGGTCCGCTGTCCAACATAACGTATCATCAAAAATGTCAGTACCACAATCACAATGAGATATAGTATGAAACTGACACTTTCCCTTACCGCCTTTCCTCTTTTGCCGTGTTCTTCTTCCTTCATATCTCCGTCTTGCTCCAACTCTTTTTGATTCCTATTCTTATTTTTATCTTATGCTTCCACTTCCGGTTTTTCAAGTGAAATTTTACCGAGCTTTCCAGTACGGAATTCATCCAGCACCAGTGCAGCGGCTTTGGCATAATCTACTTCATTTCCTTTTTTGATACAGCCACGGTTTAAGGCAATTTTCTCCAACATCTCTGCCGGTGTTCCCTCTTCTTCCATTCCATATCTTTCCTTTAATACACCCGGATACTCTTCCCGCAGAATCTGAATCAGTTCCAGTGAAAGTTCATCAATATTTAAAATATCATCTTTGATAGAACCTATCAGTGCCAGTCTTAACCCAACGCTCTGGTCTTCAAACTTTGGCCATAAAATACCCGGTGTATCCAAAAGTTCTACATTCTTATTCAGGCGAATCCACTGCTTGCCCTTGGTTACACCCGGCTTATTTCCGGTCTTGGCGCAGGCCTTTCCTGCAAAAGTATTGATAAAGGTGGATTTTCCCACATTCGGGATTCCCACTACCATAGCCCGCACCGGACGGTTCTTGATTCCTCTTCGTAAATCACGCTCCGCCTTTTCCTTGCAGGCTTCTGCTATAATTGCAGACACCTGCTTCATGCTTCCTTTATTTCTGGCATCCATGCGTACTACATAATAGCCCTTTTTCTTAAAAAACTCTGTCCAGCCTTCATTTTTTCTTTCATCTGCAAGGTCAGATTTATTCAACAAAATCAGACGGGCTTTTCCTTTTCCCAGGGTATCTATATCCGGATTTCTGCTGCTCACCGGAATTCTTGCATCCACCAGCTCTATTACTAAATCTACCAGTTTTATATCTTCCTGCATCTGACGTTTTGCTTTCGTCATATGTCCCGGATACCATTGAAACTGCATCTTATTTTCCTCTCTTCCCTTACTGTCCTTCTATTTGATAAAACCGATTTTCCGGAGCGGAGAAATCCGGAACCATGCTTTTCCTATAATATATTCCCGTTTTACATTTCCAATATTGGCATAACGGCTGTCCTCACTGCTGTTGCGGTTATCTCCCAATACAAAATACTCATCTTCCCCTACCGTAATCTCTTCGGATGCCAGTCCTGCATCTTCAATGGCAGCTGTATCTGCTTTTTCATCAAACAGTTCTCCATTTACATAGACTGCTCCATTCTTTATCTGTATCTTATCTCCCGGCACCCCAATGACACGCTTTACATAATAATGCGACTTTTCATTTCCATTTGGAAGAAATACAATAACATCATTTGCTTTTGGTTTCTTCAGTTTATAAACAAAACGATTAACCAGAATCTCTTCTCCGTTCTCTATCGTAGGGTTCATGGACTGTCCTACCACAGTGGTCCGAAGTCCGATAAAATATACAAATACAAATGAAATCACCAGGACAATTGCAATCTCAATGACCCAGGTGCCGATTTCCTTCAGCAGTGGTACATTTATTTTCTTTCTACGTCTGCCAAAATTCAGACCACGAACGCTGCCTCTACGCATAATCTTATGTTCTCCTTCTTACCTGAATATCATTCGATATATCTGCAGAAACTGCCACCGGCAGCTTCTTATGAATACGTGGTAACTACGAGAAACACGCTTTGCGAGTTTCTCGAGTTATCGCGGTGCTCTCCAAATCTGCATGCAAGCATGCGATTTCTCTCGCTACTCGCGTAAATACAACAAGAGGGACGATACACATTGGCACGTCCCTCTGACAGATTCTTATTTTACTAACTCTTTTACTTTTGCTTTCTTACCGATACGACCTCTTAAGTAATTCAGCTTAGCTCTTCTTACTTTACCAGCTCTTACTACTTCAACCTTCTCTACGTTAGGAGAATGTAATGGCCAGGTCTTCTCTACGCCAACACCATTAGAAAATTTACGAACGGTAAATGTCTCACGGTTGCTTCCGCCCTGTTTCTTTAATACAACACCTTCGAAAACCTGAATTCTTTCACGGTTTCCCTCTTTAATTTTCGCATAAACCTTAACGGTATCTCCTACACGAAACTCTGGTGCATCTGCCTTTAACTGCTCTGCTTCAATGTTCTTAATATTTCTAACAGCCGGTAATACGGATTCTTTGGCTCCACATGTGTCTTTTTTTATCCGCTACAAAGTAACGTTCAAAGGTGGTCATCTTCTGCTTTCCAAATACCGGTGAATTCTTATTTTCCCAGATAAACCAGAAGATATCAAGTCCCTTTTTCTTTTTCTTCTTTATCCAGTGAATAATATCCCTTGCGGACATAATGCTCTAATACGTCATACAACTCTTTACCCGAATACTTTTCTCCATAAATATCTACTTCCGTAAAGGTTCCATCCTCGTTCAGTGGCACACAGCCATGATACAGCAGATTGCCATTGTATACTTTATAAAGACTTCCTTTCGTAAGCAGGAAACGCACATGTTTCTGTAAACGCTCGCAGTTCACAAATGCGGTCTTTAAGCGCTCAACCACATCATTTTCCTCCGCGGTAAGCTGATAAGGATTCTTCGGGTCGATCGTCGGAAAACATTTGTCCTTCAATGGATATGTAACGCCTTCAATCACAACGGTTCCTTTTTCTAAGTCCATCTGATGCAGCAGCCTTCTGTCCTCCATATGGAATTCCGGATGTTTTTCTATCAGCTGTCCCTCTAATTTGAACTGGATGATGCCGATCGCTTTGTGCATTTTTTCATCTAACATGGCATCCCGGACATCATACTCTTCTTCACGGAAATCCAGACTGAAACACTTACATGGATCATCTGCATACTGGGTCATCGCAAGGCGTGCTAACGGCACTAAATTGATACCATAACCGTCCTCTAAAATATTCAGATTTCCGTATTTTGCGGAAATACGAAGGACATTTGCAATACATGCCGTATTTCCTGCTGCGGCTCCCATCCAGAGTACATCATGATTTCCCCCACTGGATGTCTACAGAATGATGCTCCATCAGTGAATCCATGATCATATGCGGATACGGACCTCGGTCAAAAATATCTCCTACCACATGAAGATGGTCTACGACCAGACGGCGGATCAGATTACAAAGTGCTATGATCAGTCCGGTGCACGTCCTGTACGGATCACGGAATGGATGATCTCATTATAGTATGCCTCCTGGTCAGACACATCCGGCCTTCCGTTTAAAAGTTCCTCGATCACATATGCAAAATCCTTTGGAAGTGCCTTACGCACTTTTTGAACGTGTATATTTTGAAGATGCATTCTTGCAGACACAGATCAAACGATAGAGCATCACGCTGTACCAGTCCTCAAGGTCTTCCTCGCTCTGCTGCACCTGCTCTAATTTTAATTCCGGATAATAGATCAATGTCGCGATCGACTTCTTCTCTGCCTCACTGAATGCATTGCCGAACTCATCCTGTATTTTCCTCTTAATGGCTCCCGAACCGTTTTTTAAGATATGCTGGAACTGTTCATATTCTCCATGGATATCTGTCATAAAATGTTCCGTTCCTTTTGGCAGACTTAAGATCGCCTGTAAGTTGATAATCTCTGTCGCTGCCGATGCAATGGTCGGATACTGTCTTGCCATTGTCTTTAAGTATTTGAGGTCTCTTTCTTCCATACGCTCTCCTTTGTCCCTTAGCGGTCTGCTGACTGAATCACATCACTCATATCATATAAGCCTGCCGGTTTTCCTGATAAAAACTTAAGCCCACTTCAATGGCTCCTTTTCCAAAAAATCGCTTTGGAATATGCTGTGTGTTTGAATTCGATCACTTCATCCGTTCCCGCAAAAAATCACTTCATGCTCACCTACAATATTTCCACCACGGACAGCCTGGATACCGATTTCGTATTTCTCTCTCTTTTTCCGTTCTTGTGAGCGGTCATACTTATATTCGTAGTTCTCTTCTAACGCATTGTTCATTGCATCTGCTAATGCCAATGCCGTTCCGCTCGGTGCATCCACTTTCTGATTATGGTGTTTTCCACGATCTCCATATCAAATCCTGCCGGTGCTAACACCTTTGCTGCTTTTTTTAACAGATCCATCAAAATATTGATTCCCATGGACATGTTTGCAGAACGTAGCACTGCCGTCTTTTGGGCTGCTGCTTCAATCCGTTCTATCTGTTCTTCACTCAATCCGGTCGTACAGATGACGACCGGAATCTCTTTTTTTGTACACTGTAATCAATCAGGACATCTGCTGCCTGTGCAGAAGCAAAATCAATGATCACATCTGCTTCCTCCTTGCAGTCCCAAAGGCTCTGATATACCGGATATTCATTTTTAATGTGGTTTTATACATCGATTCCTGCCACGATCTCAATATCAGGATCCTCTTTACAAAGTCCGGTAATCACCTGACCCATTTTTCCATTACAGCCATGCATGATCGCTCTTGTCATTTCTTTATCCTCTCGTTCTCTTCTCTCTGATCACAAACTGTACTGCTTACTTTAACAGTCCGTAAGTACGCATTACTTCTTCTAATACTTTTTGCATTTTTTCTTCCATTTCGGTCAGCGGAAGACGAAGCGGTCCGACTTCCATTCCCATCAGGTTCAATGCTTTTTTCTTACCGGGATCGGATTGACCTCTGAGAAAAGTGCATCCACTAACGGCAGACCCTTCATCTGTATCTCTAATGCTTTTTTTTCGTATCCCCATTCAGATAGCTCATGCACATATCATGCACATCCTTTGGTGCAACATTCGACCATACGGAGATCACTCCGATGGCTCCAATGGACATAAGTGGTACAACCAGTCCGTCTTCTCCGGAATAAAGGTCTAATTTTCCATCTGTCAGATCCATCGTCTTAGATGCCTGTGCAAGGTTACCGGTTGCTTCTTTTAATCCCACGATATTTGTTTCATTTTTAAACAATGTTGCTGCTGTCTCCGGTAAATGTTACATCCTGTTCTGCTTGGCACATTGTACATGATGATCGGTGTCTTTACGGATCTTGCGATCGTTGTATAATGCCGGATCAGACCACCCTGTGTTGCCTTATTATAATATGGAGTTACGATCAAAAGTCCGTCTGCACCTGCCTCCTCTGCTTCCTGTGAAAGCTGTACTGCTGTTGCAGTACAATTAGAACCCGTACCTGCTACGACCGGAATCCTGCCCTTTGTAAATGCAATGGCAGCCTCAATGACTTTTTGTGTTCTTCCATGGAAAGTGTGGAACTCTCTCCGGTTGTTCCTGCGATTACAATACAATCCGTTCCATTCTCAATCTGAAATTCGATCAGTTCTTCTAACTTTTCATAGTTCACTTCCTGATTTTCTTTCATCAGGGGTTACGATTGCCACTCCTGCACCTTTAAATATTGCCATATCTATTTCCTCCATTTTCTGATTTCAGGTAGATAAAGCTACGGAAAACTTTTCCTATAGCCAGAAAAAGCCGACTCAGAAAAGCCGGCTTAAATTTTCGTTCACAGAATCCAAATCGCTGTGTCTTTTCGGATAGCGCCTCCATCTGATATACCGATGAGAGTCATAGAATTCTTCATCCTATGCCCAAAGATACGACTGCAGATCACCATATCCTTTCGGCGTTCTCCCCTTTCACACCTCTTCTTCTGCCTCTGCCACATCCGATATGCTACTTATGAATCACGCAACCTCTACCTTTTTTATTCTATTATATTCTACTACTCATATCTGTGCTAACTATATCACTACGGACGAACCTTGTCAATTATTTTTCCGCTATAATATTGTAGACTTCATCCGCAATTTCCCGCAATTCCTCCGGCAGTCTCCGTCCGGTTAAGATCACATCGGTTTCCTCCGTTTTGCCCGGATGATCGCACACAGCTCTTCTACCGATATCACGCCTGCATCCACGACTCCTAAGATCTCATCAAGTACGAGCAGATCACACTCACTGGTTGCAAAGCACTTTTCTGGCAAAATTTAATCCATTTTTCATATTTTGCAGATTCTTCTTTTTTTCTCATCTTCACTTAGATCTGCAAAACATTCCGCTAGTTTCTCAAAACGGAAAAACTTGATCTCCGGCTCTAAACGCTGCAACAGTTCTCCCGGTTCTTCTTTTTTTGCCTTCAAGAACTGATATTGAGCGTGAACGTGGTATTACCATTCTTTCTAAGAATACTGCTGTATTCTACAAAGATGTAAAAATCAATATTATCGATACTCCGGGACATGCCGACTTCGGTGGCGAGGTTGAGCGAGTTCTCAAGATGGTAAACGGTGTTATTCTTGTGGTAGATGCATTTGAAGGTGCTATGCCACAGACCAAATTCGTTCTTATGAAAGCACTGGAACTGAATCTGCCGGTTATTGTATGTATCAATAAAATTGACCGTCCAGAAGCAAGACCGGAAGAAGTTATTGATGAAGTATTAGAGCTTTTCATGGATTTAGACGCTTCTGACGAACAGTTAGACTGCCCATTCATCTTCGCTTCTGCAAGAGATGGATACGCCATAAGAAATTTAAATGATGAGCGCAAGGATATGACTCCTTTATTCGAAACCATTATCGACTACATTCCGGCACCTACCGGTGACCCGGATGCAAACACCCAGGTTCTTATCAGTACCATTGATTATAATGAATACGTTGGACGAATCGGTGTTGGTAAAGTAGACAACGGTGTCTTAAAGGTAAATCAGGATGCTATCGTAGTAAACCACCACGAGCCTGACAAACAGAAAAAAGTCAAAATCAGCAAATTATACGAATTTGATGGTCTGAATAAAGTAGAAGTAAAGGAAGCGAAAATCGGTTCTATCGTTGCTATTTCCGGTATTGCAGACATCCATATCGGTGATACCATCTGTGCAACAGACAACCCGGTTGCCATTCCTTTCCAGAAGATTTCCGAGCCTACTCTTTCCATGAATTTCATGGTCAACGACAGCCCGCTTGCAGGACAGGAAGGTAAATTCATTACTTCCCGTCACTTAAGAGACAGACTGTTCCGTGAGTTAAATACCGACGTCAGCCTTCGTGTAGAAGAAACCGACAGTGCAGACTGCTTCAAGGTTTCCGGACGTGGTGAGTTACATCTTTCCGTATTAATCGAAAATATGCGTCGTGAAGGTTATGAATTTGCAGTCAGCAAGGCTGAAGTTCTTTACCACACTGATGAAAACGGCAAGAAATTAGAGCCTATGGAATTAGCTTATGTTGACGTTCCGGATGAATTCACCGGTACTGTTATTGATAAATTAAGCCAGCGTAAAGGTGAGATGGTTGATATGCGTCCAATCAGCGGCGGCTATACCCGTATGGAATTTAACATTCCATCCCGTGGTCTTATCGGTTACCGTGGAGACTTCTTAACCGACAATTGTTATTATTATTGGATTGTTTTAAATTTTTTAAGATTTGAAAATTTTTGAATTTTTGAATACTTTCGTTAGATTGCTAATCATATAGCACTTTGAATTTTTGAATTATTATTACCATTTCATCTTATCATGATTTCATAATTCGATTGGTGGTCCTAAATTTCCTATAGCAAGTAAACCCCTACATTTTTGCAAGGAACTCTTCCATGGTGTCAGCTTTTTCCTTCTGCTTTCCACTTTTTCTCTTTTATTCGAAGCATCTCTTCTATTGTCATATACCTTCCCTCCAGTCCACGCCACTGTTTTAATTTTCTGACTCTGTCATGCAGATATTATAAACCGGAGGCAGGAAAATGACAAGAAGATTCTCATCCCACTACTTCAACTTATGGATATAGATACAGTTTGGTGTCTCCACTTGTACCGGTCTTGCATCCATCAGGCAGTATTTTTTCTCATAATTGATCTTAAAGGTACGGATCTCATTAGAGTCATGGTTCAGGCTGACAAAGTGATGTCCATCCGGGAATACGGCAAGCGCCTTCGGATAATCGCCACTGATCCGGGTCTCCATATCTAAGGTCAGCATTCCGGTATTTTTATCAATTTTATAGATGATCACATCGTTAATGCCCACATTGGAGACAAAGAGGTATTTTCCATCGGCGGAATGTTCAATTCCTGATGCATTGCAGGCAATCCCTCGTCCTCATAGTCTGTGGAAATGCTCTGCACCCGCTCAAATACCGGCTGGTCATCCTCCACATAATATTTATATACATCTACTGTGTTCTTCAGCTCGCAAAGTACATAGGCAAAACGTCCATCCACGCTAAAACGGATCATGCGCGGACCGGAATCTAACTCACAGCGCAAAATATCTGCTAACTTGATGCGACCTCTTTCATAGTTAATACGGTAAATCTTTACATGGTCAAGTCCGCTGTCTACCGCGCAAAAGAAATTTCGATCCGGTGTTACTTTTTTACACAGTGTACATGGGGTCTGGAAGCTTCTTTCGGCAACGCCACGTCCAAGCCCCTTATGAAAAATGCCATCCGCGATCTCGGCAACTCCACCGTCCTCGCTTAAACGCATCATACTGACTCTTCCGTCATGGTAACCGCCTACAAACAGATAACGGTCTTCGTCATCGAGTTCTACATAACAGCCACGCATACCGCCAATCCACTTTTTGTTAATCGGAATCAAATCTCCGTCCGGCTGGATGGCAAAGGCTTCCACTCCTTCATCCGCGATAGAATAGAGGTATTTTCCACTGTGGGAAACAATCAAATCCGATGGATTATTGATTGGAACAACTTTTCGCTCTGTTAAAAGTTCCCCGAAGCTCGTCCACATCATAAATATGAATTCCGATACTGTTCTCATGGGTATAGGTGCCCACATATGCAACATATTTTTTCTTCCATTACGTCTATTCCTCCTCTTTTCTTCTGAGAATGTCATAACATTCTCCGGTTCTCCTAAATCAAAAACAATACCTGCTTTGGATGCGGTGCAGATTCCATCGGATTTCCTTCTTCGTCCACGATTGCCTGTACGGTAACCGTCCGGTTTCTCCATTTGGTTTCATGACTTCAATCTGTTCCCCTACGGAGAACTTATTACTCTGTTCAATACGATATCTTCCATGTGCATCAGCACTTCCTACGATTCCAAGATAAGTATACTCTTTGACATAGGTATTGCTGTCATAAATCTGTGTCTCTCATCCGGTTTTCCAAAGAAAAAAGCCGGTGGTAAACTGACGATAAGTACAGTTGGAAATCTGTTCTAATACCAGTCCATATTCTTTTTATAAAGTTCCGGTGACTCTAAATAATCATCAATGGCTTTCCGGTAAGTTCTGGCTACTGTTGCCACATAAAGTGCCGTTTTTCATTCTGCCCTCAATCTTAAAACTGTCAATTCCTGCATCGAATCAGTTCCGGAATATGCTCAATCATGCAAAAATCTTTAGAATTGAAAATACATTTTCATAAACCGGCAGATACTCTCCCGGACGTTTTTCCTCTACCACTGCATATTTCCAGCGGCACGGATGAGTGCAGGCTCCCTGGTTGGCATCTCTTCCGGTAAAATAATTACTTAAAAGACATCTTCCGGAATAGGAAATACACATTGCTCCATGCACAAAGGTCTCGATTTCCATTTCATCCGGAATATTTTTGCGAATCTCAGCAATCTCATTTAAGGAAAGCTCTCTTGCTGTTACCACACGCTTTGCGCCCTGATTCCACCAGAACTGATATGTTCCGTAGTTGGTATTATTGGCCTGGGTACTGATATGACGCTCGATTTCCGGGCAGATTTCTTTTGCAATGGTATAAATACCCGGGTCGGAAATAATCAGGGCATCCGGCTTGATTTCCTTTAACTGGGTAAAGTACTCTCTTACACCTTCCAAATCCCCATTGTGAGCCAGTATATTTGCTGTTACATAAACTTTTACGCCATGCTCATGGGCAAACTGGATGCCCTCTGCCATATCCTCCATGGAAAAGTTTTTTGCCTTCGCACGAAGTCCGAATACTTCTCCGCCGATATATACGGCGTCTGCTCCATAAATGACTGCAATTTTTAATACTTCCAGACTGCTGGCTGGAATCAGTAATTCTACCGGTCTCATTGATTTATTTCTCCTAATATTTCAATCTGTATCATCTATTTCTTAATGCTAATGGTAACACCGTCTCCAATCGGAAGCACCGATGTGGTAAGACTGTCATTGTGTGTCAGTTCATAAAGATATTCCCGCATTCTCTTATGAATGGTCCGGTTTCTTCTGGTTACTGCATAATGGGATTCGATAATATCTCCCTCCTGCAGCACATTGTCAGATACCAGTAATGCTCCAGGCTTCATCAGCCGAAGAATATCCGGCAGGAAATTGATATACTGTCCCTTTGCCGCATCCATAAAACCCTTCTAACAGGGTAATCTGCTCTTCTTTTTCTGCACGGATAAAATTCTCCCTTGCAATAGGAATTCTTTTCTCGTAATTTTCTATGGTTGTAATCTGGCATGGCACCGGATTATATTCTTCCATCAGGATCGCAGAAAATCCAACCGCTGTTCCAACCTCTCCAAAATCCGCTTAGGACGCTTTATGGACAACATGAACCTTTAAAAACTCTGCATCTCCTTTCGGATAATCGGAACAAAGGAGGCAAGTGCCTCCCTCTCTATCTCCTCTAAAAGTGGTGTGTTTCCACTGTCTAAGGAATTGATATAAGTTACGAGTCTCTCATCTACGATCATCTGATACTACGCCTCTTTGACTAATTCCATATCGATTTCCATATCAAAGTGCAGTTCTTCTATCAGTGTCCAGTTGATGACACGCTGCACCATATCCGAAAAAGCATAGCGCGAGCTCTGCCGTTAAAAATTCATCGATCATCGCATCCTGTCGGAATCGTTCCGATTCCAAATATTGTCTTTATCAATGCCAAGTTCTTCTGCGATCTTAGCCTGGGCAACCAGATGACGGTATTCTCCATGAACCGGAATTGCATATTTCGGTTTTACCAGGGAGTAAATCAGTTTGATATCCTCCTGGCAGGCATGACCGGAAACATGAACATCCTGGAAAATAACTTCTGCACCTTTCATGGTCAGTTCATTAATGACACCGGATACTGCTTTTTCATTACCCGGAATCGGGTTGGAACTAAAAATAATGGTATCCTTCGGCTTAATGGTTATCTTACGATGCATGCCGGATGCCATACGGGATAATGCTGCCATGGATTCTCCCTGGCTTCCTGTTGTAATGATAACTGTCTGCTCATCCGGATAATTCTTCAGCTGTTCAATATCAATCAGGGTCTGCTCCGGGATGGTAAGGTATCCCAGCTCAGACGCAATCGTAATGATATTTACCATGCTTCGTCCTTCAATCACTACTTTTCTGCCATACTTATTGGCAGAGTTCATAATCTGCTGTACACGGTCTACATTGGATGCAAAGGTTGCAATAATGATTCGTGTGCTCTTATGATCTGCAAAAATATTATCAAAGGTCTTTCCTACGGTACGCTCGGACATGGTAAAGCCAGGACGCTCTGCATTGGTGGAGTCACACATCAATGCCAGTACACCCTTCTTACCAATCTCACCAAAACGCTGTAAATCGATAGCATCACCATATACTGGTGTATAATCCACTTTAAAGTCTCCGGTGTGGACAACTGTTCCTGCCGGTGAATAAATGGCAAGAGCTGCCGCATCCTGAATACTATGGTTGGTACGGATAAATTCCACGCGGAAGCAGCCTAAGTTAATATGCTGTCCGTATTTTACTACCTTACGTTTTACTTTCTTGAGCATATTATGCTCTTCTAACTTGTGTTCGATAATTGCAATCGTAAGCTTGGTTGCATAAATCGGCACATTGACTTCTTTTAAAATATAAGGGATTGCTCCGATATGGTCTTCGTGACCATGGGTAATAAAAAATCCCTTTACTTTGTCAATATTATCTTTTAAATAAGTCACATCCGGGATAACAAGGTCTACACCAAACATGTCATCCTCCGGGAATGACAGACCGCAGTCCACAACAATAATACTGTCTTCGTATTCAAAGGCAGTTATGTTCATTCCAATCTGCTCTAATCCGCCTAATGGAATGATTTTCAATTTTGAATTTGCTTCTTTTTTCAAAATATTACCTCCATAAATTCTTTCTTTTCGCGCTCATTGCATTTGTCCGCAATTACATAAGTTCTCCTAGAATTCAATGTCTACATCTTCCATTAATTCTGCGAAAATTTTTGCAAGTGCTTCTAACTCTTTATCATCTTCCACCATTTCATAGATGGTATTGTGATCATCTTCATTCTGTGTTTCTTTTAAAATAAATGCATCCGAATCACCCTCTTCGTCTACTGTGACAAGAAGGTAATTGATTCCCCGTATGGTTGTCTGCTCTAATACATAAAATTCTGCTGACTCATTGGTATCCGGGTCTGTAAAATTTACTTTTTCCATATTTACTCCTGATTCTTTTCATTCTGCAGATAGTCAAGGTATCCCTGTAAAATAAAGGATGCCGCTATCTGATCCACATATTCTTTGCGATTCTCTCTTCGGATTCCGGCTTCCATCATAAGATTATCCGCCGCAACAGTAGTAAGGCGTTCGTCCCACAGCTCTACTGTAAGTCCGGTACGCCTTTCTAACATTTCTTTAAATTCTAAGGTTTTTTCACAACGCTCGCCTTCACTATTATTCATATTTTTCGGAAAGCCGAGAACAATTTTCTCCACGTTATATTCTTTGATTAATTCTTCAATACGTGCCAATGTCTGACGCAGCTTATTTTCTGATTTTCTGCGCACAATCTCAATTCCCTGTGCAGTAATAAGCAGTTCATCGCTAACGGCAACTCCAACGGTTTTAGAACCGAAGTCAAGACCGATTATCCGCATCAACTGCCTCCTACTTCCATGAATTTGTATGGATATATTCCTTTAATATCTCTTCTACAAGTTCGTCACGTTCTACTTTCATAATCAGACTTCTTGCATTATTGTGACTGGTAATATAAGTCGGATCACCAGACATAATATATCCAACAATCTGATTGACCGGATTGTACCCTTTCTCGGATAATGCCTCGTATACAATCTTAAGTACATCATGTACCCTGATTTCCGGTTCTTTTTCAACTCTAAAATATTGTGTGTTATTCATGTTCTGCATTTTTTCACGCCCTTATTTTGCTCTTTTGTTCTTCCTAATGAAAAAGCATCGCTAAATCTATTCTAATATAAAGTACTGCAAAATTCAACCATTATTCAAAATACACTTCTCATACACTTATCTTTTCCCGATAATTCTACTCTGCTTTTTCAATATTTTCCATCCGGTATACATCCGCTGAAATCCGTCCGGTCACTACACCTTTCACCAAAATATTTTCTTCCCCTTCTGCCTCCGGCACTGCTATCTTTACATATTCTTTGGTATATCCGGTAAAATATACATTTCCTGCGATTTCACCGGTTTCTTCTAATAATATCTCTTCCGGTCTGCCAACATAATACTCCCGGAATTCTTCTGACATTTCCTGTGCCAGTGCCAAAAGCACCTTACTGCGTTCTGTCTTCACCTGTTCTGGCACCTGATCCGGCATCACTGCTGCCTTCGTACCTTTGCGCTTGGAATACTTGAAAATATGCATCTCATAAAAATGAATCCGCTCTAAGAATTCCTTCGTTGCCTCAAATTCTTCCTCTGTTTCTCCCGGGAATCCTACGATAACATCTGTGGTAATTGCCGGATGGGTAAAATATTTTCGAATCAGCTTACAGCCTGCTTCATAAGTGGCTGTATCATATTTCCGGTTCATCCTCTTTAAGGTTGCATCGCATCCGCTCTGTAACGACAAATGAAAATGTGGACAGATTTTTTCTAATTTTGCCAGCTCTTTCACAAAATTCTCATCGATGATTCCAGGCTTCCAAGGAACCCAGACGAATCCGGCGGATACCTTCTACTTTATGCACTTCCTGAATCAGATGTAAAAGATTATCTCCATGGTCTAATCCATAGGAACTTAAATGGATTCCGGTCAGTACCACTTCCTTACAGCCATTTGCTGCAAGTGTCTCCACTTCATGCACAACCTCTTCTGCCTTACGGCTTCTGATTCTACCTCTCCATATGGAATAATACAATAACTGCAAAACTGATTGCATCCGTCCTGCACCTTTACAAAAGCTCTCGTATGTTCTTCCGTCCGGTTGATAGACAGTGCTTCATATGCTCTGCCTTTTTCATTAATATCGCAGATATTTTCCTTCCAGTCATCCACTCCTTCGGTTTCTTCGTTTGCATTTTTCTTCTGGTTCATACAGTTTTCAATAAGCTCCACCAGTTCATGTTTCTTGTCATTTCCGATAATGATATCCACGGATAAATCCCTTGCTGCTTCTTCCGATGAAGTCTGGACATAACAGCCGGCAGCGACAACGATACTGTCCGGATTTTCTTTTTTTGCTTTATGAAGCATCTGGCGGGATTTCCGGTCTGCCATGTTGGTTACCGAACAGGTGTTAATCACATAGACATCCGCCTGTTCCGTAAAAGGAACAATCTCATAACCTGCCTGTTCTAATAACTGCTGCATAGCCTCCGTCTCATATGCGTTCACCTTGCATCCCAAATTGTGCAATGCTGCTTTTTTCATTCGATTTTTTCCTCACTTCTAGTTGACTTTTACCTCCAAAAAAGTTACTATTAAACAAAAATCTATTTATAGCAACCAAGGAGGTCTTACTATGAAAACAGTTCAAATTTCATTAAACTCAATCGATAAGGTGAAATCATTTGTAAACGCAATCACACAGTTTGAGTTCGAATTTGATTTCGACTTAATCTCTGGAAGATACGTTATTGATGCAAAATCCATCATGGGTATCTTTTCAGCTTAGATTTATCCAAACCAATCGACTTAGCATTCATGCAGAGTCTTTGGATGAGATTATGGAAGCATTTTAAAACCTTATCTTGTATAATTGAATTTTTGTAAATGAATTGAGGGGATTGGTTTTTATCCCGCCTTTCCTGAAAAAAAAACTGCGGGATGCGCACTATTCTGCTTCTGATGAATCCTTCTGTTGTCTCAATTGCTGTTTTCATCAGCTCATCAATCTTCTCTCATTCAACTTTCTTTCAGAGTTTTGATGACATTCAGATTTGGTTTTGTTACCGGATGCTTTGCTACGAATGTGGTACAGCAGTCTTCATACGGAAGGATAGATGTCTCATAGGTGTCAATTTTTTCAGAAATCTCAACGATTTCCTGTTTATCAAAACCGATCAATGGACGATAAACCGGCAGCGTACATACTTCGTTGGTTGCCGCTAATGACTGCATGGTCTGGCTTGCCACCTGACCGATACTCTCTCCGGTGATCAGTCCTAAACATTTATTCTCTTTTTGCAAAATGTTCTGCGATCTTCATCATATAACGGCGCATGATGATGGTCAGCTCGTCGTGCGGGCATTTTCGTAGATTGCAAGCTGGATATCCGTAAAGTTGACAATGTGCAAATTAATCGGTCCGGAATATTTTGCAACTATCTTCGCGAGATCGACCACTTTCTGTTTTGCGCGTTCACTGGTGTATGGCGGTGCGTGAAAATAGGTTGCATCAATGCTGACACCACGCTTTGCGATCATGTATCCGGCAACCGGACTGTCGATTCCTCCGGAAAGCAGCAGCATGGCCTGTCCGTTTGTACCGACCGGCATTCCGCCCGGTCCCGGTATCTCACTCGAATAAATATTGATCTGATTTCTGATTTCCACATGGACCATTACATCCGGGTCATGGACATCCACACTCATATTCGGACACGCGTCTAAAATCCTGCCCCTAACTCGGCATTGATCTCCATGGAAGTCATCGGATAATTCTTTCTGGCTCGTCTCGCATCTACTTTAAAGGTCAGACTCTTATCACCATAGACCTTTTCACATGCGCAACAACCATTTGGGCTAAGGCGTCAAATCCTTCATCCTGTGCCATGATCACCGGGCAGATCCCCACGATTCCAAACACATGCTGTAAGGCTTCTACCGTTTCCTCATAGTCAAATTCTGACTCTGCCTCTACATAGATCCTGCCCTGCTCTTTTGCGGACGTTGAACTCACCGTCTGCCTCGCGCAGTGCATGGCATATCTGAGACACCAGTGCATCTTCAAAAAATGTCGGTTCTTTCCTTTGATCCAATTTCTGCATATTTGATTAAAAATGATTGATACATTGTATTTCCTCTCTATTGTCTGTGATTTTTTCTAATGGCTGCGATATTTCCGTAAAAACGGAAGCAGTTCCCCAATGCATCCAAGGCGTACTCTACCTCTTCGATCGTTGTATGCACGGAAAAAAAAACGCAGTGTCGCTGTCAACATTGCTTTTGGCACACCGATGGCTTTTAAGGTTGCACTGACTGCCGGTTTGTTAGATGAGCAGGCAGACCCCGCGGATACATAAATGCCACGGTCTTCTAAGGCATGTAAAAGTGCCTCACTCTTATCGATCTCCTCAAAGCTGACACTGACAATGTGCGGTGCCGAATCCTCTCCCACACAGCCATTGATATGTGTTCCCTCTATGGTGGCGATCCCTTTTAAAAATGCTTCCTTAACTTCCCTAAGGTGTGCATAATTCGCATCATAATTCCGGTAGATTTCCTCACATGCAACACCAAGTCCTGCAATTGCCGGAACATTTTCTCTGTGCCCGAGCGCATCCCTTTTGCTGGCCGCCACCAAACAGGATCGGTTTTACTTTTGTCTTATCTTTGATATATAAAAATCCGCTTCCCTTTGGTCCGTGCAGTTTATGTCCACTGACAGAAAGCATGTCCACACTCATTTTTTTTGGATAGATCCGCAATTTTCCGTAGGACTGGATCGCATCCACATGAAACAGGGTGTTCCGGATTCTTTTTCTTGATCAATGCCCTGCCTCGGCAATTGGCTCAATTGCTCCCATTTCATTGTTGATTCTGCATCATTGACACCAAAATGGTATCTTCCCGTATTGCAGCCTCTAATTCTTCTAAGGAGATCTGTCCATTCTCATCCACCGGAAGAATGGTTACCTCAAATCCCTGTTCTTCTAAAAACTGACCACCGCTGCAACCGATGCATGTTCAATTGCCGTTGTGATAATATGTTTTCCGGCACGTTGGTTTGCCATGGCACTTCCGATGATCGCTAAATTATTCGATTCTGTACCTCCGGAAGTAAAAATGATCTCTTTTTCCGTTACTTTCAGTGTCTTTGCTATTTTCTCTCTTGCTTCTTTGATATAATCCTCTGCTTTTTTCCCATCAGATGTAAGGAGGATGGATTTCCGTAATCTTCCATCATGACCTGTAACATAATGTCGCGGACACTTTCCGAACATCTTGTCGTTGCAGAATTATCTAAATATGCTTCCATTCTACTCTTCTTCTTTCATTTCTATTTCCAGCATCAGCATGCTCATCACGGTAATTGCCTGCTGTATCGGTGCGAAGGATCCGCTTTCCTAAGGACAATACTTCCATCTCTTCCCTGACCATCTCAATCTCTTCCTCGGAAAAACCGCCTTCCGGCCCGATCATCACACTGATATCCATTCCCCGGCTCTATTTTTTCAGTACTTCCCTTGTACCTTTCATGCCACGCTCATTCTCATATGGCACAAGACAAAGCTGACAGTTCTTTGCATACTCTACTGCCTTATCATAGCTCATAACCGGATGGATCTCCGGAATCCTGCTCCGCTTTGCCTGTTTTGCGGCACTCTTTGCAATCGCCTGCCAGCGCTCTTTTTTTCTCCTTTTTGCCTCTTATCGTCTAAACGTACCACGCAGTACTTCATCTCTACCGGAATGATCTCATAGACTCCAAGTTCCACTGCCTTTTGGATCACATACTCCATGCGTTCCCCTTTCGGCACCGCCTGAAATAGAAAAATACGGTTTGGAAGTTCCGTATTCCCGGCTTCTTTTGGGAGGATCTTTTTGCAAGTACTTCTTCGGAAGTTTTTTCTATCGTACAAAAAAGAAGTCTCCACCAACACCGTCACTGATACGGACTTCTTCGCCCTCTTTCATGCGGAGCACATTTTTGATATGCTTTACATCCTCTCCGGTAATCGTTATATATTCTGTTCCGATCTGATCTCTGTCTACAAAAACTGATGCATGTCCTCTCTCCTTCTGCTACTGTTTATCGCAGACACCTTAACATTTTTTGCTGTAATGTTGACCCACTCGCCCTGATAATTGGTCTCTAATATTTCAAATCCGGCTTTTCCCAAAGCCTCTTTTTACTTCCTGCTCTTTAAAATCAATAATACCCGATGTGATAAAAATACCACCTTTTTTCAGACGTGCCGGAATGACAGGTGCCATCGGGATAATGACATCTGCTAAAATATTTGCCACTACGATATCGTAACACTCGTTTCCAACGGTCTGCTGTAACTGCGTATCATCGATCAGATTTCCCACATAGAACTCTGTTTTTGCATTTTCTAAATGATTGACCTTTAAATTCTCGTTCGCAGACATGATACAGTCTTTATCAATGTCGGTTCCTACTACCTCTCCTGCTCCGAGTTTTAATGCAACAATGGAAAGAATCCCGCTTCCACAGCCAACATCTAAGACTTTTGCCGAATCCTTCATATATTTACGAATCTGGCGGATACAAAGCTGTGTTGTCTCATGCTTTCCGGTTCCAAAAGAGACTCCCGGATCGATCTCGATCAAGATTCTTCCTCTATCCTCTTCCTTTAATGGTTCCCAGGTTGGTTTGATTAAAATATCATCAATGGTAAATGCTTTAAAAAATTCTTTCCAGTTGTTCTGCCAGTCAATGTCCTCGGTCTCACTCTGTACGATGCTGCCCTCTCCAATGTCGACAAACTGGCGCCATTCTTCGATCCCTGCTTTGACCTGCTCTAAAATCTCTTCATAATCATTCTCGGCATCTATATAAAAACTCACTTTACTGGTACCGTCATCCTGTGGCAGTTCCGGCAAAAAATCAATAAACATTGCCGACTGGTCTTCCTTTGAAAGTGGGACGTTATCTTCAATTTCGATCCCTTCCACACCAATCTCATCTAACATGGCACTCAGATAATCTTCTGCTTCTGTTGTTGTTTTAATTGTAAACTTATTCCACTTCATCTGTGCATATCCTCTTCTATCTATATAATTCTATTTATAAGATTAGGGTGTCAAACGGTGGCTCACAACTTAGTGGCTGGCAACTTGAACCCGCCTTTTGACACCCTAATCTTTATAAAAAACAATTGTTTCATTTTCTCATATTCTTTATTGATTTCCTGAACGGTTTCTGGTATCGCCCGCCACATTGTCCGGGTGATATATTTTGATCGATCCTTATAACGCTTTTTAACATCAGCTCATTTCCTACTCCCCGAAAAAACAGCTCCGGTTTCATGGTCAGCGTGCTTTCGCTCTCATAGGCCTTCCGCTCTTTTTTTTTTGTTCACGTTTCTGCTCTTCCCATGCATGATACTGTTTTTTGCGCTTGAACTGTTCTTTTTTCATCCGCTAACTTACGGTATTCTTCTTTCAGAATATCTAACTTCATATTCAAAAGACTTTTTTCCTGTTCTAACAGTTTTTTCTTCCCGCTCTAGTTCTTTCCTCTTCCGTTCTAATTTTTCCCATAAATCCCTTTTTTTTTGATTTTTCCTGTTTTTTCACCCCATTCTGTGTCTTTAATGAATTACCGGTCTCTCATCAAACTGGCGCAGTGCCTCTTTTGCAGCTTCATTTAATCCGGTCGGAACCTGAACCACAAGTGTAACATACTGGTCACCACGGACTGCCTTGTTACGCAGGGATGGGATTCCTTTTTCCTTTTTTGCTACAGGTCTCCGGACTGGTTCCCGGCTTCGCTCCTGTACCATGACAGGTCTTACATTCATCCTTTAATACTAAATCAATTTCTTTCTCACAGCCAAATGCTGCCTCTTCAAATGTAATTCTGACACTGGCACGTACATTGGCTCCCTTCATCGGTCCGTTGCTGCTGCTGCGTCTTCCGCCGCCAAAGAAATCTCCGAAAATGTCTCCAAAGCTTCCAAAAATGTCTCCCATATCCATACCTGAGAAATCAAATCCGCCTGCTCCGCCGGCACCTCCATCAAAGGCTGCATGGCCAAACTGGTCATACTGTTTTCTCTTCTCCGGGTCGCTCAGTACTGCATATGCTTCAGATGCTTCCTTGAATTTCTTTTCTGCTTCTTTATCCCCCGGGTTCATATCCGGATGATATTTCTTGGCAAGGACACGATATGCTTTTTTTATTGCTGCGTCATCTGCGTTTTTATCAACGCCTAAGACCTCGTAATAGTCTCTTTTCTGTTCTGCCATAATCTATTCCCTCTTTACCGTTTGTAAGGGTTGACAGTAAAACTGCCAACCCTTTCTACTGCTTTTTATCTGTAGAATTATACTTCTTTGTAATCAGCATCTACCACATCATCATCTGCGGAACCTGCAGTTGCTCCACCGGCTGCACCTGCTCCCATATCAGGACCTGCACCAGCGGCTCCCTGAGCTGCCTGAGCATTCTCATACATCTTAGCAAATACTTTCTGTGCACTTTCCATCAGTTTCTCTTTTGCTGCTTTCATCTCAGCAACCTGATCATCTGTCATGTTTTCAGCCTGTGGATTTGCATCTACTAAAGCTTTCAGTGCATTTAAGTCAGCCTCTACTGCAGATTTATCTGCCGCATCAAGGTTATTTCCAACCTGGTCTAATGCCTGCTGTGTCTGGAATACGAAGGCATCTGCATCATTTCTGGTGTCAATTGCTTCTTTTCTCTTCTTGTCCTGTGCTTCAAATTCAGCTGCTTCTTTTACTGCTTTATCAATATCTGCATCAGACATGTTAGATCCGGCAGTAATTGTAATATGCTGTTCTTTTCCGGTTCCTAAGTCTTTTGCAGATACATTTACAATACCGTTTGCATCGATATCGAAAGTAACTTCAATCTGAGGAACTCCACGACGTGCTGGTGGGATACCATCCAGACGGAACTGTCCAAGGGATTTGTTATCTCTCGCGAACTGACGTTCACCCTGCACTACGTTGATATCTACTGCTGTCTGATTATCTGCTGCTGTTGAGAAAATCTGGCTCTTTCTTGTAGGAATTGTTGTATTTCTCTCAATCAGTCTTGTTGCAACTCCACCCATGGTCTCGATAGACAGTGACAATGGAGTAACATCCAGAAGAAGGATATCACCTGCGCCGGCATCTCCTGCTAATTTACCACCCTGGATACAAGCGCCAAGTGCTACACACTCATCCGGGTTTAAGGATTTACTTGGCTCTTTGCCTGTTAACTGTCTTACTTTATCCTGAACAGCCGGGATACGTGTAGAACCACCAACCAATAATACCTGGCCTAAGTCTGCATTGGTTACGCCTGCATCCTTCATAGCGTTCTGTACCGGGATTGCTGTTTTTTCTACTAAGTCATGTGTCAACTCATCGAATTTTGCTCTTGTCAAGTTCATATCAAAGTGCTTTGGTCCTTCTGCTGTTGCAGTAATGAATGGCAGGTTGATATTGGTTGTTGTTGCTGAAGACAACTCTTTCTTAGCTTTCTCTGCAGCTTCTTTTAATCTCTGAAGAGCCATCTTATCAGTAGATAAGTCAACGCCTTCTGCTTTCTTGAATTCGTCAATCATCCACTGTGTAATCTTATTATCGAAATCATCTCCACCTAATCTGGTATCACCATTTGTAGATAATACTTCGATGACTCCGTCACCGATTTCGATGATAGATACATCAAATGTACCACCACCTAAGTCGTATACCATAATTTTCTGTTCTTTTTCGTTGTCCAGTCCATAAGCAAGTGCTGCTGCTGTCGGCTCGTTGATGATACGTTTTACATCAAGTCCTGCAATCTTACCTGCATCCTTGGTTGCCTGACGCTGTGCATCATTGAAGTATGCCGGTACAGTAATAACTGCTTCTGATACTTTTTCTCCTAAATATCCTTCTGCATCAGCTTTTAATTTCTGTAAAATCATTGCAGAAATCTGCTGTGGAGAATACTGTTTGTCATCAATGCTTACTTTGTAATCGGTTCCCATATGTCTCTTAATGGAAGAGATTGTTTTCTCTGCGTTGGTTACTGCCTGACGTTTTGCTGGTTCACCAATCAGACGCTCACCTGTTTTTGTAAATGCTACGATAGATGGTGTTGTTCTTGCACCTTCCTGGTTTGCTATAACGGTAGGTTTTCCACCTTCCATAACTGCCACGCAACTGTTTGTTGTTCCTAAATCAATACCAATAATTTTACTCATGTTCTTATCCTCCTATGCTTAATTCGCTACTTTTACCATGCTATGTCTGATTACATTTTCTTTGTACTTGTAACCTTTCTGTAACTCCTCGGCTACTACATTCTCACCGAGTTCTTCATCTTCCACATGCATTACTGCATTATGGAGATTCGGGTCAAACTCCTGACCGGCTGCTTCAATCGGTGTTACACCAACTTCTGTCAGCACTGTCATCATCTGCTTATAAATCTTATCCATACCTTCTACGAAGCCATTGTTTTTGTCTTCTTCCGGTACAGCTGCAAGCCCTCTTTCAAAATTGTCGATAACTGGAAGGATTTTCTCTAAGATTGCACTGGCTCCCATGTCATACATCTGGCTCTTTTCCTTTTCCGTTCTCTTTCGGAAGTTTTCAAATTCTGCCATCTGACGTTTCAGCCGGTCGGTTAAATCTTCAATCTGTTCGTCCTTCTTATCTTTCTTGTCTTTCTTTTTAAAGATACCTTTCTTTTTCTCCTCATCTTCTTTCTCTATTTCTTCCGGTTCAGATTCGGTATCTTCCGTTTTTTCTTCTGCCTCAACTTCTTTTCTTCTGAGGCGGTATTCTGTGCTTCTTCCTGTTTTTTTGCATCCTCTGCTTCTAAGTCTTCTAATACTTCCTCAAGCACTTCTTCTTTCTTTTCTTCTGCCACTTCCTTACCACCTTTCTATGCTATTCTTTCTTCGGCTTATCAAATATGCCTTCTAGTTGTGATTTCAAATTTTTCAGATTATCCATGACGTTCTCATAATCCATACGCTTCGGTCCGATAATTCCTATCGTTCCCTTCACGCCTTTACCAAGTTCATAGGTAGCTGTTACCACACTGCAGTCCTTCATGGTCTGAATTGGAGATTCATCTCCTATATAAACCTGTATGCCGTTCTCCTCATTGCTGAGGTTATCCGTCACCAGACTTACTAACTGTTTCTTCTCTTCTAACGCATCTAAAAGCTCTCCTGCTTTCTGCGAATCCGATAACTCCGGATATTTTAAGATATTCGTTGCACCGCTGGTATATATCTCCAAATCCTCGTCTTCGCTGATTGCTTCTGCTACTGCATCCAATACATCACTGATGACTTTGGAATGGATACCGGCTTTCTCTTTCAACACTGCTATGGTGCCCAGATTAATCTGATCTAATGACAATCCATTTAAATGTGTATTCAAAAGCATGTTAAGTTTTAACATATGCTCATTATCTATCGGCTCTTCTATCGGAATCATCTTATTTTTCACAAGATTGCCTTCCAATACGACAACTGCCAGAATATGTTCATCATCCACATTGGATAACTGGATGAACTTCAGGCTGTTGTGGTGATACTGCGGTGCTGTTATCATGGTGGTGTAATTCGTGTTGTTTGCCAACAGCTTTGCCACCTGCTGCAATACCTGTTCCATCTTCTCCGTATGTTCAATTACGAACTCTTTCATATCGGATACTTCTTTGTCCTTCTCTGCAATCAGATTATCTACATAGAAGCGATATCCCTTATCGGATGGAATTCTTCCTGCCGATGTATGTGGCTGCAAAATATATCCCATCTCTTCCAAGTCCGACATCTCATTCCGGATTGTTGCGGAACTTAAGTTCAAATCCGTATACTTGGAAATGGTTCTTGAACCAACCGGCTCACCCGTTTCCAGATAGTTGCGAATGATTGCATTTAAGATTTTTGTTTTTCTTTCATCTAATCCGTTCTCGTTCATTCACGTTCTCCTGAAAATGAAACTTTTATAGGTATTTGAAAAAGCTTTTTGTACTGCTTTTTCTTTGTTGTTAGCACTCAACTTGAAAGAGTGCTAATTTCTATGTACTTAAGATAGCACCATTCGTTTTTTTTGTCAACAGCATTTTATAATTTTATAATTTCTTTAGATTTGTTCTGATTCAATGCTGTTCAACACCGCACTACTTAATCCAGTAAAAACTGGGCGAGTACATAGTTACTGATGTCCATACCGTGGTCGCTGAGCTTTATTACACCGGCTTTTTTCTCGATTAAGTCCTCTTCCTGAAGCTGGTTTAAGACTTCGCCATATACTGCTTCTATTTCCACGCCAAAAGTCTCTTTGAATTCTGTTCTTGTAACTCCCTTTAACATACGCAGGCCTAAAAACATGAATTCTTCCATCTGGGCATGGCGGCTGATTGCATCTGCACTCTCATGGAGATTCAATGCCGGTACTCCATCTATTTCCTTCGCCGAAATATTACCGCATGCTTTGATATACGCTTCAATCTCTCTTATATTACTGTAGCGTACTTCTCCAATCAGGGAAGCTGCCCCAAGTCCTACCCCAAGATACGGTACCCGCTTCCAGTATCCGATATTATGCCTTGCCTCTTTCCCCTGCTTTGCATAATTGGATACTTCATAATGCTCATAACCTGCCTCTGCAAGAATCTCCTGAGTCTTTTTATAAATTTCATACTCTGTCTCTTCAGAAGGCAGATGCTCTGTCGGCTTTCCGGCTTCCCGGAGCACTGCCTCGAATTTGTATTTTTCATAAAATGGTGTTCCCTTTTCGATAATCAGGGAATAGGCTGAAATATGCTCCGGTTTTAATGCTATGACACGCTTTAAGCTGGTGACAAATTTCTCCGTACTCTGATAAGGCAGGGCACTCATCAAATCAACGTTGATATTTTCAAAGCCACATCTTCTGGCACATTCATAATTCTCCAAGAACTGCCGGTAAGTATGGATTCTTCCTAATATCTTTAATTCATCATCAAAGGCAGACTGTAACCCTATGCTGAGACGGTTAATGCCTGCTTCTTTATAGGTAAGAAGTTTTTCCTCATTTAAAGTTCCGGGATTACACTCTATAGTAATCTCTGCATCTGCTTCCACCTCAAAGCTTACCTGAATCTGTTTTAAAAGAAGTGCGATATATTCCGGTGCTAAAAGAGACGGTGTTCCGCCTCCTATATATATAGTAGAAAGTGCCGGACGTCCCATTGTCTGTCCGTAATATCTGATTTCATGCAAAAGAGCACCCACGTAGCGGTTTTGTAACCGCTCGTCCGCAGGTGCTGATAAGAAATCACAATATTCACATTTTCTTACACAAAAAGGAATATGCACATAAAGTTCCATCTATGTTCTCCTGTCATCTATTTCTCATCTAACTTCAGTACACTCATAAATGCTTCCTGTGGAATCTCTACATTTCCCACCTGACGCATACGTTTCTTACCTTCCTTCTGTTTCTCTAACAGTTTACGCTTACGGCTGATGTCACCGCCGTAACATTTTGCCAGCACATCTTTTCGCATTGCTTTTACTGTCTCACGGGCAATTACCTTGCTTCCAACGGCTGCCTGAATCGGGATTTCAAATAAATGTCTCGGAATCTCTTCCTTTAACTTCTCACACATCTTTCTTCCACGCTCATAGGCGGTATCCTTAAATACAATAAAGGAAAGAGCATCCACTTCTTCTTTATTAATAAGAATATCCAGCTTCACAAGCTCTGACTGCTCATAACCCTTCATCTCATAATCAAAGGACGCATATCCTTTGGAACGGGATTTCAATGCATCAAAGAAATCATAAATAATTTCATTTAACGGAAGGTCATATTTAATAACTGCACGGGTCTGCTCAATATATTCCATACTCTTATAGATACCACGGCGTTCCTGGCACAAATCCATAATGGCACCTACATATTCGGATGTCACCATAATTTCTGCTGCAACCATCGGCTCTTCCATATATTCGATTTCGGATGGATCCGGAAGATTGGATGGGTTTGTCAATTCTATCATGGTACCATCAGTCTTATGTACCCGGTATACAACGCCTGGTGCTGTCGTTACTAAATCAAGATTAAATTCTCTCTCTAACCGCTCCTGAATTACCTCCAAATGAAGCAGTCCCAAGAAACCACAGCGGAAACCAAAGCCCAATGCAATGGAAGTCTCCGGTTCAAACTGTAATGCTGCATCATTTAACTGTAATTTTTCCAAAGCATCACGAAGATCCGGATATTTGGCTCCATCTGTTGGATATAATCCACAGTACACCATCGGATTAACTTTCTTATATCCCGGCAATGGTGCATCACAAGGACGCTTTGCTTCTGTTATGGTATCACCCACACGGGTTTCTTTCACATTCTTAAGGCTGGCAGTAATATAACCTACCATTCCGGCTTCTAACTCATCACATGGAATGAACTGTCCGGCTCCGAAATATCCTACTTCTACTACATCTGCCTCTGCTCCGGTTGCCATCATGCGGATGGTTGTCCCCGGTTTTACGGAACCTTCCCGGATTCTGCAGAATACAATAACACCTTTATAAGCATCATACACAGAATCAAAAATCAACGCCTGAAGAGGCGCTTTGGCATCCCCTTTTGGTGCCGGTAATTTATGCACAATCTGCTCTAATACTTCTTCCACATTCAACCCTGTTTTGGCAGAAATCCGAGGTGCATCCTGTGCCTCAATTCCAATCACATCTTCAATTTCTTCTACTACTTCTTCCGGCCTTGCACTCGGCAGATCAATTTTATTAATGACTGGAATCACTTCCAGATCATGGTCTAATGCCAGATATACATTGGCAAGGGTCTGTGCCTCAATCCCCTGTGCCGCATCTACTACCAGCACTGCACCGTCACAGGCAGCAAGACTTCTTGATACTTCATAGGTAAAGTCCACATGTCCCGGTGTATCAATCAGATTGAAAATATATTCTTCTCCATCTTTGGCATGATATATAATACGGACTGCCTGGGACTTAATGGTAATTCCACGTTCCCGCTCCAAATCCATATTATCTAAAACCTGCGCCTGCATTTCGCGGCTGGTCAGAAGCCCTGTCATTTCGATAATACGGTCTGCAAGGGTTGATTTACCGTGGTCAATATGGGCAATGATACAAAAATTACGAATCTTACTCTGGTCGATTGACATATATTTACTCCTTCTTTATTCCATGTTTCAAAAGGAAATCCGTCCACAGGGAATAATATTTTCCCAGCAGGTGAATCTCATCATAAGTATATTCCGGATTCAGATTTCCTGTTTCGTCAGTCACTACTTCATTTACATCAATATAAAATATATCGTGATTATTTGCAAGCATTGCAATTCTGTCATTCCGTTCTTTGATTGCCGGATTGTTAAAAATCGGGTCGGTTTCTGACTTTTCCTGTTTTACATACATAATGCCCTGTAAGAAAATCAGTGCATCTGGCTGTAATTCCCGGATATGATTGACAGCTTCTTCATATTTTTTCATAAAGCTGTCTACTGTACCGGTTCCCATTTCGTTGATTCCAATCATCAGATAGACTTTACCAAACTGATGCTTGCTTAATGCTTCTTCAATGGTAATCTTCGCGCCGTTTTCCTCGACAATCGGCGTATCAAACATATCATAGACCTTAAGTCCGATACTGGCATAATAAGTTGCATTATCCCAGCCGCCATAGTCTCTTAAGCCAACGGTTCTGGAATCTCCGATAAATACTGCATCATCAAAATAATCCTGGGTTACATCGGTAAAAGTATAAGTCTTATCCGCTTCTGCCTCCGTATCTGCAACTGCTTCTGTTGCTTCTTCCGTTGCCGGCTCCTCTTTGTCAGCATATACGCTTTCCAAATCCTCCTCCGGTTCTGCCTTATCCCATGGCAGAATGCCCTCTTTGGATGCCTGCATCATTCCAGCCACCGCCGGAACCTTCGGCCAGTCCTTATTATATTCTTTATATGCGCCCTTTGTTCCGGCTAAGGCGACACCGCTTACCAGCAGCATGCTGATTGCCGTAACAATAAGAAGCGGACATTTCTTCCATTTCTTCATGGCAGCCTCCCATTAAAAACTAAAATACATAAACGGATTGTTCAGTCCATTTGCAATCTGATAAATACAAATCCATAATACAACAAACAAAATTGCTTTCATCCACCACTTCTTCCAGCATTTTTTTAATATCTTATCCATAAAAGGAAGTGATACCACGAATGCCAATAGGAAAAACACTCCATAGGTTCTGCCGTATTTCAGATAATCGCCTGCATTGACTGCGATTCCGGTTCCAAAGAACGGGAACAGTCTTGCAAAATATACTTTCAAATCAGATAACTTCGTAATTGCAAACACGACCCAGGTCAGAGGGATTACAAACCAGATGTAAAGGTGTGCCAGCCATCCATGTTTCTCCAAAAAATTTCTGATTGCAAATCGTTCCAACGCAATAAATACAAATAAAATCAAGCCCCATAATGGAAAATTAATGGTAGAACCATGCCACATTCCGGTTACACCCCAGACAATCAGCAGATTGAAAAATGTCCACGCATTTCCCTTCCGGTTGCCTCCCAACGGAATATATAAATAATCACGGAACCATCTTCCCAGTGTAATGTGCCACCGGCGGTAAAACTCAGACACTGTCCTGGAACGATACGGATGGTCAAAGTTCTTCGGCAAATCAAATCCAAGCATCTCTCCGATTCCGATTGCCATCAGGGAATATCCCTGGAAATCAAAGAATAACTGTGCAGAATAACCGAATGCTCCCATCCACGCTAACGGTGTGGAAATACTCTCAAAGCCAATGCCCTGAATATCACGCCAGAGAATTGCCAGATGATTTGCAATAATTACTTTATATCCCAATCCTATGATAAAAAGAGTCAGACCATGTTCGATTTTCTCCAGACGGATTGGATGTTTCTTTAACTGCCCTGCCATATTGGCAAACTGGGCAATCGGTCCGGATATCAGCTTTGGGAACAAAAGGATATAAGTTCCATACTCCAGATAATCCCTCAACGCTGCTGTTTTCTTCTTATAGACATCCAGCACATAGGAAAGCATGGTAAAAGTATAAAAGCTGATTCCAAGCGGAAGCGACAATCTTGTATACTTAAATATACACAATAATCCGATATTATAGCAAAGCAAAATCACAAGCATGGTATTTCTGCTGCTCTTCCTTCTTATATGATCCATCAGTAATACCAGAATGTAGTTCAGACTCATGGAAAACAGTAAAAGAAGTGCATCCTTCCAGCTTCCCATGGCATAGAATACCAGACTGCCAAAGAAAAGTACCGGATTTTTATACTTTACCGGTACCAGATAATATATAATAAGAAAAATCGGCAAAAACCGAAATAAAAATTCTAAGCTTGAAAACTCCATGATAACTCCATATCTTTCGTTTTATTTTACGCATCTCTTTTATTATATAAGAAATGCAAGTGATTTCAATGTGTTTTTCCCAAAAAGTTATTACATTTTCATTACGAAATATTTTTCTAATTTTCTCCATGCAGCACTCTGTTCAAAAGGTCTGCCAGTGGAACCATGGCATTGCGTGCCTCCTCCTGCGTGTTAGTATAGGAACCCATTTCAATCAAAAGATATTTCTCTTTAAAATGCATATTATACCGGTATCCTTTTAAATAAATCGGGCGGGTAAGATTCGGATAATACTCTGCCGCTGCAATCTGCATCTGCAGGGAAAAAGCAAGATTCCCGGTAAGGTTTGGATTATTGAGATAAGAAATATCTCCTAACGCCTTTGTCCGGCTCAATCCGTTAAAGAACATAATCGGTGCCATCTGCACCCCGTTTACCTCCCGCACCATATGCTTATCCACTGCATCACGATGTAAATCTATTACCACTTCTATACTCGGATTCTCTGCTAACAGCTGCTCAATGGGCCCCTCCGCATTGGCATAGGCGTGATCTCTGTCTCCCACATCATACTGTCCCATATGATGCATGACCTGAAATCCATATTTTTCCTGTAACAGGCTGGTAAGATATTCCCCTGTTCCCATAACGCCCGTCATTACATCATTTGGGTCGGAATCTGCAAACATTTCCTGGGAATGGGTATGGTAAATCAGAATCTGCGGCTGGTCTGCCGGCGTTTTTATGGTTAAATCCATACTTAACAATTCTTCTGCATTTAACTGACTGCTATTAATGGTTGTTGTATTGTCCACCTGATAAAAATTCTGAATCAGATAATCAAAATCATTTAATTTTTCTCTTGGAATCTCCACCAACGGCTGAGAGCTGACTGCTGTATTATCCGGGGCTGCCGGCTGCTCTGCCGCTTCTGCTGCCGCATCTGCTCCTGCCTGCGCATTTTCCTGCTCCATTTCTGCCACTATGCAGTCCTGATTCTCTCTGCTGGCTGCCTCCGCCATCTGCCTGGCCTCTACTTCCGCTTCATCTTTTCCTTCCAGTGCAACAATCTCTTCTTCTGAAAGGCTGCTCTCAATTGCCGTATCATAAGTCCTTATGGTATCTGCATATCCGATAAGCGGTATCTGGTCTGTCACTTTTTCCAGCAAAAAATCACTCAGTGTCTGTTCCTGCCTGCCCTCTGCCATATAGGCAACAGTCGGAATATACTGTCTGGTCATGGACATGGATATCTCATTCTGTATATAGGAAAAAAAACGTTTTGCCAGTGTTTCCCTTCCGGTTCCCGCTTTCACCATAAGAAAAAAAGCATACAACAGAAAAAGTGCAATAGCAGACTGCCTGTACCATTTTTTTCGTTTCCTGACCAGTTCCGTTTTTCCCTGATATCTTTGCCCATAGACTCTCATGCTGCCAGCACCTCCTGTTCTGCCATAGCAAACACTATATTCTATGCAGCTTCTGTCCCTTTAGAACCGGGAGAATGCCAGATTCAGTCCCTCTGATATGGTATAGCTCAGCCTTTTTACCGCTTCATCAATATCTTTTGGTGTTACAAACATTGCATTCAAATGTGGAGATAAAAGTTCTCTTGCCAGCTCATGCTTTTCAATTTCATCCAGACCTGCCAGCCCATTTCCCACACTTTTTAGCTGCGCTGACTCCCGCATGGCTCCGATTAAGTCACTCATAGTATCCGAAACTATCGTTGCGGCATCTACTACGGTAGGAATTCCTATGGCAATTACCGGAATTCCCATGCTTTCTTTATTAATGGCGTGCCTGTGATTGCCCACACCGGAACCGGGATTAATTCCGGTATCCGTAATCTGGATGGTACGGTTCAGACGCTTCACGCTGCGGGCTGCCAGTGCATCCACCACAATTACAATATCCGGTTTCGTCTCTTCAATGACTCCACGGACAATCTCTCCTGATTCCATACCGGTCTGTGCCATTACGCCCGGCACAATTCCGCTTATCTGGCTCGTTGCCTTATTTCCAAAGGCATATTGTCCATATTCCTTGATAATGTGCCTGGTAATCATCATATTATCTACTACATAAGGTCCTAATGCATCCGGTGTCACTTCCCGGTTACCAAGACCCACTACCAATATCTTGAGTTCTTCTTTTTTCCCCGGCAACATGGTTTCAATCACTTTTGCCAGCTGCCCGGACACTTCTCTGTGATAATCCTCATCTTCTTCCATCATGTCCGAAGCCTCAATGGTAATATAGGTTCCCTTCGGTTTTTTCATTGCCTTTGCTCCGTTTTCTGTGTCAATGAATACTCTTGTAATCATGATTTCCGGTGAAATTCTCTCCTCATCCACCCGTACTCCCTTTACTTCAATATGATCTTCATCAAATTTTTCTCTCGTCTCTAATGCGAGGTCTGTTCTTATCTGAAACATAGCTTCACTTCCTGTAAACAATTTTTCCAAATAAATTTTCTTTATTATTTTTTACATTTTTTCTCCAAATATGTATTGACAGATGCAAATATGTGGGATAAACTAACATGGTATGTTTACATTAGAACGTCCGTGTCCGGCTTTAATGAAACAACCAAAAACAATAAAACAATCATATTGGAGGTGTACAGGTTGGCTAACATTAAATCTGCTAAGAAAAGAATTCTTGTAAATCAGACCAAAGCTGATAGAAACAAAGCTATTAGATCAAAAGTTAAAACATCTATTAAGAAAGTAGACGCTGCAATCGCTGCAAACGATAAAGAGGCTGCTGCTGCTGCATTAGTTGCTGCAACATCTGAAATCAACAAAGCTGCTACTAAGGGTGTTTATCACAAGAACACTTCTTCCAGAAAGATTTCACGCTTAAACAAAGCTGTGAACAAAATGGCATAATTGCCGGAAGAGCATAGATTATAAACGATTATAAAAAAGAACGTTTCGTACCGTCATTCGAAACGTTCTTTTTTTATGCACTGTATTTTACAATCAGAAGTTCTACGGCTAACTGGTCTGCCATTCTTCCCGTCTTGACATCCTCTTCTGCCTGTCCGCAGTCTTCAATTGCTTCCTTTAACTGATTTATTTTAAAAGCTCCTGCCTGCCGAAGGTTCTTCTGCACTGCAAAGCTTGGCATCCCTGCAGTCTTTGCAATACTGACAGCAGGATATCCTTTTGCTGACATGCTTTTTATCAAAAGCAGATTCTGGAACTGTCTTGCAATCAGGAATAAAATCCGCATGGGTGCTTCCTTTAATGCCAGTAAATCGTAATATAAGTCCAAAGCCTTCTTCTGATTCTTGGCAGAGATGGCATCAATCATTTCAAAGATTTTATTTTCCGTCTGTCCGGTACAGATTGCCTCTACATCTGCCGCAGAAATCTCTGTCTTATCCAATGTATAACAGATAAGCTTTTCTAATTCCTTATCAATATTTTCCATATCGGAACCGGTCTTTGACAGGAAAAGCTGCATCACGGACTGGGTAATTTTCTTCCCTTCCCGCTGGATTCTGCCCAGTATCCAGCGGATCAGCATATCTTCCTTCGGGGTCTCAAATTCTACGGCACTTCCAGCCCTGGATGCCGCTTTAAATAATTTGGAACGCTTATCCACTTCTTCTTCCACAAAAACAAAGCAGGTGGATTCCGGCACCTGGCTCATATATTCTGCCAGGTCATCACAGCTGTTTTTAAAGAAGCCACTGTTTTCCACCAGAATCATACGCTTTTCTTTAAAGAATGGCAGTGTCTCCGATAAATCAATCAGTTCCTTTGGATTAATATCCTTTCCCTCATATGCCGAAAAATTCATCGTATCATCCGGCTCTACCAGTGCATGTTTTAGCTTATCACGATACTGCCGTTTCAGATAGTCTTCCGTTCCATATAAAAGATATACGTTTTTTAATTGTCCCATTTTAATGTCATTATCTATTGTTTTCATAAAGGATATTATACTATATTTTTACTTCTTTATCAAAGTATACTTACCGAAAACTGTGAATTGTGATCCTTCCTTTTTCCTCTTCCAGCGAAATCTGACCGCCTTCCATCGTATCAAAAATTTCTGCCGAAGCTTCTTTTAATCGATTTATGGTCTCCTGATGAGGGTGTCCATATCGGTTGTTTTCCCCACAGGAAATCAATGCCAGTTCCGGCGAAAGTGCTTTTAAAAACTTTTCTGTCGTGGAATACTTTGAGCCATGATGTCCTACTTTAAGAAAATCTACTTTCCACAACCGCTGCTTTTCTAAGAGCCAATTTTCTTCTGCTTCTCCGGCATCTCCGGTAAATATCCCGGAAATATATTTCGTCTGATAGAGCAATATCATGGATTTTCCATTCTCATCCTCTGCCTGATACTCTCCGTCCGGAAGGAGGCAGCTTATGGTATCCTCGCCACTTCTTATGCAATCTCCTTCTTTCATATATACGATGGGAATGTTTCTCCGCTCTGCCAGTGCACATATGCTCTGATAATTCTTTACATCCGGCTGTTTTCCAGGCAATATAATATTTTCAACAGAATACTCCGTCTCAAGAACTTCTAACAATCCGTTCACATGGTCTTCGTCATAATGGCTTATAAACCAATAATCTATCTTCGTGATTCCATTGCTTTTTAGAAATGGCAAAATCCGATACGTTCCCACCTTAGACACATCAGTGCTTCCGCCATCCAGAAAAAGATTGGTATCTTCCCCCAGTCGTACATAGATGCCATCTCCCTGCCCCACATCAAGAACTGCCATAAGATGATTACTCTTTACCGGACGAAGAACCAAAAGTAACACCACGCTTCCAATCAAAACAATCGGAAACTTTCTAAGGAGTATATTTGTATTTCTATTCCCATCTCTGTTTCCGCTTTTCTTTGTCCGGTTTTTTATCAGCAAGCAGGTGGCTGCAAGCATCAGATAATAGAATATGATGCGCTGTATCGGCCACTGTCCTACTATCTTCATAGCTCCCGGGAGCCGGCTGCACCAGCTGACTCCCGCATAAATTCCGTCCAGCAATAATTCCAACATCATGATTACCGGTCCCGCAAACAGCCTCCCTACAACAATTTTTCCCATACACATGAGCAATGTTGCAACTATCCCGTTTATTAAAACTGCACTTAACAAGGAAACTATCAACAGATTCAGAATCAAAGCATAGACCGGCACTTCATAATAATAGTATGCCACCAGTGGAAGTGTTGTAAGTTGAACGGAAAGCGAAACTAAATAGTTCTGCCGGATTTGCCGTTTCCATTTTTCCCGTATTTTATTTGCCGCCTTATCGCCTGTTTTCCGTTCCTGTGTTTGCTGTTTTTGCTCCCTCGGAAACAACTGTCCAATACATTTTGCCACTACTACCACACCAAGAATTGCAGCTACCGAAAACTGGAGTCCTGCATTTTCAACCAGATACGGGTTTTTCCATAAAAGCACCAGCACTGCCACAGAAAGGGCGGTTCTGCTATCATAGCTTCGCCCGGACAGCTTGGCTGCCATAAGAAGTGCAAACATAATCCATGCCCGGATAGCAGATATT
>VOFC01001200.1_pt1 | contig 46442 bp, 49 predicted proteins | sample 5384161 | NCBI WGS metagenome assembly VOFC01 (sample SAMN12384722, study PRJNA508395) | human gut metagenome | isolation source: healthy gut B | host: Homo sapiens | reverse complement strand
CGACATCCTCTTCGATGATTCCCTCGACGGGCGTCACGCAATGGCCGTCCATCGCCATCATGGCCGAGATCACGGCGGTCGAGACGCCGCTCGTGAGCTTCATGGAGCAACTCGGCTTGGCTCCGTCACAAATCATGCCCGTAAGGTTGGCAATCATGTTTTTCACCGCCGCCGCGACCTGCTCGTAGGCGCCGCCCATCAGGTAGGTGATGCCGCAGCTCGATCCCGTCGCCGCCACCACGCAGCCGCACAGGGCCGACAGGCGGCCGAGGCTCTGCTTGATATAGATCACCGTGAGGTGGCTCAGCACCAGCGCACGGATCGTCTGCTGTTCGGTGGCTGCGGTCTGCTCGGCGTAGACCACCACGGGAAGCGTCGCCGCGATGCCCTGGTTGCCGCTTCCCGAGTTGCTCATCACGGGGATCATCGCCCCGGCCATGCGGGCGTCGCACGCCGCGGAGGTATAGGACAGTATCCGCGAGAAGATGCTGTCGCCCATAATCTTCCGTTCTCGCTCGCAACGGAGCGTACGCCCTACGCAGTGGCCGAACTCCCCGGCGAAAGCCTGCTCGGCGGCGGCCTTGTTCAGGCGGCGTGTTTCGAGGATGAAGCGCAGTTCGTCGAGGGGCGCCGTCGTGGCGAACTCCCACACGCGGTGCAGCGTGAGGGGTACTTCGTCCCCATCCTCTTCGGCCGCCGAGGCCGTACGTTTGTCGAGCGTCACCTCGCCGTCGCGCTCGAGGTATACGAACGAGGTATGGCCGCCCGCGATCACCGCCGTGGCACAGTGCCCGGCGCCCCGGGCCTCGACCTCGATATAGAGTTTCTCGGCGATACCCTGCTTCAGGTCGATACATACGCGCTTTTCGTCGATATACCGGCGGCCCTGCTCCACGGCCCCGGGCGTCACGTCGCGCAATACCTCCAGCCGGTACTCCGAACGGCCGACGAGCGCCCCGAGCGCCACGGCGATCGGCAGGCCGATCATCCCCGTACCGGGGATCCCAACGCCCATGGCGTTCTTGAGGATATTGGCGCTCAGGCGCACGGCGACCTTTTCGGGACGCGAGCCGAGCAGTTCGGCTGCACGCGCCGTGCACAGCGCCACGGCGATCGGTTCGGTACACCCGATGGCGGGCACCACTTCGCGGTTGATGAGGGCGATGATACGCTTTCGTTCGTTCTGGGACAACATGGATGTTTTTTACGGATGTTACAAAGATAACTATTTTTCGCTATTTTTGCATCCGACAAGCAAGACGCCGCCCTGGAAAATCCGAAAAACGCAACTGGAAAGTTCTCACGAGCGAATACCTCGCCCGCAAACCGTGGTTTACGGTACGCCACGAGAGCATCGAACTGCCCGACGGGCGCCGCATACCCGACTACTACGTCTTCGAATATCCCGACTGGGTGAACGTCATCGCCATTACGAAAGAGGGGAAATTCGTCTTTATCGACCAGTACCGCCACGGGCTGGGCGAAACGGACTATGAAATCCCGGCGGGCGTAGCCGAGCCCGACGACGCCTCGATGCTGGCCGCGGCACAGCGCGAACTGGCCGAGGAGACGGGGTACGGCGGCGGCCAGTGGCGCGAGCTAATGGTCGTGGCGCCCAACCCCTCGACGCAGAACAACCTGACGTACTGCTACCTGGCGACGTGCGTGGAACGCCTGGGCGAACAGCACCCTCGATGCTACGGAGGACATCCGCGTGCACCTGTTCTCGGGCGCCGAGGTTCGCGACCTGCTCGAAAGCGGCCGCATCCGGCAGGCACTGATGGCCGCACCCCTGTGGCGTTACGCCGCGGAGTACGGCCTTTAGCCCCGAGGAAGACGGCCGGAGATACGGCCGTACCACGCTATTCGCAGGATGGAGCCCCCCGCCGGGTAGGTTTTTCCGGATTTGCGCGGAATTTGCAGGGTGAGGGGAAACGGAAAACAAAACCTTGCACACCATGTATCTATCCATCGCCATCAAACTGCTGGTCGGAATGCTGGGCGTGATCTTTTTCCTGCGCATATCGGGGAAGACCCAGATGGCACAGCTCACACCCCTCGATTCGGTAAACTCGTTCGTACTCCGGGGCGCTGGTCGGCGGCGTAATCTACAACCCCGACACCCCGGTATGGTATCTGGTATTCGCCTTCGCGGTATGGACGGCGGCCAACGTCTCGCTGCGCTACCTGATGCGCTTCCACCGCATCCGCAGGGCGATCAAGGGCGACTCGGTGATGCTCGTCCGCGACCGCCGGCTGGTGATGCGCGAATTCCGCCGCAACGGGCTCGAAATGGAACAGTTCCGCACCATGCTGCGCGAAAACGGCATCTTCTCGATGTTCGACGTCGACGACGTGCGTTTCGAAACCAACGGGCGGATAACCATATCGCGCCGCAACGAACCGCCAGAATCGTACCTGCTCGTCAACGGGGGCAAGGTCATGGAAGACGCACTCGAGCGCAGCGGCAAAAAAGGGCAAGCGGTGGCTCCTGCGCCACCTCCGGCAGGCGGGGGTACCCCGATGCGGAAAAACTTTTCTGCGTGGAGTGGACACCGGGACGCGGATTCTATATCGTCCCGCTGGAGGAACCCGACGGCCGGGATGCGGCAAAGGAGACGCTTTCGGCAGACTAAGGACGGAACAGCCGGAAACGGCCTTCAGGACAACACCGGGGAACGCGCCCAAGACAGCCCGTGCGAAAGGCCGTGACCGAACCCAGGACGGGACGGTGACAAGCTGGAAACGGAAGACCGGACGAACCCCGGCAACAGCCCCGCAACAGCTCGGGCGAAAGGCCGTGACCGAGCCAAAGTCGGGACGGGCCATCCGACCGGCCATAGCCGCACCTGCGGACAAATAAAAAAGGGACAGCCTAAAAGCCGTCCCTTTTCCATTCCGGGGGCACACCGCTATTTGCCCACCGTCTGCGCCAGCGCAAGGAAGTAACGTCCCGGGTCGAGGCCGAGGGCCTCGAGCAGCTCGGCCTCGGGGGCACTGCCGCGCGTGATCGACTTCAGGCCATGGCCCGCAGTGTAGAGGTTGACGTTTTCGGCATAGCCCGCGGCATCCTGCCCGCAAAGGTAGCGGACATGCCCGGCGGGGATATTCTTACCTTCATAGACCGACATATCGGCCACATAAAGCCAGGTTGAGCGGCGCCGTAAACACGAACGGCTGTGCCCCGGCAAGGTTCCGGTGGTCGCCCTCCGTCACGCGCACCAGTTTCTGCCCCTTGGCATCGTAGCTGCAAACGCCCTCGGGGAAAAAACGCATAAATGCGGATGGGATACAACGCCAGTGCCGAAGGTGCCGTGAGCCGTCCGTCCTGCGGGCGGTTGATGCCGCCGGCCGCCCACATCACGCCCGACAACTCCTCGAGCGAAAGGGCTTCAGGGAGCATATTCACGCCAGGAACGGCGGTTCTGCAACGCTTCGTTGACCGTCATGCCCGATTTCGGGTCGGGCTTCAGGAGTGCGATCTCCGGCCCGTGCTTCACCGCGGTCTTCGTTTCGGGGGTCTGTGCCTGCTCCCCGGCCGTCTGCATGCCGCCGCATGATGCGAGCAGCAGCGCCGCACATGCAAAAATCTTCGTAGTCATCTCTTCTCAATTTTACAGGTTTCATGGCAAATATAAAAATTCAACCGGAAAAACGCTATCTTTACACCGAAAAAAAATCTGCCGGGAACATGAAAACGACAAGCATTTACACCCTCTTTTTCTCGCCTACCGGGAAATCGCGGAAAATCGCCGCGGCCGTGGCGCAGGGGATGGCATGGACGGAAGGGAGAGCCACACGGGCGTCCGCCGGAGACAACACGGCACCGGAATCCCCTGCCGGGCAAACCCCGGAAGCGGGAACCGCAGCGGCGGCACCGGAGCCTGCCGCCGGAAACGGGGGCGAAACGAAAAGCATGCACGGGGAACCGACAGTCACGGCCATCGACCTGACCCATCCCGCCGGGTACCCCGCCCCCGCTGCCGGGCGAAGCCGTCGCCATATTCGCCGTGCCGGTTTACGGAGGCACGTGGCGCCCGTAGCCCTGGAACGCCTGCGGGAGATCCGCGGCGAAGGCACCCCAGCCGTCGTTCTGGCCGTCTACGGCAACCGCTCGTTCGGCACGGCCGTCGCAGAACTCGCCTCGTTCGTCGCGGGACGGGGATTCGTGCCCGTAGCGGCAGGGGCATTCGTCGGCGAACATTCGTACAGCACGCCCGCAACCCCGATCGCACAGGGACGCCCCGACGCACGGGATCTGATTGCCGCCACGGCATTCGGGGCTCAGGTGCGCGAAAAATTAGCAAAAACAGGGCCTTCCCCGGCAAGAACCCGGAAACGGCATCCGACACCGCAGCAACCACCCGGCAACCCAAACCGGCAGCATGGATGCAGCCAAGGCCCCCGCAACGGGCGCCCTTGTTCCCGTCGACCCCGCGAAGCTGCGCGAACCGCGTACACCGCTCCTCCCGAAGCTGCGCTTCATCCGGTTCGTACTGGGCTACCGCCGCCGGCAGAAACGCAACCCCGTCGTCCTGCTACCCGAGGGAGATGCCGCACGCTGCACGCAATGCGGCCGCTGCGTCGCACTGTGCCCCACGCAGGCCATCGCACGCGGCGACGAGCTGCACACCGACCCGGCACGCTGCATCCGCTGCTGCGCCTGCGTGAAAGGGTGCGCCTTCGGTGCCCGCACATTCCGCACGCCCTTTGCAGCCGCCCTGGCCCGGAATTTCGTGCGGCAGAAACCGCCCGTGACCTTATTATAACCCTTATTGCAACATGATCGAACGCCTCACACAACCCTCGCCCGCAGAGCTGGACGCACTGACCGCCCTCCCTGGGAGGCCTCCGTGCAGGCGACGCACGATTTTCTCAGCGAGGAGGACATCCCCTTCTTCCGGCAGATGGTTCGCAACGAAGCACTTGCGGCCGTAGACCTGTATGTCATACGGGACACCGACGACAGGACAGACCGGGCCTGCGGGTCTGGCGGGACAGACGGGACAGACAGGGCGGACGGGAACAGGGGATCGACCGCGGCAAGCCCAACGGGCGAAACCGGACGCGACAGCCGGGCAAACGAGTTCGGCGGGTTCACCGCCTTCGCAGGCGTCGCCGGCGATATGCTCGAAATGCTGTTCGTCGCCCCCGGGGCGCGGGGCAAGGGATTCGGCCGGCAACTCGTGAACCACGTCACACGGCACTGCGGCGTGCGGCGGGTCGACGTCAACGAGCAGAACCCGCAGGCCGCGGGTTTCTACGAACGGATGGGATTCCGCACCGCCGGGCGACGCGACCGACCCGTCGGGCCGGCCCCTACCCCATCCTGCATATGGAACTCGGACACGCCCCGCACACAGGGCTCGTACCGATTCCGAGCCTGCTGACCGACCGGATCGACATCGGCTTCCGGGCCGAAGTGTCCGACACGGATACGGAAAAGCAGCCCTGACGGAAAGTGCTGTCCGACAAGCCCGGTTCTTACGATTTCACCCCCACCCGAGTTATCTCCGGCAGGGGTGATTTCCATTTTCGGGGAGCAGGCCGACAGCCCGTCCCGCACCATCGGCGGGGAAGCGGGAAGGAGTGGGATTCCCGGATGAAGAGGACGCAGCTAACGGCGCTATCGCATGTATCCCGTAACGGTCAGCGGGGCATCGCCCACCTCGGCCGTGACCTCCGTCGTTTCGCCGCGGGCGTTCTCGTAGCGGAACGTATAGGACTTGCCTTTTTCCAGCAGGAACCTCAACGCATCGTTCATGTCCTGCCTCGGCCCGGCCGTGCGGCCTCCGCCCATTTGCTCGGCACCGCAGAAGACATCGACATTGGCCGCCACGCGGGCGTCCGAGCGCCCTTCGTGCGCCGCACTGTCGTACATCACGAAAGTCACCGTCGTATGCCTTCCCTGCGCCACGAGGGCCTGTTCGTAGGATGCATAGAGGTCGCGGTAACGCTGCGAGACATCGACCCCGTGCACCTCACGCGAGTCCTCGCTCCACACCATCGGAAACCAGTCGCCGGTCGGCCGGAACGACACGGCGAAGATGCCGTGCGTACGGTCGTCGAGCGCCCGCCCGGCATCCGAAAGGAACCAGGCATGGTCGAGCCCCGAGGGGTAATATTCCGTGAAATACCAGCGGCCGCCGATCCATACCTCGACCCAGCTGTGGTTGCCGCGGTCGTCGTGCCACGCGGGAGTCCCGGCGAAACGCGCCGGGATTCCCGCCGCGCGCAGGGCGTCGACCAGCAGCACCGAAAGCCCCGTACAGGAGGCCATATGCTGCCGCATCGACTCGGCAGGGCTCTGGTTGGTCTTTTTTTCGCGGGCGGTGTTGTACTCCACCCCGACGTCGGCCGCGATATTCCGGTTCACGGAGTCGATCGCCGCGCGGATGTCGCGGCAAAGCGCCACGCGCCGGGCGAAGCGCGGGTAGAAATCCGCCCGCCAGCTGTCGCGCACCTCGTCCACGGCGGCATAGGGCAGCACCTCGTTCAGGAAGACGGAATCGGGCAGCGCACGTGTCCACGGGTATTCGCGGCGGGCACGGTAGGCATATTCCACATTCTCGCGCAGCAGGTCGAGGCGCATCGTGTCGCGGTCGCCCCGGGGCATGTGAGCGATCAGAAAGGCCATCCCTTCGCGCTGCTCGCGCGGGGTTTGCCGCAGCAAATTCCGCAGGCTGTCGGCGCGCGGGCAGCCGGCCAGCGCGGCATCCAGCAGCGGTTCGTATCCGGCGGGGACACCGCAGCCGTAACGGCCGCAGGCACAGAGACACGCCCCAGCAAAAGGAAGATAATGCGTTTCATGGTTCGAGCAGGGTAAGTATTTGTCGGATGAGCCGTTCGTCGGCACAAAGAAGATCGTATTCGGAAACATCGCCGCAGCCGCCCATCGAAACATGCGGGTTGCGGAAAACCATGCCGCCCGGACGCACGCTGCGGGCGCTGAAATGCACGGCATCGACGCCCGTGGCCGCCAGCTGCCGCACATTCGAGGGGTTGACGCCGCTGCCGGCCATCAGTTCGATGCGCCCGGCGGCCTGCGCCACCAACGCCCGCAGCGTGTCGATGCCTTCGACGGCCGTATTGCGGCCCCCCGAGGTCAGGATCCGGCGGCATCCGGCAGCCACCGCCGCTTCGAGCGCCTCCTCCAGGTCGCACGCCATGTCGAACGCCCGGTGGAAGGTGGTCTGCATCGGCCCCGCCTCGGCGACCAGGGCAGCCGTACGCTGCACGTCGACCCGCCCGTCGGGGGTGAGCACGCCGAAGACCACGCCGTCGGCGCCACATTCGCGGGCGAAGCGCACCTCTTCGAGCATTTGGCGGAATTCGGTATCGGAATAGAGGAAATCCCCGCCGCGGGGACGCACCATCACGCTGAGCTGCAACCCTCCGATACGGCGCGCCATACGGATGGCGGCAGCCGAAGGGGTCGTGCCGCCCTCGTAAGGGGAGGCACACAATTCCACGCGCGTGACACCCGCACGGCGGGCAGCCTCGCACGCCTCGACGCTGTAGGCGCAAAGTTCGGTCGTCATACGGCAAAGGTAAAAAATCCGCACCGGAAAAACAAGCCCGCGAAAAGGCCGGCTGCCGCGGCAGAAAAAGGTACGGGAAATCCCGACCGGCACATGGCACACGGCGTACTCCCCGCTCCCGGGGCAGGCGGTCAGCGCAGCACGACGGTGACGGACATCGGCCCGTGGGCGCCGAACACCAGCGCCTGTTCGATGTCGGCAGTCTTCGAAGGGCCCGACATGAAACACCCGTAGGCGAAGTCCCCCGACTTCCGGGGCGCACGACGGCTTCGTGCATCGTATCGACCAGCGCATCGCGCGGGATGACGACCATCAGCGCCGTGGCGCCGAAATAGAGCGCCTTGTGGCGGATGTCCTGCGGGATCCACACGGCACCGTTCTCGGCGACGCCGAACGCCCCCGAAACGACCCCCAGGTCTATGTCGACCAACTCGCGCGGGTCTTCGACCCGGTCGGGATTCACCGTGGCGAGCGTCACTTCGGGCAGTGCCGAAGCGACACTCTTCGCATCGGGGTAGCAGCGGCGTACGACCTCATCGAGCGTCGTTGCCCCGTCCAGCCATACGGCCTCGCCCCCGGCCGCCCGGAGCCGCTGGGCGAACATCGCCGCAGGGTCGTCGAAATGCTGGGGTTCGTAGCCGAAGTCGGGGTATGCGTATTCGGGCATTCCCGCCGCGGCGATCCGTTTCAGTATGTTTTCCTTGCTGTTATTCATCTTTACTCGTTTTTCCGGATTTTACCTCGCCCCGCTTCCACAGGGCATTGAACGTCTTGGGGGCAAACGGCGGCATGTCGCGGCCAGGGCGCTCCACGGATTGAACCGGTTGTTGAGCACGGCGTGCGGGAGATGCTCCGCGACGCGGGCCAGCGCGATGCCGCCGTAGAATCGTCGTCGCCCTCCCATGATGAAGTCCATGCCTTTGACCGTCAGTTTCTTTACCGGATCGGCCAGATGCATGGGCGCCAACTCCTGCCGCCATGCGTAAATCTGTTCCCCGAGGTCGATCATCGCCGGGCATACGTCCGAGCAGGAGTAGCACAGCGAGGAGGCCGAGACATTGCCGTGGTGGAGCTTCGGCGAACGCAGCATCGACAGGTTGATGCCCAGCGGCCCGGGATGAAATAGGAGTAAGAATAGCCGCCCGAGCGCCGGTAGACGGGGCAGGTATTCATGCAGGCGCCGCAACGCAGGCATTTGAGCATGTTGCGGTGCGCGGCATCGGCCAGCCACTCCGAGCGGCCGTTGTCCACGATCACGACGTGTATCCGTTTGCCTGGTGCAGGCTTGCGGTAGAGCGACGTGTAGGAGGTGACGGGCTGCCCCGTCCCCGAACGCGCCAAGAGGCGCGTGAAGACCGCCAGCGCCCGCATGTCGGGGATAACCTTCTCCAGCCCCATGATGGCGATATGCAGGTCGGGGAACGACGTTCCCATGTCGGCATTCCCCTCGTTGGTACAGACGGCCAGCGTCCCCGTGGAAGCCACGGCGAAGTTGACGCCCGTCATGGCGATGTCGGCGCCCAGGAATTTGGGCCGCAACTGGCGGCGAGCCTCGTGCGTCAGGTAGGTGGGATCGCTGTTGCCGTGCTCGGTGCCGAACTCGCGCTCGAAAAGCGCGCCGACCTCCTCACGGCGTACGCCGATGGCGGGCAGCACGATGTGGCTGGGCGGCAGCTCCAGCAACTGCATGATCCGCTCGCCCAGGTCGCTCTCGACGGCATCGACGCCCCCGCTCGCGCAGGTAGGGCGTAAGCCCGCACTCCTCGGAGAGCATCGACTTGCTCTTGATGAGGTTCCGCCCGCCGTGCTCCTGCACCAGACGCCACACCGTGGCGTTCATCTCGTCGGCGTCGGCGGCCCAGTGCACCACCATGCCGTTGGCCGTGGCGTTGCGTTCGAACTCTTCGAGGTAATGCCCCAGATGGCTCAGCGTATGGCGCTTGATCTCGGACGACATGCGCCGCAGGTCTTCCCATTCGGGCACCGTGCGTGCCATCTTGTCGCGCTTTTCGCGTACGGCGTAAAGCGCCTTGTCGTGCCACGCCGTGCGTTCGGCGTCGGCGATGAATTTCGCGGCGGCTTTGGGTGGGTGCTCATAACTTCCGAATTGAGGATTTCAACGGCATGGATGGTACGGATCGGGGAGTTTGTCGTGGTCGATAACCCCCTGCATGTGCATCAGGCACGAAGAGTCGGCACCCGTAATGTATTCGGCACCCGTAGCCATGTGGTCGCGCACCTTGTCGCGCCCCATGCAGACAGACACGGCGTTCTCCTCGACGGAGAACATGCCGCCGAAACCCACAGCATTCATCGCGGCGCGACGGCTCGGCGATGTCGATGTCCCCGACCAGCGAGAGCAGGTTGCGCAGCTTCGACATATAGGGCACGTTCAGCTCGCTGGGCGATGACAGCCCCATTTGCGCACCCCGTGGCAGGAGTTGTGCACGCTCACCCGGTGCGGGAAACGTGCATCCAGCTTCGCGGGCTTCACCACGTCGTGGATGAACTCGCAGATCTCCCAGATACGCGAATCGACGCAGGCATGCTCGCGGTAATTGTCCAACAACCGCGGATAGCCCTCGCGCACGAAAACCACGCAGCTGGCCGAAGGCCCGACCACGTAGTCGTACTGCGCAAAAAGCGCATCCATGTGTTCTGCCAGCGCCCGGGCGTCCTTCTCGAACCCGGCATTGGCCATCGGCTGCCCGCAGCAGGTCTGTCCGAGGGATAATCCACCTCGCAGCCCAGCCGCGAAAGCAGTTCGTACGACGCACGTCCCACCCCGGGATAGACGGCGTTGATATAACAGGGTATGAACAATCCTACTTTCATGTTCGTCGGTTTAGTATGCTGTCGCGTATGCCCCAAAGATAGCGGATTTACGGATGAATTGTCCGCCCGTGGACGTTTTTAGGTATAAAAGGGCTATTATTATGCCGGGACATGCCACGAAAAAGGAGTACCCGTAAGGCACTCCCCTCCCACGTCGGGCTCGCAAGCCTTATTTCACTTCGATCTGGCGCGTGGCGGCGGCCAGTTCCTCGACCTTCTTCTTGGGAATGTCAATGGTCATCACGCCGTTTTCGACCCTGGCCGAAATTTTCTCGCGCTCGATGTTGTCGGGCAGCAGCAGGCTCTGCTGGAACTGCGTATAGGAGAATTCGCGGCGCAGGTAGGTACCTTTGTGCTTCTTGTCTTCCTCCTTCTCCTCGGATTTCTTCTCCAGGGAGATGATCAGCTCGTTGTCCTCGTTGATGTGGACTTTGAAATCCTCACGGGTCATGCCCGGAGCGGCGACCTCCACTTTGTACTCGTCTTCGTCTTCGATGATGTTGACGGCAGGAGCCGTGGCGTTGCGGCGTTCGGCGAGCCAGTTGTTATCCAGAAATTCGTTGAAAATGCTCGGCAGCCAGTTCTGATTCGTTCTTGCAGGTGTCATAATCTTGTCCTCCTTGTTTTATTTTGGTTTAACTTTATTTTCTTTCTTTTCGCAGCCCCTTCCGGAGCGGTTTCATCCGTAACAGGTCAAATCCTGTGCCAGCCGCATGAAAACGAAAAAATGTCACAAATTGTCACACATCCTGCTATTCCGACATGACAAACCGGCAAAAAAACCTTCCGGCAACGACGGAATAGGCGGCTTTTCGCAATTGCCGAAAAAGGCGTACCTTTGCCGCATGGATTTCGCACGGATATTGACCGAACGCTACGCACTCTCGGACGAGGGCACGGGCCTGCTCATGCAATCCGCCACGCTGACGCAACACGCCCGCAAGGAGGTCATCATCGAGGAGGGGCAGCGCGACCCGGACGTCTGCTTCGTGGCCGAGGGTTCGGTGCGCACGTATGTCATGCGCGAGGACAAGTGCGTCATCTTCTCCTTCTCGTTCGAGGGCGACCCGGCTACCGCGACGCTCGGCACACAGCCCGGCGGCTTATCGCGCCAGACGATCGAAACGATGGAGCCCACGACCCTGATACGCATCCCGCGTGCCCGCATGGACGAGCTTTTCGCCGGGAACGCCGAACTGGCCGACTGGGGACGGCGCATGGCCGAGGAGCAGTTGCGCCGCCACGAGGACTATTTCGCCGACTACGCCTGGCGCGGCAAACGCGAACAGTACGGCCGCATGCTGCGCGAATATCCCCAGCTGCTGCAGCGCATCGCCCTGAAAGACCTCGCGGCCTACCTTTTCCTCACGCCCCAAAGCCTGAGCCGCATCCGCGCCGGGGTCAAATGACACGGAAATTACCATAAGATAACTTTTCCCGGCGCAGAATGCCTTACTTTTGCACCACCTCAATAAAAAGAGGTGCAATTATGTTACGCGACAGTATCGATTACAAAGGCACGGCAGTCGGCAAACTCTTCCGCCGCTTTCTTTTTCCCACGGTCATGGGGATGGTCTTCTCGGCGGTGTTCGTCATCACCGACGGGATATTCGTAGGCCGGGGCATCGGCAGCGACGCACTGGCGGCAGTCAACCTCACCGCCCCGCTCTTCACGCTCGGCACGGGGCTCGGGCTGATGTTCGGCATGGGCGGCTCGGTGGTGGCATCGGTGAACCTGGCACAGGGCAAACGCCGCGTGGCCCAGATCAATATCACGCAGTCGCTGGTCATACCGGCCCTGCTGATCGCGCTGCTCAGCGCCCTGCTGATCCATTGCCACAAACCGTTGCTGCTGCTGTTGGGCACACCGCCCGAGCTGATGGTTCCCGCGCGCGAATACCTCGTGTGGTTCACGCTCTTCCTCGCGCCGCTGGCCGTCTTCAACATCCTGATGTTCATCGTGCGGCTCGACGGGGCACCCCGGTTCGCCATGGCGTGCAACATCATGGCGGCCTGCATAAACATCGTACTCGACTACCTCTTCATCTTCGTATTCGGGTGGGGGCTCGCAGGCGCGGCCATCGCAACGGGCATCGGCTATATCGTAGGCTCGGGCGTGATGCTGCGGTACATGCTGCGCCACAGCCGGACGCTGCACTTCGTGAAGTTCAAAACCAGTTACAAGAGCCTGCGCCTCACAGCCCGCAATCTGGGCTACATGACCTACATCGGGTTCCCGGCGCTGCTGAGCGAGCTGGCCATTTCGAGCCTGATGATCGTCGGCAACTACACCTTTATCCATTACGTCGGCAAGGACGGCGTGGCGGCGTACAGCATCGCCTGCTACATCTTCCCGATCATCTTCATGGTCTACAACGGCATCATCCAGTCGGCACAGCCGATCATCAGCTAACTACGGCGCAGGGCTGATGCGGCGCGGCAGGGATGCGTTCGCGATGGCACTCGGCACAGCGTGCGTCTGCGGGCTGGCGGTATTCGGGTTCACGTGGCTGTTCAGCCCGTGGATCGTGGGGCTGTTCCTGACGCCCGACGCCCCGGCCTATGCAATCGCCGTGCGCGGCCTGCCGCTCTTCGCCGCCAGGTATCCCTTTTTTCGGGATCAACGTCGTGACGATCGGCTACTACCAGAGCATCGAGCGCGGACGGCTGGCGACGGGGCTCACCGTGCTTCGGGGCATCGTGCTGATGGCTTTCTGCTTCCTCGTGCTGCCGCGGCTGGCGGGCGTCGCGGGGATCTGGCTCGCGGTACCGGCGGCCGAACTGGCCGTGACTGCTCCTGCTCGTACTGCTGCGCATCGGCTACGGGATGAGGCGGTAAATGGAGAACGTGAACAATCCCGGCCCGCATTTGAATAGATGCAGGCCGGGATTACCGTTTCACGCCCCGAACCCTTGCAGGCGGCAGGCGCCTGCCCCGGTCGTACGCACTGCGCCCCGCGCAAACAACCGTAACATCAGGATCACTCCCGGCGGTATTTCTCCATGAATTCGGTGGGCAGCATCCCGAACTGCGCATGGAAGCACTTGGCGAAATAGGAGGTCGAAGTGAAGCCCACCATATAGCATATCTCCGTGACGCGCAGGTCGTTGGACTTGGAAAGCAGCTCGGCGGCCACCCTGAGGCGCGTGGAGCGCAGGAACTCGTTGGGCGTAGTGCCCGTCAGCGACTTGATGCGCGAGAAAAAGAGCGTACGGCTGACATTCACGGCTGCGGCGATGTCCTCGACCGAAAGATTCGAATTGGAGATGTTATCCATGACATACTGGTTCACCTGCGCCATGAAACGGTTGCCCGAAGGGCTCGCCGCATCCCCATCCATGACCAGGTAGGGCATCTTCGAGAATTTCAGGCGCAGCCGGCCGCGGATGCCGATAAGCGCCCGTATCTGGCAGTCGAGGTAGTCCACCGACAACGGCTTTTCGAGGTAGGCGTCGGCACCCGCCTCCAGCGCACGCACCTTCGCCGCCGAAGAGGAGTCCACCGAAACCAGCACCACGGGGAGGTGATCCAGCGCCGGATCGTTGCGGATCGCCGCGCAGAGCGCCACGCCGTCCATCCCTTTCATCGCCACGTCGCTCACGACGGCCGCGATGCTCCGGCTTCGGGCAGGTCGAGCGCCTGCCGTCCGTCCGTCGCACAATGGATCGTATAGCTGCCGGAGAGATGCCGCACGAAAAAGTCCGCGAAGTCGGCATTATCCTCGGCCAGCAGGATGTCGGGCAGCCGCTTCTGCACCTCGGGCTGCACGGCCGCCACGGCCGGCTGCCCGGCAGGCACTCCGGAATCGCCATCCGTCCCGGGGACGGGACGGGGTGTGCACCGAGCGGAACCGTCACCGTAAACTCCGTCCACTGTCCCACGGCACTTTCGACCCCGAGCACGGCGCCCATCCGGGTCGCCAGGCTCTTCGCCACGGCGAGCCCCAGCCCCAGCCCGCTGCCGGAGACACACTTGTCGGACGTATAGAAAGGTTCGAATATCCGTGCCTTCTCCGCCCGGTCTATCCCCGTCGCCGTCGTCGCGGACACGCACCCGGAACACATCGCCGGGCACCTCCCCGCCGGGGCCTTCGAGCGTCACGTCGATGCGGCTCTCGGCGAACTGGTAGGCATTACCGAGTATCTGGCCCACGATCTTCGAGAAGTGGTCGCAGCACATCTCGGCCGTGAGGGGCTTCGCCGGGCAGCCCGAGGTGCACCGCGATACCCCCGCCGCGGGACGGCATCCCCCACCGCCGCGACCACCGTCCGCAATACTTCCCGTACGTCGACGCGCTCCGGAACGCAGGAGGCGGCATGCTCGCCCTCCTCCGCGCTTTTCAGGTTCAGGATCTGGTCGACCAGCGTCCGCAGCCGCTCGCAGTTCTTGCGGATGATGTCCACGTCGTCACGGAGCCCGGGCAAATCCCCGGCGCGCTTGGCGATCTCTTCGACGGGCGCGGCAATCAGCGCGACGGGCGTACGTATTTCGTTGGCCACCTCCGTGAAGAGGCTGACCTTGGCTTCGAGCAGGTCGAGCTTGTTCTTGCGGGTGATCGAGGCGATCTGCTCGCGGTGCGCGCGGCCAATCCTGCGGCGCAGCCACAGGCCGCCGCCCGCCACGGCCAGCAGAGCCAGCACGCCGTAGGCCACGACCATGGCGCGAGCCATCCACCACGGCGGCAGCACGAGGATCTCGACCACGGCCTCCTCGCCGAACTGCTCGCCGCCGGTCGAGGCGCTCACGACGAAGCGGTAACGGTTCGGCGGCAGGTTGGTGTAGGAGACATGCTGCACCCCGGCCCCTTCGTCCAGGCCGGTGGTGATCCATTTGTCGTCGAAGTTCTCCAGCCGGTAACGGTAGACCGTCCTCAGCGGCGAGGAGAAGTTGAGCGCAATGAAATCAAGGCTGAACGACATCTTCCGTCCGCGCAGGCGCACCGAGCGCTGGCAGTCGATGGTATTGGACAACAGTCGTCCGTCCACGGGCACGCTGCGGTTGAAGAGCTTGAAATCGGGGAAGACGACGCTGAGCTTGGCCGAATTCTCGCGGCGCGTGAAATCATAGGGATAGAACTTGTTGATGCCGTTGTTGCAGCCGATGTAGATATGCCCGGTCGAGGACTTGATGCCCGAATTGGCGTTGAAGATATTGGCCAGCAGTCCGTCGTCGGAGGTGAACTTGTAGATCGACTGCGGGCCGTTCCCGGGGCTGTATTTCAGCAGCCCGCGGTTGGTCGTGAGCCACAGTTCGCCGCCGTTCTGCACGATCTGGAACACGGCGCAGTTGCCGTAGGGCAGCATGTCGAACTCCCTGGAGAGCGTGTCGGCCGCGATGTCGTAACGGCAAAGCCCGCAGCCGTGGGTGCCGATCCACAGGTTGTCCCCCTCGACGGCCAGGCAGCTCACGAAATCGGAAAGCCCGCCCCCGGAATCGTGCGAACAGAGGGCGAACCGGCCGTCGTCGAACCCGTAGCGGATCAACCCCTTGCCCAGCGACGCGAACCACAGGTGCCCGCGGGCATCCTCGCAGATGTCCACCACGTCGCTGTTATGTCCCAGGCCGAATGCGCACGTGATGGTCTGCGAAACGTCGTCGTAACGGCAGATGCCCATTTTGGTGCCGATCCACAACTGCCCCCGCGAATCGCGGAAAACCGAATAGACGTCGAGATTGTCGAGTCCCGTGCCGGCCTGCGTGAAGTGCTTCATCTGCCGCGTGCGCAGGTCGATGCGGTAAAGCCCGTCGCCATACGTCCCGACCCACAGCCATCCGCCGTCGATGGTGAGCGCATGGATGTTGAGCGCCCGGTCGCGCGGGTCGACCGCCACGGGCGTATAGCTGCCCGTACGCGGGTTGTAAAGGCTCAGCCCCCCGTCGTCGCTGCCGATCCAGATATTCCCCTCGGGATCCTCGCAGAATTTGCTGATGATATGCCCGCACCCCTCGCCGGCCTCGATGAGCGTGAAAAGCGAACTGAGCGGCGAGAGGTAGTTGATGCCGCCGAAATAGGTTCCGATCCACACGCCGCCGTCACGATCCTTGAGGATGGAGTGGATGAATTTGTCGTTGAGCCGTCCGTTCCGGTTGGTCGTGCCGTTGTCGACATGCTCGAAACTGCGGTTCTTGGTATTGAAATTCACCAGGCCGTGATCCGTCCCGAGCATGATTATCCCCGGGGTGTATTCGATCATGCTCCGCACGCGGCCGTACGCCTCGCCGTCCTCCGGGCGGTTGCAGGTGAACGTCAGCCGCGAAAGTTCGAACTTGTAGAGCTCGCAGGCATACCCCGCGATCCAGATGTCGCCGAAGGAATCCTGGCACATGGTACTGATACGCGAGATCGGCTCGCGCGTGAGCGTGTCCTCGACCCGGAAGGTCGAAAAACGGTTGTTCTCGGGGTTGTAGCGGCTCAGCAGCGAACCGCCGCCCGAAGCCACCCAGATGTTGTTGTCGTGGTCGAGCACGATTTTCACGATGACGTCGGACGAGAACGCTTCGGGGTATTTCGCGGCGTTATAGTGTTCGAACGTGCCGCTCTTGAGGCTGTAACGGTAGAGGCCGTCGCCGAGCGTCCCGATCCACATGTTGCCCGCGACGTCCGCCGCAAGCGAATAGACCAGCAGGTTGCGGCGCTCCCGGCCATCGCTGCCCAGGATGGGCAGGTGGACGAACGACTCGTCCTTCGAGTCGAAAATATAGACCCCGTCGCTGGTTCCGACCCATATGCGGTCGCCGTTGGGGAACCCTTCGCCGCAAAGACTGTAAATACAGTTGTTTTCGAGCGTATTGCGGCGGCGGTAATCGGAGCGGTAGTTGGTGAAATCGTAGGAGTTGAACCGGTCGAGGCCGTCGGCCGTGCCGACCCAGACATACCCCTTGTCATCCTGGTAGAGGCACTGGATGGTATTCGACGACAACCCGCTGTTGTCGGTATAATACCTGAATTTGTGCTCCATACCGTTCCCTGCACGCAACACCAGACACATCACGACCGCACATACCGCACATTTCACCCTCGATTCCATAGCGCCGACCTTTTAGAGAACGTTATAATACTTGTAATTTCCTCCCGAAAATCCCGACGCAACCTCTCCCGGGGCGGAAGCATCCGATGAGAAAAATACTCTCTTTCCGTAATATATACAAATATTAGGCTCCATTATACTCAATTCAGACAATCCGAAATACAGCATCCAGCTCCGCGACAGGAAACATCAACCGTCGGGGCACCGCCCTTACGCGCCGCAATCCGCCGCCCCGCCCCGAAGACATGCCGCCCCCGGGCGGACGGCCGATGCCATCCGCAATACAGACACAGGATACGGGTCGCTATCCCCGTGAATAACAGGGAGTACCCGGAAATGAGCCGGGAAGAGGGGGGAATTCGGGATTCATGGCCGCCGGATGTTTACCTGATCTCACCGATGTCGTCCAGCGGCCAGTCGTCGGTGCGGAACGGGACAAGGGCTGCCCCATCGTCGTCACGACATTGGCTTCGGGACAGTAATTGCGGAAGGCGTAGCGCACCGCCACAGGGTCGGGCACCCGGTCGGAGCTCACTTCGATCCGGTTGTCCCAATATTTGAAATTCGCAACGGCAGGGTGGAAAACCCGGTCTTCGCCCGCAATCTCGAAACCGCCCGGACGGCGATAACCATCAGGGCCGAAGGCCACGAAACTGTCGACGCCGTTTTGGGCCCGGACGGGCAGGTTGTCGAAAGTCAGCACCAGTTTATTGCCGTCGCGCTCCATCGACTTGTATACCGGCGCCGGGGCGGGCAGCCCCGTCACCCCGTAATCGTTCGCCAGGGCGAGGAACGCCAGCCGCTCCCCACTTCGCGCTTGCGCGCCGGATGGATGCAGGTCGGGTTGCCCAGGTCGGTCGTGGCGGCGATCCCCGAGTGCGGGATTTCGGCCAGCGCACGGTACTGCGCCTCGATCACCAGCGGCAGCGAACGCAGTGTGTCGCCCTCGTAGCGGTAAGGCGCCAGCTGCGTATAGTAGAACGGCATCTTCGCGTCGCCCCACGCGTTGCGCCAGAGTTTGACGAGCGAAACCTGCAACGCCTTGTAATCGTACCAGTTCCTGCGGTTCGACTCGCCCTGGTACCAGATGAACCCTTTGGCCGTATAGCGGCAGACGGGCAGGATCATCCCGTTGTAGAGCCGCTGCGGGATACTGTTGTCGTAGGTTCCCGACTTGGCGACGGCGTGGTCGATGCCCGGCGTCGCGTCGATGGCGTCGACGGTCATCCACGCCTCGATGGTCGAACCGCCCCAGTTGGGAGTGATGAGCCCGACCGGAATGCCCAATGCCTTGTAGAGCATACGCCCGAAAAATAGCCAACGGCGCTGAACTGGCCGACGGAGGCGGGCGTCGCGGTCTGCCAGGCCGCATCGCAATCGTCCAGGGGCGTCTTGGACGAGACCCTGGGGACGGTGAACATCCGAATGCCGGGGTACATGCCCGCATCGGCGATGGCATCGACCGCCCCTTCGACGGGTTGGAACATGAATCCGCTCACGGGCATCTCCATGTTGGACTGTCCCGAGCAGACCCACACCTCGCCCACGAGGACATTGTCGAGCACGAGCGGTTCGCCGTCGCTGAGGGTCACGGTATAGGGGCCTCCGGCTTCGCCCGTGGGGAGCTTCAGCGCCCAGCGGCCCGAGGCATCGGCCCGGGTTTCATGCGTGCGGCCGTCCCACGAGGCAGTGACCCGCACCCGGCTGCGTGGCGATGCTTCGCCCCAGAAATTCACTTCCGTATTGCGTTGCAACACCATATTGCTCCCCAGCACGGCGGGAAGTTTCACCCGGCCGGGAGCTGCACGGCCAGCAACAAGACCAATGCGGCGAAAAAAAAGAGCCGTTTCATCGGAAAAAGTCGTTTATTTTTTGTCGGTTTGTTTCTTATCGACGACAACGCGGTCGCAATTCCGCGTGATGAAATTGCGCTTTTCGTCGAGGTAAAACGGGGATAATCGTCGGTATATTCGATGACGTTGTCGCGCGTGAACACGAACCCGTCGACACAGTAGAGGTTGACGATACGCGGGTCGAACACGCGGAAGGTGTTGCCCTCGACCCGGATGTTGCGGTGGTAACGGCTCCGCTCCCGGTCGTGTTTGGGGCCGTTACCACGTTGCAATGATGGCGTCGCCCCAACGGCTGCCCCCTGTAAAGGCAATTGTCGAACACGCAATTGCGGATCTCGCCACGTCGCGCACGCCAGCCTGCTCATACCAATAGTATCCGTCGCCCTCGAAGAGGATGGCTGCGCCGGGCGTATGGAAATAACAACCCTCGACGACGGTTTTCTTACGCGATCCGGAGCAAAGGCCGCGTGCCCGGTTGTTCCCCATACGGCAATTCCGGATCAGCACTTCGGGATAACACGTCCGGGTGATCAGGTCGCCCACGGCAATCTGCGACAGGTCGCCATCGAACGTCACCTCGTACCATTCCTTGTTCAGGCGTTCCATCGAGGTTATCCGGCCCGTAGTATGCGTAATCAGGTTGCGCTGCGCAAGTATCTCGGCGTCGCCCCCCGATTCGAGCAATCGAGCCCGTACTGTTGTTCGTGCGGAAAGAAAACGCGCAAACGCGAAGGCCCTGTCACCTGCTTCACGATGCCGTACATGCCGTGGATATTCGTCGCATCGTCGATCTGGTTGAAAAATTCGCAGTCGATCATCCGCACATAACCGTCGCAATGGGTAAAATGCGTGGCGTCGGCCGTAATGCTGATGACCCGCCCGAGTCGGGAGCGGTCACGATGCGAACACCGTCGAGCTCGATGTCGCTGCTCATTTGCGCAACAACGCCCATCCCGCCGCAGTGATAGAGGGTCAAATCCTCGATCCGCACGCCCTGGGAGCGGTCGACAGCCACACCGGGACACAGACGGTGGGCGGGGCCCAACACCAAGATATTCCCCGCCTTGCCCGTCAGTCCGGGATGGAAAAATCCGCACGTCGCCGTTCGGGAGCTGCTCTGCCGGAACCGTTTTATTTCGCAGCCAATAGTCCTGGGCATGGAATGCGGCTCGCGGCGCACAGCGTCGAACTCGAGCAAGTGGGAGGCAGGATATTCCGCACCCCCTTTCGTCGTAGAAATGCAGGTCGCCGTTGACGATCCGGTAAGGATACGCCCCGGAAAACGCAGATCGAGATAATTCGCCCCTACCCGGTGATGGTACCCCTCCGAATGGAACGTACGCGCATAGTCGACCGTAAATCCGCAAATCGTGATATTTCGTGCAACAGGCGACGGAAAAAGCCGAAAACATAACCATGGAGCACGAGATGCGCCCCCTCGCCGCGCAGGGTGAAATCCTCCATCCCGTCCAGGTCGAAAAGCAGCCGCTTCAGCCCGGCGCTGTTGTTCGTGACATACTTGTATTTTTCAAAGGCCAAGTCGGGATAGATGTCGTAGGTGTAACTTAGAGACGACCAGTTCGCGTACCCGGTGCTGCCGGAACAAAACTCCACGGCACGACGGAATGCAAGGGTCGCGTCATTACCGACCCGGTTCTCCTCCATGAAATCGGCGAGCGATACCGATTCTGCGGATGCTCCGCACCGCCTGCGCAGGCTGCGCAAAAACATCGCAGCCGCAAACCAAAATCGAACCGGAATCATGGCCGTCTATTCAATAACGACATTATCGCAATTTCTCGTAACGAACCGCTCCGCCCGGGCGTCAACGACAGGATAGAGGTTGACGATACGCGGGTCGAACACGCGGAAGGTGTTACCCTCGACCCGGATGTTGCGGTGGTAGCGGCTGGTCTCGCGGTCGGGGATGCCGCTGCCCACGGCAATACATGCCGAGCCCCAACCGGGACTGCCGTAGTTGCCGTTCTCGAAGAGGTTGCGGCGGATCACCACGTCGCGCACGCCCGACTGCTCGTACCAGTAGTTGGCGTCGCCTTCGATCAGGATGGCCGCCCCGGCGATGTGGAAGTAGTTATCCTCGATGACCATGCGGTTGCGCGAGCCCAGCAGCAGTCCGCGCGCCCGGTTGCCGCGCATGCGGCAACCCTTGATGAGCACCTCGGGATATTCATCGTCGGCCGCCACGACATGCATGGGCTCGACCCCGTCGGGGAGCGGCTCGGTGAAGGTGACTTCGGTGTAAACCTTGTTGAGTCGCCTGACTGACTTCACCGTCCGGCGGGCATAGGTCTCCACGTTGTTGTTGTCGACCAGTTCGAGGGTCATCCCCGGCACGATGAAATCCACGCCGTACTGCCCCGAGTTGCGCCAGCGGAGCAGCAGTTTGTCGGCGTCCCCGACCTTTCGACGGCCATGTACAGCCCGTGGATATTCGTCGCGTCGTCTTTCTGGTTCTCGAACGTGCAGTCGATCATGCGGATGTAGCCGCCGCAGTTGACGTAGTGCGTGGCGTCGGCCGTAATGCTGATCATGCGCCCCTTGCCGGGCGAGGGGACGATCACCAGCTTGCGAAGCTCGATGTCGCGGCTGCGCTGCGCGATCACACCCATGCCGCCGCAGTGGTAGAGGTTGACGTCGCGGATGGCAACGCCCCGGCAGTCGGCGAGCGTGAAACCGGGGTTGTAACGCGCAGCCGCGCCGAATACCATCACGTTGCCGACCGTGGCGGTCAGGTCTTTGCGCAGGATGCGGATGTTGCCGTTGGCGCATTTTTCGGCCGGGATCGTCCGGTTCGACAGCCAGTAGTCCGTGGCACGGAACGCCGGTTCGCGCCGCACGGCGTCGAACTCCAGCAGGTTGGAGAAGGGGTACACCGTACCCTCGGCATCGCGGAAACGCAGGCAGCCGTTGACGATGTCGCAGAGGTAATCTTCGGGGAACTCGATTTCCAGCCAACCGTCGCCCTTCGCCACAACGGTGCCCTCGGAATTGAACGTACGTGTGAAGTCGATCGTCAGGTCGCGCACCGTAATGTTCTCACAGTCTTCGAGGCTGAACGGCGAGATGAAGCCCGTGAAGAGCAGTTCGGTGCCGTTGCCGTCGATCTCGAAGTCGCGCATACCCACCAGGTCGAACGCAATGCGCTTGAGGCTCTCATCGTTGTTGCTGATGAACTGGTACTTTTCGACCGCCCGGTCGGGGCGCATGCGGAGCCGGCCGCCGGGCAGCACGAGCCGCGAGGCGCCGACCTCGGCACAGTGTTCCAGCGCGGCCCGCACGGCGGGCACGGCATCCGTCCCGGCAGCGCCGGGCGCGAGGAAATCTTTCAGGTAGACGGTTTTTTCCGCCGCAGGTGCCGCATATACGGCCAGGATGGCCAGCAGGGCGGCGCAGCATTTTCTCAGGGTTCGGTTCATAAGGGTCGTATTTTTTCGGATAGAGTTATTTGTTATCAGCCGGTTCGATCTTCAGCGCGAAGCCGCCGCCGGGCGCCACGGGTATTTGCAGCCGTGTCGCGGAGGTCACCCGTTGCGTGGAGATCGTATATCGGGTGGGTTCCGCGGCCGAGCGGCCGTCGTCGGCGAGCAGCGTGGCCGTATACTCCCGCCCGGGGTCGAGCAGCGACAGGTCGACATCGAGCGTGCGTGGCGTCCAGCCGGTAAGCCCGCCCACATACCAGCAATCCTGCCGTTTGCGTGCCGTGACGATATATTCGCCGATTTCGCCCGCGAGCACCCGCGTCGTATCGAACACGACGGGCAGCGAAGCGATGAAGCGCGTGCAGGCCTCGTCGGCCATGTAGCGCGTCGGAGAGTCACAGAGCATCACCAGCGGCGCGTCGAAGACCACGTAAGCCGCCACCTGGTGCGCCCGCGTGCCCTGGCTCATCGGGTTGCGGTAGTCTATCCGGAAGCCTTCGCGCGTGGCATTGCGGTAGGCGCCGGGGGTGTAGTCCACCGGGCCCTGCACCATGCGGATGAAGGGGAAGGTCACGTCGTAGAGCGGCATGTCGGGATTGCTCCACTTGAGTTCCTCCAGCCCGAAGACGCTTTCGAAATTGACGATATTGGGATAGGTGCGGTTCTGACCCGTGGGTTTGTAGATGCCGTGGATGTCGAGCACCAGGCGGTGCGCGGCGGCGACCCGGGCAAGGCGGTAGACCAGCTCGACGGCCTTCTGGTCGTCGCGGTCGATAAAGTCGACCTTGAAGCCGCGGATACCTAATCCGGCATAGTAGCTGCACGCCTCTTCGAGCTTGGCGTCGAGCACGTTGCCCACAACCCACAGCATCAGCCCGACACCTTTGGCGTCGGCATAACGCACCAGTTCGGGCAGGTCGATCTGCTCGACCACGGACATCACGTCGCCGGCCTTCGGATCCGACCACCCTTCGTCCAGCACGACGTATTCGAGCCCGTAGTCGGCCGCGAAGTCGATATAGGCCTTATAGGTTCGCGTGTTGATGCCCGGCTCGAAGTCCACGCCCGTCAGCCCCCAGTCGTTCCACCACTCCCAGGCCACCTTGCCGGGCTTCACCCACGAGCAGTCGCCTATACGGTTCTCGGCGGCGAGGGCATAGACCAGGTCGTTGGTCGGGAGTTCGCGGTCTTCGTCGGCCACGGCGAGGATACGCCACGGATATGTCCGCGTGCCCTCGACGCGGGCGATATAGTCATGGCGCGTGGCGACCTTCTCCTGGCAGCGGCGCTCGTGAAGGTAGCAACTGTCGGGCACGGCGGCAAACAGCCCCCGCAGGCCGCCCGCCGAGGGCGTCAGGAACATGCCGGGATAGGCTTCCAGGTCGGCTTCGCAGACCAACACGCGGCCGGCGGCGCCGCAGTCGGCGGCCAGCGGCAGCAGGACGGGTTTTTCCGTCCCCAGCGCGCTCAGGCGGCACTTCTCATACTGGCTCTGGTAGGCGTTGCACAGGCCGTCGGAATAGGCGGCGAACACCCCGGGGTCGCCCGCGAAATTGAACTCGGCCACTTCACCGGCCACGGTTCGTTCGCCCGGCAGATGCGTTTCGATACGGTAGGCGCAACCCTGGTCGAAGACCCGGAAATGTCACGGCATAACCGCCTTCGAAGGTAAGCCGCAGCTGGTTGTAATGCTCCGTGAAGCGTGCCTGCCGGTAGAAGGGGGCCTCGACGACCCGTTCCACCGTTTCGCGCCGCGCATCGGTCACCTTCGCACCGCGTCCCAGCACCGTACCGTCGGCGAAGTGCAGCCCGATGGCCGAAGGCTGCAGCACGGGCGTACCGTGGCGGGTCACGGTATAGGGTCAGCGAGTCGGCCGCACGGATCCCGACGCAGAGCGTCCCGTCGGGCGAGGCGACTTTGAAATCAGTCCCGGGCCGGACGAGCAGGCGGCCGCGAAGGACAATGCAAACGAAATGGCGAAGCAGCGGAAAAGGTTCATAGGTAAATCGGATTGTTAATCGGTTAGTTTCACCCGTATCGTCGCGCCGGGTGCCGCGCGGTATATTTTCGGTTTTGCGCCGGGCCAGGCCACCGTAATGCGGAGCCTGCCGCCCGCCTCGCGCCGGGCCGTGATGTCGAAATCGGAGCCGAACGCCCGGATATGGCGCAGGGACATGCTCTCCCAGGCAGCGGGCATGGAAGGCGTGGTCGAACGACCGCAGCCCCGTGGGGCGGATGCCGAACAGGCCCTCGGTGATGATGCGGCAGTAGAGCCGCCCAGCAGGCGCCGCTGCGAATAGCGGTGCAGCAGTTCGGTCGGCCTGCCCCACGTTGTCCCGCGCAGGGCTAGAGCGTCGAGCGATCCCAGGGCCCGTCGAACCGCCCTGCTGGAATCAGCAGACCGTCGTCCGGTCATCGGCTCCGGGGCGAGCAACGCCCGGACAGTGGTACCTTCGCTGCGCTCCTTCAGCCCCGATCAGCGGCATGCAGATCCACGAAGCGCAACAGCGTATTGCCTGTATAGTAGCGGTAGGTGTCGTACCCGCCGACCTCGCCGCCGAAGTGCGCGTCGATAGCTCGGGCGACGCCCCGGCCCGCAATGCGGCATAGCGGGCGGTCTTGGCGGATTCCACGCCCAGCTCGCGGCCGAAACGGCACGGCCGACAGCAGTGCATCGTAATAGGCATTCGAGGTGCAGAGGTTGGCATCGCCGGTGGAAACGCCCCTCCAGTTCGTCGGTGTCGGAAGCCACGACGCCGTCCGCCGCCAAGCTGGCGGCGGCGGTGATTCGAGCACCACCCGACAGCGGCCGGCACAGCCTCCGGCAGGTCGCCCGGTCGCCCGCGCAAGGGCGTAGCGTGTGCCGCCCACCAGACCGATCATCGCGGCGTCGCCGCGGTCGCCCGCGCCGTTCAGATGTCGTCGCCCTCGGCGATGACCGAGCTGAGCAGCGGTTCGTATGCAGGGGTTCATGAAGCCGGGCGAAATGGCGGAATGCGTTGAGCGCCGATCATTGCCCACCCGTATCCCAGAAAGGGAAAAAAGGGTTGACGTATTCGGCCTGATCGTTGGCCCAGATGGCCGCACCGTAGAAGTTCGCCGCCGGGGCATTACTGTAACGCCCCTGGTCGCAGCGATGCTCTCGGCGACGCAACGGCATAGCGGAATTGGGTGATCACCGGGTCGGGGTTTTCGAGCACGAGGTTCGCGTCGATGCACTCCCCTGACGAACGCCTTCCGGGCGGCGAACTCCGGCCGCCACGTCGGGGGGTGCAGGGCTCGCCGCCCAGGTAGGCCTGGAACGGCGTCAGGCGCGAGCAGGTCCCCGCGGCAAAGCGTAAAGGTGCCGCTGCCCGCGATATCGCCCCGCACGACATAGCTGCCCGTGACATATAGCCCGGGTCGGTCGTTATGACCTGCGAGAATTCGGGTACGGAAACCGTCAGCGGCTTCACCCCGACGTTACGCAGCGTGTAGCGCTCGCACATGAGCGGCAGCGTGCGCGAAGGGAAGATCGTACGCGTCATCTCCACGACGGGCTCGCTTTCATGTCCCGCGCCAACCGACATTCATCTTACCGACGCCCCAGGGTGCTCCGTACCTCCAGCGCGCACCGTCGATGGCCACCTGCCCGGCCCGTTCGTCCTGCAAAGCCAGGCCGTTGACGCCCAGCAGCGAAGGATGTCCGCGGCCATGCGGTACATCAGGCTGGCGTGAATTGTTGTTGGGCAGGGTGCGCAGCAGGGGAAGACGAGCGAACAGTTCCTGGCGGAACGCCCGCGCGAGTCGACGCCCCCAGCGGAGCACGAAGGCCATCACTCGCCGCTCATCTCGATGCTTGGTCGTCGTGCGGGGATGTCGCTGCCGACCTTCCACACGATGCCCCGCCGTCGAGGGGCGATCTGCCAGCGTTGTCCGCATACGGCAACTGCGGACAGCATGAAATGCAAGTGATAAGGTTCTTCCTGTCGCTTAGTTCGGTGTTTTTGTAGTTAAGGCCCTAAAGATAGCAATTATTCGTCAATTCCTACGGCGCCGAACCAGCGCAGCCGCGTTTGAGCCAGCCGCAAGCCGGGCGTATGCTCCCGCTGCCCGGCAAAACGGGCGTTCACCACGGCTCGATAGGCAGCGGCCAGCCCGCCAAAAACTTCACGCCGTCGTATTCCACTTCGACAGGCAGTTGCAATAGCGCACGCCGAACTCCTGCTCAGGTTCGAAAATTCGCGCAACGGGAACCGTACAGCGTCCGCGGCGGTCGGTCGCGGCCTCGGCCTGCGGCTCGGCGGTCACCGTATAGGTGTACCACCGCACGGGATAGAACCGCACGACAGCCTTTGGCCGGGCTTGCGTCAGCATCGCCACCTCGACCCAGATACGGTCAAAGGCACGCCCGCCACCAGGTCGTCGATATCGACATTTGCGGTCGGCGGCATGATTCCCGATCATGCGGACGGCATAGTCGCTCCGAGCTCCTCGCCATAGGGATAATTCATGATGCACCGCACGCCGGAAAACGCCGCCTGTCCGTTGACGGGGTTCTTGTCACGCGTCGACCTTCATGGCATGAATGTCAGGGACGCCCGCCCGGCCGAACTCGTGGATGATGCCGTCGGTGGCGTTCTTCTCGAACGGGCTGTTGAAACCGGTCGTTGTGCGTGCGCAGAATGGTAGATGGCCAAGGATCCCGTCGCCGTACCAGCCGCCGCCCGTCTCGGGATCGGACTTATAACCGTCCATCACCGCAGATAATCGTGGTCAGGATGGGGCTTGCGGATCTGGTCGGCCGACACGCCGTCGTAGATGTAAGAAGCGTCCCAATCCACCACGAAATCATGTAGACCACGCAGCTGCGCATGATTAGAAGAAGCACGAGTTGAAGCGCGCCAGGTGCCATATTTCAGTCCAGTTGCGACCCGGTCGCGCCCGCCCAGCGAATCTGACCTTCGATTCTTACGTCGATACCGGCGCCGGCCCGAGTATAGGCCAAGTTGTGCGGCGGCAGCGCCGGAACGTGGCAGCCACGACCAGAGGCCAGGAGGGCTGTTCGCAAGGTATTCATCATCAGTTTCTAAGCGATTCGCCGATCAGGGCCAGTTCCCCGGGCGTATAGGTCGCCGCCACGACATCTTCGCCCGCGGCCTTCGAAACGTAGGAGAGGAAGAAGGAATTTGTCTGGGGAATCTCGAGCCCTTCCCTGCCCCAGTCGCCGAGCGCGTAGAGTTCGCGGAACGCCTTTTGTGACGTCCCACCCAACGCCCTTTGACGCAGGAAGGTAATGCAGGGCATCGCTGTTCTTGGGATGCCGGCGCGATGGTTTGCCTTCAGAAAATCTTGTAGTAGTTGATTACATCGGCACCTTCGGTAGTAGACGTCGCGCTGCGACATCGTACCGTCGCAGCGCTTCGAGGGCATAGGACATGCGAAATTGGCGAAAATCTCGTCGTTCCAGTTCCAGCGTCCCGTACCGAAATGTTTCCCCTGCGAGAAGACATGGCCGATCTCGTGGATGATGCCGAAGCCCCAGTCGCCGAACTCGACGACGTGCGGTCGAGCAGCTTCGACACGGCGACGTGGCTGTTCCACAGGATCGGGTTGCCAGCCAGCGCCCAGTAACCGGGTTCGATGCCCGGCGTGTTGAGGGATCCATGATTTTGCGCCCGTCGAAGCGCGCCGCCCACCAGGTCGCGGTAAGCCTCGTACGTGCGGTCGAGCTGAAGCCAGGCGTCGATGTCGGCATCGGAGACGGTCACCTTGTCGCGGTCGAGTTTCAGCACGATGTGTTCGCCCCTCGCGGGTATAGAGGGGCCTCTTCGGGCAGCAAATTGACGCTACGCGTTGTCGTACCACACCGTCCCAGCCTTTGCCTCGTTGCCCAGCAGTGCCCAAGGGAATCCCAGGCCGCAGCAGACGACGGCTTCGCCCTGCTCGTTCGGTACGAAATCCATGCTACACTTCCGTCAGTCGTTGGTGCGTAGGCGAACTCCGGGCATTTACGACTTCGAACCTCGGGGTCGAGGTAGAGCACGGCGCCGCAGCCTGCACGCTGTCGCACTTCATCAGCGCACTCCAGGCGGTAGAGCTTGCCGGATGCAGCCCGTAAGTTTGTGTTTGATGGCCAGGGCGGGTCTTTTCGGCGCTGGCGATCTTCACGCATCCGCCGCCGTCGGCACTGCCGCCGGGCAGGTATTCGACATTGCGGGCACCTCCCTCGGCATTATGGTTCAGTAGCGCGAACCTTTCGGGAAGGTAGGAAATTGTCGGAGAAGACCTTGACCTCGAGTCGAACCGCACACAGCACGCCGCGCGATGCGGCGAGTAGAAACTCACCACTCTTTCTTCATTTTTCGCATTGGGTATTAATTGCCGCCCGGCAGAGGCGACGCATCGCCCCGCGACGGGATCGCAGCGGTTATTATTGCAACTGTTTGCGGATCGGCCGCCCGGCCTCGGTGAAATACGCGCCTGACATCCACGTCGCGCCCGGTCAGCCGGGTAGCGTGCTTGGAAAGGAGCAAAAGCAGGTATTCGAACTTGTCGTATTTGCCCGAGGGCGCCCGCCCGTGGTCGTCAGTTCATGGAGCGGCCTTGAAAGGTTCCCAGCCGATGCCGCCCGGTAAGACGACCGATGCAATGGATACCGTTGTCTGACCCCATTTTGACCTGCGTGTGGACCATATTGTCGTAATCCTTCTTGTACATGTCGAGAATCTCGCGCCCGGTGTAAAAACCCGTTCGTCCATCCAGACCTTGCCCTGGTTCTGTTCCAGGCCGTACTGCATCCGGAAATTGGCGAACATCTCGTCGTTCCAGTTCCAGCTCAATTGCCCAGGTTGAAGACGTGCCCCAGTTCGTGCATCGGGCCAAGCTCCAGGTGCCGTGCTGCGCCAGCTCCTCGAAGGTCGAGGTGACGGCCGAATAGTTGCTGCTCCACAGGATGGGATAGCCCGCCAGCGCCCAATAACCGCTTTCGAGCCCGCGCGACGAAAGGATCGCCAGCTGCGCCCCTCGTGCGGGTCGCCCGGCGATCCACTCGGTGAGGCGACGCCGAGGCGTGGCAGACCTGCGAGGGCGCGTTCGACGAAGAGGCGGGGATATGCCGCCTTCCTGCATGAAAAAGTTCGTCGGTGACCTTCACCACGCTCACGTTGTCGAAGTAGGCCGTGCCGGTCGAATAGCCGCCGTTGGTCGTCCCGCCGTAACGGAACCCCAGCGAGCAGACGATCTCGGCAGTCCCGTCGTCCTGCGAAAGGAAGTCGAAATGAGCGACGTCCAGTTCCTGAGGTTGGTGCCGTAGAGGAATTTCGAGGCGCCCCAGAACTGCTTCTGGGACATGTCGAACAGGATGGCGCCGCGCCCTCGTCCTGCGGGATGTCCGAATACTTGACCTTGGCATACATGCGGTACATCTGGTCGGGTTCCAGCCCCGTAAGCTTCTGTTTGATGCCCACGCCGCAACGGCCGTTCTCGGGGAACTGATCTTTGATGCAGCGGCTGTCGTTGACGCCGGCACCCTCGACCACCTCGGACCGTCACCTTGCCGCCGTTGTGGAAATCGACGCGTCCAGCCTCGAGCCCCTTTCGAAGCCGCTGTTGACGACCCTCGACGGCATTGGGGATCCACGACGGGCGGCACGGGAGGTTCGGGCCCGGCTCGCCGTCACCGTCGCCGCCGCACGACCAAAGCGCCGCGGCCGACAGGACTACGCACAAAAAAGAATCGCATTTTTTTTCATAATCGGTATATTTAAAATTCAATCATTTCAGGGTTTTCAGCGCGGCGATCTGTGCCGGAAAGGTTACAGGCCGGAGCAGCCCCCCTGCCAGCAGGGCAGCGATTGCTGGGCCGGGGGGGGATACCCTGTCAGCGCCCCAAAAGCCATCGGCCTGCCGAACAAATCAGGTCTGCACGGTGAACAGCAACGCTTCGATACCGAATCCGCCCGTCGCACCGGCGCACCGTCCATAACCCGGAGGTTGAAATAAATATCCCCGTGTCAGTGTCCCAGACCAACTGCGGAATCGACAATCTGGTCATAACCGTCAGCTCTTTCGTTGGGACGATCCGAGAAATCGACGAGTACCCGCCGGTTGGGATGTCCTGCGACCGTTTCGTCCGAAATATTGAAGTAAATCAGGCCGCCTGTCCCGTCTGGTTGTAGTGATGATGTACTTCTGCTTCTTCGCATTCCGCGACTCGGCATAGCTGTCCTGTCCTGCGATGAAAATAGCCGGTTTCAAACGCGGTTGCTTTTTCTTCGCCCCAGACTTCTTGTCGTAGGGTGCCCTTGAGGCGTCTTGTTCACCTCGATGGCAGAATGTCGACGGGCCGGTTACGATCGTGCCGTCCACCAGTTCGCTGCTCTTGAGGGTCAACGAACCATGTATTTATCACGCCGTCGTAATCCAATTCCGACAGATCGAGCTCGAACGAGAGTTCGCCGTATTGGCTGCCGGCCTGAATTTCAGTCGGGGTAACGACCACCTTAGCGGCATCAGCGTCTTGAATACAGTCCCGTGCTCCGTGTTGTAGGTTTCGACCTTCTCCGGTTCAATACAGGAAGTCGACAGGCTGGCCGACAGTCATCGAGGAGTTCATCTGCACCCCTGATTTTTCCCCTTGCCCGACGTTTTTTGCGGGTCGGCGGCGTTCGTTGCCCTTATTTTGAGTTCGGACATCTGAATCAAGACATAAACCGGCTCCCGGACGACCGAATAGTCGTCGGAATGCATTTCGAGCGGCAGCAGGAGGTGCCCTCACCGCCGATTGCAGCGCAATCGAATTCGATGCGGCTCTCGATTTCCAGCGTTTCCCGTATCGAATCCGATTCGCTTGATTTTTATAATACTGCTCAGGCAACAGCTGGTAGAGGTGCCGTGCTCCTCGTTATGGGCATCGACTTTCGATGCATTGACCCGATAACCGATTTTCGCCACCTCCAGCGTGTTTTGAAATGGCCGTGGCGTTCAGCGTAATTTCCTGCGGCAGCAGAATGGTCAGGAATGAACTCCAGCTGCGGCATCTGTTCAGGGCATCTCCTGCACAATCGGCTCGACGATGTTCAAACGCAACAGCGCCTGCATCATCGAACCGCCGTCCTCGACGGGCGTGGAGGCGTGGAGATACGGATGGGGGGAGCAGCATGTTGTTGGCCCGCAGCCATGCCTTTGGCCAATCAGGGCTTTAGGATGTATCCGCACGGAAATATCGACGGACTTGACCGTTGCTTGCAAGTTGCGCATTCTTCGGAATGTCGTAGAACTGTGCTTCCAGCAGTTTATAGTCGGTGTTGTACAATTCGTTGTATTCGGCGAGCAGCGTTTTCGTCCACCACGATATCAATTCCAGTTCTTTCGACGCAGACCGGCAGTTCTCGAAACATTGACATGACGGTTCGTAGTCGTCATAGATGGATATGGTATTGACCGTGTACAACCCCGTTCTGTTCGAAAACCGGGTCGGGCAGAATATTTATGTCGGAGATACTCCACGTCGCAGCCGGTGAAAGGCAGCGCCAGGGCCGCGAGCGCCAGTATCTTAAAAAACTGTTTCGCCAGCGAATTTTCCATTTTTAAGTTTAACATGTGTCCAGCTGCGGCCATCAATAGTGAGGGCGCCTGCACCAGCTGCGTGTTGAGCATGATCTCCGAAGACTTGATGGGCAGGAAGTAGTGCTGGATGTCGAAGCGCTTGTTGGCCACCTTGGTCAGGGTGAAGAACGCCGGGTCGGTGGCACCCGTACCGCGCGACATGTCCAGTCCGTATTCGTCGTGGTTGAACTCGCCGTCGGGGCCATGGGCCGTGAACCAGCGGCGCACGTCGAAATAGCGGTTGCACTCCCGCCAGCTCGATCTTGCGCTCGTGGCGGATCATCCCGCATCTCGTCCTGCGAATAGGTGCCCTCATAGGCCGGGATGCCGGCACGGGGTGCGGATTTCGTTGAGGTAATAGAGCGCTTCGTCCTGCCGGGAGGTGCCGTAGTACTCGTTCAGGGCCTCGGCATGGTGAGGTGGACCTCACCCAGGCGGATGATGGGGAAAGGCACGTTGAGCATACGCGTCGCCTCGCTGGTCTGCTTGTTGCTGCGGTAATCCAGCGGGAGGTTCTTTGCGCACGGAGAATCCCGAGGTGTTCTTGTCGCCCGGGGTGCTGCCGTTGCCGCTCAGCCCCGAGTACCAGAAATCGACCACGCCGTAGCCGTCGGCATCCTGGTAGCTGTCGGTCTTGTTCTCGTAGGCGTACGACAGGCGCTGGTTGGGGAAGTGAACCGAGGCATAGAACCGCGGCTCGCGGTCGACGAACATCCAGAACGTATTGGCGATGGTGCCGTTGCCGGCTTCGGCCGAGAACTTCTTGGAGGCGAACCACTCTTCGAGCGGGCGGCTCGGGCTGCCGTCGGCCATGAAGAAATCGTTGATCATGTCGATGGCCAGCGAATAGCGGCCGTTCCAGCCGTACCAGCGCGCCGGCAGGGCGCACATGCCGTACCACTGCACCGAGTTGGGATGCCCCCAGATGATCTCGGTATTCTTGCCGGCGCCCCAGGTGGTCGTCACGGCGCGGAGGTTATCCACGATCTCATCGAACGTAGCGTCTGCGGCCGGTTTGAGCAACTGGTATTCGGTCATGTCGATGACCGTCTTGGCGGCATCGGCGGCATCCTTCCACAGCTCCTTGTCATAGGTCTGGGGCATGAGCACTGTGCCGTCGTGATTCGTCCAGTTCTTGTAGGCCGAATTGCCGTTGAAGAGCGGGCTGGCGACCATCAGCAGCATGCGCGACTGGATGGCCCGGGCGGCACCGATGGTGGGGAGCCCCAGCGTGAATTTCTCGTCGCGGGCGGCGGGCATACCGTTTTCACAGGCCCAGTCGATCTCGCCGTTGATCCAGCGGACGCATTCGCCGAGCGTGTTGCGCGCCTGCGAAGCCCCGATCTGGTCGGCCGAACGGCTGGTCTCTACGATGGGGATCGGGCCGTAGAGGCGCAGCAGCAGGTAGTGGTAATAGGCACGCATGAAGCGGGCTTCGGCACGCATCGTGCGGCGGTCGATCTCGCCCAGTTCGGCGCACTTGTCCACGTTTTCAAGGAACAGGTTGCAATGGCGGATGGCCTGGTAGTAACGCACGAAGAAATAGAGGTTGTAGCCCGTATAGCCGTAGTAGTTGTCGGGGCTCATCTTCCCCTCGGCGATATTGCGCACGTGCGATTCGAGAATGTAGGCCGATTCGTCGGTGCACCAGAAATAGGAATCTGGCCGCTGTAATGCATCTCCTGCACCATGAAATCGTCGCTGTAAATGCGGTTGTACCACTTGGTGGTCTCGATCTTGGACGAGAAGATCTTGTCCATCGAGTTCAGGTCTTCGGGATCCTGATCCAGATAGTTGGCGCAGCCGGTAAACAAAAAGGAGCGACGCGAGCATTAAATATACGATATTCTTTTTTCATTCTTTAGGCTGTATTAGAAGGTTAAATTCACACCGACGAAAACCTGGCGCTGCATGGGATAGGCATCGGCACCCGTCTCGGGATCCCAGTAGTCGGAGATAAATTTGCTGACCGTAAACAGGTTCACACCCGTGGCATAGATGCGCAGCGAGCTGCACCGGAGCTTGCTGGCCCAGGCCGAGGGCAGCGTATAGCCGATCTCGACATTCTTCAGGCGCAGGTAGCCGCTGTCGCGCTGCCACCAGGTCGAAGTCTTGTAGTTGTTGGCATCGGCGCCGTAGGAGAGGCGGGGCGAGAAGGCGTGCGGATCGGGGTTGTCCACCGTCCAGCGATCCTTGAACATGGTCATCACGTTACCCATGAACTTCGGGCCGCGGTCTGCCTGGAACGGGTAGAAATACCAGCCGCCGCTCAGGTAGGAGGAACGGTTGGTTCCGCCCTGGAAGAGGAACGAGAAGTCGAAGCCCTTGTAGTTGAGCGACGCACCGAAACCGTAGACGATCTCCGGCATCGCGGGGTTGCCGATCCACGTCATGTCGGCCTCGGTGATCTTGCCGTCGTCGTTGAGGTCTTCGTAGCGGATGTCGCCGGCACGCAGCTGCTGCTTGTCCAGGCCGAACTGCGTATAGTAGTCGGGCATGTTGTCCAGCTCCTCCTGCGAGAAGAGGTGCATGGCACGGTAGCCCATGGTCAGTCCGTAACGCACGCCGCGCTGATCCTGCCACGGATAGGCATAGTACTTGCCGTCGTCGATCACCTTGTTGCGGGCAAGGTGAAGTTTCCGCGGACGGAGACGGTGAGGTCTTTGCTGAAACGCTTGACGTATTCGGCCGAAACCTCGAAGCCGCGGTTCTCCATCAGACCCATGTTGGCGTAGTTGGTATAATCCTTGGGAAGCCCCGAAATCTCCGAGAACTGGGGTGCGAGGAAGATGTTTTCACGCCGCTCGTAGAAGAAGTCAGCATTGATTTTCAACTCGTTGAAAAACCCGGTTTCGATACCGACGTTGTATTTGGTCGACACCTCCCACGTCACGTCCTGATTGGCCATGCGACCTTCGCCGATACCGCCGGCTCCTTGGTCGAAGTTGACGCCGAGGTTGCCGTAACCGTTGGCGCCGCTGTTGATCGTAGCCAGGTAGATGAAACGCGTACTGGGGATCTGGTCGTTGCCGACCTGCCCGACCGACGCACGGATCTTGAACCACGTCAGCACCTCGCTGTTGCGCAGGAAGCTCTCCTCGGAGGCCACCCAGCCGATAGCCACGGCGGGGGAATACGCCCATGCGCTTGCCCTTGGCGAAGTTCTCCGAACCGTTGAAACCGATGTTGGCCTCGATCAGGTAACGCTTGTCGTAGGCATAGGTAAGACGGCCGGCAAGGCCGAGCGAACGGTTGGGCAGCGACTTGAGGTAATCGCTCGTGGCCTCCTGCAACCGGTAATCCTTGGCGAAGCCGAGCAGCAGGCCGCCGACTTCGTGCTTTTCGCCGAACGTCCGGCTGTAATTGATCGCCGCCTCGACATACTGCGTACGGGAACCGTTGCCGGACTGTTTGTAATTCAGGTACTCCTGTTTCTGGTCGGCCTGCCACTCGGTGCGGATCAGTTCGCCGTCCTGATCGCGTCCCGTGGCCTCAAAGAAGTTGATGTTGCGCGCACGCTCCTCCACCGAATAATTCACGGCGTCGTAGGCGTAGCTCACCTTGGCCGAAAGACCCGGGGTGATGAACGAGAAATCCTGATTGATCGTCAGGTTGGCGCGAAGCGTATTGCCGGTGGTCTTCTTCCAACCGCGCTGCGTGAGCATGTTATAGGGGTTGTTCAGGCCGTCGCGGCCGGCCAGTTCGCCGTCCTTGAAGCGGACGGGGAAAGCGTTCGGCGCCGCGTTGATGATGTCGCGGTAGATGGCAGCCGATCCCTCGACGGGCTCCATGTTCTCGGTCACGTTGCCCTGCACGCCGAGGTTCACCACCGTGGTCTTGGTGATGTCCATGTCGACGTTGGAGCGGAAGTTATAGCGTTTGTAGTTGACATTCTCGCCGTAACGGCCGATCTTGTCGCTCACCCACGAATATTCGCCGGGTTTGACAGCATACTGCCCCTCTTGGTTGTAGAAGGAGAGGGCCGTGAAGTAGCGGGCGAACTTGCCGCCGCCCGAGATGTTGGCGCTCACCTTCTCGGAAAGAGACACCTTTTTTCATAAGGAGCTTCTGCCAGTCGACATCGGGATAGACCTCGGGGTCGGTCTGCATGCGCATGGCCTTGATCTCGTCGGCGCCGTATTTCAGTGCCGCCGAGGCATTCACGGCATCCACCGCCTCGTTGAACATTTCGGAGCGGGTAGCGGCGTCGACGAACGACAGGCGTTTGCTGGCGAACGAGAAGCCCTGCTCGTAACGCAGGTCGATCCGGGCCGGGCCGTCGAAACCGCGGCGCGTGTTGACAAGGATAACGCCGTTGGCACCGCGTACGCCGTATACGGCCGTGGCGCTGGCGTCTTTCAGGACGCTGAACGACTCGATCTCCAGCGGGTCGACATCGTTGAGCGGACGCTCGATGCCGTCGACCAGGATCAGCGGATCGGGGCTGCCCGTAAAGGTGGCGATACCGCGGATCCAGAACTGGGCGTCGTCTTTGCCCGGCTCGCCCGAGGTTTGCAGTGCGACGACGCCCGCCAGGTTACCGGCCAGCGTCTGGCTCAGCGACCGCACGGGGACGCGCAGCTCCTCGGGCCGGATCGTGGAGATGGCCCCCACGACCGATTCGCGTTTCTGGGTACCGTAGCCCACGGAGACAATTTCGACGCTCTCCATGCCGATGGCCTCGGGCTTGAGCGTGATCGTCACCGACCCGGCGCCTTTGGACGACACCTGTTGCGCCTCGTAACCGACATACGACACGACGAGCGTGACGTTGCGGCCCGTATTCTTCAGGTTGAAGGTACCGTCGACATTGGTCGCCGTGGCGATCGTGGTACCTTTTGACCATGACCGTCGCACCGATGACCGGCGCACCGGTCTCATCGAGCACACGTCCGGAGATGCCGGTGGTCTGCGCCCACAGCAACGACGCAGAGAACACGGCTGTCACAAGTAATAGTGCTTTCCGGGAAAAACGGTTAGTAGAAAAACTCATACACACTAATTTTAAGGTTAAAAAATAGGTTTGGTTGGTATCCCGGGGGACGCCCCGCAGAAGGGCTGTCCCGCTAAAAACGAATTTAGGACGGGGCATCGGGATAAAAGTCCGCAGGGCACAACCAGGGGTCTGGAGTTACGATTTTTGCCTATTATGTACGATTTTATCCCGGATTTTTTTGCCGGATTCGCACGGGGCATCGTAAAAAAAGGTGCGGAAGGCATCCCGTCCGGGCGGCGGGAGGGACAAAAAAGCCGCACCACGGAAAACGGTGCGAAACCGGCTGCCGGAAATTCCCGGCAGGGCAGCGAAAAACGGGCGGAGCGGAAGAAGCGTTCCGCTCCGCCCGCTGCGGTATTATTCGTCCCCGACGGTCAGGCGGCCAACGGAGCGGCCATCGCTACCCCATCGGCGTGTCCTGCGGGCGACAGCCGGGAAAAGATTGCACGGCTGCCGGGAACTATACAGGGATAACAGAAGAGCGAGTGTGTGGAGGAAGAGGGCAACCGAAGGTTCCCGGAAACAGCCGGGAATAACCGGAGCGCAAGCGAGGAGTACCGGAAGCGAACGGGGATAACAGGGGACAGACGAGGGCTACCGGAATAGACCGGGCAACAACCGGGCAGGGACTACCGCGGCAGCAGCCTGTCGATGAACAGCACGCCGTCCAGATGGTCGACCTCGTGCTGGAAAATGACGGCCGTGAACCCTTCGACCGTATCGGCGGCCATGCGCAGGGACTCCTCGTCCAGGTACCGGACGACGATCCTCTCCGAACGCAGGACACTGCCCGAGACACCGGGGATGGAAAGGCACCCTTCGGAACCCGGAAGCCGGGTCTGGGAATACCAGACGATTTCGGGGTTGACATAGAAGCAGAACGGCTCACCGGGTTTGTCGAAACGCTGCACGGCGATCAGCCTGCGTGACACCCCGACCTGGGGCGCGGCGATCCCCACGCCCCGGTCGGTCGTGTCGCACACCGTAGCCAGCCAGCATCCCCTCCTTGAGCATCCGGAAATGGGCGGACTGCAACTCCTCGCGCCCCAGCGGGACAGCCTTGCGGCGCAGGAACAGCGAATCGCCGGGGTCGGCGACCGTCCACAGGCGCATGATGTGCCCCTGCTGCGAGGCGATCACGCCGCATTCGGCATCGGTAAAGCCCCGCAGGGCACTGCATGAGGCCGCAAGGCACAGGCACACGATAAGCAGATTCTTCATGGAAGGTATGTTATGGCAGATCAAAGGTAGCGAAAAACGCAGTACGGCGGAAATTCCGCCGCACCGATATTCTACCGTGCAGTAGCGTATCACGGCATTTTATCCTATATTTGCCGTATGAACGAAAAATTACTGTTCCGGCGCGCCCGCCCCGCCGACACGGAGCGCATCATGGAGATCATCCGGCAGGCGCAGGCGCAGATGCGGGCACTGGGAAGCCTGCAATGGCAGGACGGCTACCCGGCAACGGCCGATATCGGACACGATATCGCCTGCGGCTACGGATGGGTCTTCGAGAAACCGGAGGCGGGAAAGAGCACGGATGCACGGGGAACCGACGGCACGGGGGCTGCGGGGTTCCGGGCTGTAACGGCTGCCGCGGGGAAAACAACGGGCACGGAGGCGGCCGGCAAAACAGGAGTATCCGGCGCTGACGAAACGGCAGCGGCGGCGGAAGAGGCGGAAAAAGCGGGAGAAGCGGGAGGACGAGGAGAAACAGAGCCTGCAAAAAGCGGCCGCGGCACAGGGCAACGTCATCGCCTACGGGGCCGTGGTTTTCGACGGGGAACCCGCTTACGACGCCATCGAAGGGCATGGCTCACCGACGGAGAGTATGTCGTACTGCACCGCATGGCGGTGGCCGACGGTGAAAAGCCCGCGGGGTGGCGACGGAGTTTATGCGGCGCGTCGAAGCGATGGCGCACGGGCGCGGCACGGGCAGTATGCGCGTCGACACCAATTTCGACAACCGTTACATGCTGCGCATGCTCGGACGGCTGGGGTTCGTCTATTGCGGCAAGGTACGCTACCGGAGCGGCGAACGGCTGGCATTCGAGAAACCCCGGGACATGAGGGCATAAAACGAGGGAACCGGCCATACGGCCGGTTCCCTCTTCAGGATGAGTGCGTCACTATACCCTGTAACAACTCCCCGGGAGAAATATCATAATAATCACATAGGTCAGCCAAGGTCGACAGCGTGATATCGGTATATCCGGCTTCGATCCGGCCGACATTCAGTCCGGTACCGAAACGCACGACTTCCTGAGTCAGGTTTAGCCTCCGTCTGGCCTTCGCCAGCCTGTCAGCAACCTGCCCGACAAAAAGTCATTTTGCCGCTGCCTTTTTCATAGTGCAAATTACCGCATTTATACCCTGATTTATAACTACAAATAAGTAGTTGACAGGATGATACCGTTTCCACTGAAGTCCTGTGACGGATAATCCGCCGATTTCAGCCCGAATGCACCACAATCGCACCGTTTCGGAATATCCCGTAACCGATGCCCCGGCCTTCACCAGGTTAAAATGTACCAAAAAATCAAGCCGTGCAAGATAACGCAGCAACCTATCGTACCTTTCAGGTCCCCACTTCCTATACAAATATACACAATAAGCGACTATTTGCTCCCTGTGAAGGGGATTCAAAATCCGGTTATTCGGCACAACACAAAAAAAAGCGGGCTGCGTCGTGCAACCCGCCTTTGCGGTGCGGCAATCCCGCCCGGGAAGGAATGTTATTGCTCCTCCTGGTAATAGACCTTGTAAAATTTGCCCTTCTCGTCCTCGCCCTGCTCCAGCAGATTGCGGTTGCCGTGGACATAGATATGGAAATTGCGGTCGAGCTTGATGACGCTCTTATAGGCGCGCGCCTGTTTCCTGACGGCGGAATCGGAAATGGCGAACTCATCCTCGATACGGATCTCGCGCTCCTGCTCGTACTCCTGTTTGTAGCGAGAGAAGCTTCCATGACCTCGGGCTGGCGGATCACCTTTTCGGAAAAGTCGTCGAGCGAAAAACAGTCCTGCTCCCGGAAGTATTTCATCGTCTCGTTGAGCATCTCGGCCTGGTCGGCCTTCGACACGTCGAACTCCGAGGGAAGGTGCCCGGTCACGTATTTCTTGCACATGGCCAGGACGTTGTGCGTGTTGTGGTAGTTGTCCTGCCGCGGGCGGACATGCAGGAAATCGTCGATCCAGTAACGCGCTTCCGCCCGGTTGGTGTTGTCCACGACGCAGACGGCGAAGCCTTCTTCGCGCTCGGTATCGAACACGAGGCACCCTTTGTCCAGTTTGTCGACGTTGATTCCCTGGCAGGAGGAGATATGCAGCTGCCCGTCCTGCTCCCCCCGACATCAAGGAACGTATCGCGGGTCTCGGACTTGAAAAGCCCGACGGCATCGACCGCCTCGCCCCCGAAGCGGCAGCCGGTGAAATAGACGACGTAAAATTCGCCGCCCTTGATCTGCGGGTGGGTACCCGCCTCGTAAAGGTGCCGGGCAAGGTTCACGGAGTTGTCGTAGAACGTCTCCGGTCGTCGAACACCTTGCAGACGAAATTATAGACTTCGTTGCAGGCCAGGTCGGTTTCGTGGTGGAGGTTGTAGTATTCCTCGGATTTGAAACCTCCGGCGAAATAGGCGGTCAGGATCTGCATCAGGCCCGTGTCGCCGACCTGCCCGGACAATGCGGGGGAGACGAGCAGGGGCTCGTCCTTGGCCTTGTTCCCGACGATATGCACGGCCAGCGCCGCGATCCGGTATCTTCCGTATATAACATGGCTGTGAACGGTTATTCGTAAAACGCGGGACAAAGGTGGCAAAATTTTCCGGGACCGGGCAAGGAATACGGCCGTTATTTCCCGTGGCAGGCCGTTTGCACTCCCGATAATTTGCCTATTTTTGCAGGACGACAAATACCTGAAACCATGGAAAACAGAATAACCACACTCTTCGGCATTCGCTACCCGATCATCGCGGGCGGCATGATCTGGTGCAGCGGCTGGCGGCTCGCGGCGGCCGTAAGCGACGCGGGCGGACTGGGCCTGATCGGCGCAGGCTCGATGACGCCCGACCTGCTGCGCGAACATCCGCAAATGCCGCGCGGCGACCGGCAAACCGTTCGGCGTGAACGTCCCACTGATGTACCGCTACGCAGAAGAGATCATGGGCGTCATCATGGAAGAACGCGTACCCGCGGTTTCACCTCGGCGGGCAGCCCGAAAACATGGACGGCCCGCCTGCACGAAGGGGATGCAAGGTCGCGCACGTGGTGTCGAGCACGAAAGTTCGCCCTGAAAAGCCAGCAGGCGGGGTCGATGCCGTGGTCGCCGAAGTTCGAGGCCGGTGGGCACAACGGCCAACGGCCGCGAGGAGACCACGACGATGGCGCTGGTTCCGCAGGTGCGCGCAGGCCGTGGCGATACCGCTGATCGCCGCAGGCGGCATCGCCACCGGGCGCGGGAGCATGCTGGCGGCGTTCGCGCTGGGAGCCGAGGGCATCCAGATGGGAACGCGGTTCGCGTTGTCGGAGGAGAGTTCCGCCAGCGACGCATTCAAGAAACTCTGTATCGGACTGGAAAAGAGGGCGACACGTGCTGGCGCTGAAGAAACTCAGTCCGACACGCCTGATCCGCAACGACTTTTTCCGTGCGCGGTCGAGGAGGGAAAGAGAAACAGGGGTGCGACGGCCGAAGAGTTACAGCAGCTGCTGGACGCGGGACGCTCGAAACAGGGCATCTTCGAAGGCGACCTGACGGACGGCGAACTGGAACGGGCAGGCAGCCTCGCTGATCCGCGAGCTGCCGACGGCGGGACAAATCGTCCGCGAAACCATTGCAGGAATACGAGGCCGGGCTGCAGGGACTTCAAGGCAAGCCGGGCGGGGAGCAGCCCTGCGGCCGATGAGCAGGGTACGCCCGGTAATCCGGTGGGTTCCCGCCGGGCCAAGGTTTCAGAACCGGCATCCAGACTCCGGAATGCCCCAAGTGAGGTCGAATGAAAATGGTTTATTATCGGTCCAGCCCTCCGGAATCAGGGCAGCCAAGGATGGAAAAAGTCCCGGCAATATTTTTCAATCAGACCCTGTCCGACAAGACTCGGCAGGCAGGAGTACAGGACATTTGTATGTGCCCAGGATCAGCCTGGAAGTGTAATAATGCGCAAAAATTCGGAGAATATTTTGCGTTTGGAAATTTTGTTTACCTTTGCACCACGATAATACGGGAAAAGAAGTGCTTCCGACCGCAATTATCGGGATAGTGATAGCTCAGTTGGTAAACAAAGGACTGAAAATCCTTGTTGCGCTGGTTCGATTCCCGCTGGTACCACAAAAGAAAATCAACGACTTACAGCAATGTAGGTCGTTTTCTTTTGTCTTTTTTTCGTAGCGGTTTTACGGTGGTTTGAGGCTTTGAGTTAAACCGAGAGTTAAACCAAAATCACTATGGATGCGGTGTTAACATTCTCTGTTACAAATCAAAAACTTTGCCAACGGCGCACATCCGCTGATGATTCGTGTCTGTAAAGACGGGAAAAAGAAATATGTCAGCCTCGGCGTGTCTGTTTTACCGCAGTTTTGGGATTTTACGAAGAACCAGCCGAAAAGAATTGTCCCAACAAGACATATATCGAAAAAGATTATTGCGGACAAGAGTAGCGAGTTTTTGCGAGCGTATCATCGAACTGAAAGCAGAGAAGAAAGAATTTACGGCTACAACGCTGACTGAACGGTTGACAGAGAGCACACGCGCAAGACGCACGGTAGGCGAGGTGTTCCAATTTCAAATTGAGGACTTGAAACAAGCGGGCGAACGGGCTATGCGCTGTCGCACCAAGAGGTCTACAATTCCTTGTTGAAATTCAACGGACATCTGAATATCTACTTTTTTCAGAAATTGATACCGTTTGGCTGAAACGCTATGAAACATGGTTGCGGGGACAAGGTTTTTCAGAAAATACAATAGGCCGCCGATTCCGCACTTTACGGGCAGTCTATAATGTAGCCATTGAGGAAAAGTGTGTGAAAGCGGATTATTACCCGTTCAAATCCTACAAGGTTTCCAAACTGCACCAAGCGACGGCAAAGCGAGCCATAAGTAAGGCGGACATCATGCGGATTATCGAATACCGCAGCAATGATTTCTTTGCAAGCAATTTGCAGTCGATTTGTTTGCGTTCGGGTACTTTATGGGTGGCATTAATTTCGTGGACATAGCCTACCTTAAAACGGATAATATCGTGGATGGACGGCTGATTTACACACGGCGAAAAACGCACAAGTTGATAAGGCTACCTTTACAGCCCAAAGCGCAGGAGATTATAGAGCGTTACCTAAGAAGATGGTAGCTCTTTTGTTTCCAATCCTTTCTTGCTTTTCATAAGACCGAGCAACAACAACGCAATCGAGTTCATAAAGTCATTTCCAAAGTGAATGAACGATTGAAAGAGGTAGGAAAGAATTGGAAATACCTATCGACTTAACAACCTATGTTTCACGGCATAGCTTTGCTACCGTATTGAAACGTGAGGGAGTTAGCACGTCAATAATTTGTGAATCGCTGGGACATAGTTCTGAAAAGGTAACGCAAATTTACCTTGATTCATTTGAAAACAGCCAAATCGACGCTGCTATGCAACATTTACTATAAAGAAAACGGGGGTCTGTCTCACGACAGTCCCCTTTCTTATCCTGCTGGCGGGTGAAATAAAATGAATTGAGTTATTGTGGTGCTAATGAACGAATTTACTAATTAAAATTTTTCGATATGAAACTCAACTTATTTATGCCTCCGTGGTAACATCCCTAAACATTGTTGTTCGCTTTGAGAAACTTATTCAAGCAGGGCTTCGGTATATGACCGTTCCCGTCCTCTCAAAAAGGCAAAACCTCTGCCAAAAACCTGTTCTACCATTGCTTTGCCCTCGAAAACGAGATGCTGGGGCAATAATCTGTGATTTAATCCACACTCATTACAAATCTTTTTTCAAATCGTCTGCTATCGAGGATTCTATCAACCATATACTGATATTCCATCCAAAAATGGTTAAGGTCAGGATACAGGGGCAAAATACACGCCATGATACAAGCCTGTTTAACTGCGGTGTTCTTACTGACTTGTTTTGAGTAAAGGCTATTAGCCTTCGGATGACAGTAGAAAAAGGATTGACCTTTCTTTTTGCGAGCAAAAAGTTTGGGTTCCTGCATTTCGTTGTTGTTATTAGCATTTGCAGGCATTACATTGATGTTTTTCATGATTGTAAAGGTTTTATGCCAGCAAGTCAAAGAACGTGTTTAAGGGGCATATAACCCGTTGTATTTCTGACAATAAAATTAGCAATTTTTTCTGAAATTCAAAAGAGTGATTGACGATTTTTTTAAGTGTAAAAACAAGGCTTTCGACATCATTATTTACTTGATTACATGGTTTTACTTGTAATATTTAACTTAAAACATAATTTTTTATTACTAATAATAACTGAAAGCGCGATTTTAATTCTATATTTTAACGTGCAACATGATTTTAATACTTAATTATCTATGAAAACATGATTTTTGATAGAAAATAGAATCCAATAACCATATATGCAGGTGGAAACAGATTCAGTAAGCAGAGTGCAAAATAAAAATGCAAGACAGATTAAAATATTTATCAAATTACTTGACTTTTGGTTAAATATTTTATATCTTTTGCAGAGCAATTCCGAGATACTATCTTCCACTCGATACAAATTGTGTTCATTCTTGTTAAGGCAGATTCGTCTGCCTTTTCTTTGCGTTGTATTACCACATTTTTTTGAGTGCGAAATGAATATTTCCTTTAATAAGATAGTTTCAGAATCAAAAAATATGGAATCATTAAAAAGTGCATTCACTAAAAACAGCCACTTTTAATGACACATCATGTAAGAGTGAGAACAATTTATTTATGCAAAAACTTTTCATCGAAAAAACGATGCACGATTTTTTACGATAATTTTTTTCTCACAACTCGTGTGATGAAAAACTTTTTTGCCTGTTTTTTTATTCACGCATTTTTGCGTGTAAAAAATATCGCTAAAAAAAATATTCATCTTACTTGGTTGATGAATCTATTTTTCGTGATTAAAACTGTTCTCCATTTATCGGTTACCACATTTTTGAGTACGAAATGAAGATTTCCATATAAAGAATGTATTTCAGAATCAGAAAATATGGAAGATTCCAATTAAAGAGATAGTAGGTTTTACGATAACGGAATAGCGAGTTGCTCAAAACTGTCCTATGCAAACTGCTCAAAAGTGTCCTATATATACATTACCTACTTATACACTACCTATTAAAGTCGTACCGACCATGTACTACCACATCAAAGACCGCAAGTGATTCGATAACCGCAAACAAGCCAAAGACCATTACGGCGTTGCCTGCTTTCGCAAATTGCTATACTTAAAAAGAGATTATATTTACGAACAATCAAAATTCCATTGCTAACGATGAATTATACAGTAATCCCCAAATCAATCGTAAACTTTCAGACGGGCAACAGTAAGCCTATTGATATTTACGTGTGAGCGACCATTAAATATTGCTCCAATCACAAGACGAACATATCCCATATAACAGAGGAAAAACTATCCTTACTGACGGGATTGGATGAAAAAGAACTATACGACGGAGCATTAAACGCTTAAAGGATGCAGGTTATCTGACCGTGCAGACTACCGTTAAAGAAGATGCAGACTGAGGATTTATAAAACGGAAATTCCTACTATATAAAGCCAGAAAAGAGCAACTATTTCTTCCTCGATAACAGTTACTTTAAGAGGAACTATCCCGCCAAGATTGCAGGGTTTCTGCTCTTATTAAAGGCAATCTGCCTTAATAATACCGATACCATTCAATGAAGTATATCCCAAATTGCAAAAGGCTATCGGATTATCCCGAATACCACTACTGCCCTTATTAAATGAATGTCAGCAATTAGGACTTATAAAGCGAATAGCAAAAGGCTATGAACTGACGGCAGGATGTTTTATCAATTCAGCAGTTAGAAAAGACTGATGCAGGGATTTATAAGGAGATATGCGAGTTCTGCAAGATGAAAGGTGTTGCCGTTCCCAAGTGGGATAAACGGGCGATGTCCGTACTGCTTACAAAATACAATTCGATAAATTTGCCTG
>VOFC01002590.1_pt1 | contig 46447 bp, 77 predicted proteins | sample 5384161 | NCBI WGS metagenome assembly VOFC01 (sample SAMN12384722, study PRJNA508395) | human gut metagenome | isolation source: healthy gut B | host: Homo sapiens | reverse complement strand
CCTCAGAAACTTCTGCACGCATTAACGAAAGGTGACAGGATAGCTACCAGCGCTTCATGGATCGAGAGGCCGATGAACCAGTGTATTAAACACCCACCATCCATCTCCTCATCCAGCTTAACACATATATATCCTTCTCATGACTTATCATATGATTGTCTTTCCTTCATCCATAATCAGGCTCCGGATTCTTCTATTTTTATCCAGTCCATTGAATAAATACCATATTGTGCTGTCTGATTTTCCATGATTTATGATTAATGGGAATCTGATCCAGGCCCATTCTTGAAATTCTCCCAAAGTCTCTGATCTCTTATCAGTTGGTTTTCCCTTGAATTAAGGTTGCGGAAAACCATTACTACAGAAACTCGGCCTTTCATGGATCATCTCTCATGGATTCCGAAATCTACATCTTTTCCATATTACTGTCGTTCCAAGTGTAATTGTTCTTCTTGGTTGGTTTCATGAGTAAATCCAGATACATTTGTGAACAGACGTTCTGATCCATTATTACCGCATGTGGTTACTTAAAATCAATACAGGTGATTCCTTTTAGCAATTCTTCCTTCACGGAATGTTTTATAAGATTTTCCACGAATCTTTATTTTCTCTTTCCCTGCAAGTATTTCATGCATTTAAAGTTACCTCATAAGGCAGACTTCCTTTGTTCACCTGTTCTTTATCTTGCCATGACCTATCCACTTCAAACACCTACATCGGCACCAGCCATACGCTAAGTTTGGATCTTCATATGCACTGATATTTCCAGTCTGAGTTTTACATCCCGGATTTCATATGTGAATTTCAGTCCTTTTTTTTTTCGTCCGTTCGCCGTCATCTGAAATTTGCATATAACCAAATGTGTTGTGCTAATTTTCTATCTTTTCGAATGGCAAACTTTTATCATGATTTTTTCTTTTTCAGATATATTATTCCCACCGGAATTTTTAACCCGTTTTTTGTTATTATCATCTGTATGCTTTTCTGTACCGAATTTTGGTGCATAGACAGTCTCTGGTATTTTTGAACTGTCTCCATAAACATCACTATATGTTGTTTCATATCCCATCAGATTTCCTTGTCCTGAAAAAATATAGAGAATATCCCACTTCTGTCTCGCATTCTCCGTCCAATGACCCCAGCTTTCCGTTTCTGTATGGTTGCCTGACACATTCCTGTATTTTCATTCCTGCCAAACTGCCAGATCTTTCAGCACCTGTTCTGCTTCTTTCCGTGCCTCATCTTCTGTTATATCAGGCGCATCCGAAATTTTATTCTTTAATTTTTCAACCCAGCTTTATATTCCGGAGGATCTTCTTCCGAACCGGCCTCAAACCTTTCTATCGTCTTTTCATCTATATAAAAGTTCCTTCTTGATATAAAAATCTTGTCACAGATCCAGCCTTCGTATCATAATTAACTGCCCGGATAACCGGATCTATGTTTCTCCCCTTATCTATCCTTACAGATAATCCTATTTTATCTTTTTGTATCGTAATAGAAATCACTTTGTCCATCCCATTTATCTCTTTCTGTTTGATATGAGTCTCCCATTTTTGGCGCTACATATTGCAATGTTTCTTTTTATCCGGTGCCTGAGCAATTATCTTATCCAGCTGTTTGTAACTATTTTTGCCAATATGTGGTAGACGCTACAGCTTTAACTTTGCCCATCTACCCTCAAAATTTTGTATCTTTTCCTGTTCTTTCTTCAGTTCATCCTTACTCATTTTCGGATATCTATAGATTTTATTTCCTTCCGAAAAATAGTTACACAAACTGCCAAGTTCCTGATTACTCAGCTTTTTCATTTCATATGCATATACCGGTGTATTATATATTTCAGGAATATTCATCTCGTAGTCAGCATGAATCGTAATAAATCCATCACTTTTTTCGATTGTATCTGTCCAATGTTTTGGAATCTCCAGCTTCTTTGGATCCTTTGAAGCCGGAATTATATTTTTTCGCTAATAGATCCTTTTTTCTTGTCTGTAACTATTTTTTCTTCTGGTGTTTTTACAACATGCTGCCAGATTGGTAAGGATAAACGATGTAATACACATTGTAATGATTATTCTTTTATTCATACTTTTCCCTCCCACACTTATGAAAATTGAAACTCATATCTCCCTGCCAGCCAATGAATCACACACAGATTCACTCCACTAAGAACGAATAAAATCAGACAGCTTTGCCATATTCGCGGAAGATTATCATATCCGAAATTATGCATATAATAAGTGACATGATTCAGAGGCGACAACCAGCCGCATAAAACATTTCTTTTGTATTGTACGGTCTCTGGTATATGTAAAAGTTTTCCTATTATCTGCGGAGTCAGCAAAGGCCATACAGGTTTAATAAAAATACGCTCAATATTCCCCCTAACCGGTTCTTTCCAAGATTCCATATCATCATCCATGTCACAGTCAAGGTCTCATATAAAAGCATTAATAAGAAGATCTTAATCACACAGGTATATGGGTCTGACATTTCCATTGTCTTTACCGATGCAGGTAATGCAATGTCGCTTCCCACTCCCGAATATCCCAACATTGCTCCTGTCTCACTCCACATATTCCCCGGGAATGATAACGGTGCACACAAAAGACAAAATATGCCAAGTAAAAATAGTAAATAGATTATTGTTACAATTCCAACATATATGATCTGTGCACAATCCATTCCCGCCTGGCCATGCGGATCAGATAATAAGGTGTCGCCTGATTTATGAATGGCATATCACCAAAGAAAAAAAGAGTAATAAAAGTGATGACAGCAGAATCGAATCCGCTTTTCCGAATGCCCATATAAACGGTTCAAAAATCTGCATTGTCGTTCCATATGTCCGTGCAAATATCAACGCCCTACCAGATAACATAACGCAAAATGTGAATGCCAGGACAAATCCTGCAATGATTTTCGGATTTCTTTTCCAGTCGAGAAAATTCAATCTTACGATTAATAATGTACGATGTAGTTTACCCATTTTCCCACCCTCTTTTAATTTTGAAATAATATCCTGTCCCCGTTACCATAATCAGCACAATTAAAAAAATATAATCGTCTCCACAGCCCCGGTCTGTTGTGGTATCATCCATTCGCTTGGGACTTAACATCCACCGATTCTTCAGATATGCTTCTGCCAATGTAGAAACAACATAATAAAAAGATAAAGGGTGCCGCATATGCCATATACCGATTTTTCGTTATCGCTCCAACCAGCCCGCCAGTCAATGCATACAGCATACCATTCAGACACAAAATCAATATATTTTCCAACAAAGCCATATGATATGACATTCCCATGTTTTTCCACTGCATAAATTGCATGTTATTTAACGGATATCGATTACATTTACTACCAGTAATAGCAGAAGCGAACACGCTGCTGCCAGACCTCCGTATAACCCACAATTTACTACTTTGCTAAAACCGTATCGTTTTCTGGATGTCCTTGGCATAATATACATCGATATTCCATTTTGCAGATCTTCTAAATACGATGCGCTTGCCGGTAATGTACACGCCACAGGCAATAGAAAATAAATATTTCCGAATGCATTCCCTGATACCAGCTTTCTGTACACCATACATAACTTCCTATATAATCAATCTCCCCATTGCGTCTTTCAGGTCTCCTGCTCCGATTATTCCGGCTGCTGTCAAAACCAATATACCTATGTAAAATCCTGCGGAATAACTCCCCCGTTTTGCTTCCACTTTGAATATATGATTTTTCATACTTGTCACCTTCTCTGAACCTGGATAAAACCTCCATCAATTGCATTCAGCACGACTGTTTCCGGGCCAATGTTCTCCGTTGTAATTTCTTTTCCTGTTTTATGTTGCATTTTTCCTTCCACATCAAATACCCATACCGGAACCAGCCACGATCTTTTTGGTTTGTTATATGCATTTATATTTGCAGCACGAAGCTGTACATTTTTCACTGTATAAATATTAGCAAACCCTCTGGGCTGATTCCTCCAAGATTTGCAATCTGCGCATATAACAAATGATCTGCCAGCTTTTCTTTAATCTCGTCAAATGTCAGTAATTTTGTGTTTTCTGCTATTACATCTGTTTTCTTTGAAATATCTGTCCATACAAATAGCTGAATGCCTTCTTTCGTAACAATCATCCGGATACCTTCGGTTATAAAAAGATGGAGCATATACCGTTTCTGCCAGATTCTCATATTGTTTTGAAGCTAATGTCAATGGATAACCTACTACATCTCCTGCCTTCACCGAAAAATAAACTGCATATCCACTGCTCACCTGTGTATCATCGGTTCCTACCCCTGCCCAGCTCTCACTGTCTGTATTTCCAATGGCCTTTACGCAATCTCCGACATCCATTTCTGTAATAGATAATTCTTTTAACACACTTTTTGCCATTTTCACTGCATCTTTTTCTGTAAAATTTTCATCCGTTACGTGTTCCATATTTTCCGATAAATAACTTAGATATTCTTCATTTCCATATTGGAATGCATGTTCAAGTTCCCATTCCAGATTCAGTTCTCTTTCATCAATAAAAGTTCCCTGACGATATGCAAATGCTGTCGTACTCCCAATCTCATTATCGTAACTAATCGCTCTGATTACCGGATCTACTTTTCTTCCCTTTGCAACTCTTGCAGTAAACCCAATATTTTTATCCGTCTCAAAATACCAGTTATTCCATGTTCTTTTATGTGTTGCATTACACCATGACTTTCCGATCCATTCCATACCGTTCTTCAACGGAATTCTTAATTCTGCTTTTATTTCTTTTGGTTCCGTTCTCTTTTCATCTGCATTTTTAATCAGATTTTCTACACTTCCAACCATAGATGCCATATAATTTGCATCATAAGATCCCCAGTTTCCTATGCCTGCTGTCATTTTTTCTTTTTCTGCAATGAGTTCTTCTTTTGTCATCCCCGGATCTTCATACAAAGATGAGCCTTCTGCAAAATAGCTGCACAAATTTTCCAGTAGCTTCCGATCCATTTTCCGTATCTTATATGCGTATACCGGTGTATTATATATATTTCCAATGGAAATATCATCATCTGCCTCCACAGTAATGAATCCATCTTTTCTCGTGATTGTCTCTTTCCAATGTTCTGGAATATTTAACTGTTTTTCTTTACCATCCTTCTCTTTTGAATAATATTTTCCTCTGATAATCCTTTCGATTTATCTGTCACGATATTTTCTTCCGGTGTTTTCACACATGCCGTTAAATTTAACAACATAGCAGTAAGTAACATAAAGGCCGCCAATTGTTTTTTCTTCCTCATACGCTTCCTCCTCACTATTTTCTTTTTACAACTTCCCTGTTTTTGTTATTCAAAAGGTAACACATTCGTATGTCATTCATATGTCATTTTGCTCCTTTTAGCATAATATCTACCCATATATTCAGCTCCTTACAGACGCATTTGCAACTGTAAGCTTTTTCTTACATGTTTTGGCATACATAGAACCTGCCACTGGCAGCTTCTATTGCATACTTTGGTATAAAAAAAACACAAGAAATATATCTTTTTCAACATACTCCTTGTGTTCTGCTTTTTTGATTCTTTATTCAGTTTGTCCCGAACCAGAACTCCACTCCATTCTCTTTATTCCCACAGCCATATGCGAATCCATGCAGTTCCAGTATCCTTCGGCAGATTGGTAATCCCATTCCGGTTGAGCCTTTTTCTATTTCTTGACTTATCCTGTCTGCTTAAGATATCCCACACCCTTGTTACATCCTCTTCTGCTAATCTGGCACCTTCATTCCACACCCAAAACCTGCATCCTTTTTTTCTCTTGTTAGTTTTACGGTTATCGTTCTTCCGCTTTCTGTATATTTATATGCATTGGAAAGATAGTTATCGATGACCAGTGTCAATAACTCTTTATTTCCTCTTATCTGTTCTGTCTCTTCCATTGATACATTACATTTAACACCGGCTGCCTCGAATAAATCTTCGTATTTTTCTATTTCTTCCTGCACGATTTCTCTCATATCACATTTTACTTTTTTCCAGATGTTGTATTTTCTGCAAACGGTTATATTGTAAAATGATACGATCAGCCGGTTCATCTGTTTTGTTTCGTTATACACGGATCTGGTATAATCCATATTTTTTTCTGGTGCTACATTTTCCAGTATGCACTCACATTGGTTCTGGATGACGGCAAGCGGCGTTTTTAGTTCATGTGCGACAGCACTTGTAAGCATCTGCCTTGATTCTTCCAGCTTTCTGTTTTTGATATGTAAATAATTCATAAGGCCTAGCAGCATTGTTCCCAGAATCAGAAACAGCAGACTCTGCGTAACCACGGCGCCCCGGAAAACGGAAGATTCTATTACTTCCACTCTTTCTTCATAAGCAGCTGCCAGATACATTGTATACACATTTCCATTAATCTCCAGGTTCTGTGTATACCAATAATGATGCTGATCATAATACTCGTACTCCGTTGCCAGTTTTCCTGCGATATAGTTCTGGATATTGGGCGGTTCAGACTCTGATACAGACTCTGATATACACCTCTTCGTTTTCCACCATTATCCAGATCGGTCAGATACATCTGCATATACCGGTATCTTTTATCCTGCTTTTAATTCATTCTGCCTCTTTTCCATGACTTCCTGCTTCACTTTTTTCTGTTTGTCTGTAAGATTCGTATCTGTATTATTCTCATATTTATCAAGCTCATATACTGCATTATATGCATATTTTGTAGATGGATGGTCTGATAACTTTAGTGTAAGCACTTTTTCTGGATTTATCCTGTTTACCAGGGTCAGCTTAACCGGGATTGCCTTTTCCTTTCTTCATATAGTACTCAATTCTTTTACCTGCACGGTATTCATCGGTCCGACTGTCGCCCGGAGTTTATCTATTTTTTCCCACTGCTTTTTGTCAGATAATCGTCCAGATGTATTGCCTGATACTCTGCACCTTCCATACACCAGTAACATGCTTCCTGTTTTTTCTTTTTACTCTGCCTCCCGGATCCACGAACGCCGCCTGCCAGGGGTACTTTATGTTCCGCCTCCGTATAAAAATCATATGTGATGGATTCCAGTGATATATATTCTCCTCATTCGCTCTCTGGCAGTAGTTTTTTCAAAATAATCTTTTACACTTTTTACACTCTGTCTGAAATCACTTTCTACATAATTAGCCGCAGATTTGTAACTCACCAGCAGACATGCCAGATACATCACTATAAGAAGCACAACCAGATACACATTCATCTTCTTTCTGCTCATCTGCTATTCCTCCCTGTATACATATCCGGATCCAATCACTGTCTTAATGCAGTCCGCATGATCTCCCAGAAGCTTTCTGATGCGTTTGATATGTGTATCCACAACTCTTGTATCTCCTTCCAAAGTCATATCCCCAGATTCTAGACAGTATGATTTCCCGTTCCAGTACTACATCCCTATTCTCCATCAGATATGCCAGCAGCCGGAAATCTTTACTGGAAAATGAGACTTCTTCTCCCTCTACATATACTTGTTTTACGGATCATATCTATCACGATTCCCTTTCCCGTCAGTCTGTGTTCCTGATCTACTCTTTTTACTTCTCCTGATCATTGCCATACATTTCTGCGATAATACTGACAGTGGAAATGGCTTTACAATATAGTCATCGGCTCCTACTGCATATCCTGCGAGCAGATCTTCTTCCTCTCCCAGAGCCGACAAAAACAGCACAGGAATATTCTGCTGTCTTCTTATCTCCCTGCATGCTTCTATTCCATTTATCCCGGGCATCATCACATCCAGAATAATCAGATCAAATGCCTGTGCAAATGTTGCTGTTAACGCCGCTTCACCATCCGATGCCAGAACGATCTGAAAGCCTTTTGACACAAGATAATCTCTCATCGTTTCTCGCAATTTTCTTTTCGTCATCTGCAATTAGTATTTTGTACATGCTATCCCTCTTTCTGTTCTTATCATAACATGCTAATATGAATTTCATATGGCATATTGCATAGATTTTTTCACTTTTCTATTCCATTTATTGACTTCTCATTCTGTAACTTATATACTGTATCTACATTTACAGATAACTATATCAATTCGTGATATTTCGTTTTTCTGATTAAACCGTTTTATTATAAACGGTTTTCCTAGTCATTCTAGTTGTTTCAACTAATTTTTCATTTTTATTAATATGTCTGTTTTAATAGCAACATATATTTAAGGTTGGTGATGTTTATGATTGTATTTGTATTTTAAATTTATATTGAATAGTAAATAAATATTTGTTACAATTAGGGAGGAATATATTTGACATTTTACAAATTGAATAAGAAGTACAAAGACAGAATTTTCCGGCTCATTTTTCACGACAAAGCTGAATTGTTAAAGCTATATAATGCATTGAACAACAGCCACTACACCAATCCTGACGATCTCATTATTACAACCATTGACGATGTTGTTTATATGGGTATAAAAAATGATTTATCTTTTTATTATTAGTAATATGATGAATCTTTATGAACATCAGAGTACATTCAGCCCAAATCTTCCATTACGCGGACTATTCTATCTAGCTTCATTGTATCGGACTTATGTGGATTCATTCAAAAATAAACTTTATACAGAAACAGCCGTTTCTCTTCCTTACCCACAATACATCGTCTTTTTACAATGGAACAATGGATGAACCAGAACGTCAGGAATTGAAATTAAGTTCTCTCTACGAGAAACCAATTCAAAATTGCACACCTGCTTTAGAATGTACTGCGGTTGTTCTCAACATCAATCTTGGTCATAACCACGAACTCATGGAACAGTGTAATACTTTAAAAAGAATATGCAACTTTTATTGATACAATCCGCTTACATATTGCAAATGGAGAATCTTTTGAAACAGCAATAGAATCCTCGGTTGATGAATGCATCCATTCGGATATTCTGGCTAATGTGCTTCGGAAAAACCGTGCGGAGGTGATTGATGTGATTTTAGAAGAATATGATGAAGAAGAATTTCGCAAATATCTGCGAGAAGAAGCAACTCAACAAGGACTTGCCGAAGCGTCGTGCTAAAGGTCGTGCTGAAGGTCGTGCTGAAGGTCAAAACCTTTGAACGTATTCATGGAATCAAAAAATCTAATTGAAAGTTTCCAGGAACTGCATATTTCACAAGAAGACACCATTTCTAAGCTTATAGAAAAATACACATTGTCAGAAGGAGACGCAATGTCTTACGTTTCACAATACTGGAAGTAAAAAAAAACAGAGCAATATCGTATCTCTAAGCGGAAGAGTTCTCATACGATATTGCTCGTTTTATCATAACTTTATAATGCAGATAACCTGCCACTGGCAGCTTCTCTTGCATACTTTGGTATGTAAAATATCCAAATCATACGGATATCTGCATATTGAATACTATAATTTCTTAATCTCAATCTGTGGCAGTATGCGCTCCATATCTTCTTTTTACGAAGAATCCGGTTTCTTCTCTTAATGCTGCTGATGCTGAGATTGCACTTGCAAGCTTTAATGTCTCCGGTACACTTAAGCCTCTTTCGAATCCGAGTGCGAATCCTGCGATCATGGAGTCTCCGCATCCTACGGTATTGACCGCATCGATTCTTGGAACGATTGCCTGATATACCCCGTCTTCGCAGATCAGGAGTGATCCGTCTGCTCCAAGTGAGATGACTACGATCTCGATACCGGCTTCATGGATCTTCTTTCCTGCTTCGATCAGTTCTTCCCTGGTATCACAATGGCTTCCGGTCAGCATACGGATTTCATCAATGTTCGGCTTTACCATCGTTGGTTTTGCCTCGATACCCATCTCCAGAAGTTTTCCGCTCGTATCAAGAATGACCTTCTTACCTGCCTCTTTTACAATCGATACCAGTTTCTGATAAGCAGTTCCGTCCAGTCCCTTTGGTACACTTCCGGACATTGCTACTACATCAGCTTTGGTACTAATGTCTTGAATTTTTCGCAGAATCCTTCCAAAGTCTTCTGCGGATACGGTAAATCCAGGCTCTAGGAATTCTGTCTGTACATGGTTCTTTTCGTCCCAGATATTGATGCAGGAACGGCTCTCTGCATCCATGTGATAGAATTCACTCTTGATGCCGAATGGTTTCAGGGAATCTACGATATAATTTCCTGCATGTCCACCTGCGAATCCGGTTGCTACCACTTCTGCTCCTGCGATAGATGCAGGCTTTGATACATTCAGTCCTTTTCCACCAGGTGTATAAGTACACTCTGCTACACGGTTAACTTCTCCTACCTGGAATTCTTTTTACTACATATCTTTTATCAATCGCTGCATTCAACGTAACGGTTAATATCATCGCACTTTGCCTCCTATGCTTCGCTGTCGATTAAGATCTTACCTTTTACCAGTCCTCTTGTCTTGTACATCTCAAATGCACTTGCGATTTCGCTAAGCGGAATCTTCTTGAAGATGAAGGAATCGTCAAACTTCAGTTCTCCTGTCTTGAAGTAGTGTGCTACTAATTCCCATTCATGTCCCGGGAATGGTGCACTGTATGACATCCATGATCCTGTCAGGATAAATTCTTTACGGTTTAAGTTCTCCCACTCTTTTACAGAGAAGGTAACTTCTTTTGTAGGAGTTCCAACGCAGCATACCTGTGCTTTGTTGGCAGCTAACTGGAATGCCATCTTAATTGTAATAGAATTTCCTGCTGTCTCATACACATAATCATAGCCTTTACCACCGGTAAGTGCCATAGCTTTATCCATGAAGTCTTCTTCCAGTGTGTTAATTCCGGCTGTTGCTCCAAGACGTTTTCCTAATTCCAGACGTTCATCAGAGATATCAAATACAACAACTTCTTTTGCTCCGAAGATCTTAGCCCACTGCATAACGAACATTCCGATGGTTCCGCCTCCAAGTATGGCTACTGTCTTTCCACCTTTGAAGTCTACTCTTTCCAGTCCGTGAAGTGCTACTGTTGCCGGCTCAAAGAATGCACCTTGTTCGAAGCTTACGCTGTCTTCGAATTTTACAGCATTCTTTTCAGGAACAACCACATACTCTGCAAAGCTTCCGAATTCTCTGGAACCAATGAAGCTATAATGTTTACACAGAGAGTAGTTACCCTTCTGACAGTCTTCACATTCCATACATGGTACAAGTGGTACACCTGCAACTCTGTCACCTGGTTTTACAGATGTTACGCCTTCTCCTACTTCTTCTACTGTTCCTGAGAATTCATGTCCCAGTACATTCGGGAAGAAATGGCATGCATCCCCGTTGACACGTGGAATATCTGATCCACAGATTCCTGTATATTTTACTTTGATCAGTACCTGTCCTTTTTTGGTACTGGTTTCTCGATCTCTTCATATCTGATATCTTCTCTTGCGTGTACGACTCCTGCTTTCACTTTTTACATTCCTCCTGTTTTCTTCATGGTCTCTTTTTAAGTTCTCATAGATTTCCAGATAGGTCTCATAATTCTTCTGGTAAATTGCATGTTTTTCCATATCAGGCTCGTGATGGCGAGTCTTTTTCACTGTAATCTTTACAGCTTCTTCAAAAATCTTTTATACATTCCGATTCCGACTCCGGCAAGCATAACTGCACCAAGTGTAGTCGCTGTATCGGAAGATGGTACGGTGATTGGTTTTCCTGTTACGTCACATTTGATCTGTGTCCAAAGAAGAGAGTTTGCAGATCCACCCATTGCGAGCAGTTCTTCTACTTTCGCTCCTGTCTTTTTCTCCGATATCCAGGTTATGCTTTAATGAATATGCTACACCTTCCATTGCCGCACGGATCAGATGTCCTTTGGTCTTACTGAAATCAAGTCCGTAATATACCCCTTTTGCATTCGATCCCAGATTGGTGAACGCTCTCCGGACATATACGGAAGGAAGATCAGCCCGTCACTTCCTGCAGGTACCTTCTCTGCCAGCTCATTGAACTGAACTAACGAAGATTTTCCACATTCTTTTTGCGATACTTCTCTCATAATCCCCAAGTTCCTTCTCGATCCAGCGCATAACTCCGCCGCCTCCGACGGTTCCGCCCTGTAAGATCCACTGATTTGGAACTGCATGGTAACTTAAGATCAGTCTTGGATCTGCCGCATACTCATCCAGACAGATACTCATTCCGCCTGCCTGACCGCCCTGTTCCTGCGTCTCTCCTGGATGGATGACACCTGAGCCAAGCGTTCCGCATGCTGCATCCAGTGCTCCGGCAACCACCGGTGTTCCTTCCTCTAACAGGCCTGTCTCTTTCGCAGCTTTTTCACTGACACCGCCTACAACTTCCGAACATTCATAAATGTCTGACAGGAAGCTTTCCGGGATTCCAAACTTTTTACACATTTCCATATCCCATGTTCCGGTTCTCATATCAAAGCAGTGAAGTCCGTACCCCTGAGATTTATCCTGTGAACAGATACCGGTAAAACGATATACGATAAATGCATTAGACTGTAAGATCTTATATGTCTTTTCATATACTTCCGGCAGATTTTCCTTATACCACAGGATCTTGGCTGTCGAATAAGATGGCTGCATCGAATTTCCAGCCACCTGAAAAAATGTTATCTGCACCAATCCCGGCATTTAACCGGTCACAGATAGACTGTGCTCTGGTATCCATCCAGATCGGAGTGTTTGTCAGTACATTTCCGTCCTTATCCATGGCAATGGCTGACCAGCTCTGGCCATCCACTCCGATTCCTTTGATTTCTTCCGGTTTGATGTCTCCTTTTTCAGGACATCCCCCGATTGCGCTGCATACAGCGCTCCACCATTCATCCGGATTCTGTTCTGCCCATCCCGGATGTGGATAATATACCTGATAACCACCATTTCCACTGGCGATTACCTCTCCTTCTTTATTGAATACCGCAACCTTGCAGGCGCTGGTTCCGATATCGACTCCCAATAATAATTCCCCGCATAGGAACCTCCTTTTCGCACTTTCCAGACAGAGATTATTCTGCCTTTCCATCACATCCGCATACTCTCATACGGTTCATAACCAGTTCTTTGACTGCTGCCATACCAACTTTTCCGTATGCCTTTGGATCAAATGTCTCTGGTTTTTCTACATATAATTTCTTGCATGCATCTGTAAATGCTACACGAAGCTCTGTTACGAAGTTCACTTTTTGAAATTCCACGGCTTACACAGTCTGCAACATCTTCATCGCTGATTCCGGATGCTCCGTGAAGTACAAGTGGAATAGATACTACTTTTGCAATTTCAGAAAGACGTTCTTTATCAAGTACCGGAGTTCCTACATAGAATCCATGTGCAGTTCCGATTGCGATTGCCAGCGAATCTACGCCTGTTCTTTCCACAAATTCAACTGCTTCATTTACATCTGTATTTGTATCAGCTTCTGCTACCAGATCATCTTCTTTTCCGCCAACTTTTCCAAGTTCAGCTTCTACCGGAATACCTTTTCCATGTGCCATTTCTACAACTTTTTTTTGGAAACGGCAATGTTATTTTCAAAATCTTCTTTTGATCCATCGATCATAACAGATGTATATCCATTTCCGATACATTCTTCTGCAAGTTCATAACTGCTGCCGTGATCCAAGTGCATGCATACCGGTACGCTTGCTTTCTCAGCTTCTGCTTTTACAATCGCTGCATATGTAGCACTTGTTCCGTATTTTACAGTAGAAGGAGTGGTCTGGATCATAACAGGTGCTTTCAGTTCTTCTGCTGCCGCAATAATTGCTTTGACCATCTCCATATTCTCTGCGTTGAATGCTCCTACTGCATATCCACCTTTTCTTGCTTTTGTTAACATTTCTTTTGAAGTAACTAATGCCATTTTCTTCATCCTCCTGATATTCTTTTAAATTATTTATAGTGTTCATATTGATATAGAAGAAACTCCTCTATTTTTCCGGGTATATACATTTAATTCCCTTTTCTTCACAGGCTTTCAATACCGCGCTTCTGTGGTTTTCTGTCTGTGATGAGCATATCTATATCTTCCGTGTCCATCACTTTGGCAAATGCAGATTTTTCAAATTTGGTAGAATCGATAGCCATAATCTTCGTATCTCCACGTTCGATCATCGCCCGTTTGGTTCTTGCAAACTCATCTCCGGTATCATAAAATCCTTCCTCCGGGTCAAATGCTTTGCAGGATGCGATTGATTTTTCCACTTTATATTCTTTCACTCCTGCGATTGTTGCTGCTCCGATGGCTGCGAGGAATCCTTCTTTTAAACTTCCTCCAAGAGAAATCACATTCCAGTCCGTCATATCTGATACCTCTATCAGAACTTCTATAGAATTGGTAACAACTGTAAGATTTCTCTTACTCTTCAGTGCTTTTGCTATGTATACGGCAGTGGTACTTGCATCCAGTAAAATGTGTTCTCCGTCTTCTACCATACCGGCTATCAACTCTGCAATTTTCTGTTTTCCTGTTGCATTGCTTTTCTTTCTGACGTTGAACGGCATCTCCACATTGTTATTCTCATTGAGCACAGCCCCGCCATAACTCTTTGTACATAAACCTTTTTTTTCCAGTCGTTCCAGATCTCTTCGAATCGTCTCTTCAGATACTTTATATAACTGGCTGAGTTCTCCGACAACAACTTTCTTATCTTCCTGCAGTTTTTCCAATATACCGTTTCGCCTTTCTATTGCTATCATGGCTATCTCTCTCACTCCTCCTTTTTACCTGAATTCTTATTCTGTTCTATTGTGGTTTTTTGTTTGTTAAATCTTTGTTTTTTTTTTGTTTTATCTTGTTTCTTGTTGTTTTTAAGTTGATAATACTAAAAAACACAATGTCAATAGCATTGTGTGGCTTTTTCTGGTTTTTATATTCTTTTTTCTTTACACCAATAACTTTCGCATATAAACTGACGTTTTCTGCTGATATGATCTACGCTTCAGCATCCGGATTGATCTGAATCACTGCTTTTACAATATCTGCTTTATTATTCACGCTGTAATCCATAGCTTTCTGTGCTTCATCTAATGGGAAGATGTCTGTAACGATTCCCTTAAGATTCACTTTTCCGGAAGCAACCGCATCGATTGCAAGTGGATAAATATGACGATAACGGAATACTGTCTTGAATGTCAGTTCTTTATCCAGTGCAAGACTTACAGGAAGTGTAAGTTCTCCTGTTTTGCTGTATCCAACCAGAACAATTGTAGATCCCTTCTTCGCAATATGTATAGCCTGTGACGTTGTAATCTGTGTACCTGCTGTCTCGATTACAATATCTGTTCCAAGACCTCCTGTCAGTTCTCTCACTTTTGCGATCACATCTTCTTTGGCTCCGTTAATGACACCAGTTGCTCCAAGTTCCATTGCTTTTTCCAGACGCTTATCCATGATATCAACAACGTATACTTCCGATACACCTCTTGCTTTTAATGCCATCAGTGATACAAGTCCGATACATCCGGCTCCCATAACAACTGCTTTCTGTCCAAGATGTGCATCGCCCTGATTGCTGCATGGAATCCAACAGCCAGAGGTTCGATCAAAAGCTCCTTCCAATGTGCTTACATTATCTGGCAGTTTGAAGCAAAGTCCTGCCTCATGTGCTACATACTCCTGAAATACTCCATCAACCGGTGGTGTTGCAAAGAATACAACATCCGGACACAGATTATATTTTCCTTCCCTTACAGAATTCACAGTGTCCGCAGGTTTTTCCCGGTTCCAGTGCAACTCTGTCGCCAACTTTCAGATGTGTTACATCTTCTCCTACTTCTACCACAACGCCCCCAGGTTCATGTCCCAGTACAAATGGAGGCTCAACCACATAATCTCCGATTGCCCCTGTCTCATAATAATGAAGATCGGAACCGCAGATTCCTACATAATCCAGTTTTACTAATACTTCGTCTGCCTTTGGTGTTGGGATATCACGTTCTTCAAAGCCCATTTTCCCAATTCCGTTCATCACTGCAACTTTCATTTTTCCATCCATGAAACCGTTCCTCCTAGACTTTATTAAATCTTTTAATAATGTACTTATATTATCATCCACAAGGCTAAAATTGTCAAGATAATTTTGCCGTTTTATTTCTTAGATCGAGGTCTCATATTTCTCCAAAATCATCCATCAAATCCTTTTTCTTTTTCATGAACTATATTTGTGAACTCTTTATTTTATGATTTCCCCTCTGATGAGATAGCTCTCTGCTTTCCAACCGCTTCCGAGTTCTGACTGTTCTTCTAATCTCTGATATATCTTTCTTGCCGACTCTCTAAGATTTTGCACACATACCTTTACCGGATAGCGATCCGATCCATCGAAATCATCGATCGTACCGATGATATATTTTTTCTCCTGACTCATCATCTCCCATAAGGATTCCAATATCCGCTGTGCAATCTCACCTGCCCCACAGACGATCATCCCCTGGCATCTTCTGAATCTCTTTTTTTTTACTCGTTTTACCGATTCTTCTTCGATTTTCCTGTCTCTTCTCCATGGTATTCTTACCACACCGCCATCCGGACAATTCTCCGTAAATGCAGCTTCCCTTTTTTCTTACATTACTGATGCTCCGGTTATCCCATCCCACATACAGATAATTTTCTCCCGGAAATTCTACGCTTTTCAACAGACTCTTCACGGCATCTACATTGTCCAGAAACACAGCATCTGCATACGGCAATGCATCATCTGCATCAAAAAGACCATATTCATTCCAATACTCCGCAAACGCAAAAGTTTCTCTCTGTCTACTGTCTGGTCATCCTGCCATACTACCACGTTTCTGATATTTCTCGTATACAGACGGTACAGACAATCTTCCAACGTTGCTCTTTCCGGTACCTCTACATATAGTAATAGTGTATTTTTTTTCCCATGCCTGCTTTTGAAATTCTGCAATAAAATTTGCAAAAAGGATTCCTCGATGGTGCCGTAAGCGCCACAACATCCAAAGGATTTGCATTTCCATAATTTTTCAATGTCACCCGTGTTCCATTTCCCACTTCGCGGACAATCAGATTTTCCTTTTCCATAAGCTCCAGTGTTTTTCACCGTAATACGGCTCACTTCATAGTCTGTAGATAACTGTCTCTCCGATGGAATCTTTTTTTCCATCCTTATATATGCGCTTCATATATTTTTTTCACATAATGCATTCTTCAGATCCAGATATCTGAGTTCATTCATTTCATTTCCCATATTCCTGTCTCCATTTCCGTCTCTTCTTAATGGTATTATACCAAGATACCATCATATTCTCAAGAAAAAAGATCTACATAAAAATTACCCGTCTCACTGATTTTTGTGAAACGGGTAATTTTATATTACACTTTCTTAAAGAAGACCTTTACGCTTCCCGATCATTGGTAAGTTTTAATTTATCTAAGATATAGAATATCAGGCTAAGTGCCATGGCAACAACACATGCCAGAACCATTCCTGTTAATGACACGGTTCCGATATTCACAGATATTCCGACAGACCGGTTACAAATACAATGGATGTTAACATCAGGTTTCTAGATCTTCCATAATCTACTCTGAGTCTACCAGAATACGAAGACCAGATGCTCCGATCATACCATATAAAAGGAACGAGATTCCTCCGATAACCGGTCCCGGAATCGTCTGGATCAGCATAGATAATTTTCCAACAAATGAACAGATAATAGACAGGACTGCAGCCCCGCCGATTACACGGACGCTGTATACTTTTTGTCACTGCCATAACTCCGATATTTTCTCCATACGTAGTTGTCGGTACTGATCCGATCAGTCCAGATACCATTGTCGAGAAATTATCCCCGAACAGGGATCTGTGAAGTCCCGGGTCTGTTAACAAATCTCTTCCGATAATTTTGCTTGTTACAACCTGATGTCCGATATGCTCGGATGTGATAACCAACAGTACCGGAAGGATCATAAGATTGCACCCATATCGAACTTTGGCGCCTGAAAATTCCCGGGATTGCAAACCATGAAGCTTCTACTACCTGTGTAAAATCCAGGATTCCGCATGCCAACGCTGTCAGATATCCTGCGACTACTGCGATCAGGATCGGGATAACTGATAAAAAATCCTCTGAATAAAATATTTCCAAATACCGCAACCCCCAGCGTCACTGCAAATACAAGTACATTCTTTGGATCGATCTTATCCTCCAACAAGCCTGCGTTATTTGCGGCAGAACTTGATAATTCCAGTCCGATCAGCGCAACAACCGGCCCCATAGCTGCCGGTGGAAGCACAATATCGATCCATTTGGTTCCACATTTGTAAATAATAAAGGACAGGATACATCCGCAGAATCCAACTGCTACAAATCCTCCCAGTGCATACGGATACCCCATCTTACTGATCACGACACCAGCCGGTGCAAGGAATGCAAAGCTGGATCCTAGATACGCCGGTGACTTCGCTTTTGTCACCACAATAAAAAGAGCAGTGTTCCCACACCGTTCATCAGCAGTACGATGGCCGGATTGATCCCGAACAGAAACGGAACCAGCACAGATGCGCCCAAACATGGCAAACATATGCTGGATACTAAGTGGCAGCAATAGTTTCAATGGTACTTTTTCTTCTACCTGGATAATCTTATGACTTTCCATAGTTCATTTTTCCTCCTCTTTTTCCTTTGTCTTAAAAAAAAGAGGTATGAGAATTACACATCTCATACCTCTTTATCTAAGATTTCACTCTTCAAGTTATTTTAACATATCCATTCTGTCCAAAAAAGTAAAATCCTTATTTTCCCTTATATTTTTATAATAGTTTTCCAAGTTTTCGTCGTGAATACTGTATTGAAGTAAGATAGCATTCACTGTCTAACTTTACATTATGTTTATCAAATCCAACAATAGATAAATCCTGCGGAATCCGCGCCCCTCTTTGCCTCAGATCATGATACATCTCTTATTGTTTTTTTTTTTTACAAATAGTTGTACAAAAAACAAAGCCCGCGGCATCAAAGCCAGGCTTTGTTTTTTAGAAGTAATCTCCTATCCAATATCCATAATTTCTGTCTAGTTGCTTTCCTGGAATGCTTTTTCTTTAATTCTTTCGGTGTCGGAAGCCCTTCGTTATCTCCGATATTCATTACCTGAATTGCTCCAATCGCATTTCCTCTTTTTTACACTGTCCTTCAGATCCAATCGCTTCCAGAATTCCACTTAAAACTCCGACTGCAAATCCATCACCGGCTCCAACGGTATCTACAACTTTCTCTACCTTATAGCCTGCTACATCATAATTCTCGTCTGCAGTCTGCACATAGGCACCTTTCGATCCATCTTTGATAATCACCGTTTTCACACCCAGCTTCTGATAAAAATCTGCTGCTTCTTTCTTATCTTCTGTTCCTGCTAATATCTTGCACTCACCGATTCCCGGAAGTACTACATCTGCCTTCTGCTGCCAACTGGTTGAGCACCGTACACATAGTCTCTTCATCTTCCCACAACACCGGTCTGAGATTTGGATCAAATGTAATAAATATTCCAGCTTCCTTTGCTCTGTCCATCAAGCGAAAAGTTGCTTTTTCTTGCACTTTGCGAAAGTGCCGGTGGAATTCAGTCACATGAACCAGTTCTACATCTGTCAGATCAATCGCATCGATTTCGCTGATTGTAATATGTGATGCCGCCGACCCTTTCCTGTAATATGGCGCATACGGATCACTTCCGTCTGTCACACGGTTCTTTAACTGAATTCCGGTTCTGTACACATCATCATATGTAACCAGAGAAGTTCCTATCTCATTCTTTTTAACGCACTTGCAATATAATGTCCAAATGGATCGTCACCAAGTCTGGTGAGATATTCTACTGGATGTCCAAGTCTCGATAATCCAATCGATACATTCACTTCTGCCCCTGACATTGCTCTTGTAAAATGTTCTACTTCTTCTAATGGTCCTGTCGTATCTGCGATCAAAAGTGCCATTGGTTCACCAAATAATATTGTCTTTCCCATTTCGTCTTTCCTTTCCTGCAATCTGCCTCTATGCTTCCTTGGCTTTCTTACCAGATGGATTGCAAATCCGCCCACTTCTTCTGCCATGTAAATTGCCTGTATCTTTCCATCCGGTCGGTAAACGATACTGTTTTCATTAAATTTTACACCTTTTCTTTCCAGATAAGCTTTCGCCAATTCTACAGAATATGTTGCAATTGCAATATGTCCTTTGCTTCCAAGATATGGCGTTTTCATCGTCTCTACATATCCTGCTGAAAAGATAGAACTCGGATTCTCATTTGGCGCAAATCCAAACATTGTATCAAATGCTCCGGCTACATGATGAGCTTCAGACTCGTTATCACAGTTAATTCCCACATGTGCTAATCTGAATCCAAGCATACTTCTGACTGCTTCCTCTGTCAGTTCTCTGATCTTGTCAAAATTACCTGCCTCTATCTCTGCCGCCGGAACCATCCAGGTTCCTCCACATGCCAGAATCTTATCTTCCGCAAGATAATCGCTGACATTGAATGGATTGATTCCACCAGTCGGCATAAAACGCATCTGACCATAAGGTGCTGCCATAGCTTTGATTGCTTTCAATCCTCCTGCTGCCTCTGCCGGGAAAAATTTCACCACATTCAGTCCATATTTGATCGCCTGCTCAATATCACTTGGGCTGGAGCATCCCGAAAGAATTGGAATCCCTTTCTTCACGCAATACTCGACTGTATCCGGATTCAATCCAGGGCTTACGATGAATTTCGCCCCTGCTTCTATTGCCGCATCTACCTGTTCTGTATTCAATACAGTTCCGGCTCCTACCAGCATCTCCGGATAAGCTTTCGTCATTGCCGCAATGGATTCTCTTGCTGCGTCTGTACGGAATGTAACTTCTGCACACGGAAGTCCTCCTTCGCACAATGCTTTTGCGAGCGGAACCGCATCCTTTGCATCATTCAGTTTGATAACCGGAAGAATCCCCATACATTCAATCTGTTTCAATAATTCTTCTGCCATGTCTTCTACCTCCTATGCCAGTTTATTGATCGGATAATGAATTGCTTCACCATTGGCAAATCTTACAGATTCTTCTGCAACCTTTCTCTTCAGTTCACTTGCTGCTTCTTCCGAATACCAGGCCATATGAGGTGTTACAACCAGATTTTCATGCTTAAACAATGGTGAATCTTTTACTTACTGGCTCTCCAAGCATACAGTCAAGTCCTGCTCCTGCAATTTCTCCATTGCTCAATGCCTCATCCAAATCTGCTTCATTAATGATTCCGCCACGTGCCACATTGATCAGCACTGCTGAATTCTTCATCTTCTTAAATGTCTCTGCATTGAATAAATCTTTATTTCCATCTGCCGGACAATGTAAGGAAATAATATCCGATTTTGTAATAACATCCTCTACAGAAACTGCTGTCACATATTCATCCGTCTCTGGTGTCGCTTTAAAAATATGGATCTGTTCCGATTACTTTAAAACCAAGTGCATGCATTTTCTTTTGCAAAATTACGTCCGATTCTTCCAAGACCTACAACTCCAACTGTCAGTTCGCTGAACCTGTGGATTGGAATTGCTTTTGTATAATCCCATCTTTCATTCTTTGTAAACTGATTCATTTTTACAATTTTTCTTACCATTACCATGGCCAGTGCAATTGCGTGATCTGCCACTTCGTTCATTCCATAGTCCGGTACATTTCCTACCTGAATACCATGCTTCGTAGCTTCTGGTACATCAATTGTGTCTACTCCAACACCATAACGGACAACATATTTTAATTTCGGACAGTTATCCATTACTTTCTTTGTAATCTTTGCATACTGTACAATAAATATCTCCGCGTCCTGACACTGCTCAATCACCTCATCCTCTGTGATTGCCTGTTTCAGTTCTACTTCCATTCCTGCATCTGCAAATACTTTCTTTTCAATATCAATACTGTCATGATCACAGTCTGTAATAATTACTTTCATGTCTGTTCCTCCAATTATGTTATATTTTTTTTGTTATTTTTCATTCAATATCTTTACTTTCTCTAGACTTTCTGTTTTTATCGAACGAGATATCCTCCATCTACAGGAATGACTGCTCCATTCAGATAGTCCGATGCATCTGATGCCAGGAATACACAAGGACCTTTCATATCTTCCGCTGTTCCCCAGCGCTTTGCAGGAATGCGGTTTGTGATGGCTTCTTTTCTCGGATTGTTTGGATCCAGAAGTGCTGTATTCATTTCAGTCGCCATATATCCCGGTGCAATGGAATTTACATTAATTCCTTTTTCTGCCCATTCATTGCAAAATGCTTTGGTAATCTGAGCCACACCGCCTTTGGATGCCGCATATGCAGGTACCGTATATCCGCCAAAGAATGACAGCATCGATGCCACTGTAATAATCTTTCCTTTGCTCTCCTGTGCCATGAACTGTTTTGCCGCCAGCTGACACAATTCAAATACTGCAGTCAGATTTACATCCAGCACTCTTTTTCCAGTCCTCCATCGGAAATTCTTCCGATGGATGTCTGCTCTGTACACCGTGAGCTGTTACCAGAATGTCCAGATGCCCGCCAAGCGCTGCCAGAGATTCCCGAAAAGCTTCTTTTAATGCTATTTCATCTCCCAGATCTGCCTGTACTCCCGTACACTTGAATCCTTTTTGATTAAATTCGGTTTGCACGGTCTTTAATACTTTCTCTGGTACCTATAATTACAACTTCACATCCGGCTTCCATCAACCCTTCTGCCATTCCGTGGCCAAGTCCTCTGGACCCGCCGGTTACAATTGCTTTTTTTTCCTGTCAGATCAAATATACTCATAGCTGCTGTCCCTCCTCGTTACTTCATGAATATATTCGGAAGTGTCATACTGATTGCCGGGATAAATGTAATCAGTAATAAATCCACAACCATTACCAAAATAAATTTTATAATTCCGGAGCATACAGTTTCCAGATCACTCCGTCCAACCCTCGACGCAACAAACAGGTTGATTCCAAGAGGTGGTGTAATGAATCCGATTGCCAGATTGACAACCATTACGATGCCAAAGTGGATTGGATCTACTCCAAACTGCATTGCGATCGGTAACAGGATCGGCGCCAAAACCATCATTGCAGGCGTCGTATCCATGAAGCATCCAACAATCAACAGTAATACGTTGATCAGCAATAAGATCAGGATTTTATTATCTGTAAAGTTGATAATTCCATTTGTGATTGCTCCCGGGATTTTTTCAATGGTAAGTATCTTTGTAAATGCAGTAGCACATCCAATGATTACCATGGTTGTTCCTGTTGTATTACATGCATTTCCAATTGTTGCAAACATTTCTTTGATATTAAACTCTCTGTAAATAAAGGCTCCGCAGATAAATGCATATACTGCTGCAACAGCTGCTGCCTCTGTCGGTGTGAAAATTCCTGCATAAATTCCACCAAGAATGATAATTGATTTAATAATGCCCATTTTGCATCCCAGATTGCTGCAAGTTTTTCTTTTGCCGTATATTTTCTTTCATCACCTTTCCATCCCTGTTTCTTACAATACAGATAAGAAACAACAATTAGAGAAAAACCGATTAAAATACCCGGAAGGAAACCTGCCATAAACAAAGAACTGATGGAAGTACTTGTAGATACTCCATAAATAACCATCGGGATACTTGGCGGAATGATAACTCCGATACTACCTGCCGTAGCAATCAATGCCAGAGTAAAGCTCTTACTGTAGCCCTTATCCAGCATGGTCGGAATTACCATGGAACCAATTGCTGCAACGGTTGCCGGACCAGATCCGGAAACTGCTGCGAAGAACATACATAACACAATAGTTACTGTCGCAAGTCCACCTGTGAATCTTCCCAAAAAATACGTTACATACATTCAACAGACGCTTGGATACACCACCTGCACCCATCAGTTCTCCTGCGAGAATAAATAACGGAATTGCCATCAGCGGAAAGGAGTCAGCACTTGTAACCAACTGCTGTACAATGTATAAGGAACTGATACGTCCGTCTGTCAAAATTGCACAAAGAGAAGATACTCCAATTGCAATTCCAACCGGCATATTTAAAACTAAAGTAACAACTAATGCGATAAATAAAACTGCTGCAACCACTATTTTTTCACCCCCGTTTTTTCCGGCAGTTTTTCCTGCCAAATACCAGATTGTCTGAATCTGTCTGATTACAACCAAACCAAATCCGACAACCGGTGCTGCGTTGATATACTGCAATGGAACTCCCAAGGCTGGTGACACTTTTCCGAACAGCCATTGTTTATATGTAAGTTCTACACCTGTCACAACGATGTATGCTGCAAATGCAAGTACCAGAAGTTCGCCAACAATTGTAATATACGGTCTTATTTTTTCCGGGAACAACTTTAATGCCGCATCAATTTTTTATATGTTTCATCAGTTTACATCCATAAGCCACACCTATGTAGATCAGCCAAACGAAACAATATCTTGCAAGTTCTTCCGACCATGAAAGCGAATTATGCATTACATATCTCATAATAACCTGAATGAATATGATGATTGTCATAACCGACATCAGGATGATACAGATTGTTTCTTCCAGATAATCATTCAAGAATTTTAATATTTTTTTCATTATTTTTCCCTCCTCACGATACTGGGTCAATTCTTTCTGAATTTTATCGAAATATTCCGGATGTTCCATGGAACTCTTTGCCAGACTGAATACATCTGCATCTTCAATGAGCTTCTGGAATTCTTTTTTTCTGATCGTCCGTCAATGTATTCACTTCGCATCCATATTTTTCCATTTCCTTGATTCCTTCTTCTTCTTCTTTTTTGCAGATACTTCCAGCTGATATGCTGATGCTTCTTTCATTGCTTTATCAATAATTTCCTGCTGTTCATCTGTCAAAGAATCATATTTGTCCGGATTCATAACTACTACATAAGGTGTATATACATGCTGTGTCAGTGAAATGTATTTCTGAACCTCATAAAAGCGGTTACTATAGATAATTCCGATTGGGTTTTCTTCTCCATCTACAGTTCCCTGTTGCATAGCTGTAAATAACTCTGAAAATGCCATTGGTGTTGGGTTTGCTCCGATGGATTTCCATGCTTTCAAATGAATTGGATTTTCCATTGTACGGATTTTCTGTCCTTTACAGTCTGCCGGTGTCTCAATCGCATGATCATTATTCGTGTAATTACGGAATCCGTTTTCCCACATTGCCATATGCTTCAATCCAACTTTGCTTTACACCCTTTAACATTTCCTGTGCCCGCTTTTCCATCAAATCCCACATCATATACTTCCTGTGAATTCAAGAACAAATATGGTGTATCGTAAATGTAATAATCTTTGTATAATGTTGATAAACTACTGCTGGAAGATACTGCAATATCAATATCTCCATTCTGTACACCTTCAGCTGCTGTCTTGTCATCACCAAGCTGATTGTCCTGGAACAGATCTACTGTGATATCTCCGTCTGAATATTCTTCTACAAGTTCTTTAAATTTTTCTCCCTGCTTTTTTTGCTGAATTTGATGTTACATTTGCAAAAATAAGATTCACCTTATCCTGCGTTTTATATTTACTGCCTGCCTTTGTCATTCCAACTCCGGCAACCAGTGCAAGTACGATTAATACCGCTGTTACTGACTTTGTCTTACTGGACATCTGCCATTCCCTCCTTATACATTTTCACAGTCAACTACAATCTTGATCGTTCCACATTCTGGATCTGCTATCATATCGAATACTTTGTCACTTTCTTTCAGTGGAACAACATGTGTTACAATTTTTTTCAAGTTCTGTTTCTAATTCTTTTGTAAGTTCTGCAGCTCTTCCAAATTCTTCTTTCGTATATACTCTTGTTCCAACCACTGTCTGCTCTTTGAAGTTCACATCTCTTAAGTTCACTTCGTGTGGTTTTTATGTACTGATACGATACAGATTTTTCCGCGAACTCTTGTAATATCTGTCATCTGCATTGCCGGCACTGCCGCGCCGCTGCATTCAAAGAATGTATCGCATCCCTCACCGTTTGTTGCATCCTTTACAACTTTTTCCAGATCCTCTTTTGCCGGATTCACCGGTATAAATCCAAGTTCTTCAGCAATCTTAAGCCTTTTTTCAACAACATCCGAAATAAATATCTTTGATGCCCCTGCATGTTTTAACATAATTCCACATAACATTCCAATTGGTCCGGCTCCAACTACCACTGCTGTGTCCAGTGCCTCAAATCCTGACATGTGAATTGCATGGACAAGTACTGCAAGAGGCTCGATCACTGCTGCTGCTTTATCGCTGACCCCCTCCGGAACCTTAAACAACACATCTTCATCTGTGTATACGGTCTGACACATTCCACCATCTGTATCAATCCCGATCAGCCCCAGTGTATTACATACATGTTCATTTCCACTTCTACATGCAAGACAGTGTCCACAGGAAAGTAACGGATACGGGACAACTCTGTCACCTTTTTTGAATTTCTTTCCATCTTCTGCAACAATTCCTAAAAATTCATGTCCTAGAATCAATGGTGCTTTTGCTCTTGGATGTGTTCCCAGATAAATACCAATATCTGATCCGCAGACTCCGCAATATCTGATATTTAATTTCACTTTCCCGTCCTGCTTTTCAGGTTCTTTTACCTCTTGAACTTCTACCTGTTTAGGTCCAACATATACTAATGCTTTCATTTGCTCTCCTCCATTTCCCTTGTAATTGTCTGATTAATCTTTATGTTTTTTATTATATAGTCATCTTATCGTTTTGGCAATATTGTATATTTATTTCTCTGTTTACACCATTTATTTTGTGCACACTTGTTAATTATATACAATTTAGAGCCGAAGATTCATCTGATGTCTTGGTTTTGTCAAAAAAAAATCAAGAGACAATTGCCAAAAAACCTTGATTTTAAGGCATTTTCCTTGATTTTCATTTTAAAAACTTGTCTGACATCCTTATTTTTCGCTACTTTTTTACATTTTTTGCTACTCAAAGCGTCGCTTTCGTTCAATTTCCTTTATGATATAAATCCTGTTTTCGCTGATATGCGCTATCATTGCGCTTCTTGCTCCGTTCGCATCTCCTCTTGTTATAGCTTCGACAATCTGTTCATGAAAACTCACTGTTGTCTCTGTCAGACGTTTACTCGTCATCTCGACTGTCAGTCCTACTGACTGCTGAATAATCGGTACAAGCTTCGCTATAATCCGGTTCTTTGTCGCCTCTGCAATCAGCTGATGAAATCGCGCATCCTCTTCGTGATGATTCAATCCCTGTCTGATCATTCCGATCACTTTCCGGTTCTGTCTGGATATCTCCGTAATCTCATTCTTATCTGCATGAATTGCTGCCAGTGCTGCACTTTCAGGCTCCAGTATCATACGTACATCCAGAAGTTCTAATGCCATCTCTTCATCCTTTCCCATCAGGGAAATCCCAAGCAGATCTACCGCTACACCTTCATTTTGCGAAATAAAGGTTCCGGCTCCTCTTTTTATCGTCAGTATATTTCTTGTTTCAAGGCTTTTTACCGCTTCTCTGACCGTACTTCTTCCGACATTTAGTTTTTTTGCCAGTTCATATTCATTCTCCAGACGGTCTCCAGGCTTCATATGATTGGTTCGGATCATCTCAATGATATCTTCTGCCGCTGCCTGCGCCAGAGGCATCCATTTTTTGTTTCATCACAGCACCTCCCATGTCATGCCATTTATGCTTCTGTTTCCAATGGTGAATATACCCACTCCTGTGTATTATCCTGAATCAGTTTCTCGATATGTTGCTTTGCCTTTTCAGTTCTTCCATTGCTTTTTTTCAAATTCTTCTGAATAGTAAAACACCGGAACAGCCACACTCATCCCTGCAATTACATTTTCTTTATATTTTACAGGAACGCAATACACTGCACATCTTTATTCGATTCCTCTTTTTCAAATGAATACCCTGATTTCCGCGTCTCTTCCATCTGTGAAAAAAGTATATCAAAATCATCAATCGTATGTTCTGTCAATTTATATAGCCCTTCCCGGATATAATGTTTTAATGTCTTTTTCTGTCTTTCCGCTAAGCAGGGCTTTTCCAATACCTGTTGCATATGCCGGATATTTGTATCCTCTTTTGCCTGGATCGTGATGGGGGTCGGTACTCTTTCTTCCAAAAGATATAAAACCTCACCACCGGATAATACCGAAAAATATGCTGTCTGATTAACCGAAGATGACAAATTCTTCAAAACATAATCTATTTCCTGTAACAGATCGGAATTCTTTGTGTATGAAGAACCCACAAAATATGCTGCCTGCCCGATTGTATAATTCCCATTATCATTCATTCTGATAAAATTCATTGCCTGCATGGTCTTTAAGATTGATGAAGACTTCCCTTTGAATCTCCAATTTTTGTGCCAGACCGGTCAGTGACATTCCTTCCTGAAGTTGCAGATAAAAGCTCAAATATTTTCAAAACCCGATAGGTCGACCGGTGCATTTTCTCTTCTTGCATAATAGCTTCCTCTCTTTCATTTTACACTCATTTTATCATATTCAAAATGAATGCTCTATACAATATTACCAAATTCAGGCAACTTTTTTTTGTTATCAATTGAGAATTGTCACCATTCCTTTCTAGTGTTATAGTTCCTATATAGGAACTAGTTATTATTTACAAACAATCGAGGTGTTATAAATGAATTATGTATCTATCTTAAATCAACTGTTAGAGAATAAGATTATCGCCATCTTACGCTTAGATTCTCCTCAAAAAAGCACAAAAAGGAATTGAAGCATTAAAAAAGGCGGTATCCAGGCAATTGAAGTGACTCTGAATACTCCCGGAGCACTTCAGGTTATTTCTCACTATCAAAATGTATCTGATCTGTTGATCGGAGCCGGCACTGTACTTGACGAAGCATCCTGTCTGAATGCAATTCAGCATGGTGCACAGTATATTGTTACTCCTACGCTCAATGAGGGGTTATAAAATGTGCTAACCGTTACCAGAAACCGGTCATCTGCGGCTGTATGACTCCGACAGAAATCATGACTGCTTTAGAACTTGGAGTAAATATGATCAAACTATTCCCGGCTTCTATCCTTGGCCTGGATTCTATAAAAGCCATAAAAGCTCCAATTCCCGCAAGCGCTTATAGGCCCAACCGGAGGAGTAAATCTTGAAAATATAACTGTATGGCAAAAATCGGTGCAGACTTTTACGGCATTGCTGGATAATTTTCTAAATTAGCCAATGAAGAAAAATACAGTGAATTAACGGAAATCGCACATAGATACTGTACCGCCATTTCACATTAAATATTCATCCGTTCATTTAAGTATAACAGCAATATACTCATACTCATTATCAAGGAGGGTCAATCATGAATTATATAATAACTGTAGACGGTGGAACAAGTAATACCAGAACTTATCTTTGGACTGCCAGTGGTCAAGTCCTTACACAGCGCTCACAAGCAATCGGTGCCAAAACGTCTGCGATAAATGGCAGCAACCAAGCGTGGAAAACAGCACCACAATATGATTGAAAGCATGCTTACTGAATGTGCAGTTTCCGATAATGATATTCAGGGAATCTATATGTCCGGAATGCTGACCAGCGACCTTGGCATCCTTGAAGTGCCACATCTCACTGCTCCTGTTTGCCTGAAAAAATTATCAGGAGCATCTGATCCGTGTACATCTGCCGGAAGTATTCTCAAAAGAGATTGTTCTGATTCCCGGCATAAAAAATACACTTTCCAATTCTGAATCTCTTGATTCTCTGCGCAGATTTGACATTATGCGCGGCGAAGAAACAGAAACTTATGCTTTGATCGAACAGTATGGTGCCGGTCAGAATACTATCTATATTCTGCCTGGCTCTCATAATAAGTATGTTTTTGTAGACGAAAACTCTACAATACTAGCTACAAGCACCACACTCTCCGGAGAATTATTAAATTCGATTGTCAATGATACAATTGTATCCAGTTCTGTCGATCATGGATTCCCAACAATGGAACACTACAATTTGGAGATGATACAGTATGGCTGTGAAATGCATCGCAAAGAAGGGATTGACGTGCACTCTTCCTCACACGACTTTTTGATCGGTTTGGCAAACAGTCAAAATATAATCTACAGAACTATGTTCTCGGAGTTGTATTGGAAAGTGATCTCTCTGCCCTTCACAATGCAGCATTTTTTGAAGATACCATGAATGTACGTATTGTCATCCATGGAAACGGTGCTTTCAGTCATGCACTTTATGATCTGTTAAAAGATGATCCTGCGTTCCATAATATCGTGCTGGATAACTCTGAAGAAATCCTGATTGCCGCACAGGGTGCATATCACCTCGCCATGAAAGACCTGCAAATGCGTTAAATTCTAATCCTTTCCTATTACCTTTATAGAATTTAGTAATTGCAGTATTATTTTTCATGCATATTCGCAGAAAGGGGAGCTGTTGCAAAAGTAAACTGCCCGAGCAACAACTCCCCTAATTTTATAAAATCCATCTCGCCGTCAAATACTGTGAATATCTCTATCGACCTGCACCAGTGCTTCTATCAGATATCTTCATTTTTATAACATCTTCATTTTTTTCCTTCCAATAAACTCTGCTTCTGCATGCTTTTCATCTAGAAGACGCATCTTTCCACATCGGTCAATCAATTCGTCAATATTTTCTTTTCCTATTGTATTATTGTATATTGCACCTATCGAGAAGGAAAATGGCAGATCCTCTTCTTCCCCTTTTTTCTGAATGCCTCTTTTAGTTGTTGTATGTAGATCTCTAATTCTACCGTTTTTCATCAACCAGAAGTAAAAAATATTCTCTGATACCCTGCAGATCTTCACATCCTCTTTTTGTAGATTCCTTAAGAATCTGAACTCCTTTCTAAGGATATTTTCTGTGTAAAGCATTCCGTACTTTCCTTTAAAATACTCTACATGATTGATACTAACAGACAGAAATGCATATATTTTGACATAGAAAAACACACGCATGCTAAATAAACGGTTTCACAGGCTAAATAGACATCCAAATATGATCGGTTTTGAATTTTTCAGATTGATTTCGCTATTTACCATCTAAAAATTTCATGTCTTAACCATTCTGTTGCTCCTACATATTGAACTGCTTTTGCTCCATATCTATTGCCTTCCTTTGCACATTCTATTACACTTCTGCCGGCCAGTAACGCACTCATGAATCCTGCTGCAAAACTATCCCCTGCCCCTGTAGTATCTATACATTCCACATCTTCTACTGCCGGAATCCAATATTTATCCTCATCTGTCCTTACATAACAGCCACGCTTTCCACATTTAATGATTACATTTCCCACACCAGTATGTTTGATCTGTTCTGCAGCCTCTTCTACATTTCTGGTTTTTGTCAAAAGCATAGCCTCTTCGTCATTCGGGAATAAATAATCTATATATGAAAAAAGCATCTGCCATGTCTTTTATTGTCTCGTCTTTCTTACGTTTTGTCATATCAGCACAGACAATCTTCCCCTGTCTCTTTGCGATCCTAAATATATCCTTTAATTCAACCGGTCCGATCTCAGGAAACACAAAAAAATGCTTGCAAAAACATACAATCTTCACACTATCCGGAAACGGCATCCGGATATACTCCTTCCTAAGACTCCTGAGTGTCCCATACGGATTCGTCAAAACTTCTTGATCCGTTTTCATCCACAAGCACCACATTCATACCGGTTATCTGCTCATTCCTTACACTTTCATTTCTGATGACCATACCGCATTCCCGACAGTGATTTAATATGAATTTTCCGGCTTCGTCCTCTCCAATTACTAATTTTATGTCTAATTGATTCACTTTGTTGTCATATGAATATCCGACAGGGTAGGAACCTGTATCAAACACCTTTGCATTCACCGGTCTGGCCATCGTTGCTTCATTCAGCGCATCCCCTCCCTGTTGTTGATCCTACAGTTCTACCACCCTCACGGATAGCGAAACGCAGACCCTGCTCCATAGCTACTGGGTGAATAAGTTCAACTGTCATCTCAACGTTATCGCCCGGCATGCACATCTCTGTACCAGCCGGAAGCTCGCAAACGCCAGTAACATCAGTTGTTCTGAAGTAGAACTGCGGACGATAGTTGTTGAAGAATGGAGTATGACGTCCACCCTCGTCCTTAGTCAAAACGTAAACCTGAGCTGTGAATTTGTGATGGCATGTTACTGAACCTGGTTTACAAAGAACCTGTCCTCTTTCGATATCAGTTCTCTGGATACCACGAAGCAGAGCACCAATGTTATCACCAGCCTGTGCCTCGTCCAACATCTTACGGAACATTTCGATACCGGTTACAACAGTCTTCTTGGTTTCTTCTTTAATACCAACGATTTCAACTTCATCAGACATGTGAAGTACACCACGTTCTACTCTACCGGTAGCAACTGTACCACGACCTGTGATAGAGAATACGTCTTCGACGGGCATCAGGAAAGGTTTGTCAGTATCACGCTGATGGATCAGGAATGTAAGAATCTACAGTATCCATCAGTTCCATGATCTTGTCACCCCATTCTGAATTAGGATCTTCAAGAGCTTTAAGAGCTGATCCCTGAATGATTGGAGTATCATCTCCTGGGAATTCATACTCATCAAGGAGTTCACGGATTTCCATTTCTACTAATTCAAGAAGTTCTTCATCGTCAACCATATCACATTTGTTCATGAATACAACGATGTACGGTACGCCTACCTGACGGGAAAGCAGGATGTGCTCTCTGGTCTGAGCCATAACACCATCGGTTGCTGCTACTACAAGGATAGCGCCATCCATCTGAGCTGCACCGGTGATCATGTTCTTAACGTAGTCAGCATGTCCTGGGCAGTCAACGTGTGCATAGTGACGTTTCTGTCTGGTACTCAACGTGAGCTGTAGAAATTGTGATACCACGTTCTCTCTCTTCTGGAGCTTTATCGATATCTTCAAAGTTCTCTGCTGTGTTTCCTGGTACTCTTGCTGCAAGTGTTTTGTGATAGCAGCTGTAAGAGTTGTTTTACCATGGTCTACGTGACCGATAGTACCAATGTTACAATGTGGTTTGGTTCTGTCAAATTTAGCTTTTGCCATTTTGAATATCCTCCTTAAATATACCACCCATATGGCATATTTTTGTTTACGATGTTTTAACTCGGCTAATTTGATTATATTTCAAATCAAGTTTTTCAAGCCTTTTTTATAAATTTTATGCATTTTTGTTAGATAAAACCTTTTCCTGTACGGACTTCGGTACCGGCTCATATTTCTCGAAGAACATTGAGTAGTTTCCACGTCCCTGTGTTCTGGAACGAAGGTCTGTAGAGTATCCAAACATTTCTGACAATGGAACGATCCTCTAACGATCTTTCCACCGCCGAGGTCATCCATACCTTCGATACGTCCACGACGTGAGTTGATATCACCGATAACATCTCCCATGTACTCTTCCGGCATAGTAACTTCAACTTTCATGATCGGCTCGAGAAGAACCGGATCAGCCTTCTTCATAGCATCTTTAAATGCAAGAGAACCTGCAATATGGAAAGCCATTTCTGAAGAATCGACTTCATGGTAAGAACCATCATATACGGTTGCATGAAGACCAACAACCGGGAATCCACCAAGGATACCAGACTGCATAGCTTCTTCAATACCTTCGCCTACAGCCGGAATGTATTCCTTCGGAATAGCACCACCGACAACAGTAGAATCGAATTTGAATGTTTCTTCACCATTGACATCCATTGGTTCAAATTTAACTTTACAGTGTCCGTACTGTCCACGTCCACCTGACTGTTTTGCATATTTGCTGTCAACATCAACTGGTTTTTGTAAATGGACTTCTTTGTAAGCAACCTGCGGAGCACCTACGTTAGCTTCTACCTTGAACTCACGAAGAAGTCTGTCTACGATGATTTCAAGATGAAGTTCTCCCATTCCGGCGATGATTGTCTGTCCAGTTTCCTGATCTGTATGTGCACGGAATGTCGGGTCTTCCTCTGCAAGTTTTGCAAGAGCTTCACCAAGTTTACCCTGTCCAGCTTTAGTCTTAGGCTCGATAGCCAGCTCGATAACTGGTTCTGGGAATTCCATGGACTCCAGGATTACCGGATGCTGCTCGTCACAGATTGTATCACCAGTTGTTGTGAATTTGAATCCGATTGCTGCAGCGATATCTCCGGAATATACTTTATCAAGTTCCATTCACGTTTGTTAGCATGCATCTGAAGGATACGTCCAACACGTTCTTTTTGTCCTTAGTAGCATTAAGTACATAAGAACCAGAATTCATTGTACCGGAGTATACACGGAAATATGCCAGTTTACCAACAAATGGGTCTGTCATAATCTTGAATGCAAGTGCTGCAAACGGTTCTTCATCAGAAGAATGTCTTACAACCTCATTACCATCCTCATCCACACCATCGATTGGAGGAATATCTGTTGGAGCAGGCATATACTCAAGGATAGCATCAAGAAGTTTCTGAACACCTTTGTTTCTGTAAGCAGAACCACAGCAAACCGGAACAGCTGTACACTCGCATGTCGCTTTTCTGAAGTGCTTTCTTCATATCTTCAACAGCCGGTTCTTCACCTTCCAGATACTGCATCATCAGATCATCATCCAGCTCGCAGATCTTCTCTACCATTTCTTCATGGTACAGTGCAGCATCATCTGCCATATCTTCCGGGATATCTGTAACAGAAATGTCATCTCCCTTATCATCATTGTAGATGTAAGCTTTCATTTCCATCAAATCAACGATACCCTTTGAAATCATCTTCCTTACCGATAGGTAACTGAAGAACAAATAGCGTTCTTTCCAAGTCTTGTCTTAATCTGTTCTACAGCATTGTAGAAATCAGCACCCAAGATATCCATCTTATTGATGAATGCCATTCTTGGTACATTGTATGTGTCAGCCTGACGCCATACATTTTCTGACTGAGGTTCTACACCACCCTTTGCGCAGAAAACACCTACAGCGCCATCAAGTACACGGAAGAGAACGCTCAACTTCTACAGTAAAGTCAACGTGTCCCGGGTATCAATGATATTGATACGGTGCTCAAGAGCACCTTTTTTTTAGGTTTTGTGAACTCTTCGAGTGTCCAGTGACATGTTGTAGCTGCAGAAGTGATTGTGATACCTCTTTCCTGCTCCTGTTCCATCCAGTCCATGGTAGCAGTACCTTCATGAGTATCACCAATCTTATAGTTAACACCGGTATAGTATAAAGGATACGCTCTGTTAAGAGTTGTCTTACCAGCATCGATATGCGCCATAATACCGATATTTCTGGTTCTCTCTAATGGATATTCTCTTCCAGCCAAGGTATTTCCTCCCTAAATTAGAAACGGTAGTGAGCAAACGCTTTGTTTGCCTCTGCCATTTTGTACATATCTTCTTTCTTCTTTACAGATGCGCCTGTATTGTTTGCTGCATCCAGGAATTTCGTTAGCCAGTCTTTCTTCCATTGTTTTCTCTCCTCTAGCACGAGAGTATACTGTCAGCCAACGAAGTGCAAGAGTCTGTCTTCTGTCAGGTCTGACCTCGATCGGCACCTGATAGGTAGCACCACCGATACGTCTAGCCTTTTACCTCAAGTACTGGCATGATGTTATTCATAGCCTCTTCAAATACTTCGATAGCTGGCTTTTCGGCTTTTGCTTCAACTTTTTCAAACGCTCCGTATACGATTTTCTGTGCAACACCCTTCTTACCATCAAGCATGATATTGTTGATCAGCTTGGTTACAACCTTGTTGTTGTATAAAGGATCTGCTAATACATCTCTTTTCTGAGTATGTCCTTTACGTGGCACGGTCCTTCCTCCTTAAACATCTTAATTTAATTCATCGGTACTCACATGTGTCTTTCTAATGATACTGTGTAGTGCATAGGGCATACATATATATACCTTGCAACTTACATAATCATAGTTCTGTTTGTGATTACATTTTTAATTGGTTTGAAATCTTATCTGTTGTCTATGCAATAGATTTATTTCTTTGCGTCTTTCGGTCTCTTGGCACCATACTTGGAACGTGCCTGTCTTCTCTTTGCAACTCCTGCTGTATCGAGTGTACCACGTACGATATGATATCTTGTACCTGGTAAGTCCTTTACTCTACCGCCACGGATCATAACAACGCTATGCTCCTGAAGGTTATGTCCTTCTCCGGGGATGTAGCTTGTTACCTCGATACCATTGGAAAGACGTACTCTGGCGATCTTACGAAGAGCTGAGTTAGGCTTCTTAGGTGTAGCAGTCTTAACAGCTGTACAAACACCTCTCTTCTGTGGTGCAGAAGTATTCGTACTTCTCTTCTTTAAAGAGTTGTATCCCTTCTGAAGAGCTGGTGCTGTAGACTTCTTTACAGATGTCTGACGTCCTTTTTTACTAACTGGTTAAATGTTGGCATTTCTTTCACCTCCTACGATTATAATAAGTTGCTTATTCATCTTGTGAATAGTCGCACATCAAAACAAAACGTTCCCATGCACGCTTGTTTAGTTTATTACGAATCATGATTCTTGTCAAGGGATTTCCCTTGATTTTTCACGTTTTTGCCACTTTTTTCTTTTCATTATATTTCGCGATCTGATGCTTTATCAGGCTAAACAGCACGATACCTGTCAGTATGCCTGCGCTGTCAATACAGACATCCCTGAACTGACAGCTGCGCCCAGGCACGAATAGTTGATGGAATTCATCTGTTGCTGCGTATGCCGTACCTGCACACCAGCATAATAATCTGTTCTTTTTCCCTGATCTTCCGCAAAAAGAGTACGCAGTCCCCAGCATCAACACACCAAGGACTGCGTATTCCGACGCATGCGCACATTTGCGTACCGGGAAATCTATCTTTTCCGCAAACTGCTCCTGTTTATCTTCCGGCCAGGATCTGTACTCCGGAATCACGATATTTCCAATCAACTTTCCGACGGAGTGGCTCATTACCGTCGATTCATCTGCTTTTTTGCTGAAAATGAAAAAATCACCATCAGCCAGATCAGCATAAGAAACAGCCAGATAATTCCTGCCTTAGTTCTCTTTCTCCTGTTTTCCGTCATATTCTTTCCTGTCTTTTTTCTTCCTGTTCAATCACATGCTTTCGATATCATACCTGCGGTTATATCCCGATATTACGCCTTAAGATCTGCAAACAGATCTTTCTGATATACACCGTCTGCAATCAGTTTTGCAAATGACTCTACTACAACCGGTTTGTCTTCTTTATAAGTTACGCCAAACCATTTATCCTTTGTCTCCAGAAGTCTGACACTTACTGTTCCCTTTTTCAGAAGTTCATCAATATAGATCGGGAGCAGATATTCACCTTTCAGTTCTTTTTGCTTCATCCCCTTTGATATTCTCAAAAGAATTCTACAAATCCTTCTTCCAGAAGTCCTACAAACTCCGGTGTCAGTCCCCACATATTCATCGATACATGTGAATTTACATCAATTCTATTTCCCTGAGATTCTGCTCCGTCTGATGTCTTTTTTTGATTTCATAAGTCTCTACGACATCTGTCAGATAATCATTCTCATCTACTGCACAAATTCCTCTTGTAACAGTTCCATTATCACTTAAAGTATTGCCGAGAATGAATCCGGCCATGCAAAGTTCTTTTTTGATTTTTCCGGTGTATAATTTTCCACAAGGAACTCATGAAGCTTTACAAACGCTTCTTTTCCATAATAGTCATCTGCATTAATAACTACGAATGGCTCTTTGATAATATCTTTACATACCAGTACCGCCTGTCCTGTTCCCCACGGCTTGCTTCTCTTGGCCGGCTTTTCAATTCCTTTCGGGAGATCATCCAACTCCTGATATGCATAAGCAAATTCTATGTTCAGTTCATTACAGATTCCTTCAATTCTTTTTCCCGATCGCATCATGGAATGCATCTCTGATATCCTTACGAATGATAAATACTACTTTATTAAATCCGGCCTCTATTGCATCATGAATGGAATAATCCATAATGATCTCCCCATTTGGGCCTACCGGTTCCAGTTGCTTAATTCCGCCGCCAAAACGCGAACCCATTCCTGCAACCATGATGACTAATGCTGTTTTCATAATTCTCTTTCTCCTTTGTTTATTTGTCTTTTTACAGTTAAAATCAGTATAGCACAAAAAAGCGGGATATACCATGACTGTTTATCATGCCATATCCCACCCTGTTCATTTCTATTCTACAGTAACACTCTTAGCAAGATTTCTAGGCTTATCAACATCCAAGCCCTTTGCCACTGATACATAATATCCAAGTAACTGAAGGGAATAACTGCAAGTGATGTTGCAAAATGAGGGTCTGTCTTTGGAATGTATACAGAAAAAATCTTATGCGTTTTCTTCAATATTATAATGTCCAAATGTTGTCAGACCCATCAGATAGGCACCGCGGCTCTTACACTCTACCATATTGCTCAGTGTCTTTTCATATAATTCCGGCTGTGTCAGTACTCCGATAACCAGTGTTACCCTCTTCGATCAGAGAAATCGTACCATGCTTCAGTTCTCCAGCTGCATAAGCCTCGGAATGAATATAGCTGATTTCTTTCATCTTTAAGGCTTCCCTCAAACTTAAATGCATAATCAATTCCACGACCGATAAAGAAAATGTCTTTCGCATTCACCTGTTTGATGCAAACCACTGAAGTCTCTCTTTATCCTCGATAATTCTTTGAATTTTCTCCGGAATGCTCTGAAGTTCTTCAATATATCCGGCATACTGTTCTTCTGTAATCTGTCCTCTGATCTTTGCAAACTGAATTGCAAGTGTATAAGCTGCGATCAACTGTGTGCTGTATGCTTTTGTTGTCGCAACTGCAATCTCCGGTCCTGCCAGTGTATAGTATACATTGTCTGCCTCTCTGGCAATAGAAGAACCGATTACATTCACGATACCAAGTGTCTTTACTCCCTGTTTCTTTGATTCTCTGAGTGCTGCCAGACTGTCTGCGGTCTCTCCTGACTGGCTGACAATGACCACAAGACCTTCCGGATCTAAAATCGGATTTCTGTATCGGAATTCCGATGCCAGTTCCACACGTACCGGAATCCTTGTCAAATCCTCAATCACATACTGGGCTGCCAACTCCGACATGATATGCCGATCCACATGCCACGATATAAATCTGGCTGATCTTCTTTGATCTCTTCTTCCGAAAGTCCGACCTCTGAAAGATCAATCATTCCGTCTTTTATAACAGAATTCAGTGTATCTGAAACTGCCTTTGGCTGCTCATGTATTTCCTTCATCATGAAATGCTCATATCCTGCTTTTTCTGCCGCCTCTGCATTCCATTCGATCGTCTTTAATTCTTTTTCAATCTCTTCTCCATCCAGGTTATAGAATGTAATCTCACCTTTACGGACACGTGCCATCTCCTGGTTACCGATATAGTATACATTTCTTGTATATTTCAGAATTGCAGGAACATCGGAACCAATATAGGATTCTCCGTTCGCAACTCCAAGGATCATCGGACTATCCTTTCTTGCTACGTAGATTTCTTCCGGATAATCCCTGAACATAATTGCCAATGCGTAGGAACTCTGATCCGTACCAGCGCATGATTAATCGCATCTACTGGTATCCCCTCATATTTTTTTTATAATAATAATCGATCAGTTTTACTGCTACTTCCGTGTCTGTCTCAGAATAGAATGTATACCCTTTACGGACAAGTTTATCCTTTAATTCCTGATAATTTTCAATAATTCCATTATGAACTGCCACCACATTTTTATCATCACTGCAATGCGGATGTGCATTATTCTCAGACGGCTCTCCATGAGTTGCCCATCTGGTATGACCGATACCGCAGGTTCCTTTTACGGATTCACCATCATTCGTCTTCTCAGCAAGAACTTTCAGTCTGCCTTTTGCCTTAATGATCTCTGCATCTGCACTGCCGTCACGTACAGCAATTCCTGCCGAGTCGTAACCACGATATTCCAGTTTTGACAAACCATCCAACAAGATCGGTGCTGCCTGGTGTTCACCTGTAAATCCTACAATTCCATACATAATTCGATTTTTCTCCCTGTATTATTCTTAATATAATCTATTCCATTTCTGGTATTTATGTATCTTATCTCTGCCTCAGGTCCGCTGCTTTAGCCGATCACATATCCTTTTTTCTTAACTACATCTACAACCTGATCTACATATTTTTTACAGATCTCTTCTGTCTCTGCTTCTACCATAACTCTGAGAAGTGGTTCTGTTCCGGATTCCCGCACGAGGATGCGTCCGGTATCTCCAAGGGCTTCTGTTACTGCCCGTACCGCGCTCTGTACATCCGCATCGTCCTGCGCTGCTTTCTTATCTGTCACACGTACATTCTCCAGAACCTGTGGATAAATATGAAGCCCTTCCATGAGTTCACTCATTTTTCTTCTTTCTTGCCATCATAACTTCCATCATCTTAAGACTGGTAAGGATACCGTCTCCTGTGGAAGCATATTTTGAGAAAATAATATGGCCGGACTGTTCCCCTCCGAGAATGCATCCATTGTTTGTCATATATTCGTATACATATTTGTCTCCGACTGCAGTCTTTGCATAATCAATCCCTGCCTCATCGAATGCTTTGTATAATCCAAAATTAGACATAACTGTTGTAACAACCGTATTGTTTTCCAGTTTGCCACGTTCTTTCATATATTTTCCATAAATATAAAGAATCGCATCTCCATCTATCAGATTTCCTTTTTCATCTACACAGAGACATCTGTCAGCATCTCCGTCATATGCAAATCCAACATCCAGACCATTCTCGGCAACAAATTTCTGCAGGCCGCCGATGTGCGTAGATCCTGCATTGTTATTGATATTCGTTCCGTCCGGCTCTGCATTGATTACATATGTCTTGGCTCCAAGTGCATCAAATACAGACTTTGCCAGATTCCATGAACTTCCGTTCGCACAATCCAGTCCGACTTTCACACCCTTGAAAGAATAAAGTCCAAGTGAAATCAGATATCCGATGTAACGGTTTCTTCCTGATACATAGTCTACCGTACGTCCGATCTTAGATGTATGTGCAAATGGAATCTCCTCATACTTTTCCCCCAAATACTTCCAGTTTGTCATCCAGATAGTCTTCTACCAGTGCGATCGTTCCCTCATCCATCTTCTCGCCATTACCGTTGATCAGTTTGATTCCGTTGTCATAATACGGATTATGACTTGCAGAGATCATGATCCCGCAATCAAATTCATCCGTTCTTGCCACATAAGCAACAGATGGTGTTGTTGTAACATGAAGCAGGTAAGCATCTGCTCCCGATGCAACAAGTCCACCTACCAATGTATATTCGAACATGTAGCTGGAACGTCTCGTATCCTTTCCAATTACAATACGTGCCGGTGTATCATCACCATTCTGACGTTTTACTTCTCCATAATACCATCCAAGAAATCTTCCGATCTTGTACGCATGATCTGCTGTTAAGTTATTATTGGCTTCGCCACGGAAACCATCTGTTCCGAAATATCTTCCCATATCTATTCTCCTAAAATAATATATCGTCTATCTTTCACAAAGCAACTGCCACCATTATAGTTAGTATTAGACTCAAGTTCAAGCAAAAATGGCAAAAAAGTATGCATATGTGCAAAGACAATTACTTTTTTTCATTATTACCCGGTTATAATTCCGAGTTCCTTTTCACAGAGTTCTAACGCTGATGCTATGACAGCATCCATATCATAATATTTATATTCCCCGAGACGGCCTCCGAAGATCACTTTCTCTTCTTTTTTGCTAATTTTTTGTATTCTGCGTACAATGCTCCATTTTTTTCATCATTGACCGGATAATATGGAAGAGAATAAAGTTCACCTTTATAATTAGCAACCGGAGAATTTGTAAAACGATTAAATTCTGCAAACTGTGTAATATAATTCCATACTTTTTTATTGTTAGTGTGACATATTTTTTCATCTTACATACCTCTTTTTATTTTCTGATACCTGTCACAATCTATCTGGTAGTGTTATTCTATCATATCCTTGTATTCCCGAAAAGACATTCTTCGTTTTCCTTGCTTTATTCCACTTTATCACGTTACCAAAAGATTGCATTTCTTTATCAGATATATTATACTATTTAAATAACGAATTGTACAATTAGAGGTGATATGATTATGTATAAAGAATTTTAATGGGAAATGCAGCAATTGCCCTCGGTGCAGTTGCTGCCGGAGTTAATGTCGTAGCCGGTTATCCCGGAACCCTTCTACGGAAGTTCTGGAAACTATAGCAAAACACCGGCCGGATGATGTGTATGTGGAATGGTCCGTGAACGAAAAAAGCGGCCATGGAACTGGCTGCCGGAGCTTATGCCGGTGCAAGATCCATGGCAACCATGAAGCAGGTCGGATTAAATGTTGCTTCCGATCCGCTGATGAGTCTCGAGTACGTCGGGATCAAAGGCGGAATGGTCATTCTCGTAGCAGATGATCCGGGTCCGATTTCTTCTCAGACAGAGCAGGATACCAGACATTTTTCCAGATTTTCCAAGCTGCCTTGCTTTGACCCATCTTCGGCACAGGAAGCTTATGAGATGATCCAGGAAGCTTTTGAATATTCAGAAAAATACGGTACTCCGGTATTCTTACGTCCAACCACACGTGTCTGTCATGGCTACGCGTCTATCATGGTAAAAGATGAGACAGAATATACCCACCACCAGCCGGAAGTTTTATCAAAGATTCCAAACGCTGGGTTATCTTTCCTAGATTATCTTTCATGAATCACAAAAAAAAATCGAAGCACGTAACCAGGAATTATCCGATATCTTTTCTTCTTATGAGAAAAATACGATTCATCCATCCTGCGATGCTTTCAAGGATTCAAAAAGGAATCGCCACCGGAGGGATCAGCTATACCTACACGATGGAAACATTAAAAAGACCGGTATGGTAAAGACTTTAAAAATTGCCACGCCTCATCCATTTCCGGAAAAATTAGCAGTAGATTTCCTTTCTGACTTGATGAAGTTCTCTGCCTGGAAGAACTTGATCCGGTCATCGAACGTGAGCTGATCTATATATGCGGAAAATATCATCTTCCAACCAGAATTAACGGAAAACTCAGTGGTCATACTGCCTGTGCCGGAGAAAACACCCGTGACACTATAACTACCTATATTAATACATTCCTTGGTCTTACCTCCCCTGTCACCACTGATTTTCCGGAACCGCCGGCACTGCCGGTCCGCCCGCCGGTACTTTGCGCCGGATGTCCTCACAGAGCTTCTTTCTACGCCGTAAAAAAAGCTATGAAAGGAAAGAAAACCGTTTTCTGCGGGGATATCGGATGTTATACGCTCGGAAATGCCCTTCCTCTCGATATGGTTGATACCTGTCTGTGTATGGGTGCCGGATTGAATATTGCACAAGGTATCGAAAAAGTGGAACCTGACACCACATGCTTTGCGTTTGTCGGAGACTCGACCTTCTTCGCCTCTGCGATCACAGGTGTTGTCAATGCCGTGTACAATCAGGCGAATATGATACTGATCGTTCTGGACAACTCTACCACAGCCATGACCGGACACCAGCCACACCCTGGAACCGGCCGCACAGTGATGGGGGAGATCGTGCAAAAGATTAATATCGAACAAGTCCTCCGCGGAATCGGCGTTACAGATGTTAAGACTGTAAATCCGCTGGATCTGAACTCATCTGTAGCATGCGTCCGGGAAATGGCTGATAAGACAGGTGTAAAAAGCTATTATATTCAAATCACCATGTATAGCCATCACCAAGCCGGAGTTTTCTCTTCATATAGATGCCGAAAAATGTATCGGATGTAAAAATGTATCCGTGAACTTGGATGCCCTGCCATTGTACTTGACAACGGTAATGTCTGCATTGATGATACGATGTGTACCGGCTGCGGATTATGCAGTCAGGTATGCCCTGCAGCTGCTATTATAGGAGGTAAAAAACATGAATAATCAAAAAAACATTGTCCTGTGCGGCGTCGGCGGTCAGGGAACCGTCCTCGCTTCCAAACTTCTTGCCGCAGCAGCTATGAGTAAAGATATTCCTGTCATGAGTGCCGAGACCATCGGTATGGCTCAGCGTGGTGGTAGTGTATTCAGTCATCTTCGTATGGGTGATAATCTCTATTCGCCAATGATCGAAACAGGAACTGCCGATCTGATCATCGGCTTCGAACCAGGTGAGACAGTCCGTATGCTTCCCTATCTCAAAGACCACGGACATATTGTTGTCAGCACCCGAGCTGTTAAACCAGTTACTGCTACCTTAAGCGGATCAGATTATGATGCACCTCAGATGCTTGAATATCTAAAAGCGGCTGTTCCTAATCTGACTCTTGTAAATGCAGATCAGGCATGTGCAGACATTGGTTCTTCCAAAGTACTGAACATGGTGCTTCTTGGCGCAGCCATACGGACCGGAGTACTGGACTTTACAATCTCTGAAATTGAAGACATTATGAAATATACACTTCCCGAGAAATTCCATGAAATGAATCTCCGGGCATTAAACTATAACATATAACAAAGAAAGGCAGGAACACGACATATGCAGATTACAGAGACTCAAATCGCACAGGTAAATAATCAGATACAGGCGCTCTGAAAGCGGAAAGTTTCTATGGAAAGAAATTAGAAGAAGCCGGTGTTACCAGTATACAGTCAGCGGAAGATTTTCAAAAGCTTCCGTTTTCTGAGAAAAAAATGATTTAAGAAATGCTTATCCGCTTGGTCTGATGACCGCACCGGAAGAAAAAGATTGTCCGAATCCACTCTTCTTCCGGTACCACCGGGCTGCCGGTCATCATTCCATATACTCAGAAAGATGTAGACGACTGGGCAATCATGTTTCAACGCTGCTATGAATTGGCCGGTCTTACAAATCTAGACCGTATTCAGATCACACCCGGATACGGACTCTGGACTGCCGGAATCGGATTTCAGGCAGGTGCCGAAAATTAGGAAGCATGGTTATTCCTATGGGACCCGGAAACACCGATAAGCAGCTTCAGATGATGATGGATATGAAGACAACCGTTCTCGGTTCTACTTCCTCTTACGCCCTGCTTCTTGCAGAAGAAATCCAAAAAAGAGGAATCAAAGACAAGATCCATCTGAAGAAAGGAATCATTGGTTCTGAACGCTGGGGTGAAAAAATGCGCCGGCGTATCACGGAAGAACTTGGAATTGAACTCTATGATATCTATGGCCTGACGGAAATCTATGGACCGGGAATCGGAATCAGCTGTTCCCATGACTGTGGTATGCATTACTGGGATGATTATATTTACATTGAGATCATCGACCCTGTAACCGGTGAAGTACTTCCAGACGGAGAACTCGGAGAAATCGTCATTACCACCCTGGTCAAAGAAGCGCACCTCTTATCCGCTACCGCACACATGATCTTTCCCCGCATCATTCCGGGAGAATGTCCTTGCGGAAGCAGATTCCCACGGCTCGATACTATTATGGGACGTACCGATGATATGATGAAGATCAAGGGTGTAAAATGTGTTCCCCAGCTCAGATTGAGGAAATCTTAAAAGAATTTTCTGAAGTATCCAGTGAATATCAGATCCGCATTTCTCATCTTGACGGAAAAGACACCATGCGAATCTATGTTGAAACAAATGGAACGGTTGACTTCCTTGATCTTGCCAAACGAATCGCAGCTACCGTCAAAAAGCCGCATAGGCTTTACACCGTTAGTTAAAGTTGTTGAAATCGGATTATTACCTCGAAGCGAAAAAGAAGACAAAACGTGTCATCGATGAGCGTTATGAATAATTAGTGATATATTATAAATGGTGTTGTAAGATCTATATTTCTTACAACACCATTTATACTTTGTTATAATCCTAATTCATCAGAGATCGCACATTTCTTCCAATCCGATATCAATCAGATCCTCCAGCATCAGCCCTGTAAATTCAATACTTTCCATATAATCACGATTGGCACCTTTGCAAAATCGTGCTTCATTAAAAACGTTTTATAACAGACTTTCTTTTTACACTTGCAATCTTTTTATCCGGGTAAATCTGCGCAACCGCTTTTAAGAAACCACTCATTGGATCTGCAACCAGAAGTGCATATTGGATTTTTGTTTTCGCTTTCACGCCACTTTTCGGATTATGTGCACAGATCGCTCCAAATAATACAGGATCATCAATCCTTCTTTTTTTAAGATTTCTACCGATGTCGGTCCGTGTACACTTAAGTCATGCTCCCAGTCACATTGCTCTTCATCCAGATCATGCAGCAATCCTGCAATTCCCCAATATTCCACCTCGTCCGGCGCAAGACGTTTGGCCAATCCTTTCATAATAGCCTCAACTGCCAGAGAATGTAATATAATTCTCACCTTTCATGTATTTTGTTAAGATTTCATACGCCTGATCTCTTGTCATCTGCAT